>Ga0208375_1001137_pt1 | contig 31734 bp, 46 predicted proteins | sample RifOxyD1_FD_184038 | JGI IMG/M metagenome (GOLD analysis project Ga0208375, IMG submission 184038) | Soil microbial communities from Rifle, Colorado - Rifle Oxygen_injection D1 (SPAdes) | ecosystem: Environmental > Terrestrial > Deep subsurface > Rock core/Sediment | place: Rifle, Colorado...
TAATACTAATCGCGTTAATCGTGGTTAGCAGCCTAGGAGGATTAGGCATATTCCAATTCAGCTCATCAGCCCAAGCAAGAACAACAGAAATAAGCAATCTCTTAGGAGATGTTTCTTTCACTTACAGACTTGATGAAGCTGGCGCAGTACAAGTATCAGTTAAGTCAATGACTTACAAGAGTGTTGTTGGTTACAACATGACATGGTACGATGCTACAGGCACAAGCGTTTGCGAGATTAGTTTCTCAGATACAGTAGTAAGACAAAATTTCGTATCGTTCTCTAACAGCACTTGCACAGATTTGGCAGGAACAGCAGGAGAAAACTACGAATATGACTGTACAGTCAGATACCAAGACGCAAATAACATTAATCACGCTGTAAGGGGAACTTGCGAAGGATTCTACGAAGATGCGTAAATGTTAGTTCTAATTTTTTAATTATTTATTTTTTTTTTAAAAATGTTTATTAATGTACTTAGAGTCCTAAGACTATAATATGAAGCTTGCAAACTTAAGGCGACACGGGCAGGGAAGTGTTGAGTATATTATAATTCTTGCAGTAGTAATATTAATAGCACTAGTTATTGTAGGCGCTTTAAGCGCTTTTGGAATATTTGGTTTTAGGGACCGGCTTGAAAGCAACGCCAATGAGATTAATAATCTAATCAGGGATGTAAGTGTATCCTATGCCATAAGGGATACAGGCTACACTCAAATAGGCGTACGCTCAGTGCTTGACAGCAAGGTAACAGTTTATAATTTTACTATTGGCGGCTGCTTATTTAGGCTTAATGCAACCACATTATCAACATCATGGAGAACTTACGCCCAGAACTGCTCAGGCATATCAGGCACATCCAGTGATAGTTATAATTTTAAATGCGTGATAGCATACACTGATGCCAAAGGAATAACACACCAGGATACTGGTGATTGCTACGGCTTTTATGAAGATTAATTTTTTTATTGCAAAACAAAACCCTGCCTTGTAAGAGTTAACTTGCCAAAACGAGTCTCGCTAACAACAGGCAGGCTTAGGACACTTAACTCAAGATTATCATTAAGTGTTATAGCGCCATCCATTAAGTGCCTGATAGTCATGTTAACTTTCTCATCATGCATGCCTTTACCAAGAGTAAAAAAACCAACGCCATTAGACATTTTTAATTTACTCGTAATAACCTGCAAGAAACGGTAAATAGTATTAGGGTTATTATACAAAAGCAAAGTACTAAGCGAGTCAAAAAAGAAACGGTAAGAACCAGATAAACGGTGAAAACCTGCCTGCACCTGTGAAAGCGCAATAGAGATGTCTGTTAAGGCAAGAGGGCCACCAACACGGATTATTGATTCAGTGCTTTTAACATCCTTATTAGCATGAATGGAATAAACATCAATCCAACGCATCAAACCCATATTCTCAGCGTTTGACAAAGGCCAGCCAAACTTTAATGCCTTTAACTTAAGCGACTCAGGCGAATCATCAAGAGTGACATAAACACCAGGCTCACCGCGCTTAAGACCATCATAAAGGAATTCAAGCCCTAAGATACTAACCTCTGATAATGGGGGGGACAACAAAAGCAAGCTGTTACCAACAGGAAATGATTTAGTAAACATTGATTCAAAACCCTTAAGTCCAATTCTTATTCCCTCAGCCATTAACAATCACCATTCACTAGTAGTTCAATAACCTCTTTAAAACGCCCGGCTCACTGAATAAATCAATAACTTTAATGTCATCACTAACACCAAGTAACTGCCTTAAATCAGAAGCTTTTAGTCCAGTCCCCCTAAAATCATTATTACCAATTATAACCCTAAAACCATTACTAACTGATGAACTAATCATTGATTTAGCATCCATTATTGACTCATGCTTAGAAGGGTCAACCATGATTAGCACACTAGATGCATCACTAAACAATGATAATAAAGGCGAGTAATTGCTGCCTGAAGCGCCAATAAATTGGAATTCATCACAATCAGCGTAGTCAATTGTAAGGTCATTTGAAAAATTATCAAAAACTGATTTATTATTGCTAACAGATTTAATAAAAGAAGTCTTACCTGACTTTTCAGGGCCGATAACTATAATCTTATTAGACACTTTGAGCCCACCACTGGTTACTGAGTAGGGAGTAGTCGTACCGTCAAGCGAGAAATAATTAATCCCATTAAACTCGTTAATAGTTGCCACTTCCTTAAAAGATGATCTTAACCCACTAAAGACATCATCTTCATAAGGCCACTCAGTGAATAAAAATAATGCCTTGGCGCCAATAACAGTTAATTCATCATTAAGATTTTTTAACCCGCTAATAGCGCTTATTCCATGGTCATCAATTATTCTTGATATGTTATCAACACATAATAACGAGCCTTTAGCAACTGATTTTTTTATTTTACTAAATAACTTTTTTAAATCACCATCATAATTTAGGAATTTAGTCGCGCGATTAATCTTATAACCCTTGATTTCTGACTCGGCTAAAAAAGTCTTAGAATCCTTATCAGTCAAGCAAATAAAAGTCTTAGAACCACTAGACTTAATCATGTCAAGCATAAAAGCTTCAGACTCTGCAAAGGGGCTAGACCATAATAACAAAGACTCTTTTAGTTCCATTACTAGATTAAAATAACCTAATGAATAAAAACCTTACCTAATTAGGAAAACCTTTTTATAGGACTAATAACTCAGTAAATACAATGGTGCATGTGTTCTTAGAGGGTATTAGCACTATCTTATTAGTAGGCGCTTCAATGCTGTTATTACTATGGAAAAAAGAAGTTAAGAACGCAGGCGATAAACTCATAAAAAATGTAGGCTTATCAATGGCTTTAGTAAGCTTATACAAAGCTGCAAGTGTTATAAATATATTATTCAGTCTTGGTGAGTGGATGATGGTTATAATGAAGGTACCTGAACTAATAGGCGTAGTTTTCTTAATGCTTAGCTTATTCAAGTATTTGGAGGCAAGGAAATGATTGATGTTGTTTACACTGAGTTTGTAGTGAACTTTTTTATAATATTTGCATTGCTAATTAACATACTGCTAGTAATTGCATGCGTGTTTAAGACAAGGGATTACTCACTAGAAGTACTGCTATTAGGATTAATCTCCTTTTGCGTACTGCTTGGAATCCACGAGTTCTTGCAACTGACAGTAACATCATATAAACTAGCTGATCAGGAAGCGCCTTTTGGGGAATCAATAGTTACTGAGATGTTCTCATTAATGGCTTCAATGCTTGTGTTTAGCGTTGGCGTAACAAAAAACAGGCTTGAGAGATTCGGCTTAGGCATGAAAAAGTAAAAACTTATAATAACAATATAACTTTTTTAAAAGAACATGAAAAGCATAATATTCATATCAGTACTATTGTTAATACTAGTAGTCAGCACTCAGCTTATAGGAACTAACAATACAGGGTATGATTTTAGCAATTTAAACTGCAGTGGAATAAGCATAACATACTTTTACCAGCCAGGCTGCAGTCATTGTGTTAAAATGGAACCATTAATTAACGAGTTAAGCAAATCATGCAGTATTAACATAATAAACGCAAGAGAACAGCCAGAGATTGCGTTATCATATGGGATAAGCGCAACGCCAACAATGATAGTTAATAACGAGCGATTAGTGGGCGAATTCACGCCTGAACAAGTAAAAGATTTAATAAACCAATAATTTAATTAATCCTAAGATGGCAATACCCGATATCAGCATACCATTAGTGCTTGGCGCAGGATTAATTGACGGCATTAACCCATGCGCTTTTGCAGTGTTAATATTTTTAATTAGCTACCTAACTAGGGTTGCCAAGGAAAAAAAACGCATTATACTAACCGGAATAATATATGTAGCAAGCGTCTATGTTACCTACCTATTAATCGGTCTAAGCTTACTATCAGTTATTCAACTGCCCAATATATCAAGCACTATCTATCTAGTAGCTGGTTTTATTGCGATAATAACAGGCGCCTTAAATATTAAGGACTTTTTTTACTATGGCCAGGGCTTAACGCTTAGGATACCAACTTCGCAAAAAAGCAGGATAAAAGCATGGGTCACTAAAGGAAGCATTCCGTCAGCAATAGTACTAGGCATAATGGTATCATTATTTGAACTGCCCTGCACTGGAAGCGTTTATCTGGTAATATTAGCTCTGTTAGCACAGTCAAGCACTTACTTAACAGCAGTCAGTTACTTACTCATTTACAACTTAATGTTTGTACTGCCACTAATAATAATGTTAAGCGCAATAACACTAGGTTATAACTACAAGAAAGCAGAAGAATGGAAAGATGAAAACAAGGATTACATGAAATTATTAAGCGGTTTACTACTGCTACTACTAGGCATCTGGATGCTCTGGAGTGTTTACACATAAGCTATAAATAAAGAGTTAATAAGGTGATTAAAATATGTTTGAAAAAATTGAAGGAATAAATAAGGTAATAAGATTAGGTCTGCCCACGCCTAAAACTGTTTTTGTAAAAGACTTAAGCGAGCAGAATAATGAAGTTAATAACTTTCTAATGGGTAAAGAAAGTGTTATGGTGCGCAGCGAGCACCCGGAAAAAAGCACTCACTGCCCCCGGATTCTAAAAGCAAGCCCTTACGAAGCTAGGGAGTTTATCAAGAAGTTAAACAGCGATGGTTACACAGCAATACTACAAGAACATGTCCCACTAAACAATGAGTACTCAGGTAACATCTTAATTTTAAACAATTCATTCATAATTGAAGCAATCAGGGGCGGGCCTGTAAGCAAGCTAAACAGGGACGGCTTACTGCATGAGCACCTAAGAATAAGCAAGAACGGCGAACTAATAACCCACCACGGCGAGAGCGTAATACCAATGAAGGAGATTACAAAAATAATAAACAAAGTAGACAACGAATCACTAAAAAATCACATAATAGAATTCAGCAAAGGACCAGACTGGTTCTACTACTGGCACGCAAGAGAAGACAAAACATCTTACAAACTAGAGTAATTCTTATTAGTGTGTTAATGTTTAAAATCAGTAATGAATGATTTTTTAAGCGTTGCACTTAAAGCAGTTAAAAAAGCTGGCAGAGAAATAATGAAACAATATAAAAATGAATTAATAATAACAAATAAAAAAGATAATTCACCAGTCACTAACGTTGATATCAGCGCTGAAAAAATAATAATTAAAACAATCAAAAAATCATTCCCAAAACACGGTTTCTTAGGTGAAGAACTAGGCAGTGAAAATAATAAATCAGAATACAAATGGATAATTGACCCAATAGATGGCACAAAAAATTTTATCAGAAAAATACCCTTATTTGGCACACAACTAGCACTAATGAAAGACAATGAAATAATACTAGGCGTATCTTATGCACCTGCAATAAAAGAATTAATATACGCAGCAAAAGGCAAAGGCGCTTACTTAAACGGCAAGAAAATAAGCGTCTCAAACATTAAACTGGTAAACGAATCATATGTTAGCTATGGAGGATTAAACTTATTTAACAAACACAAACTAATACCTAACCTACTATCATTAATCAGTGAATGCAAAGGAAGACGGGGTTTTGGCGATTTCTGGAGCTACCACTTACTAGCAATGGGTAAAATAGACATATTTATTGAACCAGAAACCAAAATATGGGATATAGCCGCAGTCAGTTTAATTGTTAATGAAGCAGGCGGCAAAGTCACGGATATTAAAGGCAATAAAGTAAACATTAAAACAACGTCAATAATAGCAACTAATGGACTACTACATAAAAAAATAATGAATTACTTCTAGAACTCAATACGTCACTCGCCTTTCGGCTCGCTCCTCTCACCTAAAAAAGGTGAGACCTAAAACTCAATACGTCGTGCTTACGCTTCGCTTTCTGTTACGCAGAACGCACTCCTCTGTCCTACAGACAGCAATGAAATCAACACATCACTAACACTTTTAAAAATAAATCTAAAATTCAATGCCCGCTTCAGCCTTCTTATCTTTGCGCTTCAAATCAGTGTACTCAGTAACAAAGTCAGCAACATCAACTAATTCTTTAAGCGCGCGCCTGCCAGTCAAAACCACATGACACTTAGCAGACTTAACCAAACTAACAACATCACTAACAGGAATTAAACCAATAGCAGAAGCCAAATTAATCTCATCAAGAACCAATAAAAAAGGCTTAGTACTAAGCGAATCAAAAGCATACTCCAAACCCCGCCTAGCTAACCCCTTATCAACCCTTAAAGGCTCTTTTAAATCAACAAAATCAGTCCGGCCAAACTGCTTAAAATCACAATCAGGAAAACGCTTCAAAGCCTCAAGCTCGCCAGTAAAACGACCCTTCATAAACTGAACTATAACAACACGCCTGCCATTACCAAGAGCGCGCAAACTTAAACCAATAGCGCCAGTAGTCTTACCCCCACCATCACCAGTGCTAACAAAAATCATGATAACAAAATATAAGGAAAGCAACATTTAAATAATTAATAACTATCAAAATAGTACATGGCTTGGGAGTTATTCCTTATTAAACTAGGCGAGTTAACGATTTCACTAATGGTAGCCGTGCTATCAGTAGTGCTTTCAATAAAAGTATTTGATAAACTAACACACGGCGTTGACGAGTGGGCAGAACTAAAAAAAGGCAACATGGCAGTAGCGCTGGTAGTCTCATCAATGATAATATCAATATCAATAATGGTGACACTACTATTCTCCATGTAATGATTACATGAACATTAATTCACTAGTCTACGGGACAATATCAATAATCACAACGGTAATAGTGCTAGCCGCACTAGGCTCAACATACAGCATTCTAAATAAAACAGCAGAGGACTTAGTGCCAAAAATTGCAACAACAGAACTGCAACCACTGGTAAACACTTTCTGCACCAAAGAAAGCGACTGCAAGCAAAACCCAAAAGATTGCAATCAATGCGTTAACATACTAACAGGCGGAATATCAATACTAAACAGGTGCGATGACAATAAAATACCCTGCGCATGCTTAGACAACAAATGCGCAATCACTAACAACTAGGGCAAGTAAAACTAAGCACTTGCTCAGAGTGACTGCCATAACGATAAACAGTAACACCCTTGCACTTAAGCTTATACGCGAGCAAGAAAACCTTACTAACATCACTAATACTGGCGCTAGCAGGCAGGTTAACAGTCTTAGAAACTGCGTTATCAACAAACTTCTGAAACTGTGACTGCAACTTAACATGCCACTCAGGAGAGATATCAAGAGCAGTGACAAACAATTCCTTAGCAGAACTAGGAACTTTTAACGAGCTAAGACTGCCAGTCTTAACCAACTCACTAACGAGCTTATCAGAATAAAAACCATTCCTTAAAGCATAAGACTCAAAATGCTTGTTTACCTCAACTAACTTAGAGTTATTAAGCACAGTCCTAACAAAAGAAATACCATACAAAGGCTCAATACCACTACTGCAATCAGCAATAATACTAATAGTGCCAGTAGGCGCAATAGTAGTTAGCGTTGCATTACGCATAGCCTTAAACTTACCCTTTAACTTGCTAAGCTTAAAATTAGGAAAAGAACCGCGCTTTAAGCCCAGCTCAACAGAAGCCTCACGAGCATTAGAGCGAATAAAACTCATCAAGTCACTAGCTATAACAAGCGACTCCTTAGAGCCATAAGGCACGCCAAGCTGCAACAACAAGTCAGCAAAACCCATAACACCAAGACCAATCTTACGATTGCTTAACGTAACATCCTTAATCTCTTTTAACGGGTAATCATTAACATCAATTATATCATCAAGGAAACGCACAGCCAAATGAGTTACCCGCTTAAGACGCTGCCAGTCAACAACGCCATCCTTAATCATCAAAGACAAATTAATACTGCCTAGCACGCACGACTCATAATTAAGAAGCGGTGATTCACCACAGGGATTAACCGCACTGATACGCTCCTTTAACGGGTGATGCTTATTAATCTCATCAATAAAAATAACACCCGGGTCCCCGTTAGTCCAAGCGTTACTAACAATCTCATTAAAAACATCACGCGCTTTAACAACACAAACATGACTGCCATCCTTAGGATTAATCAACGGGTAACTGCCACCGGCTAAAACTTTTTTCATAAAAGAATCAGTCAGTGACACTGAAAAATTAAAATTAACATAACCACCATCACGCTTTGCATTAATAAACTCAATAACATCAGGGTGATTGCAGTTAAGCAAAGCCATATTAGCCCCCCTGCGCCTGCCACCCTGCTTAATAACACTGGTTGTAACGTCAAAGATTTTAATAAAACCAACAGGACCACTAGCAACACCATGCGTGCTAATAACCATATCACCATTAGGTCTTAAGTTGGAAAAATTAAAACCAGTGCCACCGCCACTATGATGAATAACAGCTGACTCCTTAACCGCATTAAAAATACTCTCAAGCGAATCATTAACAGGCAGTACAAAACAAGCAGCCAACTGGTTCATTGACGTACCAGCATTCATCAAAGCAGGACTATTAGGCAGGAATTCCAAATTGCTCATCATGCCAAAAAAAGCAGACTCCATAGCACTAACATCACTGCCATACTTAACCTCGGCTTTAGACACGTTTTTTGCAACACGTAAAAAAAGCCCCCTAGGAGTCTCAATAATATTATTAGAACTATCACGAAGAAGATAACGCTCAGCAAGCACTTTAATAGAATTGATACTAAGCTTTAAGTCATCATCAACTCCTAAAAAAAACTTGACTTCCCTAACTTTAGCTCGCTTCTCACGATAAAGAGCATACGCTTTAGAGACACTTAATAACTTGTTACCGATTAATACATCCTCAATAATATTTTGAACTGCCTCAACACTAGGCTCACCCTTAAGCTTAGAGATAACCTCATCAGTGAGTTTAACAGCAAGTGATTCATTAACAGCACCGACAGCATTCATTGCCTTAATGATACCGCGCGTAATCCTAGAAGGATTAAAAGAAACTATTTTACCGTCACGCTTAAAAACACTACTAATCACAATCCAGTACTAAACAAGGGGGTTTTAAATTACTTGCTTAAAAAACTAATAACACCACTAGACCGGTTAATCTTAAATTTCTGCTTAGAAGAACTAACAGACACACCTCTCATCTTAACAATTTTAAGCCATCGATCAGCATCATTAGAACCTAGCTCAATAACACCCTCAGTGATTGACTCAATTGACTTAAGGTACTCAGGGTTTTGCGTGCCTTCATTAATGACAAAAAAAGAAAGACCCTTAGTTGTATGAGTCCTTGCGCAGGCATTGCTGATAAACTGCAAGATAGTATTAGTGTTAGAAGTCCAGATAAACAAGTGAGTAAGCACATCATAAACCTGAACTACCTGTTTACCATTAAAACAATCAACCACTTTATCGACCAGCAATGAAACACTGGTTAAATCCCTAATATCAGCTGATAACCTGCTGTTATTAACAACTGCTTTACCAGAGTAGACATCAATTAAAACGAGTTGCCCGCTCTTAAAATACTTGTTATAATCAAGCTTTAAGTTCTTAACCTCACTCATCAACAGCTCAATACTTCGGTCAGTAGTAATATAAACAACAGGGTGACCTGACGCTAATAACTGGTAGACCATCTTATGAATAAAAAGAGACTTGCCAGACCCGGGCATACCCGTAATAGTCACATTAGAACCTGGGAGTAAACCGCCTTTAAGCATTGAATCAACTTTATTTATGCCAGTAGGTATTAAATCACTCATACAGAACCAAAAGGATAATTTTATTAAATAAAAGGCTTATGATTTAACAAGAATGAGAGACATTTCAATATGTTTTATTGGAAGCAATGAAACAGCTAAATTACTAGCTAACAAAGCCACAACAAATGACTTAGAACTAAGCCATTATGCCAAAGGCGACGAAGTGCTTACAATAGTTAGGCCAATAGGATTCCCAGATAAGATTAAACCGTTAATACAGGCAGTTAACATGAGCGAGTACGTGATAATAGAGATTGATGAAATTAACAAATCACTAGGCGAGGTAATAATACTGTTAGATTTACTAAGTAAAAAAGGAGAGTTCTTAATTGCACCCAGTAAACAGTACTTAAAAGAGCAAGTTGAGCAAATAATCAAGGACACAACAATAAAAGATTACAATTTTAGAATAATTAACAACAATGAAGATATCAAAAACCTAAGAGAAGAATTACTTAAAATAAAAACCGAGTACGGCGCTGAACCATTAATAATCATTGACGACTTCTTTAATGTAAAAAACGTAGGCACAGTAGCACTAGGTTTTACCAAAGGAGGCTTAATTAAAAGCAAGGACCAACTAACACTGCAGCCGGGCGGAAAAAAAATACAGATTAACAGTGTGCAGGTAATGGACGTTGACTACAAGGAATTAAACGCGCCATCAAGAGTGGGCCTAGCATTAAAAAACTGCTCAATAGAAGACTTGGAACGAGGCTCAACAATAAGCAAGGGCATCAGGGAAGAAAAAGAGATTACTGGTAGTATACTAAAAGCAAAATTTGTAAAAAAAGAAGTAAGCGGGCAACTAATGATAATCAACGGATTAATATCAAGCCAGGCTGAAATAAAAGAAGACAAAATAATAATGCCAAAAAAAATCCCAATAACAAGCGACACAATAATATACGACCAATCAAACAGCCCAAGAATACTGGGGATTTTAAAGAAAAGTTTATAAAAAGATTTAATCACCAGCTCTAATCATGGCTAAAAAAACAACCGATTCAGCACCTCAACCAACTGTTGATGACTCACCAATAAATGCAGTAATTATTGAAGGAGTTAAGTATGAAACACACTTACCATTATCAGAATGGTTTAACTCAAGAGATATAACTAATTGGATTAATAAAAAGTGCGCTAAAAAAATAAAAGACGAAGCGTATAATATAATAGAAGCTTACAGGATTTATTTAAAATCACTAGATAAACCAAATAACTTTGATTTATTTGACAAAAAATTTTATGTTAAGTCACACTATATCATCGCAATTAAAGACCAAAAAGTTATTGGCGGCGCGTGGCACCAAGGAAGCTACATACACGCAAACGCATACGAACCCGCAATTAAAAACACACTAGAGAATTTAATGCAAGATTTCATTGACAGTTATTAACACAACTTGCCAATAACAGGGCCATAATACTTATCTAACTCGTGTGAAGGCGGAAGCAAGTCTTTATCATACGAACCGCCACACTGGTAATCAAAGTGAGTGCCTGATTGCCAGCGGGGCATAAGAGTCATATCATAAACCACACTGCTAACTGCAACAAGGCATCGGGCATCGGATTCTAAGTCACTAAGAGTTAAGCAGTCTTCATTAACTAATGGCGGAAAAATCACGCCCCAATAATTAATAAAACCAGTAACTAAAGAGATGACTGCAAACACTGCTGCAAAGTCACCGACACGGTAATGCCACTCACTGCTTTTTACCAAATAACGAAAGAAGGGAACTAACGAAAGAATAAGCGAGATAAAACCAGCATAATAATGAAATTGAATCAAATCAAAACTTAACTCGAGAGTAAAACCATAAACAAAAGAACTTACAAGTGAGATTACACCAGTTAAGCCCATCACTATTGAAACAAGCTTGTGATGACCTAGCTTATTAAAACGGCAGGAAAGAGACAAGTAAATTATTAAGACCCCAGAAATAATTGAACTAAACGTGTGAAGCCAAAAAGGAGTCATTTTATTAAAGAGATTAATTCATCCTCGCTTTTAACTTTTAGTATGCTAGCCCTTAAGATGCGGGCGTTAGGCAGTTCACTCATAAAATAACAAGCCTGCAGTTTCAAATCATGAAGCGACTTATCAACAGCATATTTTTTGTAGTAATCATAAAACTTCATGAAAGCATTAATCTTATCACCAGCAGATGGGATTACACCCTTAAAGATAAACGGGTTACCAATAGCGGCTCGTCCAATCATCACGGCATCACAATTAGTCTCATACTCCATGCGCTCAGCCTCAACAGGAGTAGTCACGTCACCATTGCCAATAACAGGAATACTAGACAACTCTTTTACACGCCTGATATAATCCCAATCAGCAGGCACACCGTAGTCATCCACGCCTAGCCGTGCATGAACAGTGATAGCACTAGCACCCGCATTAGTGACCTCCTTTAAGATGTCAAAAACAGTGACTTTATCCCAGCCAAGACGAACCTTAACAGACACGGGTTTAGACACTGATTTAACAACACTCTTAACTAACGCGCCAACTTTTTTTGGATAATTAAGAAGCACAGCGCCAACACCGCACGCCTGCTCCTTAAGCGCAGGGCATCCAAAGTTAAGGTCAATTAGTTCACAATTAGGCTCGACAATCTTAGCAGCTTTAGCAAGAACCCGAGAATGACTGCCAATCAACTGAACACCCACACGCTCACCCTTAACCACATCAACAAGACTTGGCTTATTAACAACCAAGTTCTCATTAAGGAGAGGTGTGAACGTAAGCGAAGCGCCAAAGTCAGTGCAAAGCATTCTAAAAGCATTAATAGTAAAACCATGCATTGGCGCTAAAAAAAGTTTCATAATATAAATAATGAAAAACCAAGTTCCTGCAATATAAATATTGCGTAAACACCAACAAGCATCAAAGCCTCTTTTTTATCAATCCTACGCTCAGTGCTAATAAAAAACCAAGTGATTATTGTAGCAAGCAAAGCAAAAAGAATAAGGGACGTAAAAGACACAATATTTACAGGCGAAGCATTAAACAATGAAGACACTCCAAGAACAAGGGTAAGATTAGTAATACAACTACCAATAACATTACCTAGACCAACATCAAAGAGACGCTTCCTAAAAGCCTGAATAGTAGTCGTAAGCTCTGGAAGAGTCGTACCAATACTAACAATAGTTGCGCCAATAACTGACAGCGGAACACCAAGGCTTTTGGCAATTAGGACAGCATTATCAACAATAAATCGGGCAGATAAGACTACAAAAGTAATCGCCACTAAGAACTTTACAAGAACAATTATTTTATCCTTCTTATACATAAAAGTCATTTCCTCATGACCCTCAATCTTTTTAGAAGTCTTAACTGAGAAGAATATGAATAATAAAACAAGGATTAAACCAAGAATAAAAGTAACACCCCCAGTCTGAAGTATAAAAAGAGGTATTAATGAAGAGATAAAAAGGAATTGAATCAAACGCTCAAAAACAGTCTTATTAAAAATAATGCCCCGTTTTTTACTGATGATAACTGAAAGACCTAATACTAACGTAACATTTGTTATGTTAGCACCTAAAATATTACCAACACCAAGACTGCCATTGCCCTCAAAAGCGGATATGCTTGAAACAATCAGTTCAGGAAGCGAAGTCGCCACTGAAAGAATTATAAAACCAGCGGTTAAACCTGAAATGCCAAACAAATCAGACAACTTCATCACGTAATTAACAGTTTTATTACTCGCAAACATTAAAACCAAAAGTGAACCAATAAGTATTAACCACTCAATCATTAAATTAAGATAGAATAATCCCGTTATTAAGCCTTATGAAAATCTTTTTAACCCAAAAGAAACTTATTTAGTGATATGCGAGAGAGGCTAGCACTAATTTCATTATTAATAATACTAAGCCCAGCTATGGGCTCACTGTTTAAAGCAGAGGAGACAATAGCAATAAGTAGCCCGTTAAGCACTAATTCATACATAGCTGGTAACCTAATCACCATAAACTCAATAGTTAACGGCGACCTATTCGTCGCAGGAAACACAATTAATATTAATAATGAAGTTAATGGCGACGTGTTTGCTGGCGCTAATGCAATAATAGTTAACGGAGTAATCAACGGAGATGTCAGGGGAATGGCTAACTCAATAAGCATCAATAAAAACATTACAGGCGAGTTGCTCACTGCAAGTGCAAGCCTGGTGATTAATGAAGGTGTAACAGTCGAGGAACTAAACATTGCAGCTGCAAGTGTAATAATATCAGGCGTAATCAACGGCAACGCAACAATAAGAGCAGATAACATAACGATTACTGAAACAGGCGTGATTAAAGGAGTACTAAATTACACCAGCAGCAATAATGTGATAATAAAAGAAGGCGGGCTAGTTAGCATTGCACAAAGAAACGAGCCTGTTGAAAAGGAACTAATGCAAACAAAAAGCTACCCGGTAAGCGATTTTTTCAAACAATTCTGGCTAACAGCTCTAATACTAAGCTTAGTCACCAACTTACTGACTGGTTTTATCATGATTAAAATATCAGAACATAAAGTTGAGGAATTCCTAAAAGAAGCTGGAAAGGACTGGCTGTCACAGTCAATGAATGGATTTGCAATACTAATACTAGTGCCAGTAGCTGTAATAATTGGTCTAATCACAATAATAGCTGCACCAATAAGCGTGGTCGCATTAGTTATCTATGGAACTATAGTATACTTATCAAGCGTCTTAGCAGCTTTTTACCTAGGCAGGAAAACAATATGCGCTCTAAAAATGAAAAAACAATCACTAATGATTGAATTACTAACTGGTTCAATAGTTATACAAATAATCGGCTGGGTGCCTGTAATCGGCTGGCTGTTAAAACTAATAATATTACTAATGAGCTTAGGAGTAGCAACAAAAATGATTAAAGAATCATACCACTACTGCAAGAAAAAGAGGTTATGCTAAATTGACTGAGTTAAAACAACTCTATAAATGTAATATCTGCGGAAACATTGTTGAAGTAATGCACGCAGGCAAAAGCACATTAGTATGCTGTAACGCTAACATGCAGTTACTAAAAGGAAACACCACAGATGCAAGCATTGAAAAGCATGTGCCTGTAATAGAAAAAACAAAAGATGGAGTAATAGTTAAAATTGGCTCATTGCCACACCCTATGGAAGAAAAACATTACATTGAGTGGATTGAGCTATTAGCTGACGGCGCTAGTTACATAAAACACTTAAAGCCAAGTGATAAACCAGAAGCGGAATTCTGCATCAAAGCAAAAAAGATTAACGCAAGAGAGTACTGCAACATACATGGATTATGGAAAAAATGAATTAAAAATCAATTAAGAATTTTTATTAACTCTCAAAGAAGTGCTTTGAAAATGATATACAACAGGAATTGATAAATTAAACAATCAAAAAAGAAGGTTTTTCAAAGCCCTCAATTAATTTTTTTACTTAATCGCCGTAAGGCTCAAACTCATCTTTAGTTGCACCGCATATAGGACAGACCCATGTAGCAGGCAAATCAGAGAATTCAGTTCCAGGCTTAATACCAGCATGAGAATCACCATTAGCTGGATTGTAGATGTAACCACAAACAGTACAAATGTACTTTTTAACTAAAACGTCTTTAGTGTTTTTACTAGCCATAAATAACTTAATATATTTATGAGAGTTATATAACTTTTTATGAGCACTTGGAGATGTCACATATGCAATAAGACAAGTGACAAAAAAGAGAATGTATGCACGCACTGTGGGGTAAGCAACACTTATGTGCTTGACGGAAAATTTAACGAAAAAGAACTAATCAAAATCTGGAAGGATTTTTGTGCAGGCAAATACTTCACATTAAACCCTGATAAAGAGCACGTAACTATGATTTCTAAGGGAGTTCTAATTAATGAAGAAAAATTTGGCCTTAAACTATGCCCCTGCAGGTTAAGAGATGGCAGCAAGGAACGGGATATGGAATTAATCTGCCCTTGCAACTTCTTTAAGCAGGATGTATGGCGCGAACAAAAAAGGTGCTGGTGCGGTTTATTTGTAAAAAAAGTTTAAATTGACATAAACCTTTATAATTGCAATGCTAAAAGGAAAAGTTGCAATAATCACAGGTTCAACTGGCGGCATGGGCGAATCAGCTGCTTACTTATTTGCAAAAAATGGCGCAAAAGTAGTAGTGACCGGCAGAAGAGAAGAAGAAGGCAAAAGAGTTGTCAGTAAAATAAAGAAATCAGGCGGGCAGGCAATTTATATTAAACTGGACGTAAGTAACGAGGACAGCGTTAAGAACATGATACAAGAGACAATAAAAAAGTACGGAAAAATAGATGTCTTATATAACAACGCAGGTGTTGAGTCACAAGGCCTGATAACAAATGCAAGTGAAGAAGAGATTAACAAAATTTTTAATATTAATATCAAAGGAGTTATGTACTGTGCTAAACACGCAATACCACACATGAAAAAAGACGGTAGTATTATTAACACAGCATCAATAGCTGGGTTAATTGGCTTTCCTAATCTAGTAATTTATGGTGCCACCAAAGGTGCAGTAGTCTCGTTAACAAGAGATTTAGCTCTTGATTATGCAAAAGAAGGAATAAGGGTAAACTGCATCTGCCCCGGCATTATCTGGACTGACATGGTAAAAAAATACCTTGATGAATCTCCTGATAAGGAAGCAGTAAAAAAACAACTAACACTAAGCACGCCTCTAGGGCGAATAGGGACACCAGAGGAAGTATCTGAGCTAGCGTTATTTCTTGCAAGCGATAAATCAAGCTTTATTACCGGCGCGATAATACCAATTGACGGCGGTTACACAACACAATAAGCTTAAAAATCACTGCTAATAAAATCTAATTATGATTGACTTAAAAAAAGTTAAGCAGGAAAAAGGCGAATTAATCAATGAACGCTTAGAGCAATTTAAAAAAGTAAAAAACGACAATGACATCTTTAAGGAATTATGCTTCTGCTTACTAACTGCTAATTTTAACGCAGAAAGGGCAATAAAAATACAACAAGAAATCAATGACGGTTTCTTGACAATGACTAAAGAAGAACTTGCAATTAAATTAAAAGAATTAGGCTACCGCTACCCTAACACAAGGGCAGGCTACATCAGTGAGGCCCAAATAAAAAAAGACGAAATACTTAACGCATTTAAAACATTAAAAGAATACGAACTGCGCGAGTGGCTGGCAGATAATGTTAAAGGGTTAGGCATGAAAGAATCAAGCCACTTACTAAGAAACACTGGTTATACAAACTCAGCCATAATAGACTTTCATATAATAGATTTAATGGAGCGCGAAGAATTAATCACCAGACCTAAGAATTTGAATAAAAAAAATTACTTGCTAATTGAGGATAAACTAAAAAACCTTAACAATAACCTTGCGGAACTAGACTTAATGCTATGGTACTTAGAGACTGGTAAAATACTAAAGTAATAAGAAACGCTTAATTAACTCAGTGTTAAGCACTTCTGGGTGAAAAAGACAGGCAATAGTGTTACCCTTTTTTAACAAACAAGGGATGCCATCACAAATGGCTAGCACATTAAAATTAGTCTTATTAGTGCATTGAAGCGAGTTAACAAAATAAGCACTAGATGTACTTAGTAAATCAGTCTTAGAATCAATCTTTTTAACACCAATCATGGCACTGCCAGTAAATCCAAAATCCTTTAAGATTACCTGATAACCAGCGCAGATACCCAGTAGTGGCTTAGTAAAAGACTTAATCCAAGTCCAATCACCAGTTAAGTAATCAAAATCCTTTAGTGCAGTGCCGCAGATAATCACGTGACTTGCAGACAATAAGTCATCACTAGTTAAGATAGAGTAGTGCTTAACTACGCCGTTAGTTAATTCCTTAATTGGCTTAACAAACTCTGCTTCACTAAGCTTATCAGCGCAAGTGCTAATTAGTAAAATCACTTGGCTACCAACTCCGCTTTCTTAATAAAAAAATTACCAGCGTTATTAAGGTAAAGAATATCAGAGTCAATAATCTCTATACGCTTACTAAAAAGAGGCGAGTCAAGAACAGTAGTCTCAATCTCACCGCCCTCACCAGCAGGGTTTAAACGATACTTAGCTCCAAACTCAACTAATCTTTTTATCAAAGCGTCATCAATAATACTACCTAAAAAATCACGGGTTAAAGGATATGCAAAAATACCTGAAATCACTATCTTAAAACCACGAGCAAGGACTTCTTTAAGCAACTCCTCCTGGTCCATTAACCAAAGCGGGTTAAAACACCATAAGTCAAGTTCCTTACAAATACGCTCCACCCTGCTAGCCTGATAAACTGAACGGATTGCACCAGTAACAATGCCCTCAATATTAAAATCGTTTTTTGCCCTGATTATAGCATTCTTTAAATCAACTAGCTCAAGCTCTTTTTCACCACGAGTCTTTTCCTGAATTAAAGGAATACCAAGAGCGTCTGACTGCAATTTAGTAATTTGTATATTAGGCACGTGAAACATGTAACTGGCATCATTACTTGAAATCATGCTAATTAAGCAACTAATATTGTGACCACTCTCCTTAGCTTTAGCTAATGCTAAAAGAGAATCCTTACCGCCTGAGAATAAAACAGCCAGTTTCATAAAAAATTAGTAGTGTAATGGTTTTAAAAACCTTAGTGATTAACAATAAACAGGCGATGATGTTACAGCTCCATGCTGACTTAGTGATGAACTCGACGACGTACTGAGCCTTTCCTAATAAACCAGATTACTAAAAACAAGGGAACCAAAATAACAACAAGTAAACCCCAATCTAACGAAGGCAACGAAGCATCAACTGACCTAAAAGCCAAGTCAGACTGAACGGCAGAAGCAAGAAGAACCGACTCATTACTAACATTTGATGCATCAGAAGATAAGACGCTAGTTAAAGCAAACATGTATAACAACAACAAAGCCGCCTTAACCTCAATATCCTGATTTAATGAATGAATAATAGTCTTAAGCGAATTAATCCACTCACTCTTATAATCATCAACCACCCAGCACTTAGTAAACTCTTTAGAGCCGGCGCTTTTTTCAATTCTAACTAAACCCTGACGTTCCATACCAGACACCAGCTTATGAGTGTAAGAATAATAATTCTTAGTCTTTTTTGCAAGCTCACTAATAGACATACCCGGATTAGCAATTAACAATTTAGTAATCTCATCCTTTAACTTTAAATCCATAATAAACTAAAGATTACAAGCTGATATTTTAAATGTTTAGCATATACAAAAGTGTACGCATAATTTAAATAGCTAAAACAATTATATTTTAACCAATGAGAAAACTAGTTCCGTTAATGGTGCTTTTAATTATTAGTGCTGCTCTAGGCGAGGAAACATCAATAGGCGTTGCAATGCCCATCTCAGCCATAAGCAGTGACAGCAGGTATTATGATAATACATGCAATACTTCGCCAGAATTCCTATCAATGATTAAGAATTCAATAATCACTGAGTTAGGGCTTAGTTCATACGCTTTTAATAATCTTACAAGCAGTTACTGCTATGGAAACGGGGACTACGAGAGCATTAACTTAAACTTTATATTCAAAGAATCTGAAAACAGCATAATAGGACGAAACGTTGGGGTAAACATTTACTCAAGCAGCACAACTGATTTTAGCGTTGTATTTAATGAGGATGAAATTAACAGGATTGACTACACATTAAAACAAAATTATGTTGAGTACTTAGTCAACGGAACTGACAGCGAGCAATATGTTACACTGTCACCAAGAAATGAATGCAGTGAGTTAGAAAGTTTCTTTAACACGTTAAACGGCGAGAAATACTTTAATCAGGAAAACGGCTACTGCAGCGGTGTTATAAAAATAAGCATTTCACAATTAAAAAACCTGATTCATGATAGTGTTGGTTATATTAATTATTTAGGCGAGAAAATAAAATTTAACTTTGAAGGCTACGCACAAGGCACTTATGACCTGGCTAACATTGCCGCAATAAGCAAATGCGATTTAAGCAAGAATGATTATTACTACCCATCAGAACTTGACGGATGCTACGGCATATACAAGGACAAGACAAGAGTGTACTTTTCAACAAGCAAGAACACAACTTATGTAAGTGTTTACGGCTACCTAAACGGCAAAGCAAAGATTGAAGTAAGCGCTTATGAGACTGTTGATACTGATTTTATCAGGGAGTCACTAATGAATTACTTAGGCAGTGATTATGATATAACACTTGACACAACTGAATGGGGCGGAATACAGGGCTCATTAGTAATTAATGATTTAAGCATTAACATAGATGCATTTAACGAGTTTAAGAAACAGGATTACCAAATGGACACTAATTATTACAATGATAATACATACCTGACAATAAGCGAGCCTTACATTAGCATATACGTTCCAGAGGAACGAAGCACAAGTGCAAGCAGCAGCGGTGTTGTTGAAACAGCAAAGATAATGCCCTACTACTGGGGCAGAAGCATAACAATCACCAAATCAAGAGTGTACACTTCAATAACAATGAATGAAAACAATGAAGCACTGGCTGAAGAACAGATTAAAACATTTGTCAATGAGTACCTAGTAACAGATGATTGGACTTTAAAGATGAGAGTAACAGGCGACTATTATTATTACCCAATACTATACGCTGAAGCAGGCATGACAAAATCAAGTGTCAGCGAAAGAATAAGCATGGATAGCATTCAATCAGTCAATGTTAGCGGAGATGCGTCATCAGGAGCGCCAGAACAACAAAACACAGGCGCAAGGGATGCTTTCACAAGCGCTAACCAAGGGGCCGATTTCAGCGAATTAGAAGACAAGTCAATAATAGACACAATACTAGACTTCTTTAAGGGATTATTAGGATTATAAAGATTATTAAATAAAAAGAGTATTACTATTCTCTCAATGAAAGATTTTGCCATGTTAGCAAGGGAACGAAAAACCACCTATGAATTCTCAAATAAGGAAGTAAGCGATGAACTGATAAACAAAATACTAGAAACTGCAAGGTGGTCACCCAGCTCGCTTAACAGCCAGCCATGGAAGTTTGTAATAATAAAAAAGAAGAGTTCAATAAAAGAATTAGTCGACAGCTCGTATTATGGCGATTTTCACACAATGCCACCAGTAATCATAATACCAGTAATAGATGGAAACTATATTACAACCGGACAGCGCGGGGTTAAAGACGGAAAAGTAGGCTTAACAGACGCTTACCTAAGCATTGCAATGCCAATAATGAACATGTGCCTTCAGGCAAAAGACTTAGGAATCGATTCCTGTATACTAACCCCTAATGAAGCAACGGCTAAGCGAATAATTAATGCCAGTAAAAAAGACCATGCAGTCATCATGGTAGGGCTTGGTTACGAGCTAAAGAATGTTTACCAAAAAACTCGTGAACGAAAAAAACTAAGCGAATTAGTTTACCATGAAATAATTAAAAGTGATGATTAAAAAAATGAATTTACTAAAAAAAGACATCAGCTTAATAGCAATAAACCAAGATGATTATGAAGCTACAAGGAATGAAATTCTTGACAAACTGACCAATAAAATGGCAATAAAAGGCATTTACATAACGCTAAATAAGAAAAGCAGTGAATTAGTAATCGAATTACAAAATAATGGCATAAACCCCGATAACCTGTTTTTTATAGACGCAATAAGCGCTAAGACCTCACTAAAGAACGTTGAGACAACAACCACTAAAGGCTCATTAACAGAACTATCAATAATACTAACAAAAGTGGCAACACCAGGGACTTACGATTTTATCATGCTTGACTCAATTAACTCACTATTAAACTATGATAACAATGACAAGGAAGTCGTGCAGTTCGTTAAGTTCCTAATAAACAAAGCCAAGTACTTGTTCGTAAAAGGCGTATTCCTGTCAATAGATAACCCAAGCGTAAATAACCTGCTTAAGACTATATCAATAGAAATAAACAGCTCTCAATTATAATTCTTGCATATCACATAAATCACTAAAGCAATTGCAAGACAAGTTGCGATCCCAGGATGAATTAACGAAGTAACTAACAACAATAAAACAGCAATTAAAACCATGCGTTCATTACTATACTTCTTAGATGGTTTACTCTTCTTAGCCATTACAAGTAGTAATAAACAGCAATATTATAAAACTTATTAAATCAATTCTTTTCTAAAAAACGCTTGCCAGCTTTAGTAGGAAAAAGCTTACAGAGTATAACCCTTCGCCAATTAACAAACTTATCAATACAATCCTTGCAAACATCAACCGAACGCGACTCACTAATCACCAAGTGATTAAAATCAGAACTGTAATTGTCAATAGTCTTATTACATAAAACACATTTCACGTCGCTCATTTCATTCACTCCTCTGTGCGCTCGTTATCACTCGCCTTCGGCTCGCTTTCTGCAAAAACAAAACCCACTCGCTTACAGTCGCTCATTTCATTCACTCCTCTGTGCGCTAACGCTTACAGCCACGTCAAACTCACCCCATTCAATTTTAACAAAGAGCCACTTAATATCAACGTAATCACAACAAATCAGAAACAATAACCAATTTTAAAACTTACTCAGTTTAGAACATTTAAGTGACTATAATTCTTGGAACATTCAACGTTTTGGGTGTTTTTATGGCTTAACATTATTAAGTTTCTTAACAAAATTAGTAATATTATAAATATTGTCACTTAGAACTATGCTACACCCCTATAGAATTATTAAATAATAAGGTTTAAGTTGATAAAATTAGTTAAATAATATGTGAATCTAAGCAATTTTAAGAAGGAATTAATGAAAAGAAAGAAACCTATTCTAACACTTACTGGATTGATAATTAGTATTATACTAATTAGTATTTGGTATAGTTATTACTTTAGTTTTGATCAGCGAGTAAACAGAATTCTAGTTAGTAATATAACTATAGACTCTATTGTGATTAATGACCTTAAAACTAATGAATGGACACCAGTTACTGTTCGAGTTTATGATGAAGGTAATTTTATTCCTGTTCCAAATTCCACTATCCCCGAAATTTATGACCAGAAAGCGGCATATTTTAAAGAGATTCATGAGCGTATTATAGCTACATTATCTCAAGAAGACTTTAATTATAGAAGTTCATTTATGAGTTCTAACGCGTTTTATGGTTATGTGTCATTAACAGGTTTAGAAAAATTAGTGAAAAACCCACAAGTAAGAGAAATAGTAAGTTCGTATGTTAACATAAGTATAAACGATCCAGTAAGAATATCAGGAGGTCCAATCAAATGACTAAGAACCTAATTAAGTTATCATTTGTATCCACTATTTTAACAATAATTTACTTTTCTGTTGGTTATAGTTTCGAGGATGCGATTACTGGTTTTACTATTAAAGGAGTTAAATTTGAACCATCTAACGTAATTATAGATCCTAATATAATAGATTATCTTGAAGTCAATGATTGGACTCCAGTTATTATTAGGTTACATGGTGATAGCGGCATTAGTTACACATTAGATATTAAAGAAAATAAAGTGATTTACAATAGGCGTGCTGAATTCTTTGAAGAAGCTGAGAGGACTGTTCTATCTACTTTGTCAGATGAAGATCTTAAGTTTAAGAGTAAATTTTCCAGTTCTAATGGTTTTTCTGGTTATGTTTCATTAGCAGGTTTAGAAAAGTTAATGAAGAATCCTCAAGTAAGAGAAATTGTAAGTGATTATATTGAAGTAAAAGCTTTTCTTAGTGAGTCCATTCCTTTAATAAACGCTGATAAAGTTTGGAACGTTGAGATTGACGGTAATAATATAACAGGGATTGGTCAAACTATTTGTGTTATTGATACTGGAGTTAATAGTTCTCATCCTGGCTTGGCTGGTAAAATATTGGCTGAAGCATGTTTCTGTGATAGTGGCGAAGAAAACGGGACTGGTTGTTGTCCAGATGGAAATTATGAACAATTTGGGGACGGCAGTGCCCTAGATGATGAAGGACACGGAACACATGTCGCAGGTATAGTAGCTGCTAATGGATCACTTAAGGGAGTTGCTTTTAATGCTAATATTGTTGCAGTTAAAGTTTTAGATTATAATGGAACTGCTCATAAGAATTCTGATATTACCGATGCAATTGAATGGTGTACAAGTAATGCGGAAACTTATAACATTTCAGTTATATCAATGAATTTCGGAACAGCTTCGTTATTTGATTCCAATTGTGATGCTACTTATGGAGAGTGGTATAATGCAACTATTGGCGCTATAACTCAAGGTATTTTTGTTGATGCTGCTACTGGAAATAATGGTAATGTTACTCACATTGCTGCTCCTGCTTGTATTACAAATGTTACTTCTGTGGGTGCGGTTTATGATGCTAATATTGGTGATGACGTAAGTTGGTATTATTATGGTAATTATATCTGCACTGATTCAACGACATACGCTGACAAAGTTACTTGTTTTAGCAATAGAAATAACATGACTGATGTATTTGCTCCGGGCAGTGAAATCAATTCTACTATTATTAATGGAAGTTATGGACCAATGAGTGGCACTTCAATGGCAGCACCTCATGTAGCGGGTCTAACTGCTTTAATGAAACAAGCTAATAATTCATTAACTCCTGCAGATATTGAAAGCATTATAATAAGAACTGGTTAAATAATACTTATTAAAATAATTATGAAAATTAGTAGAAATATAAGTAACTTACTCAGTGCCAATTCTAGGCGCAAGAAAAGATTATTTGCCCTGCTTAAAATTCTCAATTGTTATTTTAGCGCCATCAGTCTTAAAATTGTAAACAAAGTTATTTATAACAACTGAAACAGTTTTATCATCTTTTAACATTACTACAAATTCTTTTCCATCAAATTTTGTACTAAGACCAATGCCATGAACATCTTTTAATTTTTTATTATCAAGATTGTTATCATTTTTCGAAATACAGTTAATAACTACATCCATAAATTATGTTAAAGATTAAAAACTATTTAAATATATCCTTAATCACTCAGTGTCAATTCTAGGTGCTAGTATGAAACTAACTTTTAATTTATCCAAAGCAGTGTAATCAAGCTTTAATGGATAATCATTGGAGAATCTTACCATAACAGTCTTACTGACTTTAGACACCTTCATCATCTTATCCAAGTACTCAAGACTGTATTTTGACTTAACAGCACCACTTGACTCAACTCTTAGTAAGCTAGGAGACTCCTTACTTAACTGCAAGTTAACCTCATTAGTATCACTAACTGCACGCATAACAAAAGACGAGCCGTCACAAGAAAGTAACACGCAGTCACTAACCATTAAAGCATCCTTAGCACCCTCCCTAAGAGCGCCAGCTTCAAGCTCAATCTCAGCCTTAAAGCCATCATTAAGTTTCTCAGGAGGCTTAATAGCATTAATATGAGAGTCAATAAGAGGCAGTGTAAAAGTCCTGGTCGAATCACCAGTCATCTTAACACTAAGAGCGTTAGAGCCGTCAAGCAACTTAAACTCAACACTATCGTTATTACCAGCCCGTTTTAGGATTGAAACAAGATAAGGAACGTTAATAGTAAGCTTAGCTTCCCCAGTGCAGTCATACTCAGTAAAAGCGCTGGCAAGCAAGTCATAAAGAACCATAGCGACATTAGCAGGGTCCATAGCAATAAGGGAAAGCCCGTTAGAAGTCACCTTAAAAGTACCCTCATTAATTAACGCGCTAACAGCGTCAAGAGAGTCCCTCAAAAGACTAATATCCTCAATAACTGCCTTAAACATATTAAAAATAATTAAGTCCCGACTAGCTTAATAAGTTTTATCATACACTAAAACATAGGTTAAGAGCATGAAATTAGACGCGTTATGGAGTTTAGTTAGGAAGATACCAAAAGGTAAGGTAAGTACTTACGGGATACTGGCAAAAAAACTAGGCACAAGCCCCAGAGCAGTTGGCCAGGCACTAAAGAAAAACACAAAACTAATCATAGTGCCCTGCCACAGGGTTATTAAGTCAAATGGCGAATTAGGCGGTTACGTGAACGGCGCAAAAGAAAAGAAACGATTACTAGAAAGCGAAGGCGTTGACACAAATAACTTACTCGCTTTTATTGATGATATGAATATCTAAATGATTCTTAGATATAATAGTAGGCGTAGGATTATCAACTAAACTGGTTAGCGGCGCAAAACAAGCTAGTGGATTAACAAAATTATCACGCTTAACAACAATTGAAGCAAGTGATACGCGATAATCATGGTTAAGCATACTCCAGATGAAATCACCTAGCATCTTAGCAGTAAAAGACTCATCAAGTTCTTTTAATGAATCATCAGGATTATACGCCAAAGGGTGAACGTGAGCAGGCACAGTTAGTAGATTAAGCGCGAAGAAATCACCAGAAACTAAAGGATTAGCATCAACACCATTATAAGTAGTGACACCTAGAAACCTGCCTTTTAAAGGCACTTCTCGATAGTCCATCAATGGAGCACCATTAACACACTTAACCATACCAACATAAGCCTCATCACCCTTAATCACGCCAGCAATACGAGGAGTGTTATTAGGCACATCAGGCTCATAAGACCATTGACTAAGTGAGTGCTTAAAATTATCAAGAACACCACTAGTCCTAGTTAATTGCTCACTAAAAACAGTATCAGTCTGTCTGCCATTACTAACCACCAGCAAGTCATCAAGAAACATGGAAGCGTTATATAATAATAACTCTGGGTTACCCTTAGCTAAAACTTTAGCATCAGTAGGCTTAGTGTAAACCACATTATCTTTCTGTTCTAAAACACGCGCCTGACTGCTAGGACTCCTGCCCATCACAAAATAAACAGCAGCACTAACGCCCTCATTATAACCAACAATTAAACCCCTGCCAAGATAAGGCTTTAATAACAAAGCCTCACCTTTAGTAAAATAGTAATCAGCTGATTCACCAATACCCATTAAAAAAATTAGATAAAAAGAATTATTTAAAGATTACTGCATCAAAGTATGCAATACAGGGAATAAATCTTTACTAAGACCTGAAAAGTCCTGAACTACCTCAGCCCTTAACTCAAAACCATCCTCAAAAGGAAGCACGATGCCAATAACACGAGTGACACTGCCCACTTTTAAAGTCTTAATTAACTCCTCAGTAGGGCAAATAACAGTTAACTGGCCTGACGGGTCTTCAATAGAAAAGATAAGCGCCTCAGAGTCAATTGATAGTACAGTACCAATAACCGTGACTCTTGAATCAGTCTTAGTTAAATTCTTAATCTGGCGCCAAACAGCCACCTGTCTTTTACGGCGCTCATTAACATCATCAGCCATAAACAATTAGAGGTAACAAACACCTTAAAATGATTATGGTACCAAAGAACAACACAAAAAGATTATTAAAAACAGGCAACAGAAAGTTTTTGGCTATGCAGTTATAGAAAGCCACCACACATAAAAAAAGTGAAATGGTTAAATTTTTAAGATAGGGCAACTAAACATTAAAACAATGTCAATTAAAGTACATGACCCACTAGCCGGTTATATCTGGATTGGATTAAAAGATTTTAATATTAATGACATCAAACTAACAGTAAGTGATGAATTTGCCAGATTAATCAGGGATGATTACCTTGAATTAAAGTATATGATTAATAATTTTAATCATAAAAATTATAGAACTTACAAAAGAAACTGCGCCAAAAATAGTCTAATGTTACAAGAAGAGATTAAAGAGCAAATATCAGACATTGAGAGAATAATGCTAGACAGCCACAATAGCATTATAGTATTAATAAACAACAATGAATATGAGCTAATCAATTACAAATTCATTGTTGAAAAAGAAAAAGATGAAGAAGAACTTAAGACAAAATACTTCATTAAAATGTTTAGTAAAATTTAAAAGGTTAACAACATGAGAATCATTCATGCAAAACCACTTCGCAGCGTCAATGGGTTATATCTGGAGACTTATTGAAAGCAACAGCAATTACAATGATAACGCAATCAGCAAGATAAGAGCACAGCCAATTGAAGGCATTGAATTAACTTTTTGCAAGTCAGAACGATTAGTTGGATGTTACTTATCAAAAGAGAATGATACTTTCTTAACAAACTTAAAATACAATTCGATACACGCACCAACAGACTGCATGATAATTGATGAACAATTAGAAATGATGGAAGTAATCTATAAGAAATGCAACGCCAGAAACCTAGTTTGCAACACAAAAAACATTGAAGCTGAAAAACTACTATGCTATGATATGGCATCTTCACTGGAGAATGAACGAGACGAGGATATAGATAAACTAGAGAAAACACTAAACAAGTTTGACCAGTTAGACTTCACTTTTGACTTGGCTCACGCACTTGATAACAGCAAGGAAGCAGCTGAGAAAATAATAGACAACCTAGGTCATAGAATAACAGAAGTTCACTTCTCAATACCAACAACTTCAGAACCGCACTACTTTTGCCACACAAAACACAGCACAGTCATTGAGACATTAAAAAAAGTAATAATGCCTGACGTCGTGATAGTAAGCGAGGCAGTGATAAGTGATTTTAGCGAACTAGAATTATTCAAAAATGAATTAACTTACTTAAGAAGCATCTAAATATTTATAATGTCACAAACACAAAAAATTAACATGAGATTAAATAAACTTATCAAAAAAGAAACTGAATCAAAAATAGAAAATTTAAAAGAATCAATTAAAAAATTAGAAGATTCATTAAAAATAAAAGATGATACATTCGTTATTGACATAATATCATACTGGGCTAATGAAGGCGAAAATTCAATAAGATATTACTATACTGGCAAGATTAATGATGCAATAAAAAAGGCAGAAAATAATTTTTTAAGAATAAACAATCGAAGTGATATACAAGGAGAACATAAAGTGTATATCTCATTAATAAAACCAGGACAACCATTAGATGAATTATTAATAAAAGGACACTTATACAACACCCTAAGTGTATTTAAATCAATCAATCAATTACCAGATGAATTCTTAATAGAATTACCAGAACAATATTGGAGTAAGTACACTAAATAATTAATACTCACGCCAGCGATTCTTGCACTTAATGCATTCATAAAAAGTAGTCGGCGCCTCATCAGCGCTCCTAGTCTGCTGAATATAATAATAAGCCTTATTGTGCCCGCACTTCTTACAAGCTATCTCTGCTGTAGCACGGCTATCCTCAATGCCCTCGCCGACCATGAAAACTTCCTTAGCTTTGCCTGCACTCTCGCTTAAGTCAACATCGCCCTTAGTGCCGCACTGAATGCACTCAAAAGATTCATCATCACTAGGCACTAAAATAGAGCCACACTTCTCGCAAAACATCATAAGAGATGAGAATAAAATAGGTGCTTTAAAAGCTTATGGGCTGTGCGAAGCACAGAGCGAGAGCTGAAGGCGTGAGCGTACTCCAAGCGTAAGCACACAGAGGAACGCGACGTAAAAAGTTACTCATAATAACAAATTATTTAAACCTATAATAAAAAATGTTTAAACATGAAGACACTGCATTTAGTTGGTTATCATGACTCGTTTATAATCAAAGTTGACCAGCTAAAGTATGAACCATGCTTTGCAAAGGGAACATTCTACCTCGCTGAGATGCAATTAGACAGTAGCACAATAGACTTATTTAACAATGCAAAAAACAGATATGAGTTAGAGTGCCGATTAACTAACAGCGGCTTATGCAAAATTGCTTCATCAAACATTGCTTCGCTACTAGATTTACAACCAAGTGGGATAATGCCATGCGCTACAAGAACAAGCGATGACGGAAGTGTTTATGGAAGTCAGCGCGACATTGAAATGTTAAGCCTCACAAAAAAAGCATTAGAGATTTTGCCATTTGATAATATAACCTTCTTTGGCGGAAGCAAGCACGCCAAGTACATGGCAAATGAATTAGACTACCCTCACAAAATACTTTATGATTTCAGGTACGAACAAAAAGAGTATAATCCACTACTAAGAAGCATAATGATAAGAGATAAACTAATTTAATTTAAGCCCTTAAAATAAGCATTTAATTCACCAATAACACGCTTTCTTTTTAGATTATTAAAATCCTCTTTAAGACTGCTTAAAATAAGTGAACGGTAATCATTAACACCCTCATTAAACAACTCGCTCTTTGATTCAGGACTACAACCTTCAGCAGGCATATTAGCTAAAACGTACCTAGTTGCAAAATCATAAGACTTAAAGTTAGGCACAGGCAAATCTAATAAGACTAAAGCATCACTAAGACTTTCCTTAACATACTCAGCTGGTTTAACAGGCATTGGTGTTAATTCACTAGGCGTGTACTCACCAATTGATTTAAGACGCCTAAGAAATAAGTCAGACATAAAATCATTATCACCGCTCTTTTCATTAATTAACTCAGTTAAGTAAAACAAGCATTCAGAATCACTAAAATTATAATTAGATTTTAATTCCTTAAAAGTACTGTTTAATTTTAATTGCGCTCTAATAGGTGAATTAATCAAATTTGACAAATCAAGCAGGTTAAACTTCTTGCCTTTAAGAGATGAGTAATCACCATCAAGTATTCTGTTAAGCTCAGAGCCGTTAACACCTAGTGTTCTTGCATTGTCATTAAAAGTCTGCAAATACTTATCAAAATCAGCATCTGAACAGTTAAGATAAGACATTACTTCTTTAGCTTTTAACAAAGATTCACTATCATTGTAAGTGACAAGTAAAGCATTAGCTAATGATGAATTATCACTATTTTTAGGCAATATGAAACAACGTGGCATACCCCATTGATTAACAATTAGTGCTTATAAACCTTTGTTTTTGTCACTACTAATTAGTTACACATTAATTAGGTAGTACATTAAAGTTCTGGGCCAGCCAAGCCAAGGAACGCGTAAACCCGCTTTTCCAACAACCATTGACTCATGAACCATAGTCTCAAAAGGAAGACTAGACGGGTTAGCATCACCCTTAGTAGTGTAATACTTAACTCCATCAACATCAGTAATGTTTACCACACGGTGAATAATCATCATATTATCATAGTAATAGATAATAACATCACCAACAGCAATCTCACCACCCACTACAGTGACTGCGTCACCAACATCAAGACCGTGAACAAAAGGCCAAACACTAAACTCAGTCTCATTATAACCATTAAAAACAAGCCAGCCAGTAAAAGTATTCTCAAAACTACCCGGCTGGTGGTGCATACTGCCTGAAAGAACTGCCACAACATCAGTTAAACCAGTAACTGAAAGCAGGGCAGGAAACAAGAATAACTTCATGCCAAAATAAGCCACAATAAGGAATGCTAAGTGAGATGAAAGACTCTTACCCTTAAACAGCCAGTTAAAAAACTTATTAGTACACCTTATGGCTTTCTTAATCTTCATAAAGAACCTAATGAAACAAGAGGTTTAAAAAGTTTATTGTCTAGAACAACTTGCCTAATTCCTTTAACTCGCCTTCCAATTCCTTAATAGCCTTCTTGAAACTAGCTTCAACGTTCTTACCCTTAATGACTAACCTAACGCCCTCAAGCTGCGGGTGAGCCCTATTAGTTCCTGCAAAAGAGATAGTCTCATCCATAACTAATTTTTTCTTAACAGGTGTAAGTATAGTCTCCTCGCCGTTAATCATTAATTCCCAAGAATCCTTCTCACGAGCAATAAAACTAACATCCATAAAGGAAACATGAAAAAGGGTCGCTTTATAAAACTTTTCATAAAGGCGTGGTTTTAAGCAACAGGAAAGCATTGCCCTTTCGGGATTCAAGCTCAACAAGGTATTCCTCAATGCCCCTAACTGCCTCGCGCTCAGCTGACTTAGAGCGGATAATACCCTCTCTCATTGCAGAACCGTCAAGAATCTTATGAGCGCACTCGCGCTGAAAATTAATCTCAGCAATTAATTCATTAGTCCTGCAAGAGTAATTATCATACGAGAACTCATAATGGTT
>Ga0208375_1001138_pt1 | contig 31726 bp, 32 predicted proteins | sample RifOxyD1_FD_184038 | JGI IMG/M metagenome (GOLD analysis project Ga0208375, IMG submission 184038) | Soil microbial communities from Rifle, Colorado - Rifle Oxygen_injection D1 (SPAdes) | ecosystem: Environmental > Terrestrial > Deep subsurface > Rock core/Sediment | place: Rifle, Colorado...
AATTCGAAAGACAGTATCAATGGCATGGTAAGACACCGACAACTCCTGAGGAAATAGAGACAGCCAGAAAGGCATTACATATGGTGAGAACAATGGGTGGAAAGGTGAGGGGAGAGCATGAATAATTTATAAATAAAATTACAACATACTCGAGATAAAGAATTAATGAAATTTTTGTTTTTTTTCTTTACATAATATTTCTGTTTGTTAAAGTTATGCAATGGAAATAATTTATTGTAATAAAAAAGTAGATAAATTTATAGATGATCTAGATAGAATAACATCTTCTCGTGTAAAAAATTCTATTAATCTATTAGAATTACATGGATATTTATTAGAGATGCCTGATTCAAAGAGTCTAGGTAAAGGATTATTTGAATTAAGAACTCACGGAAAGATCAAAGTAAGAGTATTATATATTTTTCATAAAGATAAAATATACATTATTCACGCCTTTATTAAGAAAGCTTGGAAGATAAATACTAGAGATGTTGATTATGCAAGAAAGATTCAGAGTGAGATTATTAGACTTGTATAATATAACATATATGTTATAATGGATGGTATGAATTTAAAAGAAATGAAAACACATAAACAGGTCATGGAAAGATTCCTTTCTGATCCAGAAAATAAGAAAACTTATGATAGTCTTGAAATTGAATTTGCTATTTATAATGCTCTTGTTAAGGCTCGTATAGAGAAGAAATTTACTCAAAAGGAGCTTGCTATGAAGCTTGGTATTGCCCAGTCTGCTCTTGCACGCTTTGAGTCTGGACGTACAAATCCTACTCTTTCATTTATACAAAAAATAGCAACAGGGCTTGGTTTGAAGCTTACTATATTATAATTTTATTTGTGGATAATTAATAATCAAAAATAGGTTATAATTAAACCATGATAAATTCAGAACAAAAGTTAAATCCAAAATTATTTGATAATGATATTGAACAATTACCAATACGTAAAGGTTTCGGTGAGGGTCTATTTATTGCAGGTGATAGAGATAAGAGAGTAGTAGGTCTATGTTCAGATCTTACAGAATCAACACAGATGCATCTTCTACGTAATAAATATCCAGACAGATTCATACAGGTAGGTATAGCAGAACAGAGTATGGTAAGTGTAGCATCTGGTATGGCCGCTATGGGTAAGATTCCTTTCATTACTTCATATGCAATGTTTTCTCCAGGTAGGAATTGGGAGCAGATACGTACTACTGTTTGTTATAATAATCAACCAGTGAAGATTGCAGGCTCACATGCAGGTATATCTGTAGGTCCAGATGGAGGTACACATCAAGCAATAGAGGATATGGCTATAACAAGAGTAATTCCTAATATGGTGGTGATATCTCCTTGTGATTCTATAGAAGCTAAGAAAGCGACAATAGCATGTGCATCTACAAAACTCCCTACATATATACGTCTAGCTCGTGAGAAGACTCCAATTATCACAACAGAAGATACGCCTTTCGAGATCGGTAAAGCTCAATTACTTTTCTTTCCTGCCAATAATGAAAGAGCAGAAGTGGGAATTATAGTTACTGGTGCTCTAGTATATAAGGCATTGAGAGTAGCGAATGAATTGGAGAAAGATGGTAAGAAAGTAAAGGTGATAAATCTAGCTACGATCAAACCACTAGATGAAGATACTATTTGGAAATTAGCACATGAGACTGGTGCAATAGTGACAGTAGAGGAACATCAGATCGCTGGTGGTATGGGTTCTGCAGTAGCGGAGTGTCTAGCGAGACATTACCCTGTACCGATGGAATTCGTAGGTGTTAAAGATAAATTCGGCCAAAGTGGCACACCAGATGAATTATTAGAATATTATGGAATGGGAGAAAAAGATATAAAAGAAGCTGTGAAGAAAGTACTATTGCGTAAAAAATAATATAGGTATACAATAATCATCGTGAAATATACATCATATAATTTCATAAAGACACTGATTGTGAGCTCTAATTATTCCAGAGTTTGTCCTTATGATGTATCTAAATAAAAGAAATTAAAGATAAATCATAAAAACGAGCTCTGGAATAAAATCTGAGCTCGTTTTTGCATGTTCTTGCCTACATGGCTGTAGGTGAAGAGAACAATGAGCAAAAATAGTACAAAGGCAGAAAAATGAGTGGACATACTATAGACGCAGATACGGATCTTTTCCGTAAGAAGGAATTAGGTGCAGTCTTTTCTGGGCAACCTGTACATGGCAGTGTTGCTTGGAGAAAGAATGGGGATGAATGGGAAGAACTTATCTATTGGAATAAAGTACCAGAGGTAACTAGCTGGCTTACAGCAGAAGAATTCCGTCAACGCAAATATAATCTCAAGATTACTCATATTGCCTTCTTTCTGGCAAATCCACATCTCCTGCATGAGAAAATCAGAAGATCCAATCCTGATAGGCTCCTCAGAAGATTGGCTAGTCGACAGCCATATTACATGGACTGAAGAAGAATGTCCTTCTGCATCAAGCTGTTTGCATATTTCCTGCAGACAGCTTTTTCTATTTATCCTTTTTATCAATTTATGCTACTCTATCCACATGTCACAGAAACCCATTTTCACAATATCAGAGAAAATGTCTCCAGCCGGAGATCAACCGAAGGCTATAGAGAATCTAATAAAAGGTTTAAATAAAGGCCTTTCCCATCAAACACTTTTTGGAATTACAGGTTCTGGTAAGACTTTCACTATGGCTAATGTGATAGTTAAATACAATAAACCGACTTTAGTAATAGCTCATAATAAAACTTTAGCTGCACAGCTAGCACAGGAATATAGAGAATTTTTCCCTGATAATGCAGTACATTATTTCGTATCATATTATGACTATTATCAGCCAGAGGCGTATATGCCAATAACAGATACATATATAGAGAAAGAGGCAATGATAAATGAGGAGATAGATAGACTGCGTCATGCTTCAACACAAGCATTACTCACAAGAAAAGATGTGATAATAGTAGCTTCTGTATCATGTATATATGGACTTGGCAGTCCAGTGGAATATGAGAAAGTTAATTTGAAGATTAGTAAGGGTATGGAATCCTCTAGATCAGAACTCATACGCAAACTTATCAATATACATTTCGAAAGAACGACTGCAGATCTTAAAGCGGGCATGTTCCGCGCACTCGGTAATATGATAGAAATAATGCCAGTCAATGATAAAACGATATATAGAATAGATTATAATGATAGTGTAATAGAGAGTATTATAGAATTGGATCCCGTTACAAGATCTATAAGAGCAGAACATGAGACTATCTTTCTTTTCCCAGCCAAGCACTTCATAAGTAATGATGAACAATCAAAGAAAGCTTTCAAAACAATAAAAGAAGAATTAGATATAAGATTAAAGGAATTAGAAAAAGCAGGGAAGAATCTAGAAGCAGAAAGACTGAAGAGAAGAGTGAAATATGATCTAGCTCTTATAAAAGAGATTGGATATTGTAATGGAATAGAGAATTATTCCAGACATTTCTCTGGTAAGGATGCTGGTGAACCACCAGACAGCCTCCTCTCCTATTTTCCTCATAATGAAGATGGTTCACCTGATTTCCTCACAATAATAGATGAAAGCCATGTGACAGTACCACAATTGAATGGTATGTATGCCGGTGACGCCTCTAGGAAGAATACATTGATTGATTACGGTTTCCGCCTACCTTCTGCAAGAGATAATCGCCCTATGAAATTCGCGGAATTCGAAAGTAATACAGGTCAAATAATATATACATCAGCAACACCAGGACATTATGAAATAGATAAGAGTGAACAAATAGTGGAACAGATTATCCGTCCTACTGGACTCGTAGATCCGATAATTGAAATAAAACCAGTGGCAGAGAAAGGAAAATATAAAGGTCAGATAATAGATTTCATAAAACAAGCAGAGAAAACAATAAAGACAGGTAATAGGGTAATAGCGACAACACTTACGAAGAAAATGGCAGAAGATCTCAGTATTTATCTGAAGGAGAAAGGTATAAAGGCAGAATATCTACACAGTGATATTAAAACTATAGATAGAATAACTATTCTTACAGATTTCCGTAAAGGCAAATTTGATTGTATTGTCGGTGTGAATCTCCTTCGTGAAGGTTTAGATTTACCGGAAGTTTCACTTATTGGAATACTTGATGCTGATAAAGAAGGTTTCCTACGTTCAGAAACATCTCTCATACAGATTATCGGTCGTGCAGCACGTAATATAGATGGTAGAGTAATACTCTATGCAGATATTATCACTGGATCTATAGATAGAGCAGTGAAAGAGACAGATCGTAGAAGAACTATACAGATTACGCATAATAAGAAGCATAATATCACTCCTAAGACTATATTGAAGAAAATCCACGATATTACAGATGAATTAAGAACAGAACATGATAAGACAGTGAGGGAATTATTAAAAATAGATGAGGAATTCGCTCGTATTAATCCACAGAAATTGATAAAAGATAAAGAGAAAGCAATGGAAGAAGCAGTGAAGATATTGGATTTCGAAACCGCAGCTATAATAAGAGATGAATTGCTTGAATTAAAAAAATATATGATATAATACAAGGTGTATATAAAATCATATGGAAGAAAATAATAAAAGAGGTGATCAAGCTAGAAAAGAGAAAATTCTCCTAGCTATAAATAATAAATCTTTCTCTAGCGCACTCGCCGAGAAATTGAATAAGAGAGGGTATGCAACTCTTACAATAGATAATGGAGAAGAGGCTCTAAAGTATATGAGAGAACAGAATCCTGATATGGCTCTTATAGATCTCGCATTATCTGTGAAGGATGGTTATGAAGTATTGACTGAGAAAAGTTTCGACAGACTTATTACGAAAATACCAGCCATGGTAATATCTCATTCTGGTTCTCCTATAGAAGTTAGGAGAATACCTTCTACTTCTAGCGTGAAGGACTATATAATAAAGACACATATAGAGCCAGATGAAGTAATAGCAAAGATTGATAATTTCTTCGGATACGAATTTGTTAAAGATAATTATGTGAATAATAAAGATGATCCTAAGAAATCACAGAAGAAAGTGCTCTGGATAGAAGATGATAAATTATTAGGAATGATTCTGGTAAAGAAATTTGAATCCTATGGCCATATAATATTCAAAGCTGAGAATGGTAATGATGCCTTCGAATACTTAAAGAAAGATATACCAGATGTAATACTTCTAGATATTCTACTTCCTGATATTGATGGATTCAATTTCCTACAGAAAATGAAAATGAATGAAAAACTGCGTCATATACCAGTCATCGTACTTTCTAATGTTAGTAAAGAGAGCGATAGAGAGAAGGCCAAGGCATTGGGAGCAGATAGATATATGGTAAAAGCAGTGGTATCTCTAGATGAAATAGTACGAGAGGTTGATAGTTTGACGAAATAGATGTATAATATCCCCCTTATGGAGGATAAAATAATAGTAAAGGGGGCAAGAACGCATAATCTGAAAAATATTACGGTAGAAATGCCGAGGAATAAGCTTATCGCTATAACAGGGCTTTCTGGCTCTGGGAAGAGCTCACTCGCCTTCGATACAATATTCGCTGAAGGACAGAGGAGATATGTAGAATCTCTATCTTCATATGCTAGACAATTTCTTCATCAAATGCAGAAACCAGATGTTGATGAGATTATTGGTCTCTCTCCAGCTATTTCTATTGATCAGAAATCAAGATCCAATAATCCACGTTCTACAGTAGCGACTATTACTGAGATATATGATTATCTACGTATACTCTATGCTCGTGTGGGTAAGCCACATTGTTTAGTATGTAATAGAGAGATTCATCGTATTTCGAAAGAAGAAATATTGGAGACTATTATAAAGCAAGTCACTAATCATAATAAAAGTGGGAAGAAAGTAATGGGAATCGGTATTGATGTTGAGAAGGTGAAGATCTTCGCTCCTATCGTCGTCGGTAGGAAGGGTGAATATTATCAATTACTCTATGATCTTCTCGGTAAGGGCTATGATAAGGTAAAAGTAGATGGCAAGCTCATGCGTCTACGAGAACAGATATTAATAGATAAGAATAAGAAACATGATATAGATGTTCTAGTAGATGAGATATTTCTTTCTGAATTCAGGAATAAGAAGCAAATAGAGAATGCTAGAGAAAGACTTTCAGAATCTCTAGAGAAGGCTATAGAAGAAGCCCAAGGACTTATAAAAATTGAATTTGCAGATGAAGAGAAATTAATGTCAGTAAAGTTCATGTGTCCATATGATGGCTTCTCCTATCCAGAGATAGAGCCGAGACTTTTCTCATTTAATTCACCTTATGGAGCTTGTCCAGCATGTAATGGTTTAGGTACTAGGGAATTCTTCAATAATGAAATATGTCCTATCTGTAAGGGTGATCGTCTACGACCGGAGGCCTTATTTATCAATATAGATAATAAGAATATTGTAAATATTACTTCTATGTCTATAGAGGAAACTAGACAATTCTTCAATAAAATAAAATTAACAGAAACAGAAAGGGAAATCGCAAAAGTGATTCTAAAGGAAATAGAATCAAGATTACAATTCATGATTAATGTCGGTATAGAGTATCTAACTCTCGATCGTCGTGCCAATACACTCTCTGGTGGTGAAGCTCAGCGTATACGTCTAGCCTCTCAGCTCGGCTCAGGCCTTGTCGGTGCTCTATATGTATTAGATGAACCGACAATAGGATTGCATCAGAAGGATAATGATAGACTAATAAAAACTCTTATTGAACTTCGTGATCTCGGTAATACTATAATAGTCGTAGAACATGATGAAGATACAATGTTCGCATCTGATTATCTTATAGATATTGGTCCTGGTGCTGGTGTGCATGGTGGTGAGGTAATAGTCTCTGGATATCTCGATAAGCTACTCACTGCAAAGAAGAATGATTCCGATTCTCTTACTCTATCTTATCTGCGTGGAGAGACGAAAATAGATATACCAGATGTACGTAGAGAGCCGAAAGGTAAGATAATGATACGTGGCGGGAATATTTGGAATATAAAAGATATGAATATTGATATTCCTTTAGGATGCTTCAATGTTATTACTGGAGTTTCTGGTTCTGGGAAAAGTTCACTTATGTATGAGATTTTATATAAGAATCTGCAAGGGAAATTAGAGAGAAGACATAGAACAGCAGAATTATATAATTGTGGAAGCTTCACAGGTAGTGAATATTTAGGTAGGACTATTCTTATTGATCAGGGAGCCATCGGGCGTACACCGCGGTCCAACCCTGTCACATATACCGGAGCGTGGCAACATATACGTGATTTATTGGCATCATCTGCAGAAGCACGTGCTCGTGGATGGGGTCCAGGGAGATTCTCATTCAATGTGAAGGGTGGACGTTGTGAAGCTTGTGAGGGTAATGGAGAAATAGCTGTAGAAATGCATTTCTTACCGACTGTCTATGTTCCTTGTGAGATCTGCAATGGAAAGAGATTTATGAAAGAGACATTGGAAATAAAGTATAAAGGCAAAAATGTATACGATATTCTCCATATGACAGTAGAAGATGCTCTGATATTCTTCGAAGATATTCCTGCTGTGAGTGATAGATTGAAGACATTGGATGAAGTAGGTCTCGGTTATCTAGAGCTAGGTCAGAGTGCTACTACTCTCTCTGGTGGTGAGGCACAGAGAGTGAAGATTTCTTCTGAGCTTTATCGTGCACATCTACAGAAAACAATATATCTTCTAGATGAGCCGACAGTAGGGCTACATTATGAGGATGTGAAGAAACTTATAGATATATTGCAGAATCTCGTGAATAAGGGTAATACAGTAGTAGTTATAGAGCATAATCTAGATTTAATAAAGTGTTCTGATTATATTATCGATATTGGTCCAGAGGGAGGCCTGCGTGGTGGTAAGGTAGTAGCCAAGGGTACACCAGAGGATGTGATAAGAAATGAAAAGTCTTATACTGCAAAATATCTGAAGAGAGTTTTGAAAAAATAAGGAAAAATAAGATGAAAGAATTAAGAAATACAAATCTTCCCGATTCCCCCGGAATATATTTTTTCAAAGATAAAGAGGAAAAAATTTTATATATTGGACGTGCTACATCTCTACGAGACCGTATGCGTAGCTACTTTAATCCTGATCTCATGAAGACTCGTGGACCTCTATTAGTAGATATGATAGTAAAAGCGAAAAAGATAGAATATACAGAGACGGACTCTGTTCTTGAGGCTATTATCCTAGAAAGTAATGAAATAAAGAAATGGAAACCATATTATAATACGAAAGAGAAAGATAATAAGAGTTTCAATTATGTAATTATTACTGATGAAGAATTCCCAAGGATTATTCTTATAAGAGAAAGAGTATTGGATAATATAGAATTGAATAATCAGCTATATAGAATAAAATATAAATTCGGTCCATATACAGATAATTCTCTTCTTAAGGAAGCTCTGAAGATAGTCAGGAAGATATTCCCATACCGAGATGAGAAATGTAATATTAAATATCATGAATTATTTTATCGCTCTATTGGACTTTCTCCAGACACTGAGTCTCCAGAAGCAAGGAAAGAGTATCAGAAAACAATAAGGAATATTGTTCTATTTTTTCAAGGCAAAAAGAGTAAGCTTGCAAAGGTATTAGAGAAGGAAATGAATGAATACGTAAAGAAGAATGAATTCGAAAAAGCAAATGAAATGAAGAAGACATTGTATGCATTGAATCATATTCAGGATATTTCACTTATAAAATCGGAAAAAACAATAAATAGTTCTAATAAAGATAATTTCCGTATTGAGGCTTATGATATTGCCCATATGTCTGGGAAAGACACTGTGGGTGTTATGGTAGTAATAAAGAATGGTGAAATAAATAAAAATCAATATAGGAAATTCAAAATAAAGATAGATAAGAATGATGATGTGGCAGGGTTGAAAGAGATATTGAATAGAAGATTACAACATACAGAATGGGAATTTCCAGATCTTATTGTTATAGATGGTGGTATTAATCAATTGAATATTGTGAGAAGTATAATAAAGGATATTCCTATAGTTTCTATTGTGAAAGATAATAATCATAGACCTGATCATTTCCTAGGTAATAAGAAAATTATAGAGGAAAATAAGAAATTGATTTTAATTGCGAATAATGAAGCACATAGATTCGCTATTACATATCACAAGAAACTGCGAAGTAAGAATTTCCTATGATATAATATTCCTATGTATAGGATAAGAGTAGCGGTTCTTCGTGGAGGACCAAGTAATGAATATGATGTATCACTCGGTACGGGTGCTACTGTTCTACATAATCTACCTAGTGATATATATGAGCCACAGGATATATTCATCTCAAGAGATGGTATATGGCATAGGAATGGTCTCACTACTAATATTCATAATATTTTCTCACATACAGATGTGATCTGGAATGCTCTGCATGGATATTATGGTGAAGATGGCAAGCTAGCACATATACTCGAGAGACATAAGATACCATTTACTGGATCAGGTTCACTTTCTTCTGCTATTAGTATGAATAAACTTATGACCAAGGATGTTTTCAAGAAAAATAAAATAAAGACTCCAGAGCATAAAGTTATTGATAGTAAAGATAAAGTTTCTCCAGATCTTCTGAAGGAACTATTCCGATCATTCACTCTACCTTTCGTAGTGAAGTCTATATCTAGTGGATCCTCTGTAGGGGTTTATATTGTAAAGGATTTCAATTCTTTTGAAAAATCAGTAAATGATGCTTTTAAACATAGTGATACTGTGATGATTGAGGAATATATTGCAGGTAGGGAAGCTACTGTTGGTGTAATAGATGGATTCAGGAATCAAGATATCTATACATTACCAGCTGTGGAGATACGACCTTTGAAATCAACTTTCTTTGACTATGATGCGAAGTATACGCCTGGAATGTCAGAAGAAATAGTACCTAGTACATTCGATTATAATACGAAAATTGAATTGGAAAATATGGCAAGAGAAATTCATAAGGCATTGGGCCTACGTCATTATTCTCGTATTGATTTCATCGTAACTCCGAGAAGGGGAATATTCGCTCTTGAGGCCAATACTTTACCTGGACTTACAGAAGCCTCTCTTCTACCGAAGGCTCTGTATGCTGTAGGTGGTACTATGCCGGAATTCCTACATCATGTTTTACAACTTGCATTAGAGGAAAAATAATGTAAAATCATTAAACATAAGTATATACGGGCCCTTAGCTCATCTGGCTAGAGCGCCTCATTTGCAATGAGGAGGTGGCAGGTTCGAGTCCTGTAGGGTCCACAGCAGAATAAAAGAGAGACCAATGTCTCTCTTTTATTCTGCCTAAGTGACACAACTTGGACGAGAAAGGCGGAGGCGCGACGGCGCCGAGCCGGGGTCGCGCAAATTTTCAGCAGAAAATTATGCGTGACCGAGTCCTGTAGGGTCCACAGCAAAATTTAATAAATATAATAATACACACGAAAATCATCTATTTTACCTCTGAAGTATCTACCTAATTCGATTCCAACACTACTATGTGATCTACCAATAGACGTTGGATTTCCACTCATATTTTCAATAGATAATAATGGTACTGCTTCTTCTTTATCTAATTTACCATCTATAAAGAATTTATAACCTACTCCACCATCAATAAGTAGTGCTACATGAGTCCATTTATTTAAAGGGATAATTGCATTTGATGTTGGCCAGTAATTTGAATTTATAATGTTACTATAATCTCTTGTCATTATTCTTAATCTTCTTGATGGATCTATAGCAAAATATAGAATACCTGGTAAACCATTTGCTATCATTCTATAGTCACCAGAGTGCTCTGTAGGATATATCCACGTAGTTATAAGTATTGCCCCCTGAGCGCCTCCGACTAGATCTGCTCGCGCTCTCAAATCAGTTGTTAAAACATAATTTGTTCCATTGAAGTCTAAAGCATTCCTTAATATACCGTCTGTCCATGTTGGATTATTTATGAGACTGGCATCAGTTCCATCAGCAGTATTGGCTGTTTGTGATCCAGACCCTTCATCTAGAGATAACATAAGAATAGCATTTGCACCATTTATTGAGTGCATCTGTGTATGGAATGCTTGTCCTGATGCTATTCTAGCTTTTTCTCTTGCAGTATTTAGACTTGAAAGGACTACACTAGATAATAAACCAATTATAGAGATAACTACTAATAATTCAATTAAAGTGAAACCCTTATATCTATTTGACATATATATATATTATAGTATTAATATTTGTATTATACAAAGACTTACCCCTGTATGAAGTAAGAACACTTTTAAATGTGATGAATAAATTAAAGAAATAATCTATCGTCGAGGAGAAAGTTGGAGCGAGCGTAGGCGAGCGAGTCCTGTAGGGTCCACCACAATTGACTTTATCATATTAGGGTGTACTGTAATATCAGATTGACAATCAAACTTAACCGTAGAAATACAGGATAAATAGTTATGAAACATATACTTCGTTCACAGCAATTCGATAGATTTGCTTTAGAGAAATTATTCAAGGATACCGATGAACTTGGTGTCCAGTATGATCATCCTGAGGGAAGAACAGCATTGAGGAATGAGTGTGAAGGGAAGCTTCTCTTTGCTGTTTTTTATGAGCCATCGACACGGACAAGATTTTCATTTTGTTCTGCGGCGCATCACCTCGGTATGCATTCGATACAGACAGAGAATGCCAGAGAATTCTCTTCGGCAGTGAAGGGTGAGACTCTGGAAGATACTACAAATGCTCTCTGTCAATATGATCCAGATATTCTGGTTCTACGTCACCATGAGACCGGTGGTGCAGATAGAGCTGCTTCTATCGTGGATATGTATGACTATAGAACTTCCATAGTGAATGCTGGTGATGGTAGTGGACAGCATCCTACTCAGGCATTACTCGATCTCTATACTATACGTAGAGAGCTTGGTAGAACTCATGATATTACTGTGACTATCGGTGGTGATCTAGTGAATGGTCGCACGGCCAGGTCATTGGTCTATCTTCTAACAAAGTACGAAAAGGTCAGATTTATTTTCATCTCCCCAGCGAATCTCAGAATGGGGGAAGACATTATTGCTCATCTTCAAGAACATGATAGTCCATTCGTCGAGACTGAGGAAATGGAATTGGCTTTGAGTACATCTGACATTGTCTACTGGACTCGTGTTCAGAAGGAGCGCGGAGGTGTGAATAGTACACTCAATCTACGTATTGGAATGCCGGAGATGCAAATGATGAAGAAAGATGCAGTCCTTCTCCATCCACTTCCTAGAGTTGAAGAGATAGCCAAGGAAGTTGATTCTGATCATAGAGCTGCCTATTTCCGACAGGTGAGGAATGGTATGCTCATACGCATGGCCTTGCTCAGGGATCTTTGTACTTCAGGGCGGTAGCCCAACTATTCAATTTATGTCCCAATAGTCTTTATACTAGTTGGGACTTTTTTTAATTTATAAAAAAACATACCCCCGAGCCTTGTGGGCAGGGGGGTGTGTGTGGTCGTTTCAGGACATGGTAGTCCTTACTCTTTGACCGTATTCTTCGGAAGTTTTTTTAGCACTTCTTCCGTCCTCCTTTTATGCTCGTCTCTTATAAAACGAGTCATAAAGAATTCTTTTTCCTCTACTGTACGATCTGGAAAAAGTAATCCGAAACTTTCCGACATTGGCTCGCAAACTTCAAGGATCATCTATCCCCCAATGGTTGATGTTAACCGCCACTTAATTCTGTTAATATTCTATCATACTTCTAGTCTATGCAAGTCTCTTCACTTTTCCACATATTTAATATAATATAATTCAATATGGAAACAGCAATGAAAATGATCAGTTTCATTCTATGGGCCACAGTTGCCGTACTTGTCGTACCATGTCTTCTCGTATCGACCTTTATCTATCCCGCTTGGGATAAATGGGGGGAGAAATTCTAGAATTAGGCAGAATAGTTGACAAATTCCCATATTCCTGTATACTTCCATGGTAAGTTTTCCTAGTCGCTTACGTTTATATTTAAAGACGAGGTTAAAAAGAAAATGGCAAAGAAGCTATATGTAGGAGGTATTTCTTACGGTACTAGCGAAGATACGCTGAAGAAGCACTTCGAAGCTGCCGGAGCAGTCGAATCAGCAAGCATAATCATGGACAAGATGACAGGCCGATCAAAAGGCTTTGGATTCGTCCAAATGGCAAATGATGCTGAGGCAGACAACGCTATTAATATGTTTAATGGCAAAGAGCTCGAAGGAAGATCTCTTACTGTTAACGAGGCTCGCCCTATGGAGCCACGTGCTCCTCGTGGAAACAGCAGAGGAGAAGGACGTAGCAACTGGTAATATCAGACTCGTCTAATCAAACAAAAAACACTATTCTTCTGAATAGTGTTTTTTGTCTATTAACCTTCTACTTATTAATCAATATTTTCCCACCATTTCGATATTGGAGCTGTTTTTATTATTTCTATAACTTTATCTAAATTATCTGTGACTATGAATAGGTCTAGATCATCTGGAGATATAGCATGATGTTTCTCTAACATATATGATGAAATGAAATTCCTGAATGCATTCCAATAATCTTTACCTACTAGTATCATCGGTACTCTCGGTATTTTATTAGTTTGTATTAGAGTAATAATAGTGAAGAATTCATCGAATGTTCCATATCCACCAGGGAAGAATACGAATGACTCGGCGGAGAAAGCAAGCATTGCTTTCCTAATGAAAAAGTATTTGAAATTAACATCATGATCTAAATAGGCATTCTTATGCTGTTCATTCGGAAGGTAGATAGTGAAACCTACAGAATTACCTTGTGCTTCCTGTGCACCGAGATTAGCTGCAGACATTATCCCTGGTCCACCACCTGTTATCACTGTGTATTCCAATTCTTTAGCAATACGATATGCTAATTCCTGTGCTTGTCTATAATGTGGACTGGCTGGAGTAGAATGAGATGAACCAAATATTGTTACAGATTTCGGATATTTCTTCATTTCTTCGAAACCATTTTTGAACTCCTTACCTATCTCCTCCATATGCTCGTGGATATTCTCATTTATTTCTTGCTTTGATAACTTACTATTCATTTTGTTTTATTTATATTATAGGTATAGTATATCATCATGAGTCATATATTCCATATAGAGAAAAATATAAAAGGTAAAAGGGGAAGAGTTGGGAAGATTGAGACAGCACATGGAATAATAAATACTCCTGCTTTTATTGTCGTAGGTACGAAGGCCACAGTGAAATCTCTCTCACCAGAACAAGTCTCTTCTCTCGGTGCTCAGGCGGTACTTGCAAATACCTATCATCTATATCTAGAACCAGGGGATAAAATAATAAAAAAGGCAGGTGGAATACATAATTATATGAATTGGCAAAGCCCTACCTTTACTGACTCTGGTGGTTTCCAAGCATTCTCTCTCGGTGCCGGCTTTGATAAAAGTGTTGGTAAGATTAATAAATCAAATAATAAAATAGAGGAAGGTAGCGATATACCTTCCTCTGGTTCATCTCTAGCTAGGATCAATGAAGACGGAGTAGAATTTAAGTCCATAATAGATGGCAGTACACATCACTTCACACCAGAAGTTTCAATAGAAATACAGCATAATATTGGCGCAGATATAATATTTGCCTTTGATGAATGCACATCTCCAACTGCAGAATATAAATATCAGAAAGAAGCAATGGATAGAACACATAGATGGGCTAGGAGATCATTAGATTTCCATAAAAATAATAAAAACAAAGAGCAATACCTATTTGGTATAGTGCAGGGAGGTCGCTATGAGGATCTACGGAAGGAGAGTGCGAAGGTAATAGGAAGAATGGATTTCGACGGATTCGGTATCGGAGGATCATTCGATAAAGAAGATATGCACAATGCTGTAGGTTGGGTAGCAGATCTACTTCCAGAAAATAAACCGAGACATCTACTGGGTATAGGTGAACCAAATGATATTCTTCTGGGTATTGAAAATGGAATGGATACTTTTGACTGTGTTTCCCCGACACGCATTGCTCGTAATGGGGCTTTCTACACTAAAGAAGGTAGAATGAATATTTCGAATGCAAAATATAGAGATGATTTTACAAAATTAGATACAGATTGTTCATGCTATACCTGTATGCATTATACTCGTGCTTATATTTCACATCTTTTCAGATCAAAGGAAATATTTGGAGCAACACTACTCTCAATTCATAATCTTTTCTATATAGTTAGTCTAGTAGAGGGAGCAAGACTAGCGATATTGAATGATAGTTTTGAAGAATATAAGAATAAGTGGCTCAACAAAGATTTCCACTAGATTTTATGATGCAATTGTCTAAGAATGAATTTGAGAGTTTGAGGTACCAGATTGGCACCTCAAAATGCAGTAGTTAAACACCTTATAGAGCAACCAATAAAACCAAAAGGGAAAATGGGTTTTTGATCAACTAAATCTCCCTCGGTTTATAGTCATCTGGTGCTCTCTTGAGCCACCAATCAAATTGATCAAGAGTAAGAAGCCCTTCTTGTGCACCGACATACTGCACTACAGACATAGGATTCACAGGTGCCCAAAGCAATGCTTCTAATGGAGATTTCCCCATATGTATAGCAGAGGTGAAGGTAGAAGCAAAGGCATCTCCACAACCAGTGCGTTCTACTGGAGGCTTCGGATCTGGATATATTGGCATATAATAGAAATGTTCACCATCTAGCATATAGGCGCCTTTTGGTCCATCTGTTATGAGTACTATCTTCGGCCCTAATGCATGCATTTCTGCTAATAATTTTTTTATATCTTTTGTATTATTTTCCAATATTCTCTGTGATTCTTCTACATTGCATACGAAAATCTCACTATGACGATATATTTCTCTTAATTTATTCACACCCAATTTCATCTGGAATGTTCCAGGCTGGAAAACTAATTTCACATCTTTATGATTATCAAGATATTTCAATATTTCTAAATGATAATCATAACTATTAGATGCAAGAGATGAGAGATATATCCATTTCGGAGTTTTTATTGATCTAGGAAGGGAATAATCATATTCAATATGATTCACTAATATTGTACGGTCATCTGTATACCATAATACGAAATGATAATTAGTAGGCTTTCCATGATGCTTTTTCATGTATCTTGTATCTACTTTATTCTTTTTTAATTCATTTATACAATCTGTACCATTATCATCATTTCCTATATTTGCCATAAGACTAGATCGTAGACCTAGACGTGCTGCAGATACGGTAGCATTGGCAGAATTCCCAACAGCCTTCAATACCTTCACATATTCGAAAGGTACCTTATCACCGAAGCGCATACATAGCTCACAATTCTCTTTATTTATATTGCAATTTATATGAGCATCCTTTATCCTGATGAAAGCATCAGTAGTAATATCCCCAATTCCTAAAAAATCAATATCTTTTCCAAACATATATGATAGAATTATAACATATAAATAAAAAAAATAATGAAAAATCTACAAGAATATATAAAATGGGCATTAGAGAATAAAAAAGCAATAGGACATTTCAATATTTCTAATACAGAGGGCTTCTGGGCTGTGGTACTCGCTACGAAGGAACTCCAAGTACCAGTTATTATAGGTGTATCAGAAGGTGAGAGAGATTTTATTGGTATTAGGGAAATAGCAAGTATTGTAAAGACATATAGAGAGTATACTGGTGAGCCAGTTTTTCTCAATGCTGATCATACATATTCATTCGATAGAGTTAAAGAAGTAGTAGATGCTGGATTCGATGCTGTAATATTCGATGGCACAGAGCTTTCTCTAGATGAGAATGTTGAAGTTACAAAGAAATGCATAGAATATGCGAAATCAAAGAATCCTAATATGCTTATTGAAGCAGAAATAGGTTTTATTGGTAAGAGTTCCAAAGTCCTTTCTGAGATTCCAAAAGGTGTGAATATTACAGATGAATATCTAACAACAGGAGAACAAGCCAAGGATTTCGTAATTAAGACAGGTGTAGATCTACTCGCTCCAGCTGTTGGTAATATACATGGAATGCTCAAAGGTGGGAAAAATCCAGCTTTGAATATAAAGAGAATTGGTGAAATACATGAAGTAGCTGGTGTACCTCTAGTTCTTCATGGTGGATCTGGTAATTCCAATGAAGATATTACAGGAGCTATAGATAATGGTGTAGCTATAGTACATGTGAATACTGAGCTACGCGTAGCATATAGAGTCGGTCTTATGAAGTCTCTGCAAGAGAATCCAGATGAAATATCACCTTATAAATATCTGAAGGGTGCTAGAAATGCCATGCAGAAAGTCGTAGAAGATAAATTAAGAGTATTTAATAAAATAAAATAATAATTTACAAATAATTCCTATGAAAAATATATTTATAACAAGAAAGATATTGGATGCGGGGGTGAAGATGCTCACTGATAAAGGATATAATGTAGATATTAGTCCAGAGAATAGACCTTTGAAGAAAAGCGAAATAATACATTTCCTTAAACAGAAGGAATACGATGGTGTACTCACTCTTCTTACAGATCAGATAGATGCTAGTGTTATGGACGCAGCTCCGACAGTGAAGATATATGCTAATTATGCAATTGGATATAATAATATAAAGATAGATGAAGCAAAGAAAAGAAATATCTATATTACCAATACCCCCGGCGGTGGCGCAGATAGGGTATCAGAACATACTTGGGCTCTAATTCTTGCTCTTACATGTAGGATAGTAGAGGGTGATGCTATGATGAGGAAAGGTAAATGGAAGGGTTGGGATCCGATGAATCTACATGGTATAAGACTTCATGGTAAGACTCTAGGTATAATAGGTACAGGTAAAATAGGTTCTGAAGTAGCAGAGAAAGGTAAGAAAGCCTTTGGTATGAATATTGCCTATTATGATATTACAAAAAATGAGAATCTAGAAAGAGAACTCGGAGCGACATTCTATAGTTCTCCAGAAGAGGTATTGAAGATTGCTGATATTATATCTCTACATGTTCCACTCCTTCCCACTACCAAGCATCTTATAAATACTGAAAGACTCAGTATGATGAAGAAAAGTGCATATCTAGTGAATACTTCCCGTGGACCTGTTGTGGATGAGAATGCTCTTGTACATGCATTGACAAATGGTATAATCAGAGGAGCAGGACTAGATGTCTATGAGAAAGAACCGAAGACAGCAAAAGGCCTCCGTAAACTTCCGAATGTAGTGATGACTCCACATATCGCTTCTGCTACAGAAGATGCTAGGTATGATATGGCCATGCTCTCCACTGGGAATATAATAGACTGTATGGAGGGTCGTGTTCCTAGGAATAATGTAATAAAATAAAGTTAATATTAATTATTAAAAATTATGTCAAATGTAGAATTCGATACAGATTCACAAGCGATAAATTATGCTTATCAACAGCAGATGAATCCTAAACCACATGGTGGTATTACTGGTTTGATTATAAAGATGAAATTAGCAAATGATGAAGCTGGAGCAAAGGCTGTTCTTATCGGAATTTTCATTGTTAATATTTTAATTACTGGTTTCGTATTATTTTATTATATTCTATAGTTCTATTAATAGATTTATAATAAATGAAGAACAAAAGCAACAATAATGCCTTCACCCTCATTGAACTTCTAGTAGTTATTTCTATAATTGGTCTGCTTTCTACTGTAGTGCTAGCAAGTCTAAATACGGCGAGAGGCAAGGCGAGGGATGCGAGACGTATGAGTGATCTGAATCAGATAAAGAATGCACTCATTTTTTATTATGATAAATATGGGAATTATGTTTCAACGGGAAGTGGTTGTGGATGGCAAGGTGGAGGTTTAGGTTGGTTTAATGCTTCAAATGGTGACCCATTATCATACCCAGCATCTATTACTTCATGCTTAGTCGGTGCAGGTTTTTTGCCTAGTGAAATTAAGGACCCTACTGGTAGTGTTTCTGGATCGACTCCAAGTAATACTGTCTATAGTTATATGAAATATGATTGTACTATTAGTGGTCAGCGAACAGTCTATGTATATGCTAAATTAGAGACATTATCTCAGAGTGCTACAGCTACTGATGGAACATGTGATTCAACATTAGATACAACTTATGGTATGAATTATTTTGTTAAAATATAATATATATACATGTATAAAAACACATCCAAAGCCTTCACCCTCATCGAACTTCTGGTTGTTATTACTATTATCGGTTTACTTTCTACTATCGTGCTAGCGAGTCTAAATACTGCGAGAGGGAAAGCGAGGGATGCAAGACGTATGAGTGATTTGAATCAGATAAAGAATGCACTTATTTTTTATTATGATAAATATGGGAATTATGTTTCAACAGGTAGTGGATGTGGCCAGAATGATGATGGTTTTGGTTATTTTAATCTTAATTTATCAAATGATGATCCATTTGCATACTTTAAAAGTATTGCCTTATGTTTAGTCGATGCTGGTTTTCTACCAAGTGAAATAAAAGATCCCACTGGTGGTATTTCCGGATCAACCCCAGGTAATAATATTTTCAACTATATGAAATATGATTGTACTATTGATGATCAACTGACAGTCTATGTATATGCTAAATTAGAGACATTACCTCAGAGCACTACAGCAACAGATGGAACATGTCAACCGACTTTAGATACGGTGAACGGTATGAATTATTTTGTTAAAATATAGTAGTTTTCAATATTACAAATTAATCTTAGTATTATTCAAATACTTGATTTTTATTTACATATATATTAGAGTATATACTCCATGATCGCTTTGAATATAGAAAAGAGAGATATGAAGCTCAATCTAGAAAACCTCCGCAAGGAAGGCAGACTTCCTGCTGTATTCTATGGTCCAAAGGAAAAGGCTACTCCTATCACAATATCTATGAAAGATTTCATAAAAGCTTGGAGAAAAGCTGGTGAATCTTCTGTTATTATCTTGAAAGATGGTGCGAATGAACATGAAGCTCTGATATACGATATAGATGTACATCCAGTTACAGGTACACCACGTCATGCAGATTTCTATGTTATAGAAAAGGGTAAAAAGGTAAAGGTTCATATACCTCTAGTATTCGAAGGCATTTCTCCTGCAGTGAAAGATAAAGGTGGAATTCTAGTAAAAGTCCTACGAGAATTGGAAATAGAAGCAGCTCCGAAGGATCTTCCACATGAACTCAAAGTAGATATATCTACTCTAATAGAGCTTACAAGTGTTGTTATAGCAAAAGATATAAAGATACCAACTGGCATTACTCTAATATCTAATATTGATGAAATAGTAGCTTCTATATCAGTAGCTAAAGAAGAAATAGAAGAAGTAAAGCCTATAGATATGTCTACAATAGAAGTAGAGAAGAAAGGTAAAGAAGCAAAGGAGGGCGAGGAACCTATTGCAGAAGATAATACAGAACCAAAAAAGAAAGAAGAAAAGAAATAGCATATTGTGTTACAATAATATCCATGAATTCAGTATTCAGGAATGTTACTATTACAATTTTCATATTTGCCTTTATTTTACCTAGTATAGCTTTTTCCCAATCAACTACAGAATCAATAAGCGATAGAGAGGCTCGTCTACGCGCTGAATTAGCACAGGTAGAGAAGGAACAGAAAGAGACAGAAATAATATTGAAGGAAACGCAGGGGCAATCCGCTTCTCTGAAGCGTGATATTACTATTCTAGATACCAAGATAAAGGTAGCCCAATTGAATATAAAGGCCAAGAATCTTCTCATAGAAAGTCTAGGTAAGGATATATCTAATAAAGAGAAGACAATAGAAACTCTAGCAGAGAGAATAGATCGTGGCAGAGAAACTCTCACTCAGATAATGAGGAAGACTAATGAAATAGATAGTATTACTATTCCAGAGATTATATTAACAAGTACCAATCTCACCAATATATTTTCTGATCTCGATGACTTCGAATCATTACAGAAATCCTTATTGATTACATTCGAAGAGATAAGGAATGCAAAAACTCAAACAGAGACAGAGAAAGAGGAGCTAGATGATAGGAGGAGTCAAGAAATGGATGCAAAATATGCCATACAGCAGGAGGAAAAGAATATAAAAGGGAATCAAGGTGAGAAACAGAAATTATTGAATATAAGCAAGAATAATGAGCAGACTTATTCACAAGTATTAACACAGAAAAATCAGAGAGCAGCAGAAATACGTGCAGCGCTATTCTCACTCCGAGATGCAGCACCTATACCATTCGGTGATGCTTTGAAATATGCTAATTTCGCATCACAGAAAACAGGAGTAAGACCTGCATTCATACTCGCTATACTCACTCAGGAGAGTGCATTAGGGGCAAATGTGGGCTCTTGCTATCTCACTAATCAAGACACTGGTGCTGGAGCGAGTGCGAAGAGTGGTAGAGTATTCTCCAATGTTATGAAGCCGACAAGAGATGTGAAACCATTCGTGAGTATTACGAAGTCACTGGGACTTGATCCTATGAAGACATTGGTATCTTGTCCACAGTCTGTAGGATGGGGTGGTGCTATGGGTCCAGCACAATTCATACCCTCTACTTGGGTGCTATTCGAAGATAGCATAGCTAGTATGCTAGGAATATCACAACCAGATCCATGGAATCCACAACATGCCTTCATGGCATCAGCAATATATCTAGGAGATCTAGGTGCCCTAGGAGGAAGCTATACGAAAGAACAGAATGCTGCATGTAGATATTATTCTGGCAGATCATGTAGTGCTTCTGCTCTTATAAAAAGCTATGGAACTCAGGTTATGGTAAAGGCAGACAGTATACAGCGCAATATGATTGACCCATTACAGGGATTATGATAGAGTATCACTTATAAAACATGAGAAAAGATATACATCCAAGTGAATATCGACCAGTACTCTTCATTGACAATTCCTCTGGAGTGCATTTTTTTATTCCATCTACAATAGATACTAAAGAGAAAGCAAAGCATACCGATGGTAAGGAATACCCAGCTTTCCATATAGAAATCTCTAGTGCTTCACATCCCTTCTATACTAATCAAGAAAAGACATTGGATAGCGCAGGTAGAGTAGAGAAATTCAAAACTCGCCAGTCAAAAGCTAAGAGTAAAAAATAATGACTAATCATAGAACAGCATTTCTAGAGGAAATGCTAATAAAACTCGAAAAAGAGGAGAAAGATCTTTTATCTATGAGTGAAAAGGATCCATCTATGAAAGAGCTTGCAATAGCTGAGCTAGCTTCTGTAAAAGAGCAGAAGAATAGTGTAGAAGAGCAAATAAAATCTATATTAGAAGGAGAGAAAGAAGAAGAGGAATATCCAAAAGAAATAATATTAGAAATCCGTGCTGGTGCAGGCGGAGATGAAGCGACAATATTCGCTAATGATCTATTGCAGATGTATAAGAGATATTCAGAATCAAGAGGCTGGTCTGCAAAGATTACAGAGGAATTAACATTAGAAATAAAGGGCAAAGACGTATTCGAATCTCTAAGATATGAAACAGGAGTACATAGAGTACAGAGAGTACCAGAAACAGAGAAAATTGGCAGAGTACATACATCTACAGCATCAGTTGCTATTCTACCAATAAGAAAGAAATACAAATTCGAGGTTAATCCTACAGAAATAGAAATGGAATTCTCTCGTGCTGGTGGCAAAGGTGGACAGAATGTCAATAAAGTAGAGACAGCAGTACGTCTGGTACATACACCTACAGGTATTGATGTCCGTGCTACTGCCGAGCGTAGCCAGGCTGCCAATAGGGAAAAGGCTATGGAGATATTAATGGCAAAATTGGAGGCTCTGAAGGAGGAACAAGAAGCAAAGAAATTCAGTGCGAATAGAAAGGGTCAAATAGGGACTGGCGATAGATCAGAGAAAATAAGGACATACAATATTCTTCAGGATCGTATTACGGACCATAGGACGAAGCAGAATTGGCATAATATACCACTTATTATGGCTGGTAAATTAGATCCTATTATCGATTCCTTGAGAGAGATTGCAAATAAATAATAAAAGTGATAAACTCCATAAACAATGTTAAAAGATACAAATTTAGTAAATAATGATATAGAGAATATGTTCGTAGCTGGGGCACATTTCGCCTTTTCTCGTAGTAGGAGACATCCCTCTTCATCATCATATATTTTCGGAGTAAAGAATAAAGTAGAGATATTCGATTTAGAGAAGACATCTAGTCTATTAGATAAAGCAAAGAATTTCATAAAAGAATTAGGAAAAGACGGTAAGACCATACTATTCGTAGGAGGCAAGAGCGAAGCCAGAAACGCAATAAAGAACGGTGCTCAGTCTATAGGCATGCCATTCGTAGATGGTAGATGGATAGGAGGTACACTCACTAATTTCGTAGAGATCAGGAAGCGTGTGGAAAAGATGGAGAGATTAATGACAGAAAGAGAGAAAGGTGAATTGATAAAATATACAAAGAAAGAAAGATTATTGATAGATCGTGAGATTACCAAGCTTGAGAAATTCTTCTCTGGTATTGTTTCTATGAGGGAGAATCCAAAGGCATTATTTGTAATTGATCCTAAGAAAGAAAAGAGTGTAGTCAAGGAAGCACTAGATATGAAGATACCAGTAATAGCCCTTTCAGGATCTGATTGCGATATTAGGGATATTACATATCCAATACCAGCAAATGATGCTTCTCAATCCAGTGCGAAATTCTTCACAGATGAGATAGTAAAAGCTTATAATGCAGGTAAACTAGAAGGTAGAACAGAAACGAAAGAAGTGAAGACAGAAACTAAGAAAGTATAGTATAATATTTACATATGATTACAACAGAACAAATCAAAGATTTGCGAGATCAGACTGGCGTGTCTATCATGCAATGTAAGAAGGCATTAGAAGAAGCAAAAGGTGATATAGCCAAGGCTATTGTGATCCTAGAGAAGAAGAGTGGGGAATCTTCTCTTAAGAGGAAAGACAAGAACTTCAATGCTGGTACAGTGCAGTCTTATATACATGCAACAGGTAATATAGGTACTATGGTTATACTTTCTTGTGAGACAGACTTCGTCTCTGGTAATAATGAATTCAAATCTCTTGCACGAGATATCGCTATGCATATTACTGCTACGAATCCTAGATTCATGAATAAAGATGATATTACAGAAGATGCCCGTACGAATGCCAGAGAAGTATTTCAGAATGAAGTAAAGGATAAACCGAAAGATATGCAAGAGAAAATATTAGAAGGGAAATTGGCAACATACTTCAGTGAGATGGTGCTTCTAGATCAACCTTTCATAAAGGACCCCTCTATTACCATACAAGGTCTTATAGATAAGGCTGTTCAGAAATTCGGAGAGAAGATCGCCCTTACGAAGTTCAGTAGATTCCAAAGCTCATAATTAAGAAAAATATGACAGCATCAATGATACCTTTTTTCATATCAGCTATAGCTATGGCTATAATGATAAAATTAAAATCTCCATTGTCATTTATGAATAATAAGACAGACAATGCTGTTCATTCTTCCTATGTATATATTCGTAGATTAATATCTTATATCAATAGACATAGTGCTATTGCTCTTATTCAATGGATAGCTTATCATATTCTCTCATGGATACGTTCTGTATATATATGGATACGTTCCATTGCTCGCTCTTATCCACATTCGAAGAAAGTCCTAGATATGGTGAGAGGTAAGGGCACAGCAGAGAAGAATAATGGTGCATCATTCTATCTGAAGAAGATTTCTGAAGAGAAAGTACATTAATTCATAATAATACACGCCACCTTAGCTCAGTTGGTAGAGCAACGCTTTTGTAAAGCGAAGGTCCCCAGTTCGAGTCTGGGAGGTGGCTCCAATAGATTAATCAGAATAGTATATTACCTAACCTTAGCCTTATAGATCTTTATAGTTGTGGTTTCTATTTTCTTATGGAGAGCATCTACTTCGCTATTAGTTAGTGTCTTATCTAGTGATCTATATGTAATGCGATAAGCATAGCTAATATTATCTTTGCCGAATTTATTTTCATTTTCATATTTATCTAGAAGTTCTACTTCTTCGACTATCTCTGGTACAGTCTCTCTCACAAGGTCAAAATAATCATTCGGTATGAAATTATTCTTCACTATGAAGGAAATATCACGTACTATAGGTGGATATTTACTAACTTCAATGAATTTATGATCAAGCATTAATTGTTTCTTCACTCGTATATCATCTGACCATAATAGTCGTATATCTGGAAGCTCAATATTTATAATAGCTAATCTCTCTAGACCGAAACCGAAGGCCCAGCCATTATATTTCTTCGAATCAACACCTAATTTCTCAAGTACTGTCGGCTGTACTATACCTGCTCCTAGCACTTCTACCCATTTTCCATTCTTATCTACTTCCATTTCCAGACTATCATAAGTATATGGGAAAGTATCTGGATTAAATCTATACTTTATATTTTTTCCGAAAACAGCCTGAGCTATCTCTACTAATATATCTTGCAAATCCTTCTGCTTGATAATCTTGTCCTTATTCTGACATAAATAAAGTCCGTCAATCTGATGGAAGACATTCATATGATTCCTATCGATTTCATCTTTTCTATAAACTTTTCCATATGATATAACTCCTATTTCTTCACCATTTTCCAATCTTTTCTTTATCTCTGGTAAATTGAAATAGTAATACCACATAACTGTAGTATGTGTTCTTAGAATATTTTCTTTATCGAGATAATATGTATCACTTTTACTTCTAGCTGGATGATCAGCGGGGAAATCGAATAGATCAAAGCTTTCCTTTGCTGGCACTATCTCTGGTATTGTTATTTGATCAAATTTCTTCAATATAGGTAATACAGTGACTCTCTCTATAAGTTCATTTATCGGATTACCTTTGGTCCTAGATAGATCTGGCATTGCTAGATACTTCTTTATACGTATAGCCTCTATATCTTGCCTTTTTTCTAAGTCTTTCCTTATTTTTTCTTCTTCTTTTTTCTTTACTATTAACATGCATATATTCTAGCTTAATATAGATTTTTTTGCTATAATTAGAGCATAATATGGCAAAGGAAAAGCAAGATAAAGAAAAGAAAGGTAAAGACAGTTATGGTGCTGATTCTATACAGGTATTAGAGGGCTTAGAGCCTGTCAGACGTCGTCCTGGAATGTATATAGGTACTACAGGTCCTGATGGCCTACATCACCTTATAAATGAGATTTTCGACAATAGCCGTGATGAAGCCATGGGTGGCTTTGCTGATCATATAGAGGTAACTCTATTACCTCATAATCGGGTGAGAATTGTCGATAATGGAAGAGGTGTACCTGTGGATATCCATAAAGCTACCAAGGTCTCTGCTTTAGAGACTATTATGACGGTTCTACATGCTGGAGGGAAATTCGGCGGTGATGAATCCGGATACAAGGTCTCTGGTGGACTGCATGGTGTAGGAGCATCAGTAGTGAATGCTCTATCTGTCTATACTCAAGTCTTCGTTCATAAAGATGGTGATATATATACTCAAGAATATTCTCAAGGCAAGAAGAAATATAATGTGAAGAAAGTTGGTAAGACGAAAGATCATGGAACTATAGTTATATTCGAACCAGATATTGAGATTTTCAAGGAAATTACTTTTGATTTTGTTCGTATAGTGAACTATCTCCGTCAACAAGCATATCTTACAAAGGGTTTGAGAATTACTGCTATAGATGCTAGAGACTATACAGGAGAGGAATTGAAATTCGATAAAGACGGATCTTTGGAAATCAATGAAAATACTTTCTATTTAAAGGATTTGAATTTAGAATCTCCATCCCACGCCTTCTATTTCGAAGGGGGGCTTTCTTCACTTGTGAAATTTACCAATCAAATATTAAAACCTATTCATAAGAATATTTTCTATATTGAGAAGAAAACAGATGGAGTAGAATCTGTAGAAATTGCTTTACAATATGCAGATGATATATCTGCTCGTGTACTAACATTCGCAAATAACATTTATAATTCCGAAGGCGGTACCCATCTCACTGGTTTCAAAACTGCTTTGACAAGAACCCTCAATACTTATGCGAAGAATAATAATCTTTCGAAAGAAAGTGGTGAAGATAATTTCACAGGTGATGATGTAATGGAAGGTCTTACAGCTGTAGTATCTGTTAAGATGCGTGAGATACAGTTTGAAGGTCAGACAAAGGCGAAACTAGGAACTACGGAAGCCCAAGGTTTAGTCGCTTCTGTATTCGGTGAGGCATTCTCATCTTTTCTAGAAGAGAATCCAGATGATGCGAAGGCGATAATTACGAAGATAGTACTCGCTATGAAGGCTAGGAAGGCTGCAAAGGCCGCGAAGGATAGTGTATTACGAAAGGGTGCATTAGAAGGTATGACTCTTCCTGGTAAGCTTGCGGATTGCCAGAGTCATCATGCTTCAGAATCAGAACTTTTCATAGTTGAGGGAGATTCTGCTGGTGGTACAGCAAAGACTGGACGTGATAGAAGTATACAGGCGATACTTCCACTCCGAGGCAAGATACTCAATATTGAAAGAGCTCGTCTGGATCGTATGCTCGGTTCAGAACAGATAAAAAATCTAGTATTAGCATTCGGTACTGCTATTGGTGATACATTCGATATTTCTAAACTCCGTTATCATAAGATAATACTTGCTACAGATGCAGATGTCGATGGTGCACATATACGAACACTTATACTCACTTTACTTTACAGATATTTCAAACCTCTTATAGAAGGTGGATTTGTTTATATTGCACAGCCTCCATTATACAAGGTGAAAAGGGGTAAGGAAATAATGTATTTCTATAGTGAAGAAGAGAAGACCAAGGCTCTAGGTGGAGAAATAGATGAAATAGAAGAAATAGAAGAATCAGATGAACAAATATTAGAAAGAGCAGGTGCAGAAGAAGAAATAGAAGGTGAAGAGATAAAAAATAAAAAAAGTAAAGTACATATACAACGATACAAGGGTCTAGGAGAAATGAATGCAGATGAACTCTGGGAGACTACTATGGATCCAGAGAATAGAATATTAAAGAGAGTGAATATCGATGATGCACAAGAAGCCGATAAAGTATTCGATATGCTTATGGGTACAGATGTACCTTCTAGGAAGATGTTCATACAGTCCAATGCGAAGAAAGCTACCATTGACATTTAATACAAAATGATATAGAATGCGCCTGTTATGACTAATAATACTATTATGAATAAGACCGCCCTAAAGATAAGTATATTGGCAATATTCACAATTATTGCTTCTTTTGTTCTATTTCCTATGAAGGCTGATGCTATTAGATTCGAGCCTACCAATATTATTGATCCTTTCTGTCTATTCAGTTGTGATGATGATGAACCAGATACTGTAGTACAGAATATTACAAATACTAATAGTAATAATGTTGATAGTTATAATACTATCAATACTACTAATAATAATACAGGTGGATCCAATCAGGATTCAATATCTCCTATTGTATATAATGAAATATATACCGGCCGAATATATGAAACACCTACAAATAATTACTCCAACTATAGTTACAATTATGATTATCCCTATAATTATAATAATAACTATAATAACAATTCTAATTACAATAATTATCCTCAATTGACTGCTACTTGTTATGCCAATACTAGTCGTACTACTGTCGGCACCAATGTAGTATGGAGAGCCTATGCTAGTGGAGGTAATGGATCATATACATATAGCTGGTCTGGTACAGATGGCAAATATGGCTATAGCAATATATTGAGTACTTATTATAATACTTCAGGTATAAAGTCAGCATCTGTTAGGGTATATTCCAATGGTTCACAGACTAATGTTCAATGTTCTAATATTGTTATAGATCCTATTTATTACAATAATTACAATCCTACATATATTACCCCAACTTATATTACTCCTACTTATGTGAATCCAGTTTATATTAATCCTAATGATATTCAATTAGGTTGTTCTGCTGATAAGATCTCCACTACTATAGGTTCTCCTATAACATGGGTTACAGAAGTCTATCCTAATAATCAGATCTATACTTATGCTTGGACTGGTACGGATGGTATATCTAGTAATCAAAGCTCATTTGTAAAATATTATAATACTTCTGGTCTGAAGAGCGCTTCGGTTACTGTTACGAATCAATATGGTCAGAGTAGGTCTCAAGCATGTACTAATACTGTTTCTGTAAAATCAAAACAGTATATACCTGTAAAGGTAGTACCTGTAGAATCTGTAGAGAAAGTTCCAGTAGAAAAGACGAATGATGATCTCTCTGCAGCATCACTATTCTCCCTAAAGGGTGTACCTTGGGGCTGGGTTGCTGTACTAGTTATACTTATACTTTTCGGTACTGTTGTCTATCTATTAGTAAATAGGAGGAAGTTATAATTATCTCCTCTCCACTATCTCCTTCACCATTCTTTCCACTACTTCATCCTCGCTTAATTGTCCGATTTGTCCATGATCACGACTCTCTAGAGTGACTTTACTTATTTCTATATCCTTATCTCCTATTATTATAAAATAAGGAATACGCATGACTTTTGCTTCACGGATTTTCTTGCCGAAACCTTCTTTACTTAGATCTATTTCTACTCTTATTCTTCTTTCCTTCAATTTCTCATATATTTCATTTGCTTTTGCATGATGTGCTTCTGCTATCGGTATCACCTTTACTTGTACAGGAGATAACCAAAGAGGGAAATTACCACCATAATGTTCTATGAGAAAACCTATGAAGCGTTCATGCGTACCAAGCGGTGCTCTATGAATACAGAGCGGTGTCTGTTCCTTACCCTCATTGTCTATATAAGTTAGATTAAATCTTTTTGGTACTGCAAAATCTACTTGATTGGTAGCTAGGGTGAATTCACGACCGATAGCGCTCCATACCTGTACATCTATTTTTGGTCCATAGAAGGCAGCTTCATTTGCAATTTCAATATATGGAATATTTGATTCTATCAGTACATTCCTTACCATATCTTCTGTTTTTTTCCATAGTTCTGGTTCATTTACAAATTTATCTCCTAGATGTTTCGGATCATGAGTGGAGAAACGCATTATGTATTTCTCTATTCCAAAGATTTTGAAATATTTGAGATACATTTCATTTACAGCTCGGAATTCATCTGCAAATTGTTCTTCTGTACAATATATATGTGCATCATTCATCTCTAACATTCTGACTCTCATAAGGCCAAAGAGTTCTCCACTTTTCTCATGCCTATAACATGTACCGTATTCTGCTAGTCTCAAAGGAAGATCTTTATAGCTTCTCTGTGAAAAAGAAAAAATCTTATGATGATGAGGACAATTCATAGCTTTTAAATAATATTTTCCACCTTCGTATTCCATAGGCGGGAACATGCTCTCTTTATAATATGGCAAATGTCCACTTTTCAAATACATTGATTCTTTTGCAATATGTGGAGTTCTTACACGTTTATATCCTTGATCCTTTTCTGTTTCTTTTGCTAGTATTTCCAATTCCTCTATTATTTCTGCACCATTTGGTAACCATAGAGGTAATCCTGGTCCCACATCATCGTCAAAAGTAAATATCCCCAATTCTTTTCCTAATTTTCTATGATCTCTTTTCTCTGCTTCTATTTTCTGTTTTTCATATTCATCTAGTCTTTCCTTTGTTTCAAATGCTAATCCATATATACGTGTTAGCATTTTATTCTTCTCACTTCCGCGCCAATACGCTCCTGCAATATGAGAAAGTTTGAAACTATCTCCGTGTATGTCTTTACTTGGATTATCTATATGTCCACCTCGGCATAGGTCTGTGAAGTCACCACATGTATATAGAGTTATTTTTTCACCTTTACCAACTATCTCTTCTATAAGTTCTAGCTTGTATGGATTATCTTTGAAATGAGCTTTTGCTTCTTTTTCACTTACTTCTTTATGTGTAAATTCTTTCCATGAATTTAGATTTTTCTTCATTTTCTTTTCTATATCATGAAGGTCTTTATCAGATAACTTCACATCAGTAGGGAATTCAAAGTCATAATAAAAGCCATTGTCTATAGCGGGACCTATGGTGTTTTTCGTATTCGGATATAGCTCAAGTACAGCACTTGCTAGTAAATGTGCAAGGGTATGACGGAGGGGGTCTAGATTATTTTCTTTATTCATATGCTTATATAATACTATTTTATATCTATTTATCCAAGCTTCTTTGCTCTTTCTATAGTGAATCCTTTCTCACCATTTCTGAGATAAACTATAGCTTTTATAGCTATACAGGAATCTACATTTATCAATTCTCGGAATTCTCTATATACTCTAGGGAAAATAACAGCAGGAGCAGAACCAGAGAAATCTGATATTGTCAAGAATGCCATAGTTTCATTATTCTTTGTTTGTATAGTACGTATATCGGTTATTATTATTGCAATTACAATACTGTCTCCTTCTTTATTATTTTCTAAAGCTTTCTTTATATCTATATCTTTTTTCAGAATCACATCTTTATATTTATCTAGAGGATGTCCAGAGATATAAAGTCCTAATAATTCTTTTTCCCATGCCAATTTATCCTTCATTTCGGCATTCGGTGTATCGATTAATCTTAATGTAGGTAAAGTAGAAGTATCTGACATCAATCCGAATAGGGAATCTTGATTATCACTTTGTTTGCCTTTTTCTTTATTATATTCGAGAAGTGTTTCTG
>Ga0208375_1001140_pt1 | contig 31717 bp, 31 predicted proteins | sample RifOxyD1_FD_184038 | JGI IMG/M metagenome (GOLD analysis project Ga0208375, IMG submission 184038) | Soil microbial communities from Rifle, Colorado - Rifle Oxygen_injection D1 (SPAdes) | ecosystem: Environmental > Terrestrial > Deep subsurface > Rock core/Sediment | place: Rifle, Colorado...
TAAATTTCGTTCAATGATCGTCAATGCGCATACGATGCTTCGAAAAGATCCGACAATGAAAAAATTATATGAAGAGTATCGGCACAATAGTTATAAACTTAAAAAAGATCCACGAGTAACAAATGTTGGCAGGTTTATCCGGAAACACTCAATTGATGAAATTCCACAGCTTCTAAATGTCCTTGCAGGTGATATGAGTTTGGTAGGTCCTCGGCCGTATTATCCTGATGAACTCAGGGAACAGCAAAAAAAATACCCTCACACAAAAAAACTGGTGAAAGTTGTGCTATCTGCTAAACCCGGAGTTACTGGCTATTGGCAAGTATCAGGAAGAAGCGAAGTAAATTTTGATAAACGTATTCAGATGGATGCAGAATATGTTATACGACGATCTCTTCTATTAGACATTGTTATTATGCTTAAAAGCCCTTGGGCTATGATTTCTGGAAAAGGTGCCGTATAATATTTTCATGCCACAAGAATTGAAAAAAATCACTATTGATACAACAACGACTATAAAGTCTGTTGTAAAATCCAAAAAAAGATTTCCTTGGAAATTTATCATCATTCCGTTTGGTATTATTCTTGTTTTTTTGGTGGTTATTGGAATTATGCTTTTGCCTCTTCGGGGAGTAATTGCGAAAGCAAAAGATCTTTCTGTGTCTGCTCGTATAACCATGGAATCGGTTAAAGCTCAAGATCTTGAGAAAACAAAAGCAGGCCTTGCTGAAACAAGAGGGAAATTTACGCAACTTGAAACAGAATATAAAAAAGTATTGCCTCTGAAAGCAGTTCCGTTTCTTGGGGCTTATATTGGCGATGGAGAACACGCAATAAAAGCTGGGTTTGCGGGACTCACCGCAGGGGACAAAGCAATTGAGGCTATTGAACCAAACGCAGATCTTTTAGGACTCAAAGGAACAAAAAAGACGACTTTTCTTGAAGGAACCGCAGAAGACAGGTTGCAGTTTGCCGTCAAGACTATGAGTGCCTTAATTCCAAAGATTAACGAAATGGCAACGAGCGTTGACACCATACGGAAAGAATTAGGAGCAATCGATCCGAACAGGTATCCGGAAAAAATTGGAAAAACCGTTATTCGGTCAAAAATGGTGTCAGCATTCGGCGTGATTGAGGAAATGGCGAATCTATTTGTGAACGCTCAGCCCTTGCTTGTGAACCTTCCGTCTCTTCTTGGAGAGCCGAAGGAAAAGCGATATTTAGTATTATTTCAAAACGATAAAGAACTTCGTTCAACTGGAGGTTTTATCACAGCGTATGCACAGTTTCGTATGGTGAAAGGAAAACCAATACTTGAAAAAGCAGATGATATCTATGCTCTCGATGCATCTTTAACAAAAAAATTTACCGCTCCACGTGAGATTCTAACATTCCATAAAGGTGTATACAACTTAAATATTCGTGATAGCAATCTTTCTCCTGATTACAAGCAATCAATGCAAAAATTTGAAGAAATGTACAAGTATGCAAGTGGAAAAGAGGCAATTGACGGAATTATTGCAGTAGATACTCATGTTCTTGTGGAGGCACTCAAAATTTTAGGTCCGATGTATGTCTATGACCGGGAATTTAGTGCTGTTATTGATAAACGCTGTGATTGTCCAAAAGCTGTCTATGAACTGGAAGACTATTCCACAAGACCAGTTAATTATGTACGGACTGCTCGAAAAGATATTATTGGAGTTCTTCTTCAACAAATCCTTCGCATGGCTTTAGGAGTATCCCCGTCAAAATATTGGGGAAATTTATTCCAAATGCTTATTGCCGAGATTAATCAAAAACACATCGTCGCATACTTCCATGATGACGCGACGCAGAAAGCAGCGGAAAGTTTTAATTTGGCAGGGAGAATCATGACGGCAAGCGAATCAGCTGCGGTACTTAAATATAAAGAGGGTAATGGATGGGACTATTTGCATATAAATAACAGTAATATGGCAGGAGCAAAGTCCAATATGTTTGTGTCAAGTAAGGTAATGAAAGATACGACTGTTAATAATGACGGCACTATTTCTACGAAACTAACAATTGATTATAAAAATCCATATCCTGGGAGTGACTGCGGATTGGAAAGCGGCGGACTTTGTTTAAATGCACCGCTTCGAAACTGGATACGTGTCTACACACCAGTTGGGAGCAAACTTGGTGATAATAAAGGAGCAATATCACCAAAAGATGGAAAACCAATCACTCTTGAAACATATGATAGTCTCGGAAAAACGGTATTTGAGGGATTTTTGATTGTTAACCCCATGGGGACAGCAAAACTTGAACTTACGTATACGAGTCCTGTTAAAACAGATGGTGCATATAAACTTCTCATTCAAAAACAATCAGGAACGAATGATGAAGAATACACGATCAAGCTTAATGGGAAAGAACGAAAACGAGCACCACTGGTCACTGATACAGAATATACGTTTTAATCCATGAACCCTCTTTCAGTGTATCGGGTTTCAGCATTTATTTTACGGCGCTCCAACGTTGGCGAAGCAGATAAAATTCTGACGATATTTTCAAAAAAGATTGGGAAATTCCGTGTGATAGCCAAAGGTATTAGAAAGATTTCGAGTCGCCGCGGTCCGCATGTAGATTTGTTTAATGAAGTATCCATGATGCTTCACCATGGGAAAACAATGGATATCGTGACGGAAGTTGCGACAATAACAACATATAGGACTGGACTTTCGACATGGATTCGGATGCGAGCGGCATATCTTGCTGTTGAAATTCTAGATAAACTTGTGCCGGAACATGTTGAACATCAAGATATTTATAATTCGTTACATGAAACCCTTGGAGCAATTGTTGTCGTTCAAGAGCATGAGGTAAATACAGTACTTCTTTCATTTTGCAATAAAATACTTGTGTTATTGGGGTTTTTATCTTCTGAGAAGAAATTTTTAACATTAGCCACCGCTATCGGATTTATCGAACGAATTATCGAACGGAAAATAAAAACCGCAAAATTTTTCTTGTAATTTGATACAATACTATTATGAGCATGATTGATGAAATAATATCTCTCACAAAACGTCGTGGGTTCGTATTTCCAACAAGTGATATCTATGGCGGTATTGCAGGATTTTATGATTTAGGCCCTGCAGGTGTACTTCTTGCTAAGCATATCAAAGATTTGTGGTGGCAAGAAATGGTGCAACTTAGAGATGATGTGGTTGGACTTGATTCAAGCATCATATTAAATCCCAAAACATGGGAAGCTTCAGGACATGTCACTGCGTTTACCGATCCACTCGTTGAATGTAAATTATGTCATGAACGGATGCGGGCTGATCAGGAAGATGAAATCGCCCAACATGTAAAAAATCATGCGAATAAAGGCGAAACAAATGTTCTTTGGACAGAACCGCGGCAATTTAATCTTCTTTTTAAAACCTACGTTGGCCCTGTAGAAGATTCAAAAAGCATTGCGTACCTGCGGGGTGAAACATGTCAGGGAATATACTCCAATTTTTCAAATGTCATGGCTTCAACACGGGTAAAAATCCCTTTTGGTATTGCACAAATTGGAAAGGCGTTTCGAAATGAGGTTACTCCGGGGAAGTTTTTATTTCGGCTTCGTGAATTTGAACAAATGGAGCTTGAATATTTTGTCCGTCCACAGGAAGCTGAAAAAATGTTTGCCTACTGGAAGGAAGAGCGGATGAAATGGCATCTATCCCTTGGATTATCGAAAGATAAATTACGGTTTAGGCAACACGAAGCCACAGAACGGGCACACTATGCAGCTGATTCTTGGGATATTGAGTATGATTTTCCTGACTGGGGATATAAGGAGCTGGAAGGAATTGCAAACAGGACGGATTATGATTTAAAAACGCATGGGAAGTGGAGTGGAAAGGATCTTTCTGTTTTGGACCCAGATACGAATGAGAGATATATACCATATGTCATAGAACCATCAGTTGGTGTATCGAGACTGATGCTTGCACTATGTATAGATAGTTTTGTAAAAGAAGAAAAACGGACAGTCTTAAAGTTTAAGCCAACTCTCGCTCCATATCGTGTAGCAGTGTTTCCGCTTCTTGCTAATAAACCGGATTTAATAGCTAAAGCGCAGACGGTCTATCATGACATGAAAAAACTATATAGCGCGACTTGGGATGACCGTGGGAACATCGGGAAACGATATCTTGCGCAAGACGAAATTGGTACTCCTTGGTGCGTGACCGTTGATTTTCAGTCGCTTGAGGATGATACAATAACCATACGAAATCGCGATACCACAAAACAAGACCGTATTTCTGTTTCAAATCTACAGGAATATATAGAAAGGAATATATGAACAAAAAATTATTACCAATTATCATCGGTGTTTGTGGCATTGGTGTTCTTATTTTAGGATTAACTCTCCTTAAAAAATCTCCCTCAAAACCGCAAGAGCCCGTTATTGAGGAAGAGCAGTTAGTTGCGGCAGATAGTTCAATAGTTGCTAGTGTCACCTGGAGCAAAATCAAAGATAACACGATCGTTCTTTCTGTTTCAGGATTAAAGAACGGATATACAAAAGTTGCCTATGAAGTAAGCTACGAAACGCAGGGAGTGGTACAGGGAGTGACGACACGTCCGCTTGATATTACTGGAAAAGATACGTTTGTCCGTGATGATATCTATCTCGGAACCTGTTCGAAAAACGTCTGTAAACCGCATACAGGAGTCAAAAAGGTATCTCTTGTCCTTGAATTTACTGATACGTCTGGTAAAAAAAGCCAACTAGCTAAGGATTTTGATCTGTAATAGTTGTATTTAGATTATTAATATAATCCAAAGGATCCCATTCAGCGGGATCCTTTTTTTCGTGAAATACCTCTTGACAAGCCGTGAAAAATGGGGGAATATGGATATAGATGGGAAGAAATGGTAATATACGGGTATGAAACTTTTCCTTGGGGAATACGATCACATACTAGACGAACGGGGTCGAGTGACGCTGCCAAGAAAGATAAGGGTAGAACTAGGAGAAAGGGAATTAGTTTTAACAAAAGGGTTTGACAAGTGCATATTTGGATACGATTTGGCAGCATGGGAGAAAGAAGCGGAAAAACAGCTCGAAACACCTGTGACAACAGAAGAGGGAAGAAAACTACGAAGATACGTGTTTGGAGCGGCTGAAAAGGTTGAGACGGATAAACTTGGTCGAGTTGTGATGCCTACCCACCTCAAGGAGTACGCTGGGATTGAGAATGAAGTAAAGATTATCGGAGCAGGCGATCATTTTGAAATTTGGAACAAAAAGGATTGGGATACGCATGAGTAACTATCACACGCCTGTACTTTTACAAGAAGTGATACAAGGATTACAAGTGACGGCTGGAAAACGCTTTATTGACGCGACATTGGGCGGTGGGGGACATACAAAAAAGATGCTTGAAATGGGAGCAGAAGTTCTAGCAATTGATGAAGATGAGGATGCAATAGAAGAAAACGCGCTTTTAGTTAGTCCACACTGTCGGATTGTACAAGGAAACTTTCGAGACATCGAAACAATAGCAAGTAACAACAAATTTTTGAATGTTGACGGAATATTGTTTGACTTGGGAGTTTCCAGCCATCAGCTTGATACGAAAGAAAGAGGATTTTCCTATCGATTTGACCAAGCACCTTTAGACATGCGGTTTGGAGATGGAGACAAGCGAAGCGCTTTCGATATTGTAAACATTAGTTCTGAAAAAGAGCTCTTTGATATATTTTCGCGTTTTGGAGAAGAAGAAAAAGCGTTAGATATCGCGCGTTTAATTATTTCTTGTCGGAAAAAGCATGAGATTGCGACAGTAGGAGAATTAAGACTATGTCTTAGTACGAAGAATATCGATACTGTCTCTCGCATATTCCAAGCACTGAGAATTGCAGTAAATAGCGAGTTAGAGTCATTACAATTTGGTCTTGAAGGAGCAATGAATGTAGTAAAGGTTGGAGGAAAAATTGCTGTTATTAGCTTTCATTCTCTGGAAGACCGTATTGTTAAGCGATTTTTTCTCAATAACAAATTGAACGTTATTGATAAGAAACCGATTATTCCAAGTAGTATAGAACAACAAGAAAATCGAAGATCAAGAAGTGCAAAGCTAAGAATAGCCGAGAAAGTGTAAGCGTATGAAGAAAACAATTATTACACTAAGCGCAATAACCCTATGTCTTCTTGTAGCTCAGATTGTATATTCATGTATGTTGGTTGGAGATGGAAAAGAAATTCGCCGTATTGACGGTAAAATCACTGCTATTGGCGGAGAAAACGCATTGTTATCAGAACAAGTTGCTTCCGCCTCATCGCTTCTTACAATTGGCGACAAAGCGCTTTCTATGGGATTTACAGAAAAACCTAAAATCATGACCATCCATAAGGATCAATTTGTTGCGAGCCTCGTTCCTGTACAATAAAGGATATGTGGCGAATGTGGTTCGTTTTTTCACTATTCATTTTCCTTTTATGTGGTGTTGTCGCTCGCCTTTTCTATTGGCAAATCATATCAGGATATCATTTAAAAGCAGAAGGGGCGGCGCAATATAAACTTGAATTAACTCTTCCAGCAGAACGGGGAAGTATTATCACAAGCGATGGATATCCTCTTGTTATGAATAAATCAGCCTCGCTTGTGTATGCAGAGCCAAAAAATATAGAAAATAGCAAGGTGTTTTCTGAATTAGTCTCACAAACTTTACAAATTGACGTTGCCAGTGTCGCTGCGATGATTTCTGATACATCGAGAATGTGGTCTCCAATTCTTCATAAAGTTGATGAAGAAAAGATTCAGAAATTAAGATCGTTGAATATTAAGGGGTTAGGTTTTGAAAAAGAACCAAAGCGGTATTATCCAGAGGGATCCATGGCAGCGCAACTATTGGGATTTGTCGGACTTGATCAAAACGGATACGATGTGGGGTATTTTGGTCTTGAGGGGTACTATAATCGAGAATTACAAGGAAAAGCGGGAAGTGTCACGATTGAAAAAGATGTCACCGGAGCTCCGATTCTCGTGGGAGACTCGATAAGAATCGAGCCGGAGAACGGAAGCACAATGATACTTTGGCTTGATAGGACAATCCAAAACATTGTAGAAAAAAAACTTCTTGAAGGAATACAAAAATATGGGGCTAAAGAAGGGTCAGTTGTTGTGATGGATCCAACAACAGGCGGAATTCTTGCAATGGCATCCTATCCTTCGTATCATCCGGGACAATATCGTGAGTTTGATCGAGAGTTATATAAAAATCCCATTGTCGCATCGCAATATGAACCAGGATCGACGTTTAAGGCGCTTGTTATGGGAATAGCAATTGATAAAGAGCTAATTAAAGCAACAACAATATTTGATGAAAAAGGACCAGTAGAAGTGTCTGACTATACTATTAGAACGTGGAATAACGAATATCATGGCCCTATTACCATGACACAAGTACTCGAGCATTCATCAAATGTGGGTATGGTGCACGTTGGAAAATTATTGGGAATTGAAACATTTGTTCAATTTATCAAAGATGTTGGATTTGGATTACCAACAAAAATAGATCTAGAAGATGAAAGTTCGCCAATAATGAGAAGTGATCGCGATTGGAAAGAAATAGATCTCGCAACCGCTTCGTTTGGTCAAGGAATTGCAGTGACTCCGCTTCAAATGATCAGGGCTACCTCTGCTATTGCCAACGGCGGATGGCTCATGGAGCCGCATATGGTAAAACAAATGCAGAATGCAAAAAAGAGAATTATTGATGTAAAACCAAAAAAAATCCGGCAGATATTTAATGCTGCAACTGCTCAGGTGGTAACGGAAATGATGACGGCAGCTGTAGATAATGGTGAGGCCAAGTGGGCGAAACCGAAAGGGTACCGGATAGCAGGAAAAACCGGCACTGCCCAAATTCCTGTAGCTGGTCATTATGATAGCAAAAAAACAATCGCGTCATTTGTCGGGTTTGCACCTTCGGATAAACCACGGTTTGCCATGCTTGTGACGCTTCGGGAACCAAGTTCATCTCAATGGGGTTCAGAAACCGCAGCGCCTCTTTTTTTCAATATCGCCAAAGAATTATTTCTCTACCTCGGCATCCCCGCGCAATTATAAACTACAACAAAATCACGCCATGGCATGAAAATGTTGTAGTTCATGTGGTCAAAAAATATTTGTGATATTATAACGTTGGTATGGATAAACAAAAGATTAATTCTTCCGAATTTGCACAAAGACTTGGAGCGTATTCACATGGGTATAGTGTCGCCATTGGCGATGCCAAAATTATTTTTACGACTGGGCAAATAGCACTAGATAAAAATGGTAATGTTTTGTTTCCTGATGATCCGGCAAAACAAGCGGAGTTTATTTATGAATCACTGAATAAGATTCTTCAAGAAGCAGGAGCATCACTTGATGATGTGGTCAAAACAACAGTCTTTTTGACCAACATGGATGATTTCCCAAAAATTTCGGCAGTTCGGAACAACTATTTCAAAAACGCAGAACCCGCCTCAACACTCATTGAAGTGAAACGCCTCGTGAAAGACGGTTGTCGCGTTGAAATAGAAGTAATAGCGGTTAAACAGAAAGGATGATATATGAGTTGGAAACAAACGCTTGATGAACGAAAAGAAATAGTGTTAGCTACTGCTTCGATTGATGGCAATCCAAACGCTATTATTGTGATATCTATGGGTATTATGGAAGAAAAATTATTGATCGGGGCTTGTGTAATGAATAAGACGTTGGAAAACGTCAGGTCTAATTATCGGGTTGTGATTGTTGCAAAAGATAATGGGGAATATTATCGAATAAAAGGAACTGCATCAATACAAACAGAAGGTGACTATTTTGATTATGTATATAAAAATAGTAAACCTCCTATGCCCAAAGCAGTCATCGTTATAGACATTATCGAGGTTTTTGATTTGGATAAACAACAAATTGTGGCAGTTTGAGTACTATAAGTCTAATTTAGCTTCAGGTTTAGGTGTATACCGGCAGAAGACCCTTTGTTTTTGGTATAATCAGAGGATGATTAGATGGCTGAAGAGCCTGTATCATTTTGTCGTTGCCGTAGCTTCGGCAATCTACTTCCGCTTCCCGGGATCAAAGCTCACGGTCATCGGGGTGACCGGTACTGACGGAAAAACAACCACAACTACTCTGATTTATGAAATTCTCAAATCAGCCGGATATAAAGTATCGATGATTACGTCTGTTCAGGCAGTCATTGCAGGTCGAAAGTATGACACAGGGTTTCATGTGACGACTCCGAGTGCATTTTGGGTGCAGAAATACCTTCGGGAGGCTCTTGATCACGGCGATACACATATGGTGCTCGAAGTGACATCGCATGCGCTGTCACAATCCCGCGTATGGGGAATAAAATTTGCTGTTGGCGTACTGACAAATATTACGCACGAGCATCTTGACTGGCACAAAACATACGATAACTATGTCGCATCAAAAATGAAATTGCTTCTTTCGGCACGCAATGCTGTTGTTAATCGTGATGAAGCAGAGTTATTTAACAAAATTGTTCCACTTTTACGAAAAAAGACTATGGTGACCTATGGGATTCACAGGCAAGCACAAATAACCAGGGGCTCATTTCCATTTAAAACCACGCTTCCGGGTGAATTTAATCAGTATAACTGTCTGGCTGCCATTGCTGCATCAACAGTTTTAAATATTGGCAAACAAAAGATTTTGCAAGCTGTGAAAAATTTTATTGGAGTGTCAGGGCGCATGGAAGTAGTCGTGTTAAAGCCTTTTACCGTCATCGTTGATTTTGCCCATACGCCAAACGCAATAACTCAGGCTCTCAAGACTGTACGCGAGCAAACAAAAGGACGGCTCATCCATGTATTTGGAAGCGCTGGGCTTCGGGATGCTACAAAGCGACTGTATATGGGGAAAGCGTCAGCTGAATATGCTGATGAGATTATTCTCACAGAAGAAGATTATCGAACAGAAGATATGAATAGTATTATTGAGCAGATTGCATCAGGAATTCCGGTATACAAAGAAATCCACAAAATTCCTAACCGAAAAGATGCTATTTCGTATGCTTTATCACTAGCTAAAGAAAATGATACAGTGATGATTACCGGCAAGGGTCATGAAAAAAGTCTTTGCCGTGGAACTATTGAATATCCATGGAGTGATCAAGAAACAGTACGAAAGATTCTAAAAAAGAAGTCGTTATGATTTACAAAAAGAACAACATCTACACCTTTTCACTTTTAGAACAGTTTCCCCATATAAAACACGGATTTACAACAAAGAAACACGGCAACATGCAAGTTGAATCAACCAGAAAAGATTTTTTTGCATCCATCGGCGTTTCGTATACAGATGTTGTTTTACAAGAGCAAGTGCATGGGGTAGCTATTCATGAAGTTTTACCAGCAGATCACGGGACAACTGTTACAGGAGTAGATGGACTTGTGTATCAAAAAAATGAAAATACGCCCATTTATTTAAGTGTTCATGTTGGTGACTGTGCAGCGCTATTATTTTTTGATCCGGTGAAAGAAGTCATTGGAGTTGCACATTCCGGATGGAAAGGGACAGCGGGACATATTGCTAGTGAAATGGTGAAAAAATTTCAAAAGTTCGGCTCATTACCAGAGGATATCGTTATTGTGTGCGGACCATGCATATGTTGCGATTGTTATCCTACCAATCTGTGGAAGAGTATCTCTTCTGATTTACGTGAGCAAAAAGTACAAAAATACCACATGGATTATGACAAAACACTTTGTACGTTTGAAAATAAAGAAGAATTTTATTCATGGCGCAGGAAAGATGAACCGTTTGGTGAAATAATGGGATATATTGGATATACAAAAACGATATGAAAGCAATGAAATATAGACATATTCATTTTGTTGGAATTAAAGGGGTGGCAATGACATCTCTTGCCTTGTATTTTCATGACCAAGGGGTAAAAATAACCGGTTCTGATGTTAAAGGTATATTCCCAACGCAGCATGTATTAGATAAGACACATGTTTCTATTTCTGAGGGTTTTTCAGTAAACACAATTGACAAACAGAAAAACCTTGATCTAGTCATCTATACCGGAGCTCATGGAGGAAAAGACAATATTGAAGTTATGACTGCCGCAGAAAAAGGAATTCCTGTTATGTCTCATGGGCAAGCGCTTGGAATGGTCATGGATGGGAACAGGAAGATTAGCGTTGCCGGAAGTCACGGAAAAACAACAACAAGCGCAATGCTAGCAACCATTTTTTCAAAAGCGGGATTAGATCCATCGTATGCAATTGGCTGTGGAGAAATATTAGGACTTGGAAATCCTGGTCATTACGGACGCGGTAATGTCTTTATAGCAGAGGCTGACGAATATATAACTGACCCGGGACATGATGCAAGGCCTCGGTTTCTTTGGCAGCATCCAGAGGTATTAGTTGTCACGAATATTGATTACGACCATCCGGATGCATATGCAAATCTGGAAGATGTTCAAAAAGCTTTTCTTACGCTCCAAAATCAAATCACAGGAAGAAAAACAACAATAGTGAATCATGATGATGTTCCAAGTTCGGTTTTATGTCAAAAGAATATTCATACGGTAACGTATGGATATTCCCAAAATTCAGAGTATCAAATTATCCACGTTTCGTTTGAAGAAGGGCGGACATTTTTCACTGTTGCTGTCGGTGGGACAACGATCGGTGAATTTGTTTTGGCAGTTCCAGGGAAACATAATATTCTTAATGCACTCGCGGCCCTCGTTGCGGCTCATGAATTTGGATTGTCATATGAGACTATCAAAAAAGGATTGATGCAATTTAAAGGGGCTAAACGAAGATTGGAGATAATCTATACAGATAAAGATATCCAGATATATGATGATTACGCGCATCATCCACACGAAATTATTGCTTCTCTTGATGCACTCCGTGCGTGGTATCCGAAAAGCCGTATCATTACTATCTTTCAACCACACACCTACTCACGAACAGCTTCGCTATTATCGGAATTTGCGAAAAGTTTTTCAAAAAGCGATATTGTGCTGATAGCAGATATTTATGCTTCGGCGCGAGAAGAAGTTAGATCTGATATAACGAGCGCGACACTTGTCGAAGAAATTTCTAAATATCATACTAGTGTTCAATATGTCAAAGATTTATTAGGAGTCATGGGATATATAAAGAAACATCTGTCACCAGGGGACATCATTGTTTGTATGGGAGCAGGAGATATTTACGAATGGAGTTACGCAATAGCGTCACAAATATGAAAAAACTTCAGGAACTATTAGGGTCAACACTAAAAGAACAAGTAACGCTAGCACCATATACTACATTTAATATTGGTGGTCCTGCTGATTATTTTTTTGAAGCCCGTACATGCGATGATCTTGCTCGTGCTGTCATAGTAGCAAGAGAATTGCATTTCCCGTTTTTTATCCTTGGCGGCGGGTCGAATATTCTTGTAGGAGACAGAGGATTTAGGGGACTGGTCATTCGGAATTGTACACATACAATTGCAATAAAAGGTGCTAAAGGTACAATCACAGGAGGAATTAAAACAGGAAGTGTCTATGTGGAAGCGGATTCTGGAGTGCCATTTAATTTACTTGTTAGGTATACTATTGACGAGGGTCTGCAGGGACTGGAAATGCATTTAGGATTACCCGGATCAGTTGGAGGCGCTGCGTATATGAATTCTAAATGGATGAACCCACCTTCTTATGTTGGAGATGTGCTTTTTCAAGCCAGAATACTCACACAAGAAAATGAGATCCAGATTGTTCCAAAAGAACAGGTTCATCGGTCCAAAGATATCATTCTTTCCGTTGTCTTCGAACTTCAAAGGGGAGATAAAAACATTTTATGGAAAACTGCAAATAAGAGTATTGAATATAGAAAAAATACGCAACCGCAAGGTGTGAAAACCGCAGGATGCGTATTTAAAAATATTACACAAGCCGAGGCGATTATTGCGCAAACTCCTGATCATACAACCAGCTCAGGATATTTGATTGACCACGCAGGGTGTAAAGACATGGTAGTAGGTGGCGCAATAGTATCGACTACTCATGCAAATTTTATCGTCAATACGGGAAATGCAACCGCTTCTGATGTGCTACAATTAATGAGAGCAATTGCTGAGCGTGTACACAGTCAATTTGGAGTAGAAATGAAGGAAGAAGTGATACGAGTAGGAGAGTTTTAAGAACTATGGAAAAATTTGTTATTAACGGCCCAACAATACTTCATGGTGATGTGACTATCGCGGGGGCTAAAAATGTGGCTCTCAAAGCAATTGTAACGTCGCTTTTGACAGACGAAGAGATAATCCTTCATAACATGCCGCAGATCAGGGATGTACATCTTATGCTCGATGTCATTAAAAGCCTTGGGGCGCAAGTAACAGTAGATGGTAATATTATTCGCATTAAAGACGGGAACACGAAAGAGACAATAGTTCCGCTTGAGATTGGCGCGCGTCTCCGCACATCCTCTTTGGTTCTTGGTCCGATGTTATCACGCTATGGAAGTGCGACGATTCCAAATCCGGGAGGCTGTCGGATAGGAGCACGGCCAATAGATAGACATATAGAAGGACTAAAGCTTATGGGAGCTACCATTGAATATGATTCGAAGGACGGATATTTTCATGCACATGCTAAACATCTTCATGGGGCTGAAATTACTTTCTTAAAAAATACGCACACAGGCACAGAAACACTCATTCTTGCAGCAGTGCTTGCTGACGGAAAGACAATTCTTAAAAATGCTGCTGAAGAGGTTGAAATTGATGATCTCATTGCACTTCTTACCGCAATGGGAGCAAAAATCATACGAAGCGGCAAAAGAGAAATAACAATCGCAGGTGTACCAAAACTTCACGGTACAGAATACACAATAATGTCTGACAGGAATGAAGAAGTAACATTTGCAATAGCTGCTCTTGCAACAAAAGGCGATATTACAGTGCATCATTCTGAACGAAAACATATGAAAGCATTTTTAGATGTTTTTGAAAAAGCAGGTGGAGTATATAAAATGATCGATGATACAACGACAGAATATTTTTATGACAAACCAATCCAACCCGTTGATATTGTCACTGGTAGTCATCCGGGGTTTATGACCGACTGGCAAGCACCATGGGCAATATTGATGACACAAGCAGCTGGAGTTTCTACAATTCACGAAGCAGTATTTGAAAATAGATTTTTTTATGTCGAGGAACTTCGTAAAATGGGGGCAGATATTACGTATTTTGATCCAGTTGTGAATAACCCGAAAGTTTTTTACAATTTTAATTGGGAAGATAAAGCAACAGAAACACATCAAGCAATTCAGATTACAGGGATAACACCACTTCATAATGCCATTCTTTCTATGAATGATTTACGTGCTGGAGCGACAGTCGTACTTGCGGCAATGATTGCGACTGGTCAAAGCTCTATTTATGGAGTGGAACAAATTGACAGGGGATACGAACATATTGATACACGTCTCCAAGCGCTCGGCGCATCTATTGAGCGAATTGAAGAAGATACGGTTATTTAAAAGGAGGATATATGGCTAAACTTATTACAGCAGTACTGCTATCAGGAGGAATATCAAGCCGTTTTTGGCCGCTTCTCGATAAGAATACTTTTGTTTTTCAAGGGAAAGAGTTTTTATATTGGCACTACCTGCAACTTATACGTGCAGGCATTGATACGTGCATTGTAGTGACAAACGAGAGTACCAACAATTCCATTCGTTCAGTTGTTGTGCCAGAAGGATTACGTGTTTCATATGTTATACAGAAAGGTCAGGGGATGGGACAAGCTGTCGCTGCTCTGGATGGTTTACTTCTTGATGAACCGATTTTAATTTTAAATACATCTGATTATTATTCAGATAATTTTATAACGAGTTTTGTGCAAAAAATTCAGGGAGAGAATACGATGATTCTCGGTGCAGTTCGCCTGTCAAATTATTTTCCCGGAGGCTATCTTCGGTTTAACATCGATAAGACAGTTGCTGAAGTGATAGAAAAACCACCAAAAGGAAAAGAACCGAGTGATATTGGCAGAATTGTCGCTGATTTTTATCCAAAAGCAGGAACTATTATTGATGCTGTAAAATTAGTTGGAGATGATCAAGTAAACGGATATGAAAAGGCAATGAATCTGGTCATAGCAAACGGACTTTCATGTAAAGCTGAAATTACGGAATTTTTAAACTGGTGTCCGATGAAATATCCGTGGCATATTCTTACGTGTATGCAACAATTTTTTCCAACAAAACAAGAACAACATATCCATCCAAGTGTTGAGATAAAAAAGAATGTTGTTATCGAAGGATCGGTGATTATTGAAGAGGGAGTGAAAATTTTTGAAGGAACAAAAATAGTCGGTCCTGTATACATCGGTAAAAATACGATTATCGGAAATAATAACATTATCAGGCATAGCCATATTGGATCGTTTGTTGTAACAGGATTTAGTACAGATATTACAAGAAGTTACATTGGAGACAATTGTTGGTTCCATACAAATTATATCGGTGATAGCGTCATTGGAAATAATGTCAGTATGGGATCTGGATCAGTATGTGCAAATTTACGTCTCGATGACGAAGAAATATCAAATGTCGTGAAGGGAGAAAAAATAAAGACAGAGAAAAATAAATTAGGGGCAATGATAGGGAATAATGTTCGAATGGGGGTTAATTCTAGCATTATGCCAGGCATAAAAATCGGTCAAAATTCCTTTATCGGAGCAGGCGTTGTTGTTGATCGTGATCTTGAGGAAGATAAATTTATATTTTTGAAAAATGGAATTCCAACGACGATTGACAATACGAAAAAAGCCGTTGTTTCACGAGAGGAATTTCGTAAATCTTTATGAAAAACGGCAAGACCATCATACTTCTTCATGGATGGGGAAGGGCAAAAAATGCACGGACAGCATATCACGATACAATAGTCGAGTTTGAAAAAAAAGGGTATACAGTATACGCGCCTGATATGCCTGGTTTTGGAGAGGCAGCTATTCCGACACATCCATTGACTCTTCATGATTATTCAGAATTTTTGCGTTCATTTATTAAAGAAAAAAATATCAAAACACCTATTCTTATTGGTCATTCATTTGGCGGACGGGTCGTCATTAAGTATGTTTCTTCAGAAAATACGGACGCTAAAGCAATTATTTTATGCGGGACACCTGGTTATAGACCAGTGAAGCAAACAAAATGGGTTGTTTTTGTAGGAATTTCAAAAATCGGTAAACTTATTTTTTCTTTACCTGGTTTATCCAAGATTGCAGATAAGATTCGTGGGTGGTTTTACTACATAATTGGTGCTCGTGATTTTTATCGGGCGGAGGGTGCAATGAGACAAACATTTAAAAATATTGTTGGAGAACCATTAATAAAATATATGAAAAGTATTCGTGTGCCCACACTTCTCTTATGGGGAGAAGAAGATATTATTGTACCCGTTCGGATAGCAAATAAAATGAAAGAAACAATTCCGAATGCAAAATTAATAATTCTTCCTCACGGAAAACATAGTGTTATTATTGATGACCCAAAAAATTTTGTGAAAGAAGTATGTTTATTTCTATAATTTCTATTATTTGGTGTTTACGAATTGTGGCGAACATGAGTTCGTATATTCATTTGTGGTATGTGAAAGAATATCGACCAGACAGAATGTTTATTCATCTGCGTAGGACTTCGCAAGGAAAATGGATTTACTTTCCAAAATGGAAACTGCCGCCTCTTTCGCTAAAAACCTTTACGTTATGTATTGCGTTAACAAGTACTGAAATCTTGTTGCTTATTTCACTTCCATATACAATTCTCGTAAACCTATTGCTTCTTGATCTATTTCTTTTCCCTTTATCTTTTGTATACGTAACTCTTTTTCGCATCCCGACCTTTCTTTATCATACATATAAAATTCAGCAAGCCAAAAAGTTGCTTATAAATCACAATTGGAAATCTGTTATCGGCATAACAGGAAGTTTCGGAAAAACGTCAACAAAAGAATTTCTTTCAACAATATTAAGTAGCAAATATTCTGTTTTAAAAACAGAACTGAGTAAAAATTCAGCTATCGGCATTTCTGAAACAGTGTTATCTCAATTTAAAAATCAAGAGATGTTTGTTGTTGAAATGGGAGCGTATAAAATTGGCGAAATTGCGGAAATGACCAATCTTGTACATCCGGAAATAGGAATTATCACTGCAATTAATGCGCAACATCAGGACCTATTCGGATCCATAGAAAATACGATGAAAGCAAAATATGAATTATTATCAGGTTTATCCGGAAATCGAATTGCAATTGTGAATGCTGATAATGAATATTGTTATACGATGGGAAAATGGGCTAAACGTGATGGATGTGATGTCTGGTTTGTCACGAAAGATAAAAAAAGTCATCCAGAAGCAACGTTCTGGGTTGATAAGAGTGTTTCAAACGAAACATCATGCACTTTTACGTTGCATTATAAGGATTTCTCGAAACGCGTTTCGGTTCCTATTAAAGGGGAGCATTTTGTTATTAATATTGCACTTGCTACGGCTGCTTCAATTGCATCTGGTATGACGTTTGATGAAGCTGTAGGTGGAGCTGAAAAAATCAAAGGTGTTGATCGAGTCATGCAATTGTCAAAAGGACGCAAAGGAGAAATACTTGTGAATGATACTTTTAATAACAATCCCGACGCAGCTATTGCAGCCATACATTATCTGGAAAAATTCGAAAAGAAAAAAATTCTCGTTTTTCAACCAATGATTGAACTTGGTGGATATACGGATAGTGCCCATGTTGCTGTTGGTCAAAAAGCAGGCAAAATATGTGATGCGATAATTTTGACAAACAGAAATTTTTCGAAAGCGTTTATCGATGGAGTACGAAAAATTGATCAAAAAAAGAAGGTCTTTATTTTCTCTCCTGAAAAAGCTGCATCGTATATCCGATCAATAGTAAGTTATGGTGACGCGATATTATTTAAAGGGAAAGAAGCTGAATATGTATGGAAATTATTACAGTAGGAATGTCACCAAACACGGAACATGATGATGTGCAACGAGCGCTACAAATTCTCTTCATGCCTTGGCGATGGTACAAAGATGACGAAAGAAAAAAAGTTATTGACTGGTTTAAGAAGAAATTTGATTCCAGTCACGTAACACTTTTTTCTTCAGGAAGAAGTGCTCTCACAGCGCTTTTGGAGTCTTTTGGAATTGGCGCTGGTAACGAGGTCATACTCCAAGCGTTTACTTGCATGGTAGTTCCCAATGCAATCAGGTTTTCAGGAGCAACGCCAAAATATGTTGATATTGATGACTCAGCAAATATTAATCCAGATCAACTTGAAAAATCGATTACTAAAAAAACAAAAGCAATTATTGTCCAACATACATTTGGCACACCGGCAGATATGGACAAAGTTATGGTTATTGCAAAAAAGCACAAAGTATTTGTTATTGAAGATTGCGCACATGCGTTAGGTGCAGTATATAAAGGAAAGAAAGTTGGAACAATCGGTGATGCTGCGTTTTTTAGTTTCGGGAGAGATAAAATTATTTCAAGTGTTTTCGGTGGAGCAGCGATTGCGAAAAATAGGCAAGCAGCACAAAGATTAGAGATAATTGAACATGCTTTACCAAATCCATCATTTTTTTGGATTTTTCAACAATTATGCCATCCGGTAACTATGAGCGTTATTTTGCCTTTCTATAAAAGTGGGATAGGAAAAATTCTCTTAGTGCTTTTGCAAAAATTGCATTTTCTATCTTTTCCAGTATCAAAATCAGAAGTATCAGGTATTCAACCAAAACATTATTGTATGCGATATCCCAATGCTCTTGCATATTTGCTTACAAGACAACTTCAAAAGCTTGACAGATATACAAAAGTACGACAAAGTATTAGTGAATATTACGAACAAGAGTTGAAAAAACTGCGTATAGCATATCTTGACACCAGGGAACAATCTGCAAGACTCCGTTTTGGAATAACGACTGACAAACAACAAATTCTTCTCAAAGCAAAACAACATAATATACTTCTTGGTAATTGGTATCACAATGTTGTTGATCCAAAAGGATCTGATATGTCGAAAGCTGGGTATCAGCAAGGTTCGTGTCCAAAAGCAGAACAGCTTGCTAAAACAATTGTGAATTTACCAACTCGGATTACTCAAAAACAAGCTGAAAAAATTATTCGAGTATTTAATTCTTTATGAATAGAAATCCTTACCAGATAAAAACTTTTTCTGTTGGTCAATTAGCAACGAATTGTTATCTTGTTATTGACACAAAAACAAGAGATGCTGTTGTCATTGATCCCGGGGATGATGGAAATTACATAGCAGAAAAAATTTTTCATTTTCAGATGCATCTCCACGCAATACTTTTAACCCATGGCCACTTTGACCATACGCTCGGAGCATATGAGTTGCAGGAAATTTTTCAGGTTCCCTGTTACATGAACACAAAAGACAATTTTCTTGTAAAGCGACAGAATGAAAGCGCAGAGTACTTTCTGCATCGGAAAATTATTGAACAGAAGCCAACAACAACTGCAATTTCAGAAAAAAAACTCGTCTTTGGTACGCTTACTTTTGCCATTGTTCACTGTCCTGGACACACTCCTGGCGGCGTTTCATTTATTCTTAAAGATGCGCAATGTGTTTTTACCGGAGATACACTATTTGCTTGTGGGTATGTCGGTCGAACAGACTTGTCCTACAGTAAACCCCTTGATTTATCAAATTCAATACAAAAACTGTTTGCGCTTCCAAATATGTATACTCTATATCCAGGACATGGGAGTTGTTCAACCATTGGAGAAGAAAGGTTCATCCATGACAATAAAAATACTAACAAATAAAAACGAGTGGGAGAAAATAATTGACACAGTTTCGCCAACGGCGTTATTTCAGCGTTGGGATTGGGGAGAGGAACAAAAACTTTGTGGTGTACAAGTCTTTAGATTTGGATATTATGAAGGAAAGACGTTAGTTGGAATTGCGTGTGCCGCTGTTGTTTGTGCAAAGCGGGGAAATTTTTTACACGTCCGTCATGGACCCATTTTAATCAATTGGAATGCAAAAAAGTTTGTCGCAGTTCTTTCTCATTTGAAAGAAGTTGCACGTAAAAACAACTGTGTATGCATTCGTATGAGTCCGTGTGTTGAAAATAATGAAACATATCAGTCTATCTTTGCTCATGCGGGCGGAAAGCCGGCTGCGATTCATGCAATGGATGCAGAACATTCATGGGTACTTGATATTACAATCCCTGAAGAACAAATACTTGCTAATATGCGTAAAACAACACGATATGAAATCCGCAGAGCTTCAAAATTAGGCGTGTTGGTTGAAAAAACAACCGACCCGAAATCGTTATCAGTATTCTTTGATTTATATAATAAGACTGCCATCCGCCACGGATTTGTCGAACATACAAGTATCCAAGAAGAATTTAATGTTTTTGCTTCAAACGGAAATGCACTTCATATCATTGGGAGAGCTAATGGTAAAGCAATCGCCAGTGCAATAGTTCTTTTTGCTGGTGTTGAAGCTATCTACCATCATGGTGCATCGGAACAATCCACGATTCCTGCTTCCTATTTGGTTCAGTGGGAGGCTCTATTGGAGGCTAAGAAGCGAGGAATGCGCTATTATAATTTTTGGGGTATTGCTTCAACTGAGGATCATCACCATCCATGGTATGGACTGACGCAATTTAAAAGAGGTTTTGGCGGACAAGTAAGAAGTTACATTCACGCCTATGATTTTCCTGTATCATGGAAGTATTGGCTTTTGTATCTGATAGAACTAGTGAGGAAACGTATAAAAGGCTACTCATGATATACTATATATATGGATAGTGTTGGAAGAACGCATAAAGATTCATTTAAAGATGCATTTGCAGGACTTGTTTGGGTACTCAAAACACAGCCAAATTTTCGAATTCATCTCATTCTTTCCCTCCTAGCGATTTTTTTATCCTGGTTTTTTCAAATAACGTTCGTTGAGTTTGCTATTATTATATTTACGATTGTTTTGGGCTTAACAGCTGAAATGATCAACACGTCTATTGAAGCTATGACGGATCTGATTACTACTGAATATAGAGATAGCGCTAAAATAGCAAAAGATGTTGCAGCTGGAATGATGTTAACAACAGCAATTGGTGCAGTATCTGTCGCACTAGTAATTTTCATTCCACACATATTATTTCCATAACTTATGATTTTTTTACTCGGAATATTACTATTTTCTTATGTTGTACATAGTCTTTTATATATTCCGTTCATTAAACTCCTCTATGTATGGAAATTTAGGCGATTAAAACAGGTTACTCGTGACGCATTTAACAAAAGAACTCCCATATTTGATAAATTTCATCAAATGAAAGCAGGTACACCTGTTGGTGGTGGATTGTTAATCATTGTACTTACAACTCTTTTTTTTCCTCTCACCATTTTAACCATGAAATATTTTTGGGTTCCGATAACCTCTGTGTATCCAATGTTTCACGAGATAAAAATACTTCTTTTTACATTCATTTCATTTGGGCTATTGGGTCTTCTTGATGATGCAAAAAAAACGTTCGCATGGAAATCTGATGTTTTCGGCTTGCGAATACGGCATAAGCTGATTCTTGAAGTTATCCTTGCAGCAATCATTAGTTTCTGGTTAGCAAGCGATTTAAAAATAGATATTTTTTACCTTCCTCTTTTTGGCGTTATCCGTATGGGGTGGTGGTTTATACCATTTGCAACGTTTGTTATTATTGCGTTTTCCAATGCTTTTAACATTACTGATGGACTGGATGGATTGTCAGCAGGAGTCTTGATGATTGCCCTTTGCGCTTTTTGGATCGTATCAGCATCGATTCTTGATACACCAACATCTATATTTATCGCGCTATGGATTGGAGGAATACTGTCGTTTTTATACTTTAACGTCTATCCAGCGCGTATATTTTTAGGAGACGTCGGCGCATTATCTTTCGGCGCGACTCTTGCGGTCGTAGGACTTATATTAGGGAAAGCTCCGGCACTTGTTATCATCGGTTTTGTATTTATTATTGAAGTTGCATCATCAGGACTTCAATTATTATGGAAAAAGCTATTCCACAGGAAATTATTCGCCGCCGCCCCCTTTCATTTATTTTTACAGCAAGCCGGATGGGAAGAGCCGAAAATAGTTATGCGCGCATGGGTCATGTCTATTGTGTTTGCAATCATTGGGCTTTTTATCGCACTTGTTACTAAATATCCTCTGAACTAAACAAAGTAATATGAATAGCATTCCGATAGGGATAATCGATTCTGGATCCGGTGGTCTTTCGATATGGAAAGAAATAACGAGATTGTTACCTGGTGAATCCACAGTGTATATTGGAGACCATGCGAATTTGCCATATAGTGATAAATCAACTGAATTTATCAGACATCGAGTCTTCAAATTAATTCAATTGTTAATAACGCTTCGCGTTAAACTCATTGTTATTGCCTGTAACACGGCAACGGTTGCCGGAATTGACTGGTATAGAGAGCAATTTCCTGATATTCCAATCATCGGAGTTGTTCCCGTAATAAAAACCGCAGCAGAAGTAAGCAAAACAAAACATATTACTATACTTTCAACTGTGTACACTTCAAACAGTTCCTATCAACAGAAACTTATTCAAACATTTGCATCAACGTGTCATGTTGATGTTCTGAGTAGTTCCCGAATAGTGCAGTGTATTGAATCTCCTAAAAAGAATACCAAACAAATTCAAAAAGAATTGCAATTACTTCTAAAAACGCAGAATACATCTATTGATACCCTTGTCTTAGGGTGCACGCATTTTCCATTTATTTCTCAGGAGATCCGTCTGATTGTTGGTCCAAATGTTCAACTTTTGGATTCAGGAGGAGCTGTTGCAAGACATGTTCAGCACATTCTTATGCATAATTCTATACAGACTTCGGATTCAAAGGGAACCCATATTTTTTATACCACGGGAAATTGTTCAACTGTTACAAAAATCTTCAAAAAATTACTCCAGCGTGCAATAGTTGTTGTTAAAGCAGCAATTGAATAAAATAAGAATATGTCGAAATTTTCAGGTAAAAAAATAGCAATTGTCGGATTATCTGTTGAAGGAAGAGATGCGCTTGAATATTTTTGCAAACAAGATTGTACTCTCATATGTGTCGATAGGCAGTCATCAGAACAACTTCAAGAGTTGGCCAATGCCTACTCAAACGATTCGACAAATTTTTTCTTTGGAAGTGATTACTTGGAGCACATCACTAACGCAGATATTATTGTCTGTTCTCCAGGAATATCTCCAAGAACCCCAGAACTTATTCACGCTAAGGAGCAGGGGAGAGAAGTAACAAGTGCAACACAATTATTTTTTGAGGTTTGTAAAGCGCCGATTATTGGAGTGACCGGTACAAAAGGAAAGGGGACAACAAGCACGCTAATTTATGAAATGCTGAAAAAGAAATATACCAATGTCTTTCTTGGTGGCAATGTGGGTAAACCGCTTCTTTCAAAGGTTGATACAATTACGACTAATGATTGGGTTGTTCTTGAACTGTCTTCTTTTCAACTTGAACAACTTCAGATGAGTCCGCATATTGCCGTTGTGCTTCGAATAACGCAAGATCATTTGGCTAATTTTGATAAAAACGCAACAAATTTTCACCCAACAAGAGAAGCGTACGTTGAAGCAAAATCTCATATCGTTAGGTACCAAAAGTCAGGTGATATTGCAATTGTAAACGATGACGATGAAACCGCGAAAAGTTTCTCACAGTATACACCTGCAACAATACTTCGATTTAATCGATATCAAACAGCTGCTGATTGTTATGTGGATCACCATGCTGTATTTGTACATGTTCAAGATGAAATAAAACAAGTTTGTACAAAAGAAGATATTCATGTTAGAGGTGATCATAATCTTGAAAATATAGCCGCAGCTACTCTTGCAGCACTTTCAGCTGGAGTATCCTATGAAGAAATAGTTTCGGCGGTCAAGGACTTTCAAGGACTCGAGCATCGACTGGAGTTTGTGAGATCTATTCATGATGTTTCCTATTACAACGATTCATTTTCAACTATTCCTGAAACAACAATTGCTGCAATTGAATCATTTGATGAACCAAAAATTCTTATCCTTGGAGGTTCTGAAAAAATGTCTGATTTTGCTGAGATGGGAAGAAAAATAACAGATCCATCATCACAGGTGACTGGAGTTGTTGTTATTGGGCAAATGACCAAGCGTATAATAACAGCTCTTCATGACGCATCATATAAAGGGAAGATTATGAGCGGATGTGTGAATATGCATGAGATTGTAAAGAAAGCTTCCTTAATGGCAGCTCCTGGAACTGTTGTTATTCTTACTCCTGCTTGTGCATCGTTTGATATGTTCAATAATTACAAAGAACGTGGGGAATTATTTAAACATGAAGTTCAATCTCTTTCATAAACTCAATAAACCAGACTACCTTCTTATCGGTACGATTGTTTCTTTAAGTCTTTTTGGACTTCTCATGGTCTACAATTCATCAGTTGCCATGGCAATTCGGGATTTCGGAAATCAATATTATTACTTGCAGGAGCAAACGAAATGGTTAATTCTGGGACTTATTATTTTTATTCTATTTTCTTTCATTGATTTCAGAGTTTGGAAAAAACTTGCATTTCCCATCATGCTTGGAACTATAGTTCTTTTATGCATTGTTTTAATTCCTGGGATTGGCATCAAAGCGCTTGGTGCGAAGCGGTGGATTAATTTAGGTTTTTTTGTACTTCAGCCAGCTGAATTTGCAAAACTTTCTCTTATTATGTATCTATCCGCATGGTTAGCAGGAGCAAAAAAACAAAAGCTTTTTTCATTTCTTCTCCTTCTTTGTTTATTTATTGGTCTTATTATGCTTGAACCTGATTTGGGTACAACCATGATTATTACGCTTACTTCTTTGGCAATGTTTTTTTATAGCGGCGCGGCTATCCAACAGTTTTTGTTTATTCTTCCTTTATTTGGTATTGGCGCAACACTTCTAGCTGTATTTTCTCCCTACCGATTGAAGCGGTTGTTAACATTTTTTAATCCCGAAAGCGATCCGTTGGGAGCTTCGTATCATATCAGGCAGGCAATTATTGCATTGGGGTCCGGAGGGTTATTTGGTTTAGGGCTAGGGCAATCCCGTCAGAAATATGAATATTTGCCAGAGGCAAATACGGATTCAATATTTGCAATCATCGGAGAAGAGCTTGGGTTTCTAGGGTGTGTCATTCTCATTTTAGTTTATCTCTTTATTTTATGGAGAGGATTTCGAATTGCGCGGCGTGTCGAAGATCCGTTTGGAAGAAATCTTGCATTGGGAATCACAACGTGGATAGGAATTCAAATGCTCATTAATATATCTGCAATGGTAGCTCTTATTCCCTTAACAGGGGTTCCGCTTCCATTTGTTTCGTATGGAGGGTCTAGTCTTATTATTATGTTTGCAGCATGCGGTATACTAATAAATATCAGTCGGTTTGTTAGAAAATAATTGTATGGAAAAAAATATAAAAATTTGTATTTCAGGAGGACATCTTACTCCGGCACTGGCAGTCATTGATGAGCTTATAAAAGTTCATCCAAACTGGAAGATCATCTTTATTGGGAGAACACAGGAACAGGGAGAAATAAGAAAACGGAACCTTCAATTTTTTGCAATAACTGCTGGAAAATTACAAAGAGATATTTCTGTTCAAACAATTATTTCTTTTGTAAAGATACCTTTTGGGTTTGTGCAGTCATTTTTACGAATTCTGAAAGAGCGCCCTTCTTGCATTCTTTCATTTGGTGGCTATATTAGTCTGCCTGTTGGTTTTGCCGGATGGCTTCTTGGGGTGCCGGTTATTACGCACGAACAAACACATGTTCTGGGACTGGCAAATCGTCTCATGCTTCCGTTTGTTGATTATTGTCTTTTATCTAACAAAGATCCAAAGTATGAAGATAAAGAAAAATTTCGTTTTACAGGGTTACCGATACGGCCTGAAATTACCCATCCCTCAAAAACACTTTCTTTTCTAGTTCCACCTCGTCTACCTATTATCTATGTAACCGGCGGATCAACTGGAGCAGTGTCGATGAATGAATTTATATTTCCAATAATAAGTTCACTTATTTCTCGTGCAGTTGTTATTCATCAAACAGGAACTCTTTCAATTGAAAAAGCAAAAGAAATAAAACAAAAGTTACCAAAAAATATTCAATCGCGATATATCCCTATTTCCTATATTCCTAGTGTTGATGTTGGTTGGATTATGCATCACATGTCTTTGATAGTCGGGCGTTCCGGAGGAAATACGGTCGCCGAAACAGCTATGGTTCAAAAACCTGCAGTATTTATTCCTCTTCCTTGGTCAGCGCAACAGGAGCAAGAGATCAATGCGCATTGGTATGAAGGAATTGGTAACGCCTCTATAATAAATCAAGAAAAGGGTACGTCAAAAGATTTACAAAAAACAATCGAAAAGGTTCTTCAGGGTAAATCAGAAAAATTAATCGCAAAAAAAATACTTCATAACGCAGCTGCAGATATCATACAGTACATTGAACTTCTTGTTGCACATGATGAACAGTAATAGGCGTTCCATTATCACAAAAATCTTTCTATTACTTGGAAGCGCCTGTTTGTTTATTGGTATTATTTATTTTTTAAAATTTGGAATTAACCTTTTCAAGGTGAAGCATATAGAGGTGTTAGGAGATTCAGTTCAACTCGAGATTAACGAATCTATATTTGTAAATAACATATTATTTTTTCCGTCTGAGTCCGTTGTTCAAAAGATTAAGCTTGATAATCCGCAGGTTATGACAGTTGAAATTCGAAAAAAATTTCCTTCAACCTTAGTGTTTATTATTTACAAAAGAACCCCTATTGCAGAAATCATTACAAGTGGAATTTATTTGGGTATTGATGAAGATTCTGTCATTACTGAGGAAATTTCAACGAATCACCTTCCAATAATAACGATAGATATTCCACTTGCTAGAGTTGGAACAAAAGTGAAACATCCGATGATTGTTCAAACAATTGCTCTTATTAACAAAACAAAATCATTTATTCAATGGGTGCAGTTTGAATCTTTTGAAACGCAGTCAATACGGGCAAAAACCGGACAAACAGACATATTAATTACTCAAACAAGTGATTTGACTTATGTACGCGATACTTTACAAACGTTGATGGAGGGGTTTAGAATAAAAGGAACTATGCCAAAATCGATAGATCTAAGGTTTAGTAAGCCGGTTGTTCAATTTTAACTATGGCACGAGACAGAATTGTTACAGGAATAGACATTGGAACTTCTAAAATAACTACTCTCATTGCCAGTGCAAGTGACGATAGTACAATTCGAGTAATAGGTGTGAGCACAGTTGCCAGTCGGGGTTTGCGGAAAGGGCAGATAGTAAATATAGAGGAAGCAACATCAGTTATTTCGCAGTCTTTGGAAGCAGCAGAGCGGATGGCTGGAATTTCTGTAGCGAGCGCATACTTATTAACTGGAGGTAATCACATTGCGTCACTAAACTCTCATGGGGTAGTGGCAGTGGCAGAGCCTGATAAAGAAATTACAGATAATGATGTCAAACGAGTCATCGATGCGGCAAAAGCCATCTCTCTTCCTTCTTCACGCGAGATTCTTCATATTATTCCCAGGGGATATCTTGTTGATGGACAAGAGGGAATTGTCGATCCCGTCAATATGACTGGCGTTCGGCTTGAGGTGGACACCCATCTTATAACAGGAGGATCAATTGCGATTCGAAATCTTTATAAATGCGTTGAAGAGTTGGGGGTTGAAGTTGAGTCAGTAATTTTTGGCGGTCTTGCATCTTCCTATGCAACGTTATCAGACACAGAAAAGGAATTAGGTGTCGTGCTTGTTGATATTGGTGGGGGAACGACAGATGTAGCTATCTATGTTGATGGTGCGTTATCCTACTCATCTGTTATTCCGGTTGGGGCAATTAATATTACAAAAGATCTCGCAGCTGGACTTCGGATTTCACTTGAGAGTGCTGAAAAAATTAAACTTGCATTAGGACAAGTACCCAAAAACCCAGTGGTATCAGATGATGAAAATGTTAAAACAAAAGTAGATAAAAGCGATGAAATAGATATATCAAATCTCATGCTTCCTGAAGAAATGAAAACTATTTCAAGAAAAACACTTGTTGAAGGAATTGTAAAACCAAGACTCAATGAAATTTTTTCTCTTGTGGGACTTGAGATTAAAAAAAGCGGATTTGGAGGAATGACGCCGTCCGGAGTTGTTTTAACCGGAGGCGGCGCATTATCGGTTGGAGCAATAGAATCGGCAAGACGTAATTTAGCAATGTCAGTACGAGTTGGAATTCCAAAAAATATTTCAGGGCTAATTGATGAAATTACAACACCCGCGTATGCTTCAAGTGTTGGACTATTGTTATATGGAATGAAAGCAGATAAACATATTAGTGCACCGCTTTTTGGCAGTATTGGTAAAATTGGGGATAGACTCGCTGTGAAGGGTATTGCAGGGAAGGTGATAAATCTGATAAAGTCATTCTTACCCTAGAAATAATTACTTCTGCCCAGCTGCCTCTGAAGGAATATAGTATGTTAATTAAACCGGATATTGCACGATTTGCAAAAATAAAAGTTGTTGGTATCGGAGGAGGTGGAAGCAATGCTGTCAACTCCATGATGGTATCAAACACGATTAAAGGCGTTGATTTTATAGCAGTCAATACCGATGCTCAAGCTCTTCTGACGAATCAAGCGCAAACAAAAGTTCAAATCGGAGAAAATTTAACCCGCGGTTTGGGAGCCGGAGGCAGTCCTGAAATTGGAAGACAAGCAGCAGAAGAATCACGAGAAAAATTAAAGGAATATTTGCGGGATTGTGACATGGTGTTTATCACCTGCGGTGAAGGCGGAGGAACAGGTACGGGAGCAGCTCCAATCATTGCTGAAATTGCCAAAGAACAAGGAGCCCTCACAATTGCTGTTGTAACAAAACCATTTCGGTTTGAGGGCACTAGGCGAATGGTGACGGCTGAGGAAGGGATCATGAATTTAAAAGATAAAGTCGATACGCTGATCGTCATTCCAAATCAACGACTTCTCGAAGTTATCGATAAAAAGATGACCCTCATTGAAGCATTTCGTGTTGCCGATTCAGTGTTGACCCAGGGAGTTCAGGGAATTTCGGACCTCATCACGATGCCGGGGCTTATTAACGTCGACTTTGCGGATGTCAGAACCGTCATGACCAATGCTGGATCAGCGCTCATGGGAATGGGAACGGGAGTTGGTGAAAATAGAGCAGCAACTGCAGCAAGAACTGCATTTGCATCACCACTTCTTGAAATATCTATTGAAGGAGCAAAAGGAGTACTCTTTAACATCACTGGTGGTAATGACTTAACCATGTCAGAAGTGGATGAAGCAGCAAAACAAATAGCAGCTCAAGTTGATCCCGATGCAAATATCATTTTTGGAGCAACCATTGATGAATCGATGGTCGATCAGGTAAAAATAACAATTATTGCAACGGGATTTGATGAAACAAAACGGAAACTTCGAGAAATGACAGCGTCTCGCGGACAATCGCAAACAACTTTTGCGCAACCCTTTGTTCGACAGCCCGTTCAGCCACAGATAAACGATAACGACAAACCAATTCTTCCTGTTGCAGAAGACATTCCTCCTGAAGAAGATGAATTCGACATTCCCGCATTTTTAAGACAGAGGAATTGAGGGGATGTTGCAAGTTAGTACGGTTTATTTCATAATAGAGCTATGGCGACAACAGTAACAACTTCTCAGTCGTGGTTTTCTCGTTTAGGCTCATCGGTTAAAAATGTTTTTATTGGTTTTGCTCTCATTATTATTTCCATCATTCTTTTATTTTGGAATGAAGGACGAGCGGTAAAAACAGAACAAAGTTTGAAAGAAGGAGCTTCTGCAGTTGTCTCAGTATCATCAGAAGCGAAAGATTCAGCTAATGAGGGGAAACTTGTACATTTTACTGGAGAATCACGGACACCAAGTGTTTTAACAGATGTTGATTTTGGTGTTGGGGGCAGTGCTTTGAAACTTCGAAGAATTGTCGAGATGTATCAATGGGAAGAGAATTCAAAAAGTGATACGAAAGAAAAATTAGGTGGTGGAACGGAAACGATAACAACGTACACATATGATCAAGACTGGTTTGACCATGTGATTGACTCATCACGTTTTCAGGAATCTGAGACTCACATAAATCCAAAAACAAAACGTTTTGAAAATAAAGAATGGCTTGCTGCAAATGTCAGCGTGGGTGCATATGTAATTCCTGATGATTTGATAACAGCACTTTCGGGTTATCAACCGTTTACGCTTACGTCTGAAATGCTAACGACACTTCCATATGCTACTCAGGAACAGCTGGAGCTTACAGGAAACATGCTCTATTTTCAAAGCACTTCTTCAGCGATGCCTCAGATAGGAAATACAAGAATGCGTTATGAAATTATTGTTCCTCAAGTTCTCAGTGTCATTGCGAAGCAATCAGGTGCGACTCTTGTTCCGTATGTTACAAAAAATGGACGTAGTATCAGTATGATTCAAACTGGCAGTTACACAGCTGGCGAGATGTTTGAAGGGGCAATAGCGAATAATCGTGTGATGACGTGGGTATTACGATTTATTGGTACTCTTCTTATGTACATCGGTTTACGGATGACATTGGGAGTATTGCCAATAGTAGCAAGTGTGATTCCATTTATAGGAAGAATCGTTGGCTCGGGTATGTCTTTGGCATCCGGCCTTTTAACATTAATAGGATCAAGTATTACAATAGCTGTTGCCTGGATTGTGTATAGGCCACTTATTGGTATCATCCTTCTCTTTGTTGCTGGAATTGGAGTTTTCCTCCTTGTCCGCGCCTCTTCAGCAAAAAAATAGCTGAATATTTCTCTGTTTATATCTTCATGTGTGATACCATAATGTTATGAAAGCGGTTGGAAAATTTTTTACGAAGAATAGCTTTGTTTTGCTTCTGATATGGTGCTTTATATTGACTATTCTGTACAGTACGCTTTCTATTCTCAGGCATAATCACTTTCAATCCGGCGGATTTGACCTTGGACTCTATGATCAGGCAGTATGGAAATTTGGACATTTGCAAGGCGTTTACAATACCGTAAAACAACGGATTATTTTTGGAGATCATCTTGTTTTAACACTTCCTTTATTTGGTTTACTCTACTATATTTGGGATGATGTACGACTGCTTCTTGTTATGCAAGCGGGAGCAATCGTATTTTCAGCAATTCCTATTTTTCTTATTGCTAAACGACGACTCAGTTCTAAAATTGCAGCGCTTTGTATGGGAGTTATCTATAGCTTGTTTTATGGAATTCAGTACGGAGTATATTTTGATTTTCATCCGATTATCATAGGAGTTGCGATTTTGTCCTGGCTTGCATATTTTTGGGAATCGAAAAAAACGGTTTTATTCTGGATAACATTTGTTATTGCCTTAGTTACACAGGAAAATATGGGAATTGCTGTAGCAGGACTTTCGGCACTATTTTTTTTCAGAAAACAACATTGGAAACAAGCAATCGTCGTCGGAATACTCGGTGTTTCGTATAGTTATCTTTCAACTAAAGTTACTG
>Ga0208375_1001141_pt1 | contig 31714 bp, 39 predicted proteins | sample RifOxyD1_FD_184038 | JGI IMG/M metagenome (GOLD analysis project Ga0208375, IMG submission 184038) | Soil microbial communities from Rifle, Colorado - Rifle Oxygen_injection D1 (SPAdes) | ecosystem: Environmental > Terrestrial > Deep subsurface > Rock core/Sediment | place: Rifle, Colorado...
CTCTCCATACTGTAAATATTGCAAAAACTTTTTCCATTGAACAAGCCAGCATTTGTTTGTACAACTGGCAGCTTTGAGACAAGCAGGCTTTTTTCTCAAAATACTGAACATTGAACAAATCAGTTCCGCCCTCACTACTGCTTCCAATAATAGATGGAAACTGAGCCATCACAGCTCCTTCTTTGATCATGAATTCCATATAAGCCTGCTGAATACTTGATTGAATTTTAAAAATAGCCTGAGTTTCTTTTCTATGTAAATCTAAAAATCTATAGTCAATTCTTTTTGGTAATTCTGTTTTTGAAAAATCACTTACATCTATCGGCAATGGATGTTCAGCTTTAGCAATTACCTCAATTTTTTCAACTAAAACTTCCTTTCCTCCAGGAGCTTGCTTGCTTTCTTTAACCTCTCCAATAATTGAAATAACACTTTCCCTATTAAGAGTTTTCATCATTTCAAAACTCTCTTTGTCTGTTTTAGAATCAATACCAACAGTTTGTATTTGCCCTGAAACATCTTTAAGAATAACAAATCTAACTTTGCTTAAATCTCTAACCTCATGAACCCATCCTTTCAAAAGAACTTTTCCCTTCTTTGAAAAAGCATCTTTAATATAAGTTCTTTCTAAACCGTCTTTCTTTTCTTTTACCATTTTATTACTCACTTTACATACTTTTTAAGTATTTCTCCGGCTTCTTTTCCAGAAACCTTTCCTTTAAACTCGGCCATTATCAAACCCATATATCCTCCAACACTCAAACCAGGTTTTTCCTTAACTAATTTAATAACAAACTCCTCAACTTCATCAAGAGATTTTTTTTCTATTTTTACAGCCTGTTCCACACTTAAACCATTCACTATTTTAGCTAAAATATCTTGAATTTCACTATTGCTAAAATTATTTTTTACAGACTCTTTTATAACATACTCAAAAACATCTAAATTCAAAATATCATAAACTTTCTCCAATTCAATGTTTAATTTTTTTGCAATATCTTTAGGCCATAAAACAAGAATTTTAGCTATTAAATTTGCATCTTTGCTTAAATGAACTAAAGATTTGAATTCTTCAAGCATATTCTCCCCAAAAATTAAATTAATTAATTCCTCATTCAAACCTTGTTTTTTCAATTCCTCACGTATATTTGACCTTAACTTAGGAATATTTCTTCTAGATTTATCAACCTGCTCTTTAGATATAAACAAAAGTGGAAGGTCTGTTTCAGGATACATTCTTGCACTTCCAGGCATTGGTCTTAAAAAATCTGTAGTGCCATCAACATTTGCTTTTCTAACTTCAGATTTTAAGTTTTTAGAAGATAAATTTTTAATTTGCCTTTCTATTTCTTTGTCAATTGTAGGAATAAACATTTTCACATCCTGAAATCCTTTAATCTCAATTCTTGGGTGTCCTTTGATGCTAAGATTAACATCTTGCCTGATAGTTCCTATACCTCTTTTAACTTTACAAGCTCTTAATACATCACCAATATGCAAAGCAACTTCTTTAAACTGCTCAGGAGTTTTTATATCAGGAGAAGTTGCTATTTCAACCAAAGGTATTCCAAGTCGGTCTAATCTATAAATTGTTTTATCTTTCTCTCTTGAGATTATTCTTGCAGCATCTTCCTCTAAAACAACTGTATCAATTCTAACTCTTCCATCTTTAGTTTCTACCCATCCATTTTTAGCAATCAAAACACTTCTTTGAAACCCAGATGTATTGCTTCCATCAATAACTGTTTTTCTCATAACCTGGCTTACAGGAAGAATATCACAGTTCAAAAGCAAAGCAATATGCAATCCTATTTCAAGAGCTTCTTCATTAATGGCTAAAGGAGGCTCTTCATCAAGTTCAATTAAACTTATAGAATCATAACCCTGATAAACAAACTCTTTATCTTTTCCAGATTCATATTTAACAGCTTCATCAATCTCTCCAGTTTCTCCAGCAATAGCATGTAGTTTCCTCTTAACTAAATATTTGGGTTCATCACTTCTTAAAAAACTTGAAGTATTGCAAAATAATTTCTTTGTGTCCAACTGCTGATGTATTTCCAATCCAGATTTAAATCCTAATTTATTATAATCCATAATAAAATTAGAAAAGTAGTATATATAAAATTAATCTACATAAAACTAGTAAAATGTAAAGTTAACAGTTATGACAACTAAGGTCAGGAGTTACTGCATTTAAAATAACATTTTTTAAATCAGAATATTCCCTTAAAGTATTCCAGTCAGCTTCAGCTTCACACCAATAACATTCATTAAAGCCGGCTAACTCTCCCAAAATACGGATGTCAAACAAATCTGATTTAAATCTTAATCTCTCTGCAATTTCAGAATCTCCTGGATTGGTCATTGCTTCTCTTCTCATTTGATTAATCCTGCTTAGTCTTCTTTCAATAATCTTATCATTAAGTTTCTCTATAGTAGGAGGTATATAACCTTCAAGATAAGGGTATCTGCCAATTGCATGAATTGATCTAACTAATTTAGGAATTGCAATATCTTCAGGAGAACTTACCTTAATAGAAACATCTTTTCCCTCAATAATCTTTTTTCTGGAGTTTTTATATTCTCTTTCTAACCTTTTAATATTCCTGGCAATATTACCATCATTTCTCCTAGGAGCTTCAATGGAAACACTCCCTTGCTCAGAAGAAGTATAGGTTAAAGTACAAGCTCTAGACCCTTTCTTTATCTCAGTAGTATATCCTAAATCATGGAGAAATTCCTCTAATGGAACAACCATTTCTCTAAACTCTGGAAAACTAAGAGGTCTAATTAAACAAAGGTCAATATCAGCAGTGTCCCTTCTACAAGAAGATGGCAAATAACTTTGAGTTGCTACTCCTCCAACTACAAAATAAGGTTCACTATTATTTAAAATACTTACAGCTACAAGACCATTTTTAACAATAGGGTAATCAATAGTTTTTGGTTCAATTAAAAACTTTTTAGTAACTCCCTTGTATGATTCATTTATTTTCATAAAAAATAATAGTAAAAATACTATAAAAACCTTTCTATTTTAGGTAACTATGCAGTAGTAACACTATTAGGACTTGCCCTTAAAGTATTTATAGTAAAATCAGCTTGAACATAAAGTCCCGTTAGAATTCAGAAAGGCTTTTAAATGGTCTCGGAATTCGACATCTAAATCATTCTCAAAAATTTCCTGAATTAAGACTGTTATGTTATGGACTATGAATTTCATTAATAACTCACATCTCTGGGCTTCATAATTTTTGCACTTTAGAAATTCTCCCAGTCTAAGTTTTACCATTGCAAATACAGTTTCAACATTACTTCTTCTATGATAATGTTTCATAAAATCTTCCCTATGATTCTGGAAATGCTGGTACATATCATACCATATTTTAGGAGAAGTTTCCTTCTTTGGATTTCTTGAAGATAGAAATGGAATATATGGAGTTGCTTTCATTTCTTCAATTATCTGAAATATTTTGTAGGCATTGTAAGCCTTGTCTGCTGAAACTTCTTTTACATTGAACTTTCCATTAATCTGCTCTAATAATCTTGGAGCTTGTCTTACATCAGATAAATTTCCATAGGTAACTTCACAACTGCATATACAATTAGTTCTTGTTCCAATACAGATATGTCCCTTCACGTAATTCCTTGAACCTTTGCTGAATCTTGGACTAAACCTTAACTTTTAACCCTTTCTAAAATCATAGAAAAACATTTAATCTTTCAATTTTTAATATATTTATGACAGATTTATGTGATAAATGTGGAAAACCTATCTTAGATAAATTTGGTAAGCATACTAATGAAAAAAACGGTAGATTATATGAGTTTCATAGCGAGTGCTTTGATGCAGGATTTGAGGGGGATTAAAATAATTGATATGATGGAAGAGCCAAAAACGAAAGTCTTTATAATTAGTAAGGATGGTGAGCTTGAATACTTTCCTTTTCCTCTGCTTACTGATGAGACTCCAAGACTAAAAAAGAAGAAAATAGTAGATGTGAAATTAAAGATTAACTTTAAGAAAGAGTGGATTGATGTTTTAGAAAAAGAGTCTACATATACTGGGAATTTCACTCAGAGTATCGCTTTTGATGATGGAGAAGTTATAAATAGAATAGTTCAAGTCAGAGTAGACGATACACATCATAATCAGTCACAGATTCACATCAATATAGATATTTATAGAACTGGAACAATAAGTAGGGATAAAATTAATTACAATAACAAAATAAATAACCACTTTACGGATTTTAATATGAGTCGAATTGAGGATATTTTTATAGGTATTGGATATAATGGAGAAACTATTTTTCAAACGATTGCCTTTGTCTCTAACCAAGAACAAGCATCTTTTATGTGTAAGCATGAAGAGTTATTTAGAAAAGCTCTTAACAAAGCAGCGAGCGAAACAGGTATTGAAATAAAAGAGTTGTAAAATTTCTATAAAAAGTAAGCTGATTTGGAGGCTTATCTTTTTACAAGGCTTGTAAAGTTATCTTTTTAACTGGTCTAATGTTTCTCCATTTAGTGTTTTCCAGTAAAACCAACCATTTGCGTTATGCCCAATAACTATTGCTGCAGCAGTTGAGGGGGAACCAAAAACAAAATCTTGAGTGAATACTAACTTATTTCCTTCTTGTTTTAATATTCCTTCTGCAATTAGTCTTTCTCTCATTACTATTAAAGAGGGATTAGTTGTAGTTGTACTTATTTCCAAATTAGCATATGAACTGGCATAAACTACAAAGCCACCTTCTTCAAGAAAAGATCCTTTTGCATCGGCATCTTTATTTTTACAATAGAAAAAATCTTTTTGGGTAGCTGATCTTATTTTTTCAAATATAGCTGGGTAACCTAATGTTCCTAATAAAAATTTTAAATCGTCAAAAAAATATAAGGCTAAATCACGGTCTTGTGAGGTTAAACTAGAAGGAGTTGGAATATTTGTGTTATTGACTTTTACCCTATCTATTTCTTTAGATTCTATGTAACAATGGTGTTCTAAAAATTTACAATGTGCTTTATTTATGTTTCCTTTATCAGATAAAAAGCAAATAACTTTGTTCCATTCTTTATCAGGAGTATTATCATGTTTAGTTATCCTATCAAATAAATTCTCTGATTCTCCGATATAAATTTCAAAGGTGTTAAGGTCATCTAGTTCATTAATTAGAAAGTAAATTCCTGGTTTTTCAAGATCTTTAGATATTTCTTTAGAATCTTTTAATTTATTGACTTTTAGCCTAGGTATTAAGATTGCTTTTACAAAAGAAGTATTAATGTCACAAACTTTTATACCTTGAGGGTTCCCCTCTGGCAAATATATTTGGATTGTTTTTCCCTTTGGCATAGTTGTTAGATAACTTTAAGCTTTAAATGAATTATTATAATCTAATTTCCATATAAAATAGTATTTCGTTTGTAAGCAATAAGCTTTTATTTGTAGGCATATTGAATTTATAAGCAAAGCTTTTATTTCCGAAAGGCTTATTAAGTTTTATGTTTTACCTATTCTGTTATTAAAGTTAGGTAGGGGGTTTTATGCTCCCTACCTTGCTCTTACACAATTATTACTCTTCGGTTTATTTTTATTAAAAAAATTCACCCATTATATTAAATTACCAAATTATAGAAAAATATTTAAACTTTGTATTACATAGTATTACTATGGTAAATCCACAGAATGTAACTGCTGAATTTGATTCAGTTTTTATAAAAAAGGCTGTTAAATCAAGAGAAAGTTTTGTTATATGGATCCCAAAAGACGAAGCCCAATATTTAAACATTGATGATAAAACTTTCCTTAGAGTAGGATTAAAAAAATTGAAAAATGAAAAAAGAAAAAAATGAAAAGTATGAGTTTATAGCAACTTGTATATGGTTAGCAGGATTTTGGTTCACTGCAATAACCACAATAAGTATTGCTATCTTAACCCGCGTATAACTGCTGTCATAAGGATTGCACCAATTAAACCTAAAATGACAAACAATATCCCAGTACTAGTTTGTCCAAGTAGTAATGCTACTATTCCAGCAATTACTACTAAACCAGATACAGAACTACCAAGCCATTTTATGCTGATAAATCCTTTCTTATTTTTTAATAACACTTTTTGCAAGACCTCCTTTCATTTTGGTTGTCGCTTGCAAAAAGTTTTTAAATAGCAAATACTTCATTTTTGTATTAGGTACAAAAAGAGGTAAACAATTCTTTATGTTTTTTGCCGTAGTTTCTACTATAAAAAAATGACTATAACTCTTCTTCGCCCCCCTTTTAAAGGGCACCTCTAATTTAATTTTCATATAACTTTTTATTCTTAGAATTCTTGCAGTCCAAACCACAAAACAAAATTCTAAGGTTGGTATTTTGTTATTAAAGTTTTTCGCTCAATCCTGAGAAAAAATCTTTTGTTTTTTAAGAATAATTTATTTATAAACTTTTGCTTGGAATTTGGAATTCCAGATTGATCAAACAACATCATTTCCTAGACTTTCCGTGACACCGTTTACCATTTTACCTGTTTTTGCTGACTTTGTGTTCAAATTTTGGGTTAAGCTTTTAAGCTGGAGACTTAAGGGGCAAGTCCACACTATTATATTACTTAATTCAAAAACTCATCTGCTTTTAAATAATCAGAAAACTCATCTGCATAATTCTTCAGCATGCTTTTTTTAACATCTCTGGACATTACTTTATCTCCTAACACCCAGGATAATTTAACAAAAGCTGTTTCAGGAAGCATGTCTCTAAGATAAATAATTCCTGTCTTTTCTAATTCCCTTCCAACACTATAAGTTAAAGGATGTAGTCTCCCATAAAGTGTTTGCGGAGCTGCACAAATTACCATTCCAGATTTTATTGCTTTTTTTATACTTGGTATCCAGTTGCTCCTGCTTTCTCCAGTTGATACATGCCCTAATCCAGTCATTTCTACAACTAATCCCTTATATCCTTTTTTTAAATAATAATCAATAATTTCAGGATCCTGACCAGGGTAAAATTTAACTAAAGCAACTTTTCCGCTGAAATTAGCTTTTACTTCAGTTTTTTCATTATTTCTAGCTTTATAATTAGTAAAACTCTCAAATTTTTCAGAAGTTACTTTTGCCAAAGGTTCTGAATTTATTGGCCTGAAAGTATCTCTTCTTGACGTATGCATCTTTCTCACTTTAGTTCCTCTAAGAGCATAGCAAAAGTCATCATTTATCGAAGCATGCCCAACTAGCATAACTTCTGCAGCATCTGAAATAGCTGCTCTTGCAGAACATATCAAATTAAGCCTTGCATCACTGCTTGCCCTGTCTGAACTTCTTTGAGAATAAGTAAGCACAACAGGCTTGTTCAGATTTTTCAGAGAAAAAGAAAGTGCACTGGCAGTATAATGCAAAGTATCTGTGCCATGAGTAACAATAACTCCTTCAATACTTGAATCATTGCACAGTTTTCCAACACTTTCAGAAATTAATTTCCAATCTTTATAATCCATATTTTCAGAAGCTTTCATAAACGGAACAACTATTTTTTTGACATTTGCAATTTCCAAAAGCTCTGGATAAAACTCTAAGAGCTCTTCTGGATCAGTCAGCCATTTTACTGCTCCGGTTTTATAATCAAGCTTGCTTGAAATAGTACCTCCTGTAACAACAAGAGCAATATTTTTAAGATTTTTATTTTGTTTTATTAGTTTATTTTTCAAAGTTTTAATTTTGCTTGTTTTCATAATCTTCACATCTAAGATATCTTCTTGCCTAACACCAATGTTATATCCTGAATTTAATTTTACAAGAATTATCTCTGGATTAGGGCTTTCAAGAATAATACACTCAAAGTCTCCTGTTTTTGTGTGAAGTTTAACTTTTGTATTTGGCTTTAAATCTGTAATTTTCATAAGTTAAAAAACAGTGTTTAATATAAAAAAGTATCTAAAATGCAAGATAAGCTAAAATTCTAATATATTTCTCCCTATCATCTGGATGTATATTTGGGACATCAAATAGATAACAGTAATAAAAATTATTGCCTTTTATTTCCTCAATTCTTTTTTCTACAGCTTTTCTCCCACTTAGGCTTATATGTGTCAGCTGAAAAATCTCATCTGCATCTAGTGCATTACTAGCAAAATCAATTGCTTTTTTAACTAAACTTTCATCTCTAATAATGACCATAAAAAATAATGCTAAAAGAGCTTAAAAAAATTATTATTCTACAACAACTAATCTTCGCTCAAACCAATAATAGCTTCAGTTAAATCACCGCTTGCTTTTTCCAAAGCATCTTTAGCTCTACCTTCACTAACTCCAGTTTTTTCCATCACAATCTTAATATCCTCATGAGAAATTCCACCATCTTCTCTAACATCTCCAGTAATCTGAAAGCTTTCATTGCCAGACATATTTACTTTTATAACAGAAGGGTTGTCAACAATTATCTTTCCCCCTTCTGATTTTTCAATAATAACTCTTACAGCATCAACTTCTTCCTGCTTTATACCCATCTGTTTCATCAGAGCCTGCATCTTTTTTGGGTCTATTCCTGGCATCATTTTAATATTAAATAGGCAAGAACAATTTAAGAATAACAACGCCTAAAGCCAAAACAACAACAAAAACAATAACTTGTAAAGGAGTTATTTTTAACCTGCTGTCATACTCCTCATTATATCTCATTAACCCGCCAAAAACTCCGGGCATGCTTATTGATCCATCTTTAGCCATAATTAAACGAGAAATCAACTATATAAAAATCTTACTATATCAGTATTTTCTAGAAAAATCAAACCACATTTGTCTCAATATATCAGACCATTCTCCAGAATTGTAAGTTGCAATATTACTATTTCCATTTAAAGTGATTTCTCTGTAAACTACTCCGCCATAATAAAAAATATCAAAATCTTCTGATTTTTCGCTTTGTAAGTAAATTATTTTTAATCCATCAAAACAAAGAACAGAACTATTTCCGGCAAATTTATCTTTCTCACCATACACTTCTTTTTCCAAACCATACTCTTTAACAAGCCATTTTGCATATTTAATGCGGTCAAAACTCATAAAAATACACTATTTTATAATATATAAGAACAACTGTAGTAAACCTTAATATTTTTAATCCCAATATTCTTACATAAAACATGTCAATAGAATTTAAAGAAATAAAAAACTGGAATCCTGAAATAGAAGGTAAAATAACTAGTGAATGGAGAAATAAAGAGCTTTTTTTAATAAATGAAAAAACAAAGAAAAAAATATATTCAATAGACACTCCTCCGCCATATGTTAACTCTCCAATCCATATAGCACAGGCAACAACCTATTGTTATATGGACTTTTTTGCAAGATACAAAAGAATGAAAAGTTTTGATGTCCTATTTCCATTAGGGCTTGATAGAAATGGGTTGCCTATAGAAATGGCTGCTGAAAAAAAATTCAATATCTCACCATTTACTGTCGGAAGAGAAAAGTTCATAGAATATTGTGAAAAACTAATCAATGAAGGATCAATAGGAACAACTGAAAGTTTTGAAAAATTAGGGATATCATTCACATCATATAAAGAAGGTAAACATATAGGAGCTGTTTACAAAACAGACTCTCCGGAATACCGTGCATTAACCCAAAGAACTTTTATTGAACTGTACAAAAAAGGCCTTGTTTATGAAGATGTAAGAGTAAATAACTGGGACCCTAAATTACAAACAACAATTGCAGATTCAGAAATAGAATACAAAGATATTCCAAGTACATTTAATGATGTAAAATGGAAAGTTAAAGAAACTGGAGAAGAAATTATCATTGCAACAACTCGCCCAGAACTAATCTGCACATGCGGAATGGTTATATTTAATCCTGAAGATAAAAGGTATAAAAACCTTGACGGAAAGCATGCAATATCTCCTATATTTAATAAAGAAATCCTGATAAAATCCCATCCTTTGGCAGATCCAAAAAAAGGTTCTGGAATAGTAATGATGTGTTCTGCAGGAGATTTATCAGACATACAATTTTTCAGAGAGCAGAATCTAAAGCCTGTAATTGCAATAAACAAAAATGGAACAATGAACAGTCATGCTGGAATTCTAGAAGGTCTTCCAGTTAAAAAAGCAAGGGAAAAAATAATTGAACTTTTAAAAGAAAAAAAACTTATTGTAAAACAGGAACACATAAATCACAGAACTCCAATATCAGAACGTTCAAAATCAGAGATTGAATTTATAGAAATGCCTGAGTTTTATCTTAAACAGCTGGAATTTAAAAAAGACATTAAAAATATTTCAAAAAAAATAAACTTTTATCCAAAAGAATCAAGAAAAATACTTAATGACTGGGTTGATTCAATAAATATTGACTGGCCAATTTCAAGAAGAAGATTTTATGCAACTCCAATACCTTTATGGCACTGCAATGAAAAAGATGAAGAGCTAACAGCATTGCCTCATTCTGGAGATTATTACATTCCATGGAAGCAATCCCCTCCAAAAAACTCAGATGTATATAAAAACGGCAGGAAGATAGGAAAACTAAGAGATTTCAAAAATAAAAAATGGGTGGGGGAAGAAAGAGTATTTGACACTTGGATGGATTCTTCAATCTCAGAATTATACATATTAAAATATCAATCAAATAAAGAATTTTTTAAAAAGGCATATCCTGCAAGCTTGCGTCCTCAGGGAAAAGAAATAGTGCGTACATGGCTTTATTATACTTTATTAAGAGGATTTTTAGAAACAGGAAAACCCTGCTTTGAAGATGTCTGGATACACCAGCATTTAACAGATGACAAAGGGAAAAAAATGGCAAAATCTGAAGGAAATATAATTGACCCTAAGGAAATTATAAAACAGTATGGTGCAGAAGCTCTAAGATTATGGAGTGCAACAGAAGGAGATTTATCAAAACAAGATTTAAGGGTATCAAAAGAAAGGATACAGGGAGAAACAAAAACAATTAATAAAATTTTAAATATATCACGTTTTATCCTGCAATTCCCAAAACCAAAAATGATAAAAATAACAAAACTAGATCAGTTATTTATAGACTATATAGAGGATTTAACAAAAAGATCAGACATATTTTATAATGATTACGATTTCTTCCATCCTGCTTTGGAATTAAGAAATTTTATCTGGGAAACTTTTGCATCTCACTATATGGAACTTGTAAAAAATAGGGCTTATAACCAGGAAAGTATTTTTACTAAAGAAGAAAGTGATTCTGCCAAATACACTCTGCACTTTTTGCTTGAAAGATTCCTAATGCTTATATACCCGATAATTCCGCAGGTAACAGCAGTAATTGCAAAAGAAAAAGGTCTTGATTTATTAACAATAGAATTTCCAAAGGCAAAAATCGGAAAATCGAATTTAAAACTTATTGAAAAAATAACAGAGTTTAACAGCTCTGTTTGGAAATCAAAAAAAGAAAAAGGAATATCTTTAAGGGAATCAATTGAAGGAATAAAAATCCCAAAAGATCTAAAAGAGTTTGAAAAAGATTTAAAGGCTTGTCATAAAATTTGACAATGTTTATTAAACTATTATTCTTATAAACTAAAATGGTTGATCAGGAACAAAAAGATTTTAAGGAATTTGTGGAAAAAATGGCCAGTTATAGGGGAAGGCATACCGAACTTGTAACTGTGTTAATACCTGCAGAATATAATGTTAATGCAGTTGTAAACCAGTTGGAGGCGGAAAAATCAACTGCAAATAATATTAAGTCGCGTTCAACAAGAAATAATGTTATAGAAGCTTTGGAAAAAATAATCAGGGAATTAAAACAAGGCAAGCAAAAATATGAAAATGGAATTGCAATATTTTGTGGTAATACAAGTTTAGATGAAGGGAAGCAGGACATAGAATTCTTTGCAATAGAACCTCCAAGACCTCTTAATACAAGATTGTATCGCTGTGATCAGACCTTTGTTGTTGATCCATTAATTGAAATGACTGAAACAGCTGAAATTTATGGCTTGTTAGTTATTGAAAGAAAGGAAGCTACTATAGGGATGCTTGAAGGGACAAGAATAAAGGTTCTGCAAAAAATGACGTCAGGTGTACCTGGAAAGATAAGAGCTGGAGGCCAAAGCTCTCAGCGTTTTGCAAGAATAACAGAAGGCATGGCAAAAGAATTTTATAGAAGAGTTGCAGAAGCAATGAAAACAGAATTTTTTGAGATGAAAAAGCTGAAAGGAATATTAGTTGGAGGTCCTATTCCAACAAAAGAAGAATTTTTAGAAGAGGGTCAGCTGGCTACTTCATTAAAAAATAAAGTAATTGCTGTAAAAGATATAGGCTATGCAGACGAGCATGGTTTGGAACTTTTAGTGGAAGCTGCACAGGAAGAACTTGCAGAACAGGATATTACAAAAGAAAAAAAAATAATGGAAAAATTCTTTACAGTCTTAGGCAAAGATCCTGAAAAAGGTTTATATCAATATCTAAGAGTAAAAAAGGCTCTTGAAATGGGAGCAGTAGACACTCTTCTTTTAAGTGAAACTTTGGAAAGACCTATAATAAAAGAGTTGACAAAAATAGCAGAGCAAATGGGTACAACAGTTATCTTGGTTAGCGATGAAACAGATGAAGGCAAGCAATTCACAAATCTTTCAGGAGTTGGTGCTATCTTAAGATTTAAGGTGCATATTTAATCCAAAATTTCTTTTAAGATTCTGTTAACTTCAGAAAAATCTCCCTCTCCCGCTATAACAATATCATAAACTTCTTTATACTTTGACAAATCTCCAAAACCATTATCTAAAAATCCAACTTTAATAACTTCTTTATAAGGAAATCCTTCAACCATGCCTAAATCACCTAAAGAATCTCCAAGCAATAAAATATATGGTCTTTCTAATAATTCTTTATATATTGGCAGTCCTTTCAAACTCACTTCATCCTTGTTAAAAACATGAATTACCGGTTCTTTAATTCCAACTGCTCTTCCATTCCTATCCCACTCATATGTATTAGAAACTATCTCGATATTTGGATAATCAACCATGTTATTTCTTAAAATCATAGATATAGGCTCGCCTCCTAATCCTGAAGAAGATAATACAACTAAGGGGATTTCATTCTTATTAAGTTCATATAAAAATTTTTCACTTCCATGTCTTAGTTGAATTAAAGGGGATTTAACTGCTCTTTCAATATCACTTTTAGTAAGACCATATTCTATTAAAAGTTTAAAATGCTCTCTCCACCATTTATCCATAAATTTCTTTTTTTCATCCAAAGGCATATCTGAATCTATTTCAATTGGATGATATTTTTCAAAAAGCTCATGAGCTTTTTTAGCATAATCCTTAGAAATATAACTTCCATCTCTTATAATAGAGATAATAGATTGAACTTTTTTACCATCAACAAATGCTTTAGTTACTGTTCTATCAAAATCTGTAAGAACATGAATTCTATCTTTTCCGTTTTTCCTAAATTCATTTACTTTTCTTTCCAATTCATTCTCATCAACAATAATAACTTCCATAAAAATACTCAATTAAATAACTATTTAAAATTAATCATCTCTCTTCAACAACTCTTCTTGGTTTTAAGAATTTATTCTTGTACTTGTTAAAAAAGAAAAATGAATCCTGGTCTGGCTTCTTAGATCTTTTTGAAATATCTGCTGAATAACCAACAGGAATTATAGCTTCAACAGAAACATTCTCTGGAATGTGTAAAATTCTTTTTACATGATCATCTACAAAAGCACCTACCCAACATCCACCTAGACCAAGGTCAGTTAACTTTAAAAGAAAATTCTCAATTGCAGCTCCTGACTGTTGTCTCAAGTATTTATCTCCTCTTTCATAATAAGCTCTTTTAACATGTACTGCATCTGAGCATACAACCACAACATAATGAGCGTCTAGAATAAAATCTTGGTCAGCTGCTTCAGATAAATCAGCTATTATCTCTGGATTATCAACTAAAATAAATTTTACTGCATGTAAATTACCTGCACTAGGAGCCTGTCTTGCAGCCTCAATTGCTTCAAGAATGTCCCTCCAATCAGGCCTTTTTTTCTTAAACTTCCTTATGCTTCTTCTCTCCCTAATAACTTTATCAAAATCCATAATTAGATCATGTAAAGATTATTTATAAAATTACCTTTCTTACCTAAGCAACTAAACCTCTTCTAAATCCACCTAGTTTATTAAAACAAGCACGAGCTTGTTCACTTAACCCAATTGAAAAATCTCTTAATTCTTCTAATTTCTTAATACCAAAATCCTCAAATCTTTGAAATTCCTTTCCTCCAAGATAAACTTGCATCATAAGCTCATCAGTTTTATTCGTCCTGCAATATTCTTTCAATGGATCTAACATAATTTCGAAAACATTAGGGCTGATAAAACCCACTCTCCCTTCGCCCCTTTCATTTCTTGATTCAAAATATTTTAAAGCTGAATCTTCCATTAAACACCCAAGCCTTTTAATTGCAATAGGCTCAACATACTCTAATCTATTTTTATCTCCTTTCCTTGCCTGGATATAATTATCAATCCCAAGGCCTACATCACAAGTCGCAAACCTTGCTATTTCCCAAGCAGACCTAAAATCTTGAGGGTATTTATCTTCAACTCCTTTTTCCATCTTCAAATAAAGTAAAAATACTTTTTAAGTATTTATGTAAAAAAATAAAATTAAACAGAATTAAAAAACTGCTTAAAATGGGATATCATCATCAAACTCAGTATCTTCTTCAGCTTTTCTCACAGCATTATAAAGAATTTGTTTTTCTTCAGGATCCAATATTCTATCTGCTTCCTCTGCTAATTTTTCACCTTCTTCAGTAAGGCTAAGCATTGACTCTCCAGTTGTTGAATCTTGCGAAACATCAAAATATCCTTTTCCAACCATAAAATCCATTATTGCCCTTACCCTTTCCTCATTAGTCATTGCATCAAAAGATTTGAAATATTCTATAATTAAATTTGCATCAGATTGAATAAGAGAATTGTCTAACTTACAACTAGCATAACCATTAAAAGCATCTGCTCCTTTCCAAGCTCCAAGATACAAACCTTTTTCTTTATCAAATGAAAATTTATATTCTATACTAGGTCTTCCAGCATAAGTTTTACTAAAACTAAGACTCTCTTGCTCAGATAATAAACCTTCAATTTTTGAACGCCCATAACAATCTTCAAGTATCCCTTCAATAGATCCTTTAGAATAAGTAAAAACTCCTGTGAACTGAGCTACTTCATCACTAAATAATGAATAGAATAATCCGTCAATTATCCTTTGTCTAGTTTGTTTATCAGATGTTCTGCTTTTTGACTGCTCTTTTGTCTTTACTGCTTTGACCATTTTGTTTATTTTACTTAAATTTTTGTAAAGTTTTTAAATATTTATATAAAATAAAAAGCGCCCTAGGGAGGACTCGAACCTCCGACCCTACGGTTACAACCTTCTCCAATTACTTAGAGGGTAGGACTATACCTTCACCTTGGTTTTCACTTTAGGTGGCGAGTGTCTAGTCTCTGCACCTTCCATTCTGGCTTGGCTCAGGATTGCCCTCATCCATGATGTAGGGTTTCCCTGAATTTACTCGCTGTTCATTCCGAAATTTCTCTCGGAAGCTGCTAACTTATGAAGTTCAACATGGGTTTCTCTGTGACAATTTGCACAAAGCAAATCACATTTTTCTATCTCTGATTTTACTCTATCCCAACTTCTGCAATGACCCTTTTTGGAAACATTGAAATCTTTTTTCAACGGATCTCTATGATGAAACTCCAGGACTTCAGGATATTTTGAATACCCACATTTCATACATTTTCCTCCGAGGTGTAAAATTGCTTTAAGACGGATTTCTTTTCTTCGTCTTGAAACAGCTTCAATGTTATACCTTCTTCGGTCCTTGTAAGTTCTTGTGTCTGCCACTTTAAACTTCCTGTCTTACAGCCGTATGCTCTACCTACTGAGCTACCAGGGCACAATAAAATTCAGTGATAATGATTTATAAAACTATTCTTTATTCTTATGTTCTAATCTGGCATATACATTTCCCTGCTTACTCCCTTGTATTAAGGAAATAACAGCTTGAACTGCATCCAGTATATTTTCAGCTTTTCCAATTATAGCAACATTATTATCCTGAACAACCACCTCACATCCAGTCAAATCTTTTAAAACTCTAAGAGTTCTTCCTTTAGTTCCAATTATTCTGCCTTTAATCACGCTAAAATCTTTTCTTTTTGTGTGATCTTTTACATGTATGATTTCAATCATATAATTCTCATCCTTTAATAACAAAGCATCTTCAAGAATGAAAGGATAATCTAAAGCTTCAACAACTCTTAAAGCAAAGTACTCATTAACTTCTTTACCATCAATGCTTACGCTCCTGCCGTTAATGCTTATTTTCACATCTAAAGCTTTTTCTAATTCCTTCCTGCTTTGGGAAATTTTCCTTATTTTAGAAATGTATAATTTCTTCATTTATTATTCCAGAAAAAGATCATTAAAAAATATTCCTATATCTCCTTTAATTGTTCCAAATGCCCATTTTTTCTTAAAAAATCAGTTTGAGCCGGGTTATACTTGAACAAAATATCTGCTTTATCATTATCAAACTCCCAGGGTTCTATAATAACAATATTTCCCTCCCTTATCCATAACTCTCTTTTTAATCTGCCTGGAACTCTGCAGTTTCTGGTTTTTCCATCAACACATCGCACAAGCATTCTACCTCCACCAACTCTCTGATCCACAATACCAAGAATTTCTTTTCCCTTGGGAAGCTTAACTCTAACTATCTGCTCTGGTTGCTCACTTGGAAAAACTTTTTTTTGTTTTTTCATTTTTATAAAAAATTAAAAGAGAATTAAATTTAATTAAAAATTAATAAGATTTCTTAGCCCCCTGCTTAACTGCTTTTTCTGCATTGTCTTTTGACATCATAGCACTCATTTTTGTCCCGCAAGAACTGCAGGTGCCTCGTGCCATAAATCCACCTCGGGCATTTTGAACAATTTCAGGGTTTTTTATCTCACGTTTTGTTTTGCATTTAACGCAATATCCCTCTACCATAAAGCTACCTCCTTTGTACTTTTAGTTTTCATCATTTAATTTCATTGTTTTTTGTGTTTAAAAATGCTTTTATTCTAAAATATTATCTTCCAAGAGAGTGTTTAGCCCCGCATGCAAGACAATGGATAAACTGCAAATTATCCTGCTTAATTATTTCTGTGTCCGGTTTTCCGCATTGCGAACATAAAACATATTTTTTAACATAAAGATTAAGTTTATCCTGCACTTGAGCTGTAGATATTTTTCTGTTTAAAATAAGCCTGTCATTTTCTATTTTTCCCAAACTGGCAAGTTCTTTAGTCAAAAATTTGCAGACTTGCTCAGGAGTTCTTCTTATATAAGAAATTATCTGGATAAAATTGGAAAGAATTGTTTTATTGCCTACAATTTGCACATCTACTTTGGGAATTTCAAATCTTTCATGCTTAGAATCTATCTTTTTAACACTGCTGTATGCTTCATCAAGTAATTTTTCATAATCTTCCATATTTTATAAATAAAATACCAGTATAAAAACCTATAGCAATTAACACTTTATGAATTTTTTACACTTTCTTCAATTAGCCTAGAAATTGACTGACCGGTTTTTTTCTTCTTTTTTTTAAGTTCATCTATAGTTTCATTTGAAAGAGTTATATAAATTCTTTTTCTCTGAAATGGCAGCTTCCTGGTTTTATCGTAATTTTCTAAAATCTCAAATAAGTGCTTGTATTTTCTTAATATTTCTTTATGTTCTTTTTTCAAATTACTTGATTGCATTCTTAAGCCTCCATTCTATGTTCCTTATGTTTGCTTCATTTTTCTTAGCTATTGAAACAATCTGATGAACTAAAACTTCTTCATCAATTTGCTTTTTATACTCGCTCGCAAAAGACAATGCAAGGAACATAGCAGTTCTTTTGTTTCCATCACTAAAAGGATGGTCAACTAAAATAGCTCTGAATAAATAAGCTAATTTTTTGTATATTCCAATTTTTTTATTATCAATTACATCAAAGGCAAAATCAATGCTTGACCCGCTCCTTAAATTGCCTCCAAATCCCTGGTTAATCCTCAACAAGTCTTCCTTGCTAATGTTCATACGTATAAATACTAGTAACTTGCTATTTAAATCTTTCTGTAAAGCTTTATAAAAACAGAAAACATTAATTAAATATGGCTGAAAAACATGGGTTTTCATGGATAAAAAATACTATTTTTGCAATTGCAATAATAATCTTAACTAGCTTTGTAGTTATTTATGGAATACAAACATTTTATGACAGGCCAGAGTATACTGATTATTGTCCGGAAATAAGAAGTGCAGAGTATGTAAACACAAGTGTAAGATGCGAGCAGTTAAATGGAAAATGGACTACTTTTGATGGTCCAAAACCAGTAGATGGTACAAATGGATATTGTGATTTAGACTATTATTGCAGGCAAGATTATGAAAAAGAAAATAAAAAATATTCAAAAAACCTATTTATAATAACACTTCCAATAGGAATAATTCTTCTATTAATTGGCGGAGCTTTATTTAGTTTAGAAGCAGTTGGAGCAGGAATTATGGGTGGAGGAGTAGTCACCTTAATTTATGGAGCTGGAAATTACTGGCCTGATGCAAGTGATGTGTTTAGATTTTTGATATCTTTAGTAGGATTAATTATAGTAATTATACTAGCCTACTGGCTGAATAAACAGCTAAAAGCAAAAAGAAGATTTTTCTGGAAAAGAAAGTAAATTTAAAAACCAAATTAAACTATTCATTTGATGTTATCTGTCTGGCTATATACAATAATAAGTGTATTAATAGTAAGCCTGATATCTTTGATAGGGATACTAACTCTTTCTGTTAACCACAAAAAGCTGGAAAAATTTCTAATATTTATAATTGCATTTGCAGCAGGAACTTTATTAGGAGATGCATTTTTTCATCTTTTACCGGAGATAATTGAAGAAAATGGTTTTACATTAATGATTTCTTCATTCATACTTTTAGGAATTGCTTCTTCATTCATAATAGAAAAATTTATCCATTGGAGGCACTGTCACCATACAACTAGCAAAGATCATCCTCATCCTCTGACCACTATGAATTTAGTTGGAGATGGAGTTCACAATTTCATAGATGGCATAATAATCGCTGCATCCTACTTAGTTTCAATTCCAGTGGGTCTTGCAACAACATTTGCAGTTATATTTCATGAAATACCTCAGGAAATATCAGAGTATGGAATTTTAGTATATGGAGGATATACGAAAAAAAGAGCTCTTCTAGCCAATTTCTTAATCGCTCTTACATCTATCTTAGGAGCTATATCAACACTGATAATAGGTGTAAAATTTAATGAGTTGTTGATATTTTTAATTCCATTTGCAGCAGGTAACTTCATCTATATAGCAACAGCAGATATTCTTCCAGAACTGCATAAAAGCTCTATGGCAAAATCATCAATAATACAGCTGATAATGTTTATCCTAGGAATTTTAGCAATGGCAGCTTTGTTATTGTTAGAAGTTTAGTAAATATAATCTTATAAATAGAGAAACTATTAACTTTTTATGGAAAGAGATGACTATGAGTTTCCAGAAGAAGAATTATATTCTGAAAGTCCTTTATTAATAAGCACAATATTTGCAAATGTAAAGGATTCATTAGAAGACTTAGCAAGGGGTAATCCTATTAGTGAAAAAGATGAAAAATATCTAAGACAGACAGGTTATTTATTTGGAAGAATTAACTGGGATTCTAAACATTATCAAGATCCAGATACTACACATTTAGTTTGTATTGCAACTAATTTAAGACCTTTATACTACAGATGGCAAGAAAGAAATGAAAAAGAGATAACTTTGGATAGCTTTGAAGCTTTTTATCAAACACTTGTAAATGGAGAAATGAGAATGGATGAAGAACAATTAGGAGATTTTTTAGATTTATTAGAATCAATATCAAATGATAAATTATTGGAAGCACAATATGGGCATTCAAAAGATATTGGTTTAAGTGCATAAAATGGTATGTAAGCAAAGAAAAAGTTTAGAGCAAATATCAAAAGCATTTAACTTAGCTTCTTTATCAGACAGTGCTTTTTTTGCTTTAGTAAAACACAGATCTAATGTTAAATTAAAGAAAGAAGATCTGGCTTACATTAATGAAGCAATAAGGTATATGGATTTAGTAAATCAAGGATATAAGTTAAATGAAGAATTAAACAATAGAGGAGCTATTCATCCAAACACTCAAGCACAATTGGAAGCTTTTAATCTTTACTTGCAATTTGCAAGAAAAAACAAAGTTGCAGATATTCCAGCTTCAATAAAATCTATAAGTGATACACTAGAAAAGGTAAGAAAAAAAGAAACTACTGAAGCAAAGGCGCTAGAATACACGGAAAGTTTATTTAGTCATTTACTTAGATACTCTCTTGGCGAATTTGACGAAGCTATTGGTTATAAATAATTACCCCAAATACCTAACAATTCCAGGTCTTGGCTCATAAATAATTCCTTCTTCAAGTGCTTTCTTTATTTCCTGGTTTATTAATGAAGGTTCAACTTCCTTAAACTCTTCCATTAACTTATCGCTTCCAATTCCATTTGGTTCAGAATCTTTTATTTTACCAATTATTTTATCTGACAAAGCTAAAATAATATTTTTATCAACCTCTTTAGGCCTTATCTTATCAAATTCTAATTTTCTGACTAAAAGATACTTCGGATCTTTCTTCTTCATAATTTCAGGAGTAATATAAAGCTCATCATTATAAACCCTAATTAAACCAATAACTAAAATAGTGTCTCCCTGACTTATATTAGAAAATTTATTTACATCATCTCCAAAAATTTTAATTCTTATCTGGCCAGAGGCATCATCAATTGTCAAACTTATATAAGATTTTTCAGCAGAAGAATACCTTTCAATTATATTTGCAATAATATTAATTCTGTTTATTTTTTTATTCCCAAGCTCTATAAAACTGAACTTATCTGCATCAAAAATTCTTTTTCCCTGTAATACATCACCTATCTTAAGTTTGTAAGCAACATGTCTTTTATAATCACTCATTTTATGCCTCTTTTGTTGATAAATCTAAGAAACTTAAAGGCTATTTAAAGGTTTATTTGATAGAAAACAATAAAGGTTTAAAATAAAATCAAACCCTCTGAATATAACCTTTTTTTGGGTGAAAAACATCACCGCTTAAAGCTAATTTATCCAAGGCATCATCCAAATCACTAACTTGAATTCTCCCCTCAAGCTCTTTCTTAAGTTCTTCAATAGGTATTAATTTTCCAATTTTAGATTCAAGTCTGATAATAGCTTCCTTAACCTCTAAAATTTTTCCTCTTTTGCTTGCAGTAACACCTGTAACTATTTTATCAATATCAAAACTTTTTGTTTCATAATCATAACCTGCCTGCATTAAATAATATTTCATTAAATTAATAGCCCTCATTGCATCCTGTTTTTCAACTTTTTCGCTTAATCTTGTCTTTGCAGATGCTTCACTTAGTCTTACTAAAGCCTCCAGCTGTCTGGCAGTTATTGGTATCGGTCTCAAAGGCAAATCAGCTGCAGTAGGGGCATTTCTTAAAGTAACATAAAATTTCTTAATTTCTTCTATAGCTTCATCAGTAAGTTTTGGCTTTATATTTTTTTTAGCATAAGCTATATATTTTCTAAACAGCTCTGAATCAATACTTCCTCTTGCCTTTGTATCTTTATGTTCCAATAAAACATGGGAAGCAATTGCATCATCTTTGACTTTATCAGGATTATCTCTTAAAATAAAAATAACATCAAACCTGTTTAATAAAGTCGGTTGAATATCAATCTGGGAAACTATTGTTTGATATGGGTCAAATCTTCCAAATTTTGGATTTCCAGCAGCTAAGACAGAAGTTTCAGCCCTTAAAGAAGCCTGAACATTTGCCTTGCTGATAGTTACTGTCTGCTGCTCCATTGCTTCATGCATTGCACTTCTGTCATTAGGGTCCATTTTTTCAATTTCATCAATACAAACAATTCCTTTGTTAGACAAAACCATAGCTCCTGCTTCCAAAGACCATCCTTTCAAAAATTCATCTCTAACAACTGTAGCTGTCAGACCAGCTCCAGAAGCACTTTTACCAACAACATATCTTCCTTTAGGGGCTATTATTGAAACAAATTTCAAAGTCACTGATTTGGCAACTCCTGGATCTCCAACAAGTAAAACATGTATATCTCCTCTGGAAACTGTTCTATCTATTTTTTCTTTTCTAACCCCTCCAAATAACTGTAAAACCAAAGCTTGTTTCACTTCTTCATATCCATATATGCTTGGAGCAATATTTTCTGCTAGCTTTCTAAAAATATGCTGGTCTAAAGACAATTCTTTAATTTGCAATTCATCTTCTTCACTTATCTTTAAGTCTTCATAAGTTTCCTCTAAAGGTATAACATTATTTGCATCTATAGCTAAATCAAACCTAGTGCTTACACTTCCAGTAGGTAATGGTACTGGAACTTCATTCAAAATTCCAAAAACTCTTATTTTAGCTCCTGGAGTTGTTCTTTCCTCCATTCTTGGTTCTACTAAATCTTCCTTAAGAAAAATATTTACTCTTCTAGGCTGCTCTCCTCCAGAAAGGCTTTCAGGACTTTCTTCAATAACTAATCTTTGTGCATCAACCATTTGTTTACTCACTAATTTAAAAAATCCTTTCCTTCCGCATGAACACCTTGAAGGCTCTTTAAATTTTTTATCAAGCTGCAAAACAGAAATTAAAGTCCCGCAAGAAGGACATTCAAATTTAGCACTTACAACTTGGGGCCTTACATCACTCGCTTGCCTGACTATTCCTTCAATCCATACAAATTTATTCAAATGTTTAGCCCTGATATTTCTTACTTTAACAAAATTATTATGTGGCAAGTCTAAAAATCTGATTCTTGGATTTTTAACTAATCCTATTTCATCTAAAGCAAGTTCTAAAGAAGAAATCATTTCTTCCGGTTTCTCTAAAATAGCTTCTGAAAGCTCTGGAGAATAGCTTGCCAAATCATTAAAACTAATAAAGATTATTCTCTCATACTCCCTTATAGCTTCACCTATTTTTTTCTTATAAAAGTTAAAAAAATTCTTAGATTCAGCTATAAACTCCTCTTTTTTCAAAACCTCCATTTCTTATGGAAATATAGTATGTTTATAATAATTTCTATCCAAGGATATAGAAATTAAATTAAAATAAAAATCATAGAAGTAACTTTAGAATAGTTATTTATAATCTGCTAAAGCTTCTTTAATATTCTTATTAAGTATAACCATGCTTTCATCTAACTGTTGTTTATTTTTAGTTCCAGTACAGACAAGCTTCCCATTACTAAACAATAAAAATGTAGCATTTGGTTCAGCTAATTTATAAACAAGACCTGGGAATTGTTCTGGTTCATACTCAGTATTTTCCAAAGCCAAAGCTAAATAATTCAAGTTAAGTTTTAAATCAATGCTTCCAGAAGCAACAATATTTTGTACAGTTATTTTAGGCTTATCAGTAATTTTTACCCCTATTTTGGCTAATTGCTTTATAACCTGGTTAATTACCTCTTTAACTTGAGCAATTGACTTAGTTCCAGTACATACTAAATTTCCTGAACTAAAAACAAGGACAGCTGACTTTGGTTTTTTAATTCTAAGTACAAGACCTGGGAATTGTTCTGGATTATACTCAGTATTGCTTTGAGTTCTTGCCAATTTTGTCAAAGAAACAGGTTTTCCGAGAGAAGCTGTAGCAACAATATTTTGTACAGATAAGTTTCCCTTAGCCATATGATTTATAAAGGGGGTCTATTTATAAAGCTTTCGCTTAGTTTAAATATGTAACTTATAAACAGAAAATTATCTCCTCCTAGTTAAATAAACAACTAATAAAACTAATAATATTAAAATTAAAAACAAAAGTAACCAGAATAAAATCCACAATCCATTATTTGAAGAAGTTTTAGCTACACTTGAAGTAGTTTCATTTGATTCATACGCAGGTATAACAACTCCAAAAGTTTGCGGTTCTTCTTTCTCAAAAAATAATGGATCCAAATCATTAAAATTCCTTATGCCACCACGGCTAGTTTTTTTGTTATTATCATCAACACACTTGCCATTTGAACATTCATCATCACATGATTCAACTAACTCTTGTTGAGTATTTTGCTGGCAGTAGCTAGCAGGTGTTCCAGGATATATGCAAGTATAATCAATATTTTCTCTTACAACATCATCATTAAAACAAAAATTATCTGAATTAGTTGGGCTTGGGCAGTCATTATCAGAACTGCAGGAAATTTGAGATATACACTGGGCATTGTTACATCCATACTGGCAATCTTCAAACAACTCTTCAAATGAATTAAAAGTACACTGGTTATTAGGATTACATTCAGGATTATTTACCTGATGCCAAACATCTCCGCTTTGGCAGAAAAAATGTTCTGTAATATCTCCACAATCATCGCTATCTTGACACTCAAGCCTAGAATGTTTGCATTTAGCCAAATTAGCCTCCTGTACACACTCATCTAAAGTTGAATCATCTCCATCGTCGCAATCATTAACTAATCTTTCCTCTATTTCAACACTACATAAATTAGAATCACAGGAAGCACTCTGATAATTCTTGTAAACATCATCATTTTTGCAGAATTCACTTCCAAAAAATCCTGTAAACCCGCATTGTAAATCGCTATTACATGAACTTTGCGCAGAAACAAAAGATAGCAGACTAATAAAAACAAGCAGATAAATTAAAGGATAACTATACTTACTAAATTCCTTAAAACTCATAAAAAAGTATCACTAAAGTCATTTATAAAGATTATTATAAATAACTATATAGCTGTCACTCCAGAGTTATTTAATTAGCTTCTTTCTTTATATCATTAAGTGTTGCAATATCGCTTGTATTTCTATCAGGCCTATATGCAGTTATCCTAGGAAACCTCATAGCATAACCAGAAGAATAAGTTGGAGATTTCTGGACATTTTGATAAGTAACACTAACAACAATCTTAGGCTTAACTTTTACAATTCTTCCTTTCTCACCCAAAATTAAAGGCTTAATCAGCCTTGTCATTTCTCTATAAGTTATACCCTCTGATTCTTTTTCTTTTAGTCCAGAACTAACCATTCCAACATCTAAAAATTTATCTTTTACCCCATCAGTATTTTTACAAGCAACAATATAACTTGTCAGCCATCCAGCTCTTTTTCCAGTTCCATGCATTGCTCCAACTATCACTAAATCAAAATCTCTGGAAGCAGGTTTCATTTTAACCATATGTCCAACCCTTCTCCCAGGCTTGTAAGGAGCATCTAATTTCTTAACCATTATCCCTTCTTCCCCTATTTTCAGTGCATTTTTATAAAATTCCAAAGCTTTTTTTTCACTGTCAGTTATTATCTGATATGACAGCCTAATCTTCATTTTATCTTCTCTAATAATTTTCTCCAAAAGCTTTCTTCTTTCAGAAAAAGGATGGCTAATATAGCTTTTCCCATTATGATAAATAACATCAAAGGCATTAATTTCAACAGGCAAATCATGAATTAGCTTATCAATATGGTACTTTCTCTTAATCCTTTGTGAAATAGACTCAAATGGCTTGTATTTTTTAGTCTTAGGATCATATCCAACAACTTCTGAGTCTATAATAAAACTTTCCCCCTTAATATTTTTTTCAACAATGCTTACCACATCTGGAAACTGATTGGTTACATCCTCAAGTCTCCTGGTAAAAAGTTTTATACTTTTATTTTTATTCTTTGAAATAACAACCCTGAAACCATCATACTTATGTTCAATAGCAGCAGGTTTCCCGCACATTCTAAATGCCTCGCTGATTTCAGTAACTTTCACAGGAAGCATAACATTCATTGCCTTACCAGGAACTATTTCAATATCATCAAAAGCTTTCTTTCCTTTTATCGCTGCCTCAAAAACAAGAGCAAAATCATTTGCCAAATCATAAATCTCCTCTATTTTTTCCATCATTTCCTTTTTTTCCGTCGGAAAAAATGCCAAAGAAACTGATTCTCTTAGTGTTGAATCTGCAACACCTATTCTTAAATCATTCAAAACAGTTCTAATAAGATATTTAGCTTCCATACCATTTGCATTGATTAAAAGTTCTGCAACCAGATTCACTTTTTTTTCAACACTCCCTTTACCCCCCATTTCAAAAATTTTTGTGAGGTTTGTAAAAACTTTTCCAACTGTTAGAGAAGAGCTGTACAAGGTATGCTGTTTTCTTTTTGTCATTAAACTCTCTGCCACTTCTCCCAAATCTCCAATCCTATTGAAATCTTTAGTAATTGCTTCTGGTGTCACTCCAGAAGCTTTTGAAATAATTTTAATAATCAACTGTCTTGAAATACCAAACTCTCTGGAATCATAATCAGGAAGCACTCTTCCACGCAACAGATAAATCCATTTATTATCTCCGCTGCTCTTAGCAAGTTTTCTCAGAAATTTTGCCAAAATATCCATCTTCTCTAATCTTTTAGTAGTAGAAGATAATTTTTCATACACCTCACATAATTCAAAATATTTCATAATCACCTCGTAATAAAATAATAAAATTAACTATCTATTTAAAACTAATCAATTAAATCATTGAAGTTATTTAGATTAAAATCAATATTTTTATTTTAAATATTTAATAAACTTTTTTCATAATTTGAGTGTTATTTGAGTATTATTCTCCCAGGAAATTAGCAACGCACTGTTCTCTTTCTTCCTTGCTTATTGGATTAGCAATTCTGCAGATAAGTTCAAAGAAAAGAGCTTTTATTCTTCCAGCTTCTTTTATTGCCTGAGAAACAGGTAAGCACTCTCCACTTGAACAGGCATTGCTCTCACACTCATAATTATTCTGGCACTTAGGCCATTCTTGGCCCTGAACATTAACTTTTTGTTCCTTTATCTGACCATCAATATCACAATAGCTAGGTACATCATTAACAACCTGTCTTATAGTATAAGGTATGCAGGTTGAAGCAACCTCTGTTGGCAAATGTAAATTCTTTACTAAACATCCCGAGCATATTCCAGGTACACATATTTTCTGTCTTTCGTAGCTAGGATTACAATTATTGATGTCTCTGCAAGATTCAACTTGTTTTCCATATTCTGGACAGATTAAAGGAGTTAAAGAACACTCCCATTTAGGTATACAATTAATTTCATTTCCAGTTAAACTAGAAGGATGTTTTGCTAAATAAGCTTTAATCAAAGCTAAATGATTTGAATCTATACTCTCTAAAGTAGGAGCTTCTAAACTGTATGAATTACCATCTCCAACTAAAGCATTGACAAAATCCTGAGAATCAAACTTAGGATTAGTTTCGTTTATCTCAAATTCTAAATTGCCTGTAATAATAAAAACATTTCCAGATTTCCAGAAGGAATAAATATATTCATCATTGTTATATCTGCTTGCAATTCCTAAAAGATAAAGTTTATTTCCATCAATTTCAGAAACACTTATAGAAAAGCCTTGATTAGTAACTTCTTCTAAAATTTCATCAAGATATCTGTCAGCAGAAACATTATTCAAAAAGTCATAAAAACCAACCTCATAATTATTGTTACTTAAAGAGTACTCAATATTAATATCAAGAGAATTTTGATAAGAGTTATACCATACATTATAAAAATCATCTCCATATGCATTATCATTCAAATATACTAAATTATCATCAAAATATCCATCATAAACAACATAGAAATATCTAGATTTATCATCAATTATAGCATTATATAATCCAGTATTTGCAGGATTAAACTCTTGATTAGAATAACTGCTTGAGTAATAAGCCATGCAAATGTTTTCCTTATAACCATCACTATAGTAACAGGTTGAATGATATGGAGATTTTAAAAGAGTTACTTTTTTACTAAGAATAAAATTAGAATAATTATCAACATAATAAATATCAGCAGAATAATTTTCTGGGAGTAAATCATAAGTTGATTCAGTAACATCTATCTGATATGAAATGATTACACTTTCATTTCCTAATTCTAATAAACTTGGATTAGCATCTACCCAAGACCACAAAATATTAGGCTCTTCAACGCAAGCTCCATTACTACAACCACTAGGACATGTAGGAACATTAGTCCAAATCCCATTGTCTTTACATGACATTTCATAAATAGCACAATTTTTCTCACAATAAGCAACTTCATATCTATTCCAAGCATTATTATTTGAAATAGGTTCGTTAATCCATGGATAAGTTCCATTTTCGTCTAGTTGAATACAAAAATCATAAACTGTTCCAAATTGTCCTTCATATCCATCTCCAAAAGGACTTAAGTCGCCACTTGTATACCCTTTAGTATAATAATCATTTCCACCATCACTATCAGTACAGGTTGTTATGTTACTTCCTTGAATACAAGCCCCATCACTGCAACCGTTAAGGCAATTATATTGTGTATATAAGGCCTCAGGTTCAACTTCTCCACAATAAGACTCATATAAAACCCCACCATTACAATAATCTACAAGTACTTCACCGCCACCTCCAGGATATGTAGCATTTGTAGTTCCTTTTACATAATAATTCAATCCACCATCACTATCTACACAAGTAGCATTTATTGTAACTTCACCAGCATAATTGTACAGCTCTTTAACTTCATCAGCTGTTAAAGCTCTTGTAAATATTCTAACATCATCTATAGCTCCTGAAAAATAATTATCTGAATTACTTGTAAGAGAATTACCAATTTTTAATTGAGAAGAAAATCCTCCAGCATTTGTGATATCTTCAACTCCTAAACTAGTCTGAACTCCATCAACATAAATTAAAGCATTACTTCCATCATAAATCCCCACAATATGATGCCAGTTGCCATCTCTTAAGTCTCCAGTATTAGCAACTTTCAGTTTATCATTTCCATAGTAAATTATAGGCTTGCCCAAATTATCATTACCACTTAAAGCAATTCCTCTTCTCTTATTCCCATTTGCAGAAGATTTTGTAAATTCTACTATAGTCTTTCTTCCCTGTTTATTAGAAGTTTTAATCCAAGCGCTTACTGTAAATCTGTTTATATCTAAATTAACTGTTGAACTATCAACATACTGATCATCAGACCCATCAAAATAATAAGCATTGCCAATTTTTCCGTCAATTAAAGTTGGACATGCAGAAGAAGTACAAATTAAATTATTTCCATATCCACTCTGATCATCTGCATTACTATCAAAAGAATAATAACTTCTCAAATAAGAATTATCAGAATCAGTAATTGCATTTCCAGTAATGCCTGTTTTAAAAAAATCAAAAATACCTGCGCTTGCAAGAGAAAATGTAAATATAAAAATAAATACTAAAGCAATTAAGCCACTCACCTTTTTTTTCATATTAGTATTTATAAATAAAATATGTTTATAAATATTTCTATAAGTTTTACTCCTTAAAAAAAGTAAACAATTAACAATAGTTAAGCTTTCAATCCTCTGGAAATTTTATTTGTTGAGGTTAAACCTCTAAAAGCTCTTCCCTTATTCTTTGGAAGTGCAATCCAGTTTATTGTTCTGTCAGTTTGTATTTCTTGTTTATGCGGATCAACAAGAATCACTTCAAAAAAAGCATAAGTTCCATCTTTTCCAATATTATAAGAATTTAATACTTCTAAATTTTTATATTTTCTCGCAGCTCTTTGCTCTGCAATAGCTCTGTAATTTAATGACAAGGATTTTCTGATTGTTAAATTCCTAACTTTCCTTCCTTTTTTAGGTCTTGAACGTTTATGCCCTCCCCTTATAACTTTCACCCTTACAACAACAAATCCTTTTTTATCTTTATATCCAAGAGCTCTGGCTTTGTCTAATCTTAAAGGCTTGTCAACTTTAACAATTGCATTTCCCTTTCTCCAGACAATCATTCTCTCTCTGAGTAGTTTTTCATCTGGCTTTTTCCAAGCTTGTCTTATATAATGATACATTCCCTTCGCCATATTATTTCTATTAGAAAATGGTTTTTAAAACTTTGGTCTTGCACAAAACTAAAGACTTATAAAGAAAATTAATCTAACAAAAATACGAGCCTGTAGCTCAATAAAAAGAACCAAGGTTCTCTTTATGAACTCTCCTTTTTATAGAAGGGGAAAAAGCAAGTCTCGAAAACGAGCCTGTAGCTCAGCCCGGTAGAGCACTGCTCTGATAAGGCAGGGGTCCACGGTTCAAATCCGTGCAGGCTCATTTTTAATTATGAAGATTAAGAAAAAGTTCAATTAAAAAACTCGAGCACTAATTTCTCGTTAGCTAAATAATAATTAGCCAAAGGCAGGTTAATATTTATAGATTTGTTAAAAACATGTTTTTTAGAAACTGCTTTTACTTCAAAAGCAGCATCCAGCTGCCTTATATTAATATCAGACAATGAATCAACTCCAGGAATTAAAAGTTCATAAACTATTTTATCAGCCAGTCTTCTAACACTAGTTTCAGGTTCTTTTCTAGGAAAATCTTTAGACTTATCAATTAAATCTTTAGATATCTTAGGTAAAACCAGTGTTTGAGCACTTTTATTCTTATTTTCCATAATATTTTCAGGATTTATACCTGGAAATTCATTTGTAGTCAGTTTTATAGGTTTATGACCAGGAGCCTTTATATGAATGCTAAAGCTAGTATGATTCATACCGATTTTTTTAGTATCTTTTGGTTCTTTTTTTAACTCTTTGTCCAATTCAACCATTTGTTTCTGCAATTCTTTAAGTAAAGGTTTAAACAGCATATTAAAACCAAAAGGTAGTTTCATATCAAGATCATTAAAATCATTTTTGCCAAGAAAACCATAATCTGCATTAAGTTTATTATTTAAGCTATTTCCACAAGTAGGGCAGAAATCATAACTTTTCCTAACCTTTTTACCGCATCTAACACATTTATTTCCAAACATTTTAGTAAACTTTCAAAAGAAAAAGAACTTTAAAAAACTTGTGAATATTGCAATTATGAGCATATAACAAATTTTATTAACCTATTAAAGATTAAAATTAAAATGGCAAATACAGCAAGGGACTTAACAAGAAGTGAAACAAAAATATCTCCCCAAATAAGATGGAACAGACTTACCTCAGATGACCCTGGAAGGGTACAATGGTATTTTGTTGTAGTAAACAGACCTGATAGAATAGAAACTTACTTAAATAGAATATATGGACTACTTGAAAATGTTGAAATAGATTCAGAAATAGAAGGAGCAGTAAGGGATGAAAATGACCTCCACTATAAACTAGTAGTTTTAAAATCAAGAAAAGGTGAGATAAATTGGGGTGAAATTTACAGAAGTGGAACCAATGGGAAAATAATCCATGATGAAGAGTTAAGGCCTAGAACAAGAGAGAATAATGGTCTTGAAAACTATGTTGCAAGGCTTTTAGGTTAAGTTTATTAATGTTTTCTAATTCTAATTTTAATGGCTAAAAAATTTTACGTTACAACACCAATCTACTACCCTAATGACATTCCGCACATAGGGCATGCATATACAACTATAGCTGCAGATGTCTTGGCAAGATGGCATAAATTACTTGGAGAAGATGTTTTCTTTTTAACAGGAACAGATGAACATGGCAAAAAAATAGAGAATACAGCTCATAAAAATAACAAAAAACCAAAA
>Ga0208375_1001143_pt1 | contig 31686 bp, 29 predicted proteins | sample RifOxyD1_FD_184038 | JGI IMG/M metagenome (GOLD analysis project Ga0208375, IMG submission 184038) | Soil microbial communities from Rifle, Colorado - Rifle Oxygen_injection D1 (SPAdes) | ecosystem: Environmental > Terrestrial > Deep subsurface > Rock core/Sediment | place: Rifle, Colorado...
TTTGCCGAGCAGGCCGCGCACACGCCTGCCAAGCCTCTGAAGCGGCTGGCCTCGGGCAGCTGGGTGTATGGCAGTTTTTCGACCTGGATCGGTTCAACCGACAAAAATCGCGGCTGGGATTATCTGGTTGCGGCGAAACTGGCGTATGACCGCACCCTGGCGGCAGGCAAGCTGGATGCAGAGCATCAGGCCATGGCGATACGCCAGCTTGCCGTATGCGAAGGCTCGGACTGGTTCTGGTGGTTTGGCGACCACAACCCGGCGGGAAGCGTCAGCGATTTCGAGCAGCTTTATCGCACCCAGTTGCGCGAGTTGTATCGCCTGCTCGGCGTGGCGCCGCCGGCCTTGCTGGATGTGCCGCTGTCACACGGCGGCGGCATGGCGGAAAACGCCGGAACCATGCGCAGGAATACCTGATGAATCTGGACAAGCGATGTGCAGGGCTGTTGCTGCATCCGACCTCTTTGCCGTCCGGCACCCTGGAGGATGCAGGACGCTGGCTGGATTTTTTACAAGCCGCCGGCGTGAGCATATGGCAGATGCTGCCCCTGGGGCTGCCCCTGACCGGGTTGTCGCCGTACCAGTGCGCGTCGGCGTTTGCGGTTAACCCGGCGTTGTTTCCGGCCACAAGCCGGGTGGATATGCGGCGTTTTTCGCCCTGGCACCGGTCGCAGGCGCACTGGCTGGATGACTACGCCCGCTTCATTGTCATCAAGGCGCAACGCCAGGGCGCGCCATGGACGGACTGGCCGCTTGCGCTGCGCGATCGCGACCCGGCTACCCTGGCGGCGTTCGATCGGGCGCATGGCGACGCATTGCGCGAAGTCATGCATACCCAGTTTCGTGCCGCCGTGTTCTGGCGTGAGTTGCGTGCAGAAGCGGCGCAACGCGGCGTCAAGCTGTTTGGCGACATGCCGATTTTTGTTGCGCACGACAGCGCCGATGTATGGGCAAAGCGTGAATTGTTCTTGCTGGATGCCGATGGTCAGCCTTCGGTCGTGGCGGGCGTGCCGCCGGATTATTTTTCCGAAACGGGACAGCGCTGGGGCAATCCGCATTACAACTGGGCAGCGATGCAGGCGGATAATTTTGCCTGGTGGCGGGCGCGGCTGGCTGCCCATTTCGAATGGTTCGACTGGGTGCGTATCGATCATTTCCGTGGTCTGGCAGCCGCCTGGACGGTTCCTGCGAACGAACCGACGGCCATTCACGGCCAGTGGGTGCCTTCGCCGGGCGCGGAGCTGCTGCAGGCGGTAGCCGATGAAATGGGTGAGTTGCCCCTGGTGGCAGAGGACCTGGGGGTCATCACGCCTGATGTCACCACGCTGCGTCATCAGTTTGGCTTGCCTGGCATGGCGGTTTTGCAGTTTGCGTTTGATGCCCACGCCGACAATCCGCACAAGCCTGAAAATGTCATGCTCGATACGGTCTATTACACCGGCACGCACGACAACGATACGGCGCTGGGCTGGTTGCGTGCGCTACCTCATTCAGCACGTCAGCACGTGTGCTGGCAGCTGGGGCTGGGCGAAGCGGAAACGGTTTCGGACGAGCAGATCGCGGACGCGATGATCAGAACCGTATTGCACAGCCGCGCGGCACTGGCCATGCTGCCGCTACAGGATGTGCTGCATCTTGGCAGCGCAGCGCGCATGAATACGCCCGGCACGGAGAACGGCAACTGGACCTGGCGGTTCGACTGGGCAGACTTGCCCGCAGATCTGGCACCTCGTTTGCTTCAACAACTACAACATTCTGATCGGTGTGGTCCTCCCGACTCGTCATGAAAGCGCCCTTGAAAGCTACTACCCAAACAAACCTGCCTGCCATCAGTGCGCCGATTCTTCGTGTGCAAAACGGCACGCACCACGATCCCTTTGAAGTGCTGGGCACCCACGACACGCCTGACGGCGGCAAGTTGTTGCGTGCGTTCCTGCCGGCGGCCGAGGTGGTCGAAGTGGCTGGCGCGCGCATGACGCGCATTCCGGGCACCGACTGCTTCGAGTTGACGCTGCCGCCCGGCCAGGCATTCGCCACCCATCCGCAGCTGCGTTGGCAGGACAAGGGCGCAGGCGCATGGCACACCCTGCAGAGTCCGTATGATTTTGAACCGCAACTCGGCGAGCTGGATTTATACCTGCTTGGCGAGGGACGGCATTTTGAAGCCTGGAAAGTGCTTGGCGCCCGCCTGAAGACGATAGACGGCGTGGCGGGCTGCCTGTTTGTTGTGTGGGCACCGGCCGTGCAGCGCGTCAGCGTGATTGGCGACTTCAACGACTGGGACGGCCGTCGCAATCCGATGCGTTGCCGGGGGGCATCCGGAATCTGGGAGTTGTTCATTCCCGGACTCACCGCAGGCATGGCCTACAAATATGAAATTCTCGGCAGCCGCGGCCAGCTGGCAAAAAAAACCGACCCCTATGCGCGCCAGATGTTTGCGCGCCCCGAAACCTCCAGCTGCATTACCCACGACACACCCTATGCCTGGGCCGACAGTCACTGGCTCGCCGCGCGTGCCGGGTTCGACTGGCAGCATCGCCCGGTCAGCATCTATGAGCTGCATCCCGGTTCCTGGCGGCGCCATGCCGACGGCAGTTTTTACAGCTGGGGCGAGCTCATCGCCGAATTGATTCCCTACGTGCAGGACCTGGGGTACACCCATATCGAACTGCTGCCGGTGGCCGAGCATCCGCTGGATGCCTCGTGGGGCTATCAGGTGTCGGGTTACTACGCGCCGACCGCGCGCTTCGGCTCACCCGATGACTTCCGCGCGTTTGTCGACGCTTGCCATCAGGCGAACATCGGCGTGCTGCTCGACTGGGTGCCGGCGCACTTTCCCAAGGACGATTGGGCGCTGGCGCGCTTTACCGGCGAAGCCGTATACGAACACGAAGACCCGCGCCGGGGCGAGCACCAGGACTGGGGCACGCTGATTTTCAACTTTGGCCGCAACGAAGTGCGCAATTTTCTGGTTGCCAACGCTCTGTACTGGATTGATGAGTTTCACATCGACGGCCTGCGGGTCGATGCCGTCGCGTCGATGCTCTATCTCGATTACTCGCGCAAGGCAGGCGAGTGGCTGCCCAATCAATATGGCGGGCGCGAAAACATCGAGGCGATCCATTTCCTGCGCGAGATGAACACCGAAGTCCATGCACGTTTCCCCGGCGTGCTCACCATCGCCGAGGAGTCTACCGCCTGGCCGGCGGTGTCGCGTCCGGTCGAGCTGGGGGGGCTGGGGTTCTCGATGAAATGGAACATGGGCTGGATGAACGACAGCCTCGACTACATCGAGAAGGAGCCGGTTTATCGTAAATACCAGCACAACCAGCTGACCTTCAGCCAGATGTACGCGTGGACCGAAAACTTCGTGCTGCCGCTGTCGCACGACGAAGTCGTGCACATGAAGAAAAGCCTGCTCGACAAGATGCCGGGCGACGTCTGGCAACGCTTTGCCAACCTGCGTTTGTTTTATGCCTGGCAATACGCGCATCCCGGCAAGAAGCTGCTGTTCATGGGCAGCGAATTTGGCCAGTGGAACGAATGGAAAGAGGCCGGCCAACTCGACTGGATGCTGCTCGAGTTTCCGGCCCACGATGGCTTGCGCGCGCTGTTGCGCGACCTCAATCATTTGTATCGCAACGAAGCGGCGCTGCACGAATTTGATTTCGACCCGCGCGGGTTTCGCTGGATCGATTGCCACGATGCCGATCAATCGGTTTTGAGCCTGATTCGCCAGGGGCAACACGATGCGGACAAGATGGTGATTCTGCTGAACTTCACGCCGGTTCCGCGTCATGGCTACCGGATTGGTGTGCCGGGAAACCGGGTCTGGAAAGAAGTGCTGAACACGGACTCCGAGTTTTACGGCGGCGGAAATTTGGGCAATGGCCAGTTGTTGCATGCGCAAAATCAGACCTGGATGGGGTTCGATCACTCTCTGGAGGTCAGTTTGCCCCCGCTTGGCGCCATTTTCCTCAAGCCCCACTCATAACAAACCAGCCTCGAAAATAATAATTAATAAAGCGAAATTGCGGAGCAATTAAAAAATAATGAAACGCGGAGCAACAAAAGTTTTATTTGTCAGCAGCGAAGCCTATCCACTGGTCAAAACAGGCGGCCTGGGCGATGTGCTGTACAGCCTGCCGCATGCCGTGCATGCGCGCGGCGCGGAAATCCGCTTGCTATTGCCGGGCTATCGCGCGTTATTGCGCCAGCTCGAGCAGGTGCGCATTCTCGGCTGGATGGATGTGCGGGGTGCCGAAGGCATGGTCAGCGCCCGCATTCTGGAAACGCGTCATCCCGATTTTGCGTTCCCGCTGTGGGTGGTGGATTGCCCGCCTTTGTTCGATCGGCCCGGCAATCCCTATACCAATGCCAGCGGTCAGGACTGGGCGGATAACGCCGAGCGCTACGCCGTGTTTTCACGGGTGGCCGCGCAGCTCGCAATGGATGGACTGGAACTGGACTGGAAGCCTGATGTGGTGCACACGCACGACTGGCAGACCGGACTGGTCGCGGCGTTTCTGGCCGAGCAGCCCGGGCGTCCCAAAACCGTATTCACCATCCATAACCTGGCCTACAGCGGATTTTTCTCGTATGGGGAGTTTATTCGTCTGCATTTACCCAGCCACTGGTGGTCGCCCGAAGGCGTCGAATTCCACGGCGGGTTGTCGATGCTGAAAGCCGGCATCGTCTATGCGGACGCGATCACTACGGTGAGTCCGACGTATGCCGCTGAAATCTGCACGCCTGAATTCGGCTTTGGCCTCGATGGCTTGCTGCTGTCCCGCCGCTACAAGCTGCAGGGCATCCTGAACGGCATCGACGAAAACCTATGGGATCCGCATACCGACCCGCGCCTGCCGGCCCATTATTCGATGAGCCGCATCCAGCCCGGAAAACGCCGCAACAAGCAGGCACTGCTTGAACGCTTTATGCTCCATGCCGATGAGGCCGCGCTGGCCGCGCCGCTGCTGGGACTGGTGGGGCGCCTGGTGGAGCAGAAGGGCATCGACTGGGTCTTGGCGGCGATCCCGGTGTTGCTGGCAGAAACCGATGTGCGCATTGTCCTGCTGGGAAGCGGCCAAGTGGTTTACGAGCAGAAGCTCACGCGGCTGGCCAAGCAGTATCCGGACCGGGTGTTTGTCGAGATTGGCTACGACGAGTCGCTGGCGCATCTGATCGAGGCCGGCGCGGACATGTTCCTGATGCCATCGCGCTTCGAACCGTGTGGGCTGAACCAGATGTACAGCCTGCGCTACGGTACCCCGCCCATCGTCTACAAGACCGGCGGGCTGGCCGACACCGTGGTGGATGCCAACGAAGCCACCCTTGCCGACGTCAGCGCCAATGGCTTTGTATTCGATACGCCGGATGCGGCGACGTTTCTGGACACCCTGCGCCGCGCGCTGGCGCTGTATCGTCAACCTGCCCGCTGGCGGCGGCTGCAGCAGACCGGCATGCAGCAATCATTCGACTGGGCGGACAGCGCGGCGCATTACCTTGCGCTGTATGCCGCCTGAATTCAAATCCTTTTATATCGGGAACCCTCATGCCAGATCAATCAATGTGCCGCCCCGGTCAGACTTCTCTGGAGCCGATGCCGGTGACGGCGGAAGCCATCAAACAGGACATCAAGCAGTACCAGTACTACCATCTGGGTCGTATCCAGGGCTGTCCGCCGGTTTACACCTATCGGGCGCTGGCCTGGACGCTGCGCGACCGCCTGATGGCGGACTGGATGAACACTTACGCGCGGCGTGATCTGCCGGGCAAGCGTCGTGCGTATTACATGTCGCTGGAATTCCTGATTGGACGGGCCTTGTCCAACCATGTGCTGAATCTCGACCTCGACCAGACCACCCGCATGGCGTTGCAGGGTTTTGGCCATTCGATGGAAACCCTGGTGGAAGAAGAGCCCGATGCCGGCCTGGGCAACGGCGGCCTGGGGCGGCTGGCTGCGTGTTTCATGGACAGTTGCGCCAGTCTTGACCTGCCCGTGATGGGCTACGGCATTCACTACGAATACGGCATGTTTCGCCAGCGCATCGAAAACGGCTACCAGAAAGAAGATGCCGACCATTGGCTGCGCGACGGCAATCCGTGGGAAGTCGAGCGGATGGAGTTCATTCAGCATGTCCAGTTTGGTGGCCGTACCGAACACTTTCTCGACAAGGAGGGCGTGCCCCACGCACGCTGGGTCGATACCAACGATGTGCTGGCAATTCCGTTCGATATGCCGATTTCGGGCTACCGAAATCATGCCGTCAACACCTTGCGCCTGTGGAAATCAGCCGCTACCGACGCATTCAATCTCGATGAGTTCAACGCCGGCAGCTACACTGAGGCGGTGCAGGAAAAAAACCATGCCGAGCACATTTCCATGGTGCTGTATCCCAACGACAGCAGCGAGAACGGCAAGGAACTGCGCCTGCGCCAGCAATACTTTCTCGCCTCGGCGAGCCTGAAGGATGCGCTGCGCCAGTGGCAGGCGGCAGGCAACAGCGATCTGTCGAAATTTGCCGAGCACAACGTGTTCCAGATGAACGACACGCACCCCACCATCGCGGTGGCCGAGCTGATGCGCCTGCTGATGGACGACTATCGGCTGACCTGGGACAAGGCCTGGGCGATCACCACCCAGTGCATGGCCTACACCAATCACACCCTGCTGCCCGAAGCGCTGGAGCGTTGGTCGGTTGCGCTGTTCGAGCGCTTGTTGCCGCGCCTGCTGGAGATCATTTACGAAATCAATGCGCAGTTCCTGCGTACCGTATCGATGAAATGGCCGGGCGACATCGAGCGCCAGCGCCGCATGTCGATTATCGAAGAGGGCGGTACACGGCAAGTGCGGATGGCCTGGCTGGCGATAGTCGGCAGCTTCTCGGTCAACGGCGTGGCGGCCTTGCACTCGCAGTTGCTGAAGGACGGCCTGTTCCGCGACTTTGTCGACCTGTGGCCGGACAAGTTCAACAACAAGACCAACGGCGTGACGCCGCGTCGCTGGGTGGCGCATGCCAACCCCGGCATGAGCGCGCTCATCACCCGCGAGATTGGCGAAGGCTGGGTGGCCGACCTGTCGCAGCTGGAACAGCTCAAGCCGTTTGCCGATCTCTCCAACAAGGCTTTCCATGCCGACTGGCACGCGGCCAAGCGCGCCAACAAGGAACGTCTGGCCGCGCTGGTCAAAGCGGATTGCGGGGTCGAGTTCAACCCCGATGCGCTGTTCGACGTGCAGGTCAAGCGCATCCACGAATACAAGCGGCAATTGCTCAATGTCCTGCATGTGATTCATCTGTACAGCCGCATCAAGAAAGGCCACATGCAGGGCTGGGCCGATCGCTGCGTGCTGATCGGCGGCAAGGCCGCACCGGGTTATGCGATGGCCAAGCGGATTATCAAACTGGTCAACAGCGTGGCCGAAGTGGTGAACAACGACCCCGACGTGAACGGCCGTCTGAAAGTGGCGTTCTTGCCCAACTACCGGGTGTCGAGCATGGAGATCATTGCGCCGGCGACCGATTTGTCGGAGCAGATTTCTACCGCCGGCAAGGAAGCCTCGGGCACCGGCAACATGAAGTTCATGATGAACGGCGCGCTCACCATCGGCACCTACGATGGGGCCAACATCGAGATTCTCGACGCGGTGGGCGAGGAAAACTTCTTCCTGTTCGGACTGCGTGCAGACGAAGTGGATGCGCTGCGCGGGCATTACCAGCCGCATACCTATATCGAGCAGGACCACGAACTGCACGATGTGATTGAGTTGATCGCATCGGGCCATTTCAATCAGGTCGAGCCGGGCATCTTCGACATGATTCTGGGGGCCATCCAGAGTCCAAATGATCCCTGGATGACGCTGGCGGACTTCCGCAGCTATGTCGATGCCCAGAATCTGGTGTCGCTGGCCTGGCATGACAAGGCGAACTGGACACGCATGAGTATCCTCAACACCGCCTCATCCGGTTTCTTCTCGACCGACCGTACCATGGCCGAATACAACCGCGATATCTGGAAACTGCAGCCAACTTAACCTGCCTGGGGGACGATTTGCGTCCACCCCATCCGCTTGCCCCCGAAAGCGTGGCTGAAAACCCGGGCAAGCGGCCGGGTGAGGCTCCAATGTGGCTACACTGTCAGCGTTGACCTGATTCTGAAAGCACCATGCCCTTCTCCGCTCTCGGGCTCATCCCCGCCTTGGCTCACGCGGCTGCTGGACTTGGTTTTGTCGCGCCTACGCCCATCCAGGCCGCAGCCATTCCTGCCGTGCTGGCTGGACGTGATGTCCTGGCTACCGCACAAACCGGCTCCGGCAAGACGGCCGCCTTCTGCTTGCCCCTGCTGCAAGGCCTGCTTGCTGGCAAGGTGACGCCTTCGCAGCGGTTGCGCGCCCTCATTCTGGTGCCAACGCGCGAACTGGCTGCCCAGGTGGGCGAGGTGCTGCAGCATCTGGCGCGCACGCTTGCTCAGCCCGTCAAAGTGGCGATTGTGTTTGGCGGCGTGTCGATCAACCCGCAAATGATGGCGCTGCGCGGCGGCGCCGATGTGGTGGTCGCTACCCCCGGGCGTTTGCTGGATCTGCTAGAGCACAACGCCTTGTCGCTGGCTGCGGTTGAGTGGCTGGTGCTGGATGAAGCAGATCGCCTGCTGGATCTGGGGTTTGCCGACGAGTTGGCGAACGTGCTGGCGGCTTTGCCCGCGCGCCGGCGAAACCTGTTTTTCTCGGCGACTTTCCCGCCAGCTGTCCAGGCGCTCGCCCAAGGCTTGTTGAATGATCCCTTGCGGCTTGCAGTTGATTCCGAACCCACCCCGGACCCCGTGATCGTGCAGCGGGTGATCGAGGTGGATGCGTCACGCCGTACGCAGTTGCTGCGCCATCTGATTCTGACCGGCGGCTGGGAACGCGTGCTGGTGTTCGTGGCCACGCAGTACGCTGCCGAACACGTGGCCGCCAAGTTGAACCGGGACGACGATCTGTTTGCCACCTCGTTTCATGGTGGGCTGAGTCAGGGCGCACGCAAGCAGACGCTGGACGAGTTCAAGGACAGTCGCTGGGACGTGTTGGTCACGACCGATCTGGCCGCGCGCGGCATCGACATTGTCCAGCTTCCGGTGGTGGTGAATTATGACTTGCCGCGTTCAGCCGACGATTACGTGCATCGCATCGGCCGCACCGGCCGCGCGGGCGAAAGCGGTCTGGCCATCAGTTTTGTGAGCGCCGACACCGCGGCGCATTTTCGCTTGATCGAAAAGCGCCAGCACCTGAGCCTGCCGCGGGAGCAGATCGCAGGCTTTGAACCCACCCAGCTTGAGCCCAGTCAGGTGGCCGCCATCGCGATGTCCGGCACTGGCGGCGTCAAGGGCAAACGGCCCAGCAAGAAAGACAGGTTGCGGGCGGCGGCGAAGGCTGCAGGGTCAGCCTGAGGCGCTGACGGGGAAGGTTCAGGCAGCCTGCACCGGAATCACGTGGCGCGTGTCGAGGATGCGGTTATCCGCATCCACATAGACCAGTTCCGGCTCGAAACGGGCCATCTCGAGTTCGTTGTACACCCCATACGTGGCGATGATGATGAGGTCGCCCGGATTGGCCTTGTGCGCGGCCGCACCATTGATGGAAATCACGCCCGAACCACGCTGCGCGCGGATCGCATAGGTGGTGAAACGCTCACCATTGGCGATGTTGTAGATCTGGATCTGCTCGTACTCATGAATGTTCGCCGCATCCAGCAGGTTTTCGTCGATCGCGCACGAGCCTTCGTAATGCAGCTCGGCGTGCGTGACGGTCGCCCGATGGATTTTGGACTTGAGCATCGTGCGTTGCATGACGGTGCCCCCAATAAATAAGGAAAGACTTCTATTATACCGTTTGGCTATCGGTAATCTTCACGTCGGGTGGCTCAGGCTTGAGCCGGCAGGTCGAAATCGAGGTTGTCGATCAATCGGGTCTTGCCGAGCCAGGCCGCGCCCAGCACCACCAGCTGCCGGCTGTCTGGCGCAGGCGTTTGCAGGTTCATGGCGTCGCGCAGTTCGATGTAATCGACGCGCCAGCCCGCCATTTTCAGGTGACGGCAGGCCGTAGCCGACAAGCTTGCATAATCGCGTTCGCCTGACTCGACGCTTGCCCGGATCGTAGCGAGTTCGTGCTGTAATCGCACAGCCTGAATGCGCTCGGACGCATCGAGATAGCCGTTGCGCGAGCTCATCGCCAGCCCGTCGGCTTCGCGCAAGGTGTCGCCCGCCACAATCTCAATGGGCAGGTTGAACTGCCGCACCAGCTCGCGTATGACCAGCAATTGCTGGCAATCCTTTTTGCCGAACACCGCCACGCGTGGCTGCACCAGATTGAACAGCTTCAACACCACGGTTGCCACCCCGTTGAAATGGCCCGGGCGGAATGCGCCGTCCAGATCGCGAGTCAGGCTGTCGGATGGTTGTACGGTAAAGCTTTGCGGCACGGGATACAGTTCGCTGACAGCAGGCGCGAACACGATGTCGCAGCCGGCCGCCGCCAGCTTGTTGCAGTCGGCGTCCAGCGTGCGTGGATAGCGCTCGAAGTCTTCGCCTGCGCCGAACTGCAAGGGATTGACGAAAATGCTCGCCACCACCGGCTGGCCGTGCTGTTTTGCCAGTTCGACCAGCGAGACATGACCTGCGTGCAGGTTACCCATGGTGGGAACAAACGCGGTGCCGGTTTTTCCGGCAAGCGAGGTGCGCAGCTCGGCGACCGTGTGCAGAACCTGCATCAGAACGTGTGCTCGGCAGCGGGGAAGCTGCCGTCTTTGACGGCGGCGACGTAGGCGCGTATGGCCGATTCGATGCCGTCGGCACCGGTGAGAAAGTTTTTCGAGAATTTGGGTGCGCGTGGATAAAGCCCCAGCAGGTCGTACAACACCAGCACCTGACCGGAGCAGTCGGCGCCCGCGCCGATGCCGATGGTGGGGATGCTGAGCGCGTCGGTAACGGTTTTGGCCAAGGCGGCCGGCACCATTTCCAGCACGACCAAACCGGCACCGGCGGTCTCGAGCGCGCGCGCGTCGGCGATCAATTGTGCGGCTGCACTATCTTCGCGTCCCTGCACCCTGTAGCCACCGAGCTGGTTGACCGACTGCGGCAGCAGGCCCAGATGCGCGCATACCGGAATGCCGCGCTGGGTGAGGAAGGCCACCGTCTCGACCATCACTGCACCGCCTTCCAGCTTGACCATGTGCGCGCCCGCCGCCATCAGCCGGGCAGCGGCGGCAAACGCGCGCTCGGGTGACGGCTGGTAGCTGCCAAAGGGCAGGTCGGCGACGATCAGCGCGCGTTCGGTTCCTGCTGCTACGCAGCGCGTGTGGTAACTCATCTCGGCGAGTTTCACCGGCAGCGTCGAGGCGTTGCCCTGAATCACCATGCCGAGCGAATCGCCGACCAGCAGCACGTCGACGCCAGCGGCATCGAGCACGCGCGCGAAGCTGGCGTCGTAACAGGTGAGCACGGCGATTTTTTCGCCGCGTTCGTGCATGGCGTTCAGCGTGGAAAGGGTGACGGCCTTGTTCATGCTGCCCGGCTGAAAAACTCGCGCGGCCCGCGCATCTTGCTGATGCGCTCCAGTAGCAACTCGAAGTCCGCTTCGCTCTGCGCAAAGTTGAGGTTTTCACTGTTGACGATCAGGAGCGGCGCGGCATCGTAGCGATGGAAAAACTCGCTGTAGCTTTCTGCCAACTGGCGTAGATAGTCGGCCGACATGCCGCGTTCAAATTCGATTCCGCGTTGTTTGACCCGCGCTTGCAGGCTGTCGATTGGCGCTTGCAGATAAATTACCAGATCGGGTGTCGGTGCCTGCGGGGCGAGGTCAGCATAGACTTTCTGGTACAGCTCGAACTCGTCGTCGTCCAGGTTGAGGCGGGCGAACAGCATGTCCTTGTCGATCAGGAAATCCGATACGGTGCCGCCGCGAAACAGGTCAGCCTGCGCCAGGTCGCGCAACTGGCGCGACCGCTCGAACAGGAAATGCAGCTGCGCCGGCAGGGCGTAGCGCCGGGGTTCCTGATAAAAGCGCGGCAGGAAAGGATTGTCGGTCGCGTTTTCCAGCAGCGTGTCGGCGTTCAGGCGCTCGGCGAGCTTGTGCACAAGGCTGGTTTTGCCGACGCCGATGGGGCCTTCGACCACGATGTATTTGTAACGGGAGAGACTCATGCGTTGACGGCAGTGGCAGGCGGAAGAAGGGGCGCTACGCTCTGATCACTGCAACTGGCGAGCCAGTCGGCAGCACGACCGCGCCCGGGAATCACGGTGTCGGGGGCGATTTCCAGCAGCGGCAACAGCACGAAGCCGCGTTCGCTCATGCGCGGATGCGGCAGCGTTAAGCCGTCTTCGTGGAAATGCGCGTCGCCGTACAGCAGTAGGTCGAGGTCAAGCGTGCGTGGCGCGTTGCGGAAGCTGCGTTCGCGGCCGTGGCGGTGCTCAATATCGAGCAGCGCGGCGAGCAGCGCGCGCGGCGCGAGGGCGGTTTCGACCTGCGCCACGGCGTTGATGAAGTCAGGCTGGTCGACATAACCGACCGGCGCCGACGCGTACAGGCTGGAGCGTGCGATCAGGCGGGTACCAGGCAGGCGGTCGAGTTCGGCCAGTGCGTATTCCACTTGCGCCGCCGGGTCGTTGAGGTTGGCGCCCAGCCCGACGGTGGCCAGGACTTTCATGCCGGCACCTTCATTCGGGCGACGTCTCGCTGGCGGCCTCACCCGGGCTCTTGCGCTTGCGGCGCCGACGCGGCTTGGGCGCGCTGTCGGCGACCAGCATGCGTTCGCGTTCGCTGTCGCCGACATCCTGAAAACGCGTCCACCACTCGCCCATCTCATTGGGCACTTCGCCCGATTCGGCACGCAGCAGCAAAAAGTCGTAGGCCGCGCGAAAGCGCGGATGCTCCAGCAGGCGATACGGACGTTGCCCGCCACGCTGTTCAAAGCGCGGCTGCAGCGCCCAGACTTCTTTCATCATGCCGTCGTAGCGGCGAGGGATGGCGAGTTGTTCGCGTTGCGCGTCGAGCACTTCGTCCATCGCAAAGAACAGCGCGGGCTGCGATTTTTCGCCTGCCGCTTCCAGCGCCTTCCAGCGCTGCACCACCTGCGGCCACAGCAGTGCGCCGAACAGGTAGGCGGGCGAAGCCGTTTTGTCCTGCACGATGCGCGCGTCGGTGGCTTTCAGTGCGGCAGTGATGAAGCGCCCGCCGGTGGGATCGTCCAGTATCGTGTCGAGCAGCGGCAACATGCCGTGGTGCAGGCCTTCGGCGCGCAGCTGGTGCACGCCGCGCAGCGCGTGGCCGGACAGCAGCAGCTTCAGGGCTTCGTCGAAGATGCGCGCGCGCGGAATGTTGGCGAGCAATGGCGCCAGCGTGGCGACCGGCTTGCGCGTGGCTTCGTCGATGTGAAAATCGAGCTTGGCGGCAAAGCGCGCGGCGCGCAGCATGCGCACCGGGTCTTCGCGGAAGCGCGTTTCGGGGTCGCCGATCATGCGAATCATGCGCTTTTTGCAGTCGGCGACACCGCCGAAATAATCGTGCACTTCGTCGCGTGCGGGGTCGTAGTACAGCGCATTGATGGTGAAGTCACGGCGCGCGGCATCGTCCGCCATGTTGCCAAAAACGTTGTCGGTCAACAGACGGCCGTGTGCGTCGGTCGGCCGTTCCTCTTCTTCGGATTCTTTTTGATCGTTGGAGCGGAAGGTGGTGACTTCGATGGTGACGCGCCCGCACATCACATGCACGATCTGGAAACGCCGGCCGATGATGCGTGAGCGGCGAAACAGCTTGCGCACCTGTTCCGGCGTGGCATCGGTCGCCACGTCGAAATCCTTGGGCGTCAAACCCAGCAGCAGATCGCGCACCGCGCCGCCGACCACGTAGCCCTTGAACCCCGCTTGCGCCAGGGTTTCGCAGGTTTTCAGCGCGCAGTCGTCGAGTTGGTCACGGCGGATACCGTGTTTGGCCAGCGGCAGAATCTGCGCGCTGGAACCGGCGGCGCGCGACTTGCGGCCCAATACTTTGTTGATAAAGCGACGAATCATTGAATACGCGGAGCGGGTGGAAAAAACAGAAGGCGCGATTATACAGGGTGGCTTAGGCCTGCCGCCGCCACAGCATGGCCGTGCCGGCGCCATACAGCCCTTCCAGCGAGGCCGGGGTAAGCAGCACGGCTGGCGTGCCCAGTTGCCAGCGGCCGTCGCCGTGCAGCAATAGCAGGCGGTCGCACTGGCAGGCCGCCCAGTTGGGGTCGTGCAGGGTCAAGGCCACGCTGCGACCGGCGTCGGCTTCGCTGCGCGCCCAGGCCAGCAGCCGCGCCTGATGCGCCGGGTCGAGATGGGTCAGCGGCTCGTCCAGCAGGGCAATCTGCGGCATCTGAATTGCCAGTTGCGCCAGCCGCGCCCGCTGGCGCTCGCCGCCGGACAGCGTGTCGAGCGGGCGGTGGGCAAGCCCGCCCAGTTCCCAGGTCGCGAGGTGCGCCGCCAGATCGGTGGGCGCATCGCCAAAGGGATGGCGACCCAGCGCGACAAAATCGTTCACGCTGCCAAAAAAGCCGCCTTCATCGCCCTGCGGCAACAGGCCGATGTGCTGCGCGCGGGTGAGCGGTGGCAGCGTGTCGAGTCGCTGGTCGCCGAGCGTGACGTGGCCGTGCGCGGGGCTGGCCAGGCCCGCCAGCACGGCCAGCAGCGTCGACTTGCCGGCGCCATTGGCGCCGAGAATGCCGAGCACTTCGCCGGGTTCGAGGCTGAGGTCGAGCGCGTCGACCAGCGTGCGGGCGCCCGTTTGCAGCGACAGTCGGTGTGCGGTCAGGCGGGGTGAAGTGGCGTCCATGGAATACAGAGGAGGGGCGATCCAGCCAAGCATAGCAGCATGCCCCTTGCGGTTGATGTGGCCGTAGGCGGGTGGCACACTGCCTGCGACCTTCCCGCCGGTGCAAGCCCGGTCCCTTCTTCATTCGGCCCTGTCTCTTATGTCCTTATTCCATAGCGTGCGCGTTCTTGCCCTGTGTCTATTCAGTGCTTCGACGCTGGCGGCTTCGCCCGATGGCGTGGTGGCAGTGTCGCATCCCGCGGCGGCAGCGGCGGGCGCGCAGATGCTGGCGCAGGGCGGCAATGCGATCGACGCGGCGGCTGCGGTGCAGTTCGCGCTCAACGTGGTCGAGCCGCAGTCGTCGGGCATCGGCGGCGGCGGATTCATGATGGTGTATCTGGCGAAAACCGGCCAAACCGTCATTGTCGACTCCCGCGAGCGTGCCCCGGCCAATGTGAGCGCCGACCTGTTTGCGCCCGACGGTTTGCCGATGCCGTTTATCCAGGCCTCGACCAGCGGCCTCGCAGTGGGCGTGCCCGGCACCCTGCGCGGCGTCGATCTCGCGCTGCGCCGCTGGGGCACGAAGCCGCTGTCCGCCACGCTTGCACCGGCAATCGAACTCGCCGGGCGCGGCTTTCGGGTCAACCGTTTTCTGGCCGAAGACATCGTCAACGACGGCGGCCGCACCCAGTTGCAGCCGGAAACCGCGGCGATCTTCCGACCGGGCGGCGTGCCGCTGGCCGAAGGTGACTGGCTGGTGCAGCCCGATCTCGCGAAAACGCTGAAGCGCATTGCAGCGCTTGGCCCGGACGCTTTCTATCGCGGCTCGATGGCGCGCGCCATCGTCCGGGCGCAGCAGCGCACGCGTAGCGAACTCGGTTCAGCGGGGGAGGGGCGCATGACGCTGGCCGACCTTGCAAGCTATCAGGCGACGATCCGCGCCCCCCTGATCGGCCACTATCGCGGCTGGACGCTCGCCGGCATGCCGCCGCCGTCTTCCGGCGGCCTCACCCTTTTGCAGATGCTGGCGCTGCTGGAGCGTTTTCCGCTGGGCGACAGCGCGCAGGGCTATGGCTTCGGCAGCCCCAAAACCCTGCACGTCATGATCGAGGCGATGCGTCTGGCATTCGCCGACCGGGCGGTATGGATAGGCGACGACGATGTCGTGCCGGTACCCGGTCAAGGCCTGCTGCACCGCGATTACCTCGCCACGCGCGCGGCGCTGATCCAGCCCGACCGTCGCATGGAAACGCCGCAAGCCGGTGATCCCGCGCCCTGGAACAAGACCGCCCCCCAGCTGAAACCATCGCGCATCCCGGCAGAAAGCCCCCACACCACCCACTTTTCCATTGCCGACCGCTGGGGCAACGTGGTCAGCTACACCAGCACCATCGAATACACCTGGGGTTCGGGCATCACCGTGCCGGGCTATGGGTTTTTGCTCAACAACGAGCTGACCGATTTCAACTTCCTGCCCGGCGCCGATGCCGCATCGGGCAATCCCGGTGCCAACGACCTTGCGCCCGGCAAGCGCCCGCGCTCCAGCATGGCGCCCATGCTGTTGTTCAAGAATGGCCAGCCCGTTGCCGCCTATGGTTCACCCGGCGGCGCCACGATCATCAATTCCGTGCTCAACGTCACCCTCAACCTCATCGACCATGACATGAACATGCAGCAGGCCATCGACGCCCCGCGTCTGTCGGTTATCCACGCAACCGGGAAGATAAGCTGTGAAGGCGGTCAGGCCTACATGCAGCCGCGCATCAGCAGTGCCACCCAGGACAGCCTGCGGGCACTCGGGCATACGGGGCTGGGTGAAACGGGAACGGACGGCTGCAAGAACACCCTTGGCTCGGTGCAGGCGGTAGAGATCGATGCCGCAAGCGGGGCGCATCGGGGGGCTGCTGATGCGCGTCGCGAGGGAACGGTGATTCGGGTTAAACCTTGAAAGGCTGCTTTCAGTCCGTTGCGGGTTATCAGGCTGGGCATCAAGGGCAGAAGCTCAAGCCCGGCCCCCTGCTCGGGCTGGGTGACGCAATCGGGACGCATGGGCTGTCGGACTTCTTTACACATTGAATGTATTAGTTTTATTTCAATATGGTTAAATTAATTTTAATTAACGATAACCTATTGATTGGTCGTTGATTTTAAGTTCATGTTATTGGGGCTGAAAAACCCGGCATTGATGTTGCTTCTTTTTGGCCAGGGTTTTTTGTACATAAAAACAACAAGTTTGTACAAGTCTCCCTCCGGCCGTTAAGAGCCCGCTCGCTTCGCCAGTGCTTTCAGCTGGGCTGAAGTCATACCAAATGGATTTGTCGTGCGTGAACCGAAAGAGCATCCAGTTGATGGGCTTTTCCGCTGTCAGCGCGTGCGCGTTAATTTGGTTTGGCAAGCAAATAAGAGGAGATGAGCGATGGAAGATGTTCGGCTTCACACACGCAAGGCTGTACCCAGGCTGGTTGCGCTGACCTTGCTGATTGGCCTGTCGGTCGCAGGCAATGCCCAGGCGGTTACGCTGTTCAGCGAAAACTTCGAAGGATATGCAAGCTTCCCCAACTATGATCCGTTTTTGGATCCGGTGAATTCGGGTATCGCCCAAATATCCGAAGGCGCTAATGAAGTCTGGTACGGCGCTCGATTTGAAACGCCGGATAACGGCTCGATCAACGATGATCTGGCCATCCAGAAATTTGGTGGTTTTTTGACTACCAACAATACCCATACGGGTCGGGTAGAAGACGATGCGGGCATGCTGTTCAAGATCGACACCACGGGATTGAGCAGCGTCAATCTGAGCTTCGACTGGCGTACCTTCCTCACGACCACCAACGACCGTTTCGTCGTGGGTTACCACGTGGGACCGATCGCTGGTTTCGGGACGTGCAGCGGTGAAGGCGAGGCGGGCTGCTTTGCGGATCTGAGAACGAGCTTGCCGTGGTACACCGACCAAAACGACTTGAACCCCACGGCGACCGGCAACTGGACGCAACTGCTACGCGCCAGCCAGAGCAACAGTTGGACTAATCAGTCCTATACGCTGGGTAACGATGCCAACAACCAGTCCGAAGTCTGGATTACCTTCTGGATGGACAACGGCGAGGGCGATTACGCGAAGTTCGATAACGTATTGGTGACCGCCGTTCCGGAAGCTGATACTTACGCCATGTTGCTGGCGGGTCTGGGGCTGGTGGGATATACCGTAAGCCGCCGCAAACGTACGCTCGGCTAAGCGTTCGAACCTGATTGCCCTCCGCTCGACGATGGGTCAGCGGAGGGTTTTTTATTGGGCGGCCGACCCGAGGTTACAAGGTGCCGCATTGCCTAAGGCCTGCGCAACAACCACAACATCAACGGTACCCCCAGCATCGCGGTCAATACGCCAACCGGCAATTCGCGCGGGGCGATGAGGGTGCGTGCGAGGGCGTCGGCCAGCACCAGAAGGCTGCCGCCGGCCAGCGCGGCGGCGGGCAACAGCATGCGGTGGCCGGCGAGGCCGATGCGGCGCAGGGCGTGCGGCACCATCAGCCCGACGAAGCCGATGCTGCCGGCCTGGGCGACAACCAGTGAGGTGCAAAGCCCGGCAAGCGCGAACAGGATCCAGCGGGTGGGGGCGACAGCGACGCCGAGCGATGCCGCCTTGAGCGGCGACAGTTGCAGCACGTCGAGGCGTTTGGACAGCCCCAGCGCGGCGGCGACGGCGAGTAATAGCGCTGCCCACAGCAGTGTGGGCTGAGCCGTCCACGCCAGATCGCCCATCAGGAAAAACAGCATGCCGGGCAGGCGCTCGGCGGGAGTGACGGAGAGCACCAGAGCGATGAGCGCGCCGAAGCCTGCGGCGAGCATCACGCCGGCCAATAACAGCGGCGTGTGATCGCGCGCCAGCAGACGGCCACCAAGTGCGGCGGCAAGCCCCAGCGCCAGCAGGCTGCCGGCGAAAGCGAGTGCCGAGATCCACGGCCAGGCCAGTCCTGCTGCCATGCCGAGCAGCGCCAGCAAGCCCGCGCCCCCGGAAACACCGAGCAGATAGGGCTCGGCCAGCGGGTTGCGGAACAAGGTTTGCATCAGTGCGCCCGCCAGCGCCAGCAGACCGCCGCAGGCGAAGGCGGCAGCGACGCGCGGTGCGCGCAACTCGGTCAGAATCTGCAGCGCCAGTTCAAGGTCGTCGGGCAGCGCACCGGCGGCCAGGCCAAGCGCAAGCGCGGCGGGCGCAGCGAGACCGAGCAGCAGCAGTTTGGTGGCGGGAGACAGGATCGCTTACTGCTTGCCGGCTGCGCCTGGCGCTGCCTGCGGCAGCAGGGTGACGCGTTTCATCACGATGGGGTCGACCGGCACATCGCCATGCGGCCCGCGATTGCCGCGCGGCACGGCGACGATGGCGTCGACCACGTCCATGCCATCAACCACCTGGCCAAACACGGCATAGCCCCAGCCTTCAAAGCTTTTGCCGCGATGGTTGAGAAAGGCGTTGTCGGCGACGTTGATGAAGAACTGCGAAGAGGCTGAGTGCGGTTCGCCGGTGCGTGCCATTGCCAGTGTGCCGCGCAGGTTTTTCAGGCCGTTGTCGCCCTCGTTCTGGATCGGCGCGCGCTTGGGCTTTTCGATCATGTCCGGGGTCATGCCACCGGTCTGGATCATGAAGCCGGGGATGACGCGGTGAAATGCCAGGCCATCGTAAAAACCGCTTTTCACATAACCGATGAAATTCGCTGCCGACTTGGGTGCGTTGTTGGCGAACACTTCGACGGTGATGTTGCCCTTGCTGGTTTCGATCAGCACGCGCGGGTTGGTGGGCTGGCCGGCGGCGGGCGCGGTGGAAACGCTTTGCTTGCCGGGTTCGCTGGCACCGCACCCGCTCATGCCGAGCATCAGGGTGAGCAGAAACAATGCGACTTTCGAGGAGGATGCAGCGCGCGACATGGTGGACTCCGGAGGTGAAATAACGGGGGGTGGAAAAGCTGGCGGCATTTTACGCTGCGCACCCGACGGCTTGTCAGCCTGGGCACAAGATACCCGGCGGCCTGTCAGCCTGGGTACAAGAGCAGGCGGTCGAGTTCCGCCCGCACTGCGTCCAGCGGCAGCCAGCCATCGGTGATGCGGTCGAGTTGTTCGCCGCGTTGCAGGATCAGGGTGGGGAAACCGCGCACGCCGGTTTTGCGTGACTGCGCGAAATGCGCCTGGGTTTTGGCGCGGGCGGCGTCGCTGTCAAACGCATTCAGGAATGTAGCAGTGTCGATGCCCAGTCCAGCCGCCAGTTCGGCCAGCACGGCAGGCTGAGTGACGTCGCGTCCCTCGGCATAAAACGCAGTCTGGATCGCCTTGAACATCGCGAAGATTTGGGTTGGGTCGAGCCCGCCTGCGGTCACCACGGCGCGGCAGGCGGGCTCGGTGTCGTAGATGAAGCCGTCCGGCAGCGCGTCGTCAAACTGGAACGACTGGCTGGTGCGGGCATGCACCTGTTGCCAGTGATGCAGGATCTCGTCGCGCGCTGCGGCGGTCATTGGCGTGTGGGTGCCCGGTCGCAGGCCGCCCAGTACCAGCGCGATTTTCAGGCGCTCGTGATACGCCTCGCGCACGGCCTCCATCACCGGCGAAAAGCCCCAGCACCACGAACACATGGGGTCGGCAAAATACCAGAGGATGGGTGCGTTCATCGGGGATCACCTGGGTCGGTGGACAGAGAAATCGCAGCATACGCGATGCGTGAACTCAGGACGGTGGCGTGGGTTTGTCCTGGGGCGGGTGCGGGGTGTCGTCGTCCATGATGACGCTGTGAGCCGGGCCTTCGAGATCGTCGAACTGGCCGCTTTTGGTGGCCCACAGCATGACCCAGGCGATGACGCCGACAATCACGAGGCTCAGCGGGATGAGCAGAATGAGGATGTCCATGAGCGGGTTAGCGGGGAGCGGTAAGCGGTGAGGGGAGGGGCTGTGCGGCGACAGGCGTGTTCGGTTTGTAGTCGGTCAGGCGCAGTGCATTCAACACCACCAGCAACGAGCTGACCGACATGCCGATGCCGGCCAGCCATGGCGTGACATAGCCGAACGCGGCGGCCGGAATGGCGATGAGGTTGTAGCCGAGCGCCCAGCCGAGGTTCTGGCGAATGATGAGCTGGGTTTTGCGCGCGAGGGCGACGCCGTCGGCTAGCGTGCCGAGGCGCGAACCGAGCATCACCATGTCGGCGGCAGCCTGCGCCACGTCGGCGCCTTCGCCCATGGCGATCGATACCTGCGCGCCGGCCAGCACCGGCGCATCGTTGATGCCGTCGCCCACCATGGCGACGATGCGGCCCTGGCTTTGCAGGGTTTTCACATACGCAAGCTTGTCTTCCGGCAGTGCACCGGCATGCCAGTCCGTGATGTCGAGTTGTTGCGCGGTGGCCTTCACCGCGCCCTCGGCGTCGCCCGACAGCAGGTGCAGGTGCAGGCCTTGCGCCGACAACGCAGCCAGTGCGGCGGGCGCATCGGCGCGCGGCGTATCGGCCAGCGCAAACCAGGCGATCAGTGCGTCGCCGGCAGCCAGCGCGATCCAGCTCTCGTGCCCGTTGTTTGGGTAGGCGCCTTCTGCCGCTTCGGGCAGCGTGTGGGCAGGCGCGGCAAAGCGGGGCGAGCCGAGGCGGTAGGTTTGCTCGCCGATCGTGCCTTCGACGCCGCGCCCCGGGGTGTTGCGAATCTGGCTCGCGCTGCGCGAGGGGGTCGCCGCTTCACGCAGCGCGCGCGCGATGGGATGTTCCGAGCCGGCTTCGAGCGCGGCGGCAATGTCGCTGACTTCGTTCTCGCTGTGTCCGCCTAGCGCCACCACGCGGCGAACCGACAAGCGGCCCTGCGTCAGCGTGCCGGTCTTGTCGAACACCAGATCGGTGGCGCGCGCCAGCGTTTCCAGTGCGTGGCCGCGCGTGGTCAGCAGGCCCAAGCGCGTGAGCCGTCCGGTAGCAGTGGTGAGTGCGGCAGGGGTGGCAAGCCCGAGCGCGCAGGGGCAGGTGACGACCAGGATCGACACCACGATCCACAGCACTTTCGACGGGTCGATGACATACCAGACAATACCGACCAGCACGGTAATCAGCAGCAGCAGGCCGACAAACCAGGCCGCGGCGCGATCGGCCAGCTGGCCGATGCGCGGCTTCTCGCTTTGCGCGCGATCAAGCAGGCGCACGATCGAGGCCAGCCGGGTATCCGCACCGAGCTTTTCAATTTGCACCACCAACGGGCTGGCCTGGTTGAGGCTGCCGCCGACCACTTTTGAATGAATGGTTTTGCTGACCGGCAGCGATTCGCCGGTCAGCATCGCTTCGCTTACTGCGCTGTCGCCGTCGACCACCACGCCGTCGGCGGGCAGGGTTTCGCCGGGACGCACCAGCACATGGTCGCCCACGGCCAAGCGCGCTACCGGCACCTGTTCCTCGTCGCGCAAAGGCCAGTTGGGCAGCCGCGTGGTGGCGGCGGGGATGAGTTTCACCAGTTCTTCCACCGCCGCACCGGCGCGGCGGCGCGCGTTCATCTCGAGGAAGCGTCCGGTCAGCAGCAGAAAGATGAACATGGTGACCGAGTCGTAATACACCTCGCCCTGGCCAAAAAAGGTGGCGTACACGCTGGCGATGAAGGCGGTGCCGACGCCGAGCGCCACCGGCACGTCCATCCCGAGGGTGCGGCGCTTGAGGTCGCGCCAGGCGCCGATGAAAAACGGCCAGGCCGAATACAGCACCACCGGGATGGTGAGTACCAGACTCGCCCAGCGCATCAGCAGGCGGATGTCGTCGGTCATGTCGGTGGCGGTGTAGCTCGGCAGCGCGTACATCATTACCTGCATCATGCCGAGCCCGGCGATGGCCAGCCGCTTGATCGCGGTATTGCGCTCGCGCTTGTAGATGTCGTCGGAACGGCCGGGGTCGAACGGGTGGGCGATGTAGCCGATGTCGGAGACGGCCTTCAATATCGCCGACAGCTGGATGCGGCTGTTGTCCCAGCGCACCCGCGCGCGTCGGGTGGCGTAGTTGATTTCCACCGACAGCACGCCGGGCAGCGCCGCGATGTGGCGTTCGTTGAGCCAGATGCACGCGGCGCAGACGATGTTTTCCAGGATCAGCGCGGCTTCGCGGATGTGTTCCGCCTCCACGCGGACGAAGCTTTCCTGGATTTCCGGCAGGTCGTACAACCCCAGTTGCGCCAGTTCGGCTTCGGCCTCACGCGGAGTCGCCGGCAGCGCGGTGCGGTGGGTGTAATAGGCGCCCTGGCCGCTGTCGATGATGGTTTGCGCCACCGCCTGGCAGCCGCGGCAACAGGCTTGCTGGGTGTTGCCTTCGAACGGGATGGGATAGTGGGCGCCATCTGGCACCGGCAGGCCGCAGTGAAAGCAGGCCAAAAAAGAGGGGGCGTCCGTGGGCCCAGAAATGGAACTCACGAAGCGCCCCGCAAAAGGACGTTGCAACACGGCAGGCACGGGAGAGAGGTCGTGCCTGCCGCAAACGTCAAACCATCATCTGCCTCAGAAACGGAAGCCGTAACCGATGCCCCAGACAACCGGGTCGATGTCCAGGTCGGTGAGCTTGGCACCGTTAGACTGAACCTCGGTACCGATCCAGATTTTTTTGACATCCAGGTTGATATACCCATTTTCGGTAACTTTGATATCGACGCCCGCTTGCAGCGCGCCGCCAAAACTGTTGCTGTCCACGGTCAGACCGGGTGCGAGGTCGACATTATAGAAGCGTGTGTAGTTCAGGCCCGCGCCGACATACGGCTTGAACATCCCGGTCGGCATGAAGTGGTACTGCAGAGTGAGCGTAGGCGGCAGGTGGTTCAGCTTGCCGAGGCTGGCGCCGTTGAGTGTGACTTCGTGGCGTGCCGTGCCCAGAATGAGTTCCATTCCGATGTTGGGTGTAAGGAAATAGGTGAAGTCGACTTCCGGCACCCATTCGCTGGAGACATCCAGACCTGCGATCGAGGAACTGACATCGGGAGCGATATTAATGGCGCGCGCACGCATCATCCAGCTATCGGCGATGGCCGTGGCGGGAAGGGTGGCGATCAATGCGGCAACGAGGAGAGTGGATTTCATGGCCTGGTTCCTTATCACTATTGAGGATATAAAAATCTTATTATAAGTTTAATGGGGCTGCAAGACCCATTTGCATCCGCTACCATGAACCCATGAGCAAGCGTCTCCAAAACACAACATTCTTTCCGCCGGTCGAAACCGCGCTGACTGAGCCGAACGGCTTGCTCGCCATGGGCGGCGACCTGTCGCTGCCGCGTTTGCTGGACGCTTACTGCCATGGGATCTTTCCCTGGTTCAATCCCGGTGAGCCGATTTACTGGTGGAGTCCCGACCCGCGCATGGTGCTGGTTCCGGGCGACATTCGGGTGACCCGGTCGCTGGCCAAGCGCATGCGCAACGCTGGTTTTGAACTGCGCGTCGACACAGCATTTGTCGACGTGATGCGCGCCTGTGGCGCACCGCGCGAGGAAGCGGGCGGCACCTGGATTTCAGAAGCGATGGTGGCGGCCTACAGCCGGCTGTTCGACGCCGGCTATGCGCATTCGGTGGAAACCTGGCACGACGGCCAGCTGGTGGGGGGGCTCTACGGCGTGGCCATCGGCCGCATGTTTTATGGCGAGTCGATGTTCAGCCGCGAACCCGATGCATCGAAAATTGCGCTGGTGCAGCTGGCGCGGCAGTTGCAGCAGTGGGAATTCGGCATGATCGACTGTCAGATGGAGACTGCGCATTTGTCCAGCATGGGTGCGCGCACCCTGCCGCGCGCAGCATTCGTGGCGCAGCTGGCGGAGTTGGTAAACTTGCCGCATCGACCCGGCCCCTGGACGTTCGAAATTTAATGCACCCGACTGAGCCCCCCTTCCAGCGCATCCAGTTTTACCTGACTGCGCCGTATGACTGCAGCTACCTGCCGGGGCAGCGCTCGCGTTCGCAGGTCGCCACGCCCACCCATCTGATCGATCCGCAGGCCTACAGCGCGCTGATCCGCGCCGGTTTTCGGCGCAGCGGCCAGTTCACCTACCGGCCGCATTGCGAATCCTGCCGCGCCTGCGTGCCGGCGCGGGTGCGCGTGGCCGAATTCGTCCGCAACCGCAGTCAGCGCCGTTGCGAAAAACGCAACCGGCATCTCGCTGCACGGTTTGTACCGCTGGATTTCAAGGACGAACACTTCGAGCTATATCGCCGCTATCAGGCTGCGCGCCATATGGGGGGCGGAATGGATCGCGACGACGCCGACCAGTACCGGCAGTTTTTGCTGTCATCGAATGTCGACAGCGTGCTGGTCGAATTCCGCGACGGCGACACGCTGGTGATGCTGTCGGTCATCGACCAGATCGACGACGGCCTGTCGGCGGTCTACACCTTCTTCGACCCCGCGCGCGAAGCGGACAGCCTCGGCGTCTATGGCGTGCTGTGGCAGATCGAACTGGCGAAGCGGCTGGAGTTGCCGTATCTCTATCTCGGCTACTGGATCGAAGCCAGCCGCAAGATGGCGTACAAAAAACAGTACCCGCCGCTGGAAGGCCTGATCGACGGGCACTGGCAGCTTATATCGCCTGCATGAGCGCTGGCGCCCGTTTTGTTTCGGCAGCGAGGCGGCGTGTCGCGGGAGATCACACCTAGTGCCGGATGCCCGGTGCGTTCAGCTTCTGTCCCTGATTGATAACGGCCAGCGCTATTTCAAGATCGCCGTATTCAGCAGCGTCCGGCGGCAGCTCATTGGCGCGGATGGCGACATTGCACCACTGGAAGCGTTTGCGGATATCCCAGATTTCGCCGCGACTGGTGCGATAGGTCGGGAAGTGGGCGAACTGCCCTTTGGTTTCGGTCAGGTACTGGCCGCGGATCCACTTGTTGGCGCCGAGGCTGTGGCAGTCCATGCAGGCGAAATTGAGCTGCCCGATTTTGCGCGTCATCAAGGCGTTGCCGCGTTTGATTGCTGCAACCGAGTTTTTTGATTGGGTATCCACCTTGATCGGCGTGCCGTTGGCGAGATAGCGCAGATAAATCGACAGATCGATGTTGTCCGCGCTTTGCATCAGCAGATTGTCACCCGTGGTGCTGCGTGCGTGGCGCGTGATGAACTCCTCGACCCCGATGACTTTGTTCAGGCGCGCTTCGTATCTGGGCATGCTGGCGGCCCAGGTCTTGAAGTCTGATTTCGGCGTGGAATGGCACGAGGCGCAGGATTTTCTGTTGGCGCCGACCCGCGAAAAAATCAATCCTGCGCGTTCCAGCGCAGCCATGCCGTCGTTGGTAAAGGGATCCAGATTGTCGCGGGTGTCGACCGGAACCGGACGCGTCGCCGGGTTCTCTAGCGCATCCTTGAACGCGCTGGGCTCCTTGAGCGTTTTCAGGAACGCCACGATGTCCTGAATTTCAAGCGTACTGAAGAGGGTGTGGGTGCCCCAGGGCGGCATCAGGGATTGCGGGTTGACGCTGCGCGGGTCGTACACATAATTGAACAGCCACTGGTCGGAGCGTCCCCAGATGCCAATCGTGGATAAGTCGGGGCCGACGCTGCCGGGCAGCGCAGGTGTGGTCTTGCCCATGATGTGGCATGCCACGCAACTGCCGCCGCGCGTGCGGTCGAATGCCAGTTTCTCGCCGTTTTTGGGGTCGCCAGAAATCGGTCCATTCAGTTTTGGCGGCGGCACGTAGGCGGGCGATGCGGTTTTATCCAGCGTGTTGTAGTCTTTCCAGTCGGTGGCCGTCCAGCTGCTGTAGCGTAACCAGGGCGTGGCGGATGCGGGTTGCACCAGCTCCATCGGCGCTGCCTGTTTTGACTCGGCGCCAGCGTCAAGCGGAAAAGCCGCAAACAGGCCCGCGCCGAGCAGGGTAAACAATGAAACACCTGCGGACTGGGTTGCTGGGCTTTTCATCTGGGCTTCTCCTCGGCCAGTTATGGCGATGTAATGTGACTGGAGGGTGCATCATGCGTGCAGGTGAACCGCATTCAATATAGTTAATTTACCGAAAATGAACTGCCCGAATTTCATCACACGCTGGCTGTTGCAAGGAGGGCTGCTGATAGGAGGCTGCATGCTGCTGGCCAGCTGTGCGCTGACCGTCAGCCACCCCAGGGCGCTGCTTTCGGTTGAATCTTTCGTTGCCCTTGCATCCGATCCGCGCATTCGGGTCGAGCCCGGTTTCGAGGCGTATGGCGATCGTGTGGCGGCCGTGCTGCCCGTCGCCATCGCTCAGGTCGAGGCCGCGCATTATCTGCCCTTTGCCCGTGCGCCCCGCGTCTACGTCTGCGGCACGACTGCCTGTTTCAAGCGCTACGTACTGACGCCCAAACTCTCCGCTGCCGTGGTGCCGGACAATCGCCTGATCCTGTCGCCCAATCTCGACAACGGAGAAAGCCAGCGCCTGCTTCCGCTGCTGACGCACGAACTCGCGCACCTGCACCTGGGGCAACGTATCGGTCACTATCACAGCAGCCTGCCGGTGTGGTTCCACGAAGGCTGGGCCTCGCTGACCGCGAAGGGCGGGGGAGCGGAATATGTCACCGACGCGCAGACGCGGGAAGCGATACGCACCGGGCGCCAGGTGAATCTGACCCTGCGCGACACGCCCAGGACGCGCCACCGCGCTGCGTCCTCCAACCTCGGCATATTCGAGTTTTACCGTCAGTCCATGCTGCTGGTCGGCTGGCTGAAGGCACAGGACGAAGCGCGTTTCCGCCAGTTCGTCCTCGCTGTGCAAAACAACACCGACTTCGAGATCGCCTTCTGGGATGTGTATGGAAAGGCCTCCGCCAGCAAACTCGCGGGCTATTACGATGAGGTTCTGGGCGATAATCCATCCGACAATCAGCCCGTTCAAGCCGCTCCCGCTGCCCCCTAAATTGAATCCAGTGCCATGAAACCCTATCTCGATTTAATGCGCCATGTGCTCGAAAAGGGCACCCGAAAAGACGACCGAACCGGCACCGGCACCCTGTCGGTATTCGGCTGGCAAATGCGTTACAACCTCGCCGAAGGTTTCCCGCTCGTCACCACCAAGAAATGCCACCTGCGCTCCATCCTCCACGAACTGCTGTGGTTTTTGCAGGGCGACACCAACATCAAGTACCTGAAGGAAAACGGCGTCTCGATCTGGGACGAATGGGCGGACGAGAACGGCAACCTCGGCCCGGTGTACGGCCATCAGTGGCGCAGCTGGCCCAAGCCCGACGGCGGCACCATCGACCAGATCAGCGAAGTGGTGAAGACGCTCAAGACCAACCCCGACTCGCGCCGCATCATCGTCTCGGCGTGGAACGTGGCCGATCTGGACAAAATGGCGCTGGCGCCGTGCCATGCCTTCTTCCAGTTCTATGTTGCCGACGGCAAGCTGAGCTGCCAGCTGTATCAGCGCAGCGCCGACATCTTCCTCGGCGTGCCGTTCAACATCGCCAGCTATGCCTTGCTGACGCTGATGATGGCGCAGGTGACGGGCCTGCAGCCGGGCGACTTCGTCCACACCCTGGGCGACGCCCACCTCTATCTGAATCACCTCGACCAGACGCGCGAACAACTGAGCCGCGAGCCGCGTCCGTTGCCGACGATGACACTGAACCCCGACGTGAAAGATATCTTCGCCTTCCGCTTCGAGGATTTCACGTTGAGCGGCTACGACCCGCACCCGGCGATCAAGGCCCCGGTGGCGGTATGAGCAGTTCGCTGAAAAAACCGCGCGTCAGCGTCATCGCCGCGCTTGCCAAAAACCGCGTCATCGGCATCGAAAACCACCTGCCGTGGCGGCTGCCGGAAGACCTCGCCCACTTCAAGGCACTGACGCTCAACCACCCGATTTTGATGGGTCGGAAAACCTTTGAATCGCTCGGCCGCCCGCTGCCGGGACGAACCAACATCGTCATCACCCGCAACCCCGACTACTGCAAGGACGGCTGCCTGGTCGCCGATTCCATCCCCGCTGCGCTCGCGCTGTGCGCGGACGTTGACGAGGTCTTCTTCATCGGCGGCGCCGACCTTTACGCCCAGGCCATTCCGCTCGCCGATCGTTTGTATCTGACCGAAGTAGATATCGAAGCTGAGGGCGACGCCTGGTTTCCCGACTACGACCGCAGCGTGTTCCGAGAGGTGTCGCGCGAGTCGCACACGGGCGAGAAGGGCGATGCGCTGGGGTTTGATTTTGTAGTGTACGAGCGAGTGGGTAACGAGTGAGTCTGGACAGACTCTACTTTTTCAGCCCCGGCAAATGATGAATGCGCTAATAACGCATTCATATTTACATTAGCCCAACAAATATGGAGATACTCAATGGACGTTGCAAAAATCAATCAGGACGAAGTGAATAGGTTGTTGAGTCTTAATGAGGATCACTTCAATGACGTTAAAAGCAAGCGAATTTCCCCGGCAAAACTCCAGGAAACGTTTGTAGCATTCGCCAACTCTGATGGTGGCGATCTATACGTTGGAGTTGAAGACTGAAAGGGTAATTGGTTTTGCAGATCAAGAAGAAGCGAATGCCCTCATCGCAACGCTTTTAGAAGAAACTAAACCTGCGGTAGAAAACGTCTTCCTAGAATTTCTACAAGTTGATGGTAAAGGGTTGATATTGCACATTGGGATACCCAAAAGCCCTAAGGTTCACTATGCAGCATCCGGTGATTGCTTTATCAGGGTCAACGCTGCGAAAAGAAAAATTAAAGGCGAACGTGTGACTCAACTTGGCTACTCAAAAGGAGCTGAACTGTACGAGCGGAGAACGGTTGACGATGTGGAAATTGACGATATAACCGACAGCCCAGCCCTTCATAAATATATCGAACGAGTCGGGTCCCAATTGGAACCAACCAGCTTTCTCAGGAAGCAAAGATTGTTAACCAAAAAAGACGACAAACGTATCCCTAATGTGGGTTGCGTTTTGTTATTTGATGAGAACCCACAAGCAACCCTGCAAACTCGTTGTGCAGTAAAAGTCTATCGGCTAAGAACTGCTGAGAAAGAGTACAAACGAGAGCAGCTTGCGGAAATGCCGACAACCATTAATGGCCCGATTGAGGAAGTTATAAAGAAAACAATAGATAAAGTGGCGCAATTCATTGATGGCGCATCTTTTAAAGACGGTGAAAAGTTGGTGAAGCTAGCTTACCCAGCAGAAGCCCTAAAAGAAATCCTTGTTAATGCTGTAATACACCGCGATTACAGTCTGAATGACGATATTCACGTTAGGATTTTTGACAACAGAATTGAAGTACGAAGCCCGGGAAAGTTGCCCGGTTACATGAGTGTGGACAATTTATACGAAGACCGATTTTCAAGAAATCCAAATATTGTTCGAATGCTCCACAACTTGCCAGACCCCGTTAATCACGACATAGGAGAAGGACTGGACACTGCAAAGAATGAGTTAAAAAAAGCCGGGTTGGTCCCCCCCGAGTTTGAAGAGGCTGAAAACGCATTCTTGGTCACAGTGAAGCATCAAAAAATCGCATCAATTGAGGATGTGATTGCTAAACATATCAAGGACAATCCTGAGTCTGTTCTCACCAACAAGTTGGTGAGGCACCTTAGTGGTGAAGACGATATGCAGAAAGTAAAGAAGGCATTGCAACGGTTAAGAGCTGACGGCGTTATCAAGCCAGTCGACGAGAATGCCCATGCCTTTAACTACAGTTACATTAGGGCTTGATTGGATTTTGGCACTATCCACAAAGTTGTCTGGACGTTAAAACAACAGGGGCTGACCACGGTTTAGGCTAGTTTCAGTGAGTAGTTAAAGGAAACCAGAATGAGTGTAAAAAATAGCGGACGTGCAGCATGAGCGGCGCGCCCAAATGCCCCCAGTGCGGTTCGGACTACGCCTACGAAGACGGCGTGATGTACGTGTGCCCGGAATGCGCCCATGAATGGCCGCAGGATGCGGCAGCGGGCGCAGAGGAGGCACGCGTGGTGCGCGATTCCAACGGCAATGTGCTGCAGGATGGCGACACGGTGACGGTGATCAAGGACCTAAAGGTCAAGGGCTCGTCGCTGGTGGTCAAGGTCGGCACCAAGGTCAAGAACATCCGCATCATCGAGGGCGATCACGACATCGATTGCAAGGTCGATGGCATTGGGGCGATGCAGTTGAAATCGGAGTTCGTGAAAAAGGTGTAGCGGATGGCGTGCCTTGCCAGCGCAATAAAAAACGGAGCCGAGGCTCCGTTTTTTATTGCCTGTTGCTGTTTGCGCCGCTGATCGACGCCAATCGTCCGATATTTAATTGAGTTCAGGCTCGGCTTCGGGTGCCAGCGTTTGCTGCATGGGGCGTCGCCCGACTTGAACGTTCAGCACCTGCGATTGCTGCTTGCGTGACACCGTCAGCTGCGCCTTCACACCCGGCTGCAGCGCGGCAATCAGGTTGAGCAGGCTTGCCGAGTCGGTCACTTTTTTGCTGTTGACCGCCAGCAGGATGTCGCCCGGACGGATGCCGCCGACGTCGGCCGGCCCGCCTTTCAATACGCCGGCGATCAGCGCGCCTTCGATATTTTTCAGGCTGAAGGATTCGGCCAGTTCGGGCGACAGGTCCTGCACCTCGATGCCGACCCAGCCGCGCGTGACGCCGCCGGACTGGATGATCTGTTCCATCACCTGGCGTGCGATGCTGACCGGAATGGCAAAGCCGATGCCTTGCGAGCCGCCGGTGCGCGAATAGATTGCGCTATTCACGCCGACCAGATTGCCGTTTGCGTCGACCAGCGCGCCGCCCGAGTTGCCGGGGTTGATGGCGGCGTCGGTCTGAATGAAGTTTTCGAAGGTGTTGATGCCGAGATGGGTGCGGCCGAGCGCGCTGACGATGCCTGCGGTAACAGTCTGGCCGACGCCGAATGGATTGCCCACCGCCAGCACCCAGTCGCCGACCTTGAGACTGTCGGCCAGGGCGAAGG
>Ga0208375_1001144_pt1 | contig 31681 bp, 28 predicted proteins | sample RifOxyD1_FD_184038 | JGI IMG/M metagenome (GOLD analysis project Ga0208375, IMG submission 184038) | Soil microbial communities from Rifle, Colorado - Rifle Oxygen_injection D1 (SPAdes) | ecosystem: Environmental > Terrestrial > Deep subsurface > Rock core/Sediment | place: Rifle, Colorado...
CTTTTTCCTGCCCGGCGCCGTGAAAACGAACCCGTGTTCCGGTCTTTGTTTCAAAGATCGGTTCCCGCGACCGCTGCATGGGAGTAAAGGATTCCGGCCCTCCCATCGAAATCTCAACCCAGACACTCTGAGTGTCACCATAGCAGGAAAAGAATTCCGCTTTGACTACGATAAAAAGGGCCATTTGATCAGAATTCCAGACCTCGAAGACTCAGACTCCGAGATTCATATCGGGTATTGTATTGAGCCACAGCCGGAACCGACTCCGACCGCGGAACCGGAACCGACCCCGACCGCGGAACCGGAACCGACCCCGACCGCGGAACCGGAACCGACTCCGACTGCGGAACCGGAACCGACTCCGACTGCGGAACCGGAACCGACTCCGACCGCGGAACCGGAACCGACTCCGACCGCGGAACCAGAACCGACTCCCAGCCCTACGCCATGCACAGACTTCAGCTGTGAAGATGGAGGATTGATCGGAGTATAGACTCCCGCAAACACCGCTGGGCAACACGCATAGAGAAACACTGCTCACTGATTCCTCAGCACGCCGGAGCCTTGACGGCTCGTTCGTGAGAGTTCACGATGTTAGAATGTATCCAACCCTAAAAGGACTTCATTCAATGACAAGTAAAAGCAGCTTTATTACAGCCGGAGTTTTCGTCATCACAGGCATCTTTGGCATAATGCCTGCGCAGTCAATCGCAACCGCCGCAAGCAACTCGTTCGCCGCAAGGTGCGCCGAGATCGATAAGTGCATCAAGGCAGTCAGCGAAATCACTAACGATAAGTATGTTTTCAGTACTGAGGTCAAGGGCACTGTCGCCGCGAGCGATAACCTGGAATTGACCAAAGAGAACGCCACTTTTCTTTTGACGAAAGCCTTGAACCTCAATGGCTTTACCCGTGCACCTTTGGGCGAACCGGATACCTATGAGGTTGTCCGTCAGCGCGATGCACGCGATACTTTACTCCCAAAGGTGACCGCGGACGTAAATAATGCTCCAGACTTGCCGAATACCTGGGATTGGTACCATCTCACTTACAAGGCGAAGTATCCCGACGTTGTGGAAAGCATGGCGAGAACGGCGCGATCCTTCATGCCAGCCACTGCGCGGATCATCCCAGTTGAACTCAGTGGGCAACTCATGATGACAGCCGCCGCTCCCGACATCAAAAACGTCTACGAAATGATTCGCCATATGGATCAGAAGCCCAGCAAAGAAATCCTGGAAAAGTGGAAGCAGAGGGAACGCGAACGGGCACAGGAGCGAAAAAATGAGAACTTCGCTCCCGTTCAGATTACTCCGAAGCTCAGTAAGAGCCTCGAAGGCAAATAATTTAAGCCGCTCCCCGTTCACCATTTGCTATTCTAACGGCAAGTTCCCCGGTCCGGACGAAGACGGCTTCGATCCCTTTCAGATCTGAGGGTTGCGCAGCATGTCCTGATGGAGCGATGACGGTGAGAGCATCCTGCAACAGAAACAACTCATAGCCTGTTGCAACCCCGATCCGGACGAGATCAGCCAGAGCGTCGTCCTTGATAAAACCGCCAAGAAATAGTCGCCTCATCCGCGTGGATTTGAGAAGCGCGGGCAATTCAGTTCCCTGGAATCCGAGTGATGAGATCCCTTCATTCTGCTGAGAAACCTTTGAAATAAGGTGCGCCGTGGCTGGCAACCGCAGCGAAGGGGCAAACTCGGCCCCCCGGGTCCCGACGATACAGTGCGGAGGCCATCTTCGTCCCCCTGCCTGAAAACGGGGATCGTCCGGAGAGTTCAGCAAACGAGTGACAAAAATCAGCAGCCCGGCTTTTTCGAAAATACCGAATGCTCGATTGAGGGAAAGGATGACCTGCTCGGCATTCGTCTGAGCAAGCGCGCCGCCATTAAAAAAATCTCTCTGCGCATCCACAGCAATCAGCGCATCCCCTTGGGTCAATGAAACAGTAGGCTCCATACCTTAATATCGTGTAACGCATACAAAAGCTGCGCCCAGGTTTTGCAAAATACCTCGCCATGCGGCACGCCGAAGTACGTTTCTACTCGGAACTGAACGATTTCCTCCCCCCATCCCGGCGACAGCAGATCATTCCCTATACCTTCAACGGCACACCTTCGATAAAAGACGTCATCGAGGCCCTCGGCGTGCCGCACGCCGAAGTCGAGGTCATCCTCGTCAATGGAAGCTCGGTCGATTTTTCGTACCGCCTCGCGGAAGGAGATCAGGTCAGCGTCTACCCTGTTTTCGAAAGCCTCCATATCAGTCCTATTCTTCGTCTTCGCGACCAACCGCTCCGAAACATTCGATTCGTTTTGGACGGACACCTCCACAGGCTCGCTGTTTACCTCCGGCTGCTCGGTTTTGATTCCCTCTGGAGACAGGACTTCGCTGATCAGGAACTCGCATCCATTTCATTCAGCGAAAAACGCGTACTTCTGACACGGGATATCGGTTTGCTGAAACGCAAACTGATCGAACGCGGCTACTGGATCCGGTCGGTCATGCCTCGAGATCAGATCGACGAGGTGCTACGTCGTTTCGATCTGTTCCAAAGCGCGCGCCCTTTCGAGAGGTGCCTTCGCTGCAATTCAATCATCGAAAGAATCAGAAAAGAGACGGTCGAAGAACGTCTCAAACCGGAAATCCGGTCCTACTACTCGGAATTCTTCGAGTGCCCCGGTTGCAAACGGGTCTACTGGAAAGGTCCCCATTATCGTAAAATGAAAGAACTCGTACAATCCGTGCTTTCGACCGAGGGCGCCCTCTAAATCAGATTCAGTTCGAGTCGCGCGCTTGGGGTCATCCGCTCGGGAGTCCACGGCGGATCGAATGCGAACTCGATTTCAACGCCCCGGACGTTCGGCAATTCACGGAGCTTTGTCTCGATATCCTGCTTGATCCACTCTCCCATTGCGCAGCCTGGGGCGGTGAGCGTCATGAGTATGTTGATTTTGTACGACCCGGACTCGGCCTCTGTGAGCGAAACTCCGTAAATTAAGCCGAGGTCAACGATATTGACCGGAATTTCCGGATCGTAACACTCGCGAAGCGTGTCCCAGATCCGGTCCGTCAGTTCCGTCGTCATCAGGCACCTCCGCCTTTATTCCGAATCGCTTCATGGAGCGTATGCCAAACCAAGGTCGCGCATTTGACCCTCACCGGAAATTCACGAACCCCGCTAAAGACGGCGAGCTTGCCGAGTTCCTGAGCACCGGGTTCGGTTGAGGTGACAAGACGATGAAATTCCTCAAACAGCGTTTCAACCTCTGACAGGGATTTTGATTTCACCGCTTCCGTCATCATCGAGGCCGAGGCCGTGGAAATCGCGCACCCGCCCCCCTCAAATCTCACGTCTTTCACGACGTCGTTCTCGACTTCGAGGTACACCGTCACCTGGTCACCACAGAGTGTATTCACACCTTCAGCCTTGCGGTTTGAATATTCCAATTTGCCGCGATTTCTCGGGCGCTTGGAATGATCCACGATCACCTGCTGATAAAGCTCTCTTAATGGATCCATCAGGTGAATACCTCCCTTACCATCAACAAGGCATCGATCAGGCGGTCGATTTCGCCGCGCGTATTATAGAGGGCCAAAGACGCCCGCGCCGTGGCATTCACTCCGAACCGCTCCAACACGGGCTGCGCGCAGTGGTGCCCGGCCCGGATGGCGATTCCCTCCTGGTCGAGAACCGTCCCGATATCGTGCGGGTGAATATCATCGAGCATAAACGAAAGGACCCCGACTCTTTCGCACGGGTCAGCGATGAAGCGAAGCCCCGGAACTTCGCGCAGGCGCGCCAAGGCATATTGGAGCAGATCCCGTTCGTGTTCAACAATCAACGGCCAACCTATGCCCTGAAGGTAATCAAGAGCGGCGCCGAGTCCGATCACGCCTTCAATGTGGGGCGTACCCGCTTCGAATTTGTACGGAAGCTCGTTGTAGACACTTTTTTCGAACGTCACCGAACGGATCATATCTCCGCCCCCCTGATAGGGCGGCATCCGCTCCAGAAGTTCCTTCTTGCCGTAGAGCACGCCGATACCGGTCGGACCATAAAGCTTGTGCCCGGAAAGAACATAGAAGTCACAATCCAGATCCCGCACGTCCGTCTCGAAATGCGCGACAGCCTGAGCCCCGTCGATCAGTACCGGAACGCCACTCGCGTGCGCCCGGGCGATCACGTGTTTGACCGGGTTCACCGTGCCGATCGCGTTCGAGGCGTGCACGATTGAAACGAGCTTCGTCCGCGGGCTCAACAGACTCTCGAAATGATCGAGATCCAGCTCGCCGCGTTCGGTGAGGCGGATCACTCTGAGCCTTGCGCCCCTTGCTTCGCACACGAGCTGCCAAGGGACGATATTCGCATGATGCTCCATGCCCGATATAATGACTTCGTCACCGGCACCGAGTACGGAATTTCCGTACGACTGCGCAACCAGGTTGATCGCTTCGGTCGCGCCCCGAACGAAGATAATCTCCGTTTCCGATCGTGCATTCACAAAAAGTCGCATCTTCTCACGACTGTCTTCATACGCCCCGGTCGCACGCTGGCTCAGCTCATGAACTCCGCGATGAATGTTGGAATTGAATTCGGAGTAATACTTCACGAGAGCATCAATGACGGTGCGCGGTTTCTGAGTCGTGGCGGCGTTGTCAAGATAGGTCAAGGGCTTGCCGTGGACGAGCTGCCGCAAAATCGGAAAGTCCTCACGTACTTCGATGATCCTTTTTTCCGTCATGCCGCCTCCTTTCCTCGCAGCCAGTCTTCGAACAGTTGAAGAGCCTCTCTTCTGGCGGTTTCATTTCCAAATTCGTCCAAAACTTGCGCCGCAAACGCCTCCGTGAGCATCTTTTTCGCGAGTTCCTCTCCCACTCCACGGGAACGAAGATAAAAGACGGCTTCTTCATCCAGCTGTCCGACGGTTGCGCCGTGACTGCATTTTACGTCATCGGCGCGAATCTCAAGACGGGGCGTCGTATGGGCAGTCGCCTCGTCCGAAAGAAGAAGGTTCTGATTGACCTGTTTCGCATCGGTGTTTTGCGCGTCGGGCTCCACGATCACCTTGCCGCTGAACACGCCATGCGCGGCACCATCCAGAATACCGCGATAAAGCTGCACGCTTTTTCCGGACGGCTTCGCGTGATCAATCAGGGTGCGGAAGACCTGCTGACCGTCCCCTCGACCCGCGTAAATACCGGAAAGCCGGCATTCCCCCTCCTCGCCTTTCATGACCACTTCGATATCTTTTCGTACAAGCCTGACAAACGGACCGGGAACTGAAACGGAATGGCTCGAAACCTGACTTTTAACTCCGAGTTCGGCTCTGATAAGTCCGACGTGATCACTACCACCATTTCCCTGAAGCTCATAATGATCGACACGCGCGCGATCACCGACAAAAATCTCGGAAACCGTCGAAAGAAATCCCGGCAGGCGCCTGGCTTCGCCACGCGTTTCGAATCGTTCAATCACGCTGACAGCACTGTCAGGTCCGGCGGCAATCAGATTACGAATGAACCGCGCCGAAGCCGGTGCCGGCGTCTGGGGCTGCGAATCATCGTCGAGCGTCAGATACGTCACGTAAACAACACACCCCGCCTTCACCCCCTCTTCAACAAAAACGCACGTGCCGTCTTGAAAAAAGGCACTGTTCAAGGCGAGAAATGGCTGGGGAGAAAGCGCCCGGCCCCGGGTTCGTTCCAGATACCCGCGTACCCGTTCATCCCCACTCCTGATCGCGTCGGACATGCTTCGAACCGAAAGCCCGTTCCTATTCGCAAACGAAGACCGTGCGGGGCTATACTTTCCGTTAACGAAGACGATTTCGATCTCACGGTGGGTTCCCGGATCAAGCGCTCTCTTCCCGGTAACCTCTCCCGGACAAACCCCGTCCGAAGCAACCACGAACGGCTCCTTCGTAAGCGACGAGAGTCGCGTCTGCCGCCAGTCTTCCTGCCGTGCCGACGGAAGTCCAAGTTCCGCGAACCGGTAAATCGCTTCCCGTCGCATTTCCCGAAGCCAAACCGGATCAGAACCGGGCGCGAGGCTCTCGAATTGCTTCACATAGGAAGCGACGACGTCGTTTTTTGAAAACGTCCGGGCGGCTTTCATCCCAAAACTCCTTCAGAGACCTTGCGGTGCGCCGCCTCGTACCCGCTTTCCTCGAGCGATCTGGCGAGCTCTTTACCTCCCGAACGAACGATCCGCCCCCCAGAAAGAACATGGACGTGGTCGGGCACGATGTAATCGAGCAGCCTTTGATAATGCGTGATCACAATGATCGAACGATCGCGGGCTCTCATCGAATTCACTCCCCCGGCAACAACCTTGAGCGCGTCGATATCCAGCCCGGAGTCCGTCTCGTCGAGAATCGCCAGCGTTGGCTCGAGAACAGCCATTTGGAAAATTTCATTCCGCTTCTTCTCCCCTCCGGAGAACCCCTGGTTCACCGGTCTTTCGAGAAACTTCGGATCGAGCTCAACGAGCTTCATTTTGCGTTTGACGAGTTCCAAAAAATCAAAAGCATCCAGTTCCGGCAAACCTTTCGCTTTTCGAATCGAATTCAAGGCTGCCTTCAGAAAATACGCGTTCCCGACACCGGGAATCTCAATCGGATACTGGAACCCGAGAAACAGCCCCGCCCGCGCGCGTTCTTCTGGATTCAAAGAAAGAAGGTCCTTCCCCTGATAGAGAATTTCTCCCGAGGTCACGTGGACGGACTCGCGGCCCGCGAGGAGATGAGCAAGCGTGCTTTTTCCCGAACCGTTCGGGCCCATGATCGCGTGAACTTCTCCCGGTGCAACCTCGAGGTTCAAACCTCTCAGAATTTCCTTTTCACCGACACACGCATGAATATTTCGAATGGTTAACATCGTTCCTTCCTTCCTTAACCGACGCTTCCTTCAAGGCTCACCTCGAGCAGCTTTTGAGCCTCAACCGCGAACTCCATCGGAAGCTTCCTGAAAACATCTTTGCAGAAACCGTTCACGATCATCGAGATGGCGTCTTCGCCCGCAATCCCGCGCTGCTTCGCATAAAACAGCTGATCCTCGCTGATCTTCGAGGTGGAGGCTTCATGCTCGAGTTGCGAAGATCTGTTTTTGACCTCGATGTAGGGAATCGTATGGGCGCCACAGCGGTTTCCGATGAGAAGCGAATCACATTGCGAAAAGTTTCGTGAGTCGGTCGCATTTCTCTGCACCGAGACAAGACCGCGATATGTGTTCTGGCCGTGACCGGCCGAGATCCCTTTCGAAATGATCGTGCTCCTAGTCCGCTTTCCGAGATGGACCATCTTTGTTCCCGTATCCGCCTGTTGAAAGTTATGAGTCAGCGCGACCGAGTAAAACTCGCCGACCGAGTCATCTCCCTCGAGCACGACACCGGGATATTTCCAGGTGATCGCCGAACCCGTTTCCACCTGAGTCCAGGAGATTTTCGACCTCGCTCCCTTGCATTTGCCTCTTTTCGTGACGAAGTTGTAGATGCCGCCTTTACCTTCCTTGTCGCCCGGATACCAATTCTGAACGGTGGAATACTTGATCGAGGCATCATCGAGAGCGACGAGTTCGACGACGGCGGCGTGAAGCTGGTTACGATCGCGCATCGGAGCGGTACAGCCCTCCAGATAACTGACCGAAGCCCCCTCTTCGGCCACGATGAGCGTGCGCTCGAATTGGCCGGTGTCCGCCGCGTTAATTCTGAAATAGGTAGACAGTTCCATGGGGCAACGAACCCCTTTGGGAATGAAACAAAACGATCCGTCACTGAAAACGGCCGAGTTAAGGGCCGCGAAAAAGTTATCCGTGTAGGGCACGACCGAGCCGAGGTATTTCATGACGAGTTCAGGATGTTCACGAAGTGCCGCTGAAAATGAGCAAAATATAATTCCAAGCTCGCCAAGCTTCTTCTTGAACGTCGTTGCCACTGAAGCGCTGTCGACAATGGCGTCGACGGCGACACCCGTGAGGCGTTTTTGTTCCTCAAGGGGTATCCCGAGCTTCCCGAACATGGCTCGCAGCTCAGGATCAACTTCCTCGATCGTCGCCTCAGCACCACTCGTCCCCGGCAGATTTGTTTTCGGTGCCGAGTAGTAGATGATGTCCTGATAGTCGATCGTGGCAAACTGGACGTTCGGCCAACGCGGTTCCTTCAGGGTGAGCCAGTGGCGAAACGCCTTCAGACGCCATTCGAGCATGAACTCAGGCTCACCTTTGATACGCGAAATGGCGCGAATCACGTCTTCATTAAGGCCGCGCGGAACGGATTCCGACTCAATCTCCGTGACAAAGCCGTACGGGTATTCGCGGTCCGTGAGTTCACGAATGGCGTGGGACACGACTTTCATGATCACTCCTCCTTATGCTGCCGCAAAATGTCATCCAGGGTCAGACTCTCGAGCGCCTGCAGGACGACTTTGTTGATTTTATGCCAGCTGCTTTTCAGCGAGCACGTGCGGGCGCGCTCACAGCCGCAGGGATGTTCGGTGCAGTCACTGAGCGCAATGGGGCCTTCGATAAAGCGGATGATCTCGGCCGCCGTAATCGATTCCGGCTTTCGGATAAGGCGGTAGCCGCCTTTCGTACCCCTCTGGGATTCGAGGAGTTCGGCTTTGGACAGGATTTTCAGGAGTTTGCCGACCGTCGGCAGCGGAATATCGGAATCATCAGCCAGCTCCCGGGCGCTGAAGGTCCTCTCTCTTTCGTCCCGCGCAACCCGCGCGAAATGTGTCAACAGCACGATGCCGTAATCGGTCAGTTTACTGATGCGAATCATGATTGTGAGCCCCCTTTTCGTCAGTCCCGCCTCATCCCATCGAGGGAGCGGGCACCTTATCTAGTACTATTCTGGTACTATATTACCTCGCAATATAGGACTAGTCCAGTACTTAATCAAAATGCTGATTTATCGAGAGCTTCTCAAGGGGAACGAGAGGTCTTCGATCACTTCCCCGCTGAACCCGCAGCTGACGGCTTCGGCGAAGGGCTCGGCTCAGGAGCCTTTGTTTTGAGCGCCTGCATGCGCTGATCAGGGCTTAACGGATCGAATGCCGGAATCGCGCCACTATGACAGGTCGTGCAGTTCGCGAGACCTGGAACAGCGGAACCTCCATCCATTTTTTCATGGCACGGAATGCAGAGCCCGTGCATCGCGTCCACATAACCGGGAGCAAGCCCGATTTTTCCCGGGACCTTCAATTTAACGAAAGCTCCCTCGGGGATCATGGCGGTATGGCATTCGAGGCAAGGCTTCGTATGCTCGACATCTTTTCGCCCGGGTCGCCCGCGCGGGTCCGTATGGCAGGCCTTACAATCAGGGCCGGCTTTTAAGGATTCCGCATGAAGCTTGTGATCGAAAATCGACGTCGGGATATTTTGATCCTGGTGACAACGCGCACACCCGGTCGCGTGCGCGCCCGTCAGCACCATATGATGACAGTAAGCGCACGAATCCGGCCCTTCGACGACCGCCAGGTGTGACTGGTGATTGAAGAGCACGGCCTTGTCGTTCAGATTACCGTCGATCACGATCTTATCGCCGTAAGCAGGCGGGTGGACGGGTTGCTTGACCCAGGCTTTACCGCTCCTTGCGACCTGCGGCATGAGCGTCACGGCCAGCGCCGCGCCCAGTACAAAGCGGAAGGAATAGCGCTTGATCCCCGGCCAGTACGGATCGGCGACGATCACGCCGGTTGCGGGATGAAACTTCGGTTTCGCGAGCTTGAAACGATCCTTACGCATCGGACCGCCATGCATCAAGGCAAAGTTCTCGGCGACAAAGAAAAACACGAGAGCCGCTCCCGCCACGATGCCGAGCGATATCACGACTTCCATCCAGGACGGGATGTAGCGGGTCCCGGTAGTCTCGATCATCGCGAGCCCACCCACATCGAGTCGGTTCATCACGAACCCGACCACCGTGATTCCAGCCGAAACCGCCAACCCGAGAAAGCTCCTCCGAACCGCGGGGATGGATAGAAGAATCGCCGGAATGATGCCACAGATGAGGATCTCGACAATGAACAGGTTGGCCGCGAAGCCACCCTCGAAAATGCGAGGGAGCACGCCGCGAACAGCAAGGTCCCCGAAACGGACCGCAAGATAGACCCAAAGTGCCCACGAGCAGGCTTTTCCAAGTCCCTGAAGAAGCGGAAGTTCGTATTCGCTCTCATACAGAGTCGAAGAAACCAGGGACTCCGTCGTAACCATCATGAGACCGAGCGGTATGGCCGAGAGAAAAAACAGAATCGGCAGAATGGGCGTGTACCAAAGTTCATGAAGCCGATGCGGCATGATCAAGAAAAGCGATCCGAGCGATGACTGATGGAGCGAGGAGAACATGATCCCGAGAATCACCAGCGGAACAGTCGCCTTTTTCACGATCAAATAGATCTTCTGAAGAAGCGGGTGTTTGGCGAGTTCCAAGACGACCGGCGCGAACTCGAGCGCGAGCACCGTGAGATAGCACATCACGCACATGCCAACCTCGAAAAGCGGCGAATGCGGATTCCAGAAGATGATCATGTGCCAGATATTCCAGGGGAGACCGAGGTCGAACAGGAGCCCGACGGCAACCGCGAGATAGCCGAGAAAGGCCGTCAGTACGGCCGGCCGGACGATCGCGTGATAACGTTCGAGGTGAAAAACATAGACGGTCGCGGCAATCACGAACCCGCCTGCCGCGAGAGCGACTCCTCCCATAACGTCAAAGCCGATCCAGAAGCCCCAAGGCGTGAGATCGGTGAGTGCTGTCGTCGGGCCGATTCCGCGCCAGAATCTGAAGACAGCGATAGCCGCCGCCGCGCCGACCAGAAACCAAAGGGAACCTTTGACGGCGAGTAGCTTTCTCATAGGTCACCATCCTTTTTGTGAGCGTGGCCGTGCTGTTCCGGCTCTCCGAGCCCGTTCCTTTCGCGCTGCAGGCGGATTCGCCTCCCGATGGTCCAGTGCAATCCCGTCATGATGATTCCTACCCCGATGAAAACCGGCGGAACGGCTTCCATCGCACGGACCGTTCGACTGGGCATCGGCCGGTCGTCGAGCTTATTGCCGAGACTCAGGAAATCGAGCTCGATCGGAGACAGATAAAGGACGCAGGTGCCACCCACTTCTGTTTCGCCGAAAATTTTCTGAACGTATTTGCCCGGATTTTCCGCGAGCCGGGTCCTTGCCTCCGCGAGAAGCCTTTCGCGGTCACCAAAAACGGTGGCCTGGGCGGGACACGCTTCCACGCATGCCGGCGCCAGCCCTTTGCTCACGCGTGTCTCATAGCACATCTGACATTTCCGTACGTACGGAACGACTGAATCGTAGGCGTACCTCGGTATCCCGTAAGGACACGCCATCATGCAATAGCGGCATCCCATGCACTTTTTGCCGTCATAAGTAACCGGCCCTTCCGACGTCTTCACGAAAGCGCCGACCGGACAAGCCGAAGCACACGCGGGAGAAATGCAATGTCGACACTGCTTGCGAACCGTGTAGCCATCCTTTGTCACCACGGAGCACCAATGATCCGAAGACAAGCCGTCCTCGTTCTTCCAGGGATAAGGTCGCTCCGGTCCTAAATCGTTCGTCTTGCGGCAGGCGGAAACGCAGCGTTCGCAACCGATACACTTCGTGACATCCGTCAAAATGGCTTTCATCGCTGATTCTCCTTCCCGAGCGTGCGCGAAACGTGAGCCGCCGCGCCGGGGACAAGTCGCCAGGTCCATTCGGACGCGAAGCGCGCGAATGGCAGCATGACGCAATGAACGATCTTCGTGAACGGTGCAATCATGAGCAAAACCTCGGCAAGGAGCACATGAATGACAATCGTCGTGCTCAATCCAAAAGGGCTCATTCCGGGATGCCCGAGGAGGTATCCCATGGCGAACGCAAAAACCAGGAACGGGGTCAGAACCCAATCCTGAATCCGGCTCGTTTTCCGCGCTTCTCCGTTCCCGAGCCGCAGGATGATCAATAGAGATCCCGTCGCGATTGTCAGAAGAGTCAACCCGTCGGCGGCGGAGGCGGGCAGAGCCGGCCAACTCACATCGAGAGCACGCTCCCAGAGCCGGATATGGCCTTCATAGAATATCGGAACCGTAACGACTCCAATGTGGAACAAAATCGACGAAATCGTGTAGAGCATTCGACTGCTCCCGCCGGAAAGGTAATAAAATGGATTCAGCCGGTCCGCCGTCCTCCATAAAATCCCGCTCACGTCGACTCGTTTATCGCCGGCCCTGATGATGGCGAAAAGAAGACCAGCCGCGCTCTGAAAAGCCTGGGCGGCCAGCCCTACAACCGCGATCGTGAATGCGAAGCGAAACAATGGCCCGCGGACCAATTCCATAAAGCCGTCCATATATCCCCCTTGGGCTTACCCAATCTCGCGCATGGCCTTGAATAGGAGTTCGTGAAGGCCGACAACTTCCATTTCCAAATGATGATCTTCAACGAGCTCACGAAGCTGCTTCCGACAGCGCACGCACGAGGCGATCACCACCTTCGCTCCCGAAGACCTCAACTCATTGGCAGTCTCCCTACCCGCTACTTGGGTCCTGAAAACCCGATTGCCCGAATCCAGAACGAGACCTCCGCAACCGCCGCAGCAGAACCCGTTTTGGCCGTGCACTCGCGGTTCGACTAGCTCCGAGCAAAAAGTCCTCAGAATGTTGCGCGGCGGCTCTACAATCCAGCCGGTCCGCGCGATGCTGCACGGATCGTGATAAATAACCCGCTTTGAGACCACCCCTGGAATCGGCTTGAGTTTACCCGAGACAATCGCATTCGCGCTGTACTCGAGAATACTTTCAACCTTGATTGCCGAACCGCCGACCGCTCCCACGAAACGCTTGGCCGAAAGCGCCAGATCCGCGCACTCGCCGATCAGGATTTTCCTGGCACCCAGCCTCCGGGCCTCGGAAACGAGTTCCCTCGCGAGTTCCTCGATTGCGAGGTCATGGTGAAAACCTCCGGCTCCCGCCGGTTCAAGCGACCTCGGCGAGAAGCTATAAGAAGCTCCCGTATTCTCCAGAACCGAAACCTCCGCGAGAAAGGTCTGCTTTTCACTGTGGTCACCCTGCCCGTCATAGCCAACTTCATGACCGGGAAAAAACACGTATTCCGCTCCATTTCGCTCGAACGGAACGGAGAATTTCCTCCCAAAGCGACGCTCCAGATCGAGCTCGAGTTCCGACATCCATGTCGGACGTTCAGCCGATTTGGACTGGAATGGCGCGCGAACCGGTTCCTTGAAGGCGGCCGGAACAAGCCCCATCTCCGAGAGAATGTATCGCCCGAGATGGTTGATGAACTGATGGTCAACGCCCATCGGGCAGCGCAGCGTGCAGCGCGCGCAGGAATTGCAGCGATAAAACGTTCGCGAAATCTCGTCGACATCGGAATCCAGCATCGGTCGGATGCCCAGCACCCGTGCCTGCAGGAATCCGCTCGTCGTAAAATGCCGTCGATAAACCTGAAGGAGGAGATCCGAACGCCGGCAGGGCGAATCGTGGAGGTCTCCGGTCGCGCGATACACGTGACAATCGCTCGAACACCGCCCGCACTTCGTCCCGAGCGCCGCGAAATGATCCAGCACAAAACCGTACTGGGTATGCTTCAAGATGGCCGCAAACACTTCCAGAAAACGATTTGCGCGGTTTCCGATCGCATGGGGTGATGTCGAAAAGCTGATGCCGGAATCGATCGACTCGGATTTCAATTCAGGATTCATATCTGACTTCCTCTTGTCCGGCGAGCGCCGGCTCGCCACAAATTGAGAAGGATATTCAGGACGAACAACGCGATGAGAGTTGGATTCGCGATTTTGAAAAACCACTTCACCAGCCAGACGAGCGGCGCTGTTTTTAAGGTCGGAGGATAGTGCGAAAGCCACGCATCGGCAAACGAAACCGTCGCTTCGGCATGGCATTTTCTGCAGGTTCCAACCAGCCGCTCACGTACATCGGCGCGGCTGTGCGAGGCCGTGGTACCCATGAACGGTTTGATATCGTGAATTCCATGACAATCGGTGCAGGTCGCGATCGCCTTTTGAGGTGCCCCGGTGGAAGCGGCATAAGCCCGGTTCGAAGCACCATGGAAGTCATCGAGGTACGTGCTGAGCACGTCGGGATTCAGATTGTAACGTTTCATGCGTTTCTGGTCGCTGTGGCATTTCGCGCAAAGATTGTACGACGTCACATGAAACCGCCCGCTCGTGGGATTCGCGATCGCATGTGCGGTGTGGCAATCCGTGCAAACCGGAACATCCTGATTGTCTGACTCAAGCGCCTGGCCATGAACGGATGCTTGATATTTTCGATAAACCCCGGTGTGACACCGGCCGCATTTCCGGCTGATTTCCACACGCGGCAGCTGGGGGTCCGTCATCGCGTGGGAGCCGTGACAGTCAACACAGACCGGTGCCGCGCGATTTCCAGCACTCTGCAGCTCATAATGAATACTGTCCAAAAACCGGGTGTAATACGCGTAGTGGCAGTGCTGGCACGTGTTCGAGCGCTCAAGCGTGTATTCGCGAGCGTTCTTGAAGCGCGGTTTTTTCTGAACAAGGCCGTGGTTCGGCGTCATGCCTTTGTGGCAATCGACACAAACGAGAATACTGCCGTGGATCGAACCCATCCATTCGGCCTTGTCGATGTAGACCGATTTGGTGGTTCCGTCCTGGAATCGAAGTTTTTTTCCGGGTTGTGAGTGGCATTTAAAACACTGTTCAGTGGCACTCGCCGAACTGGATTCCGGCGTAGCCGCGGAGGCCCGGAAAATGAATGCTGGCGCCGAAAGGAGCGATACTCCTTGCGACGCCAGAACAAATACGAAAAGCGTCGAAACAAACTCCGCCAAGGCCGTCACTTGATCTCGTCTTCTTTGTCTTTCGTGGAATCGAGCGAATTCTTCCTCGGCTGCTTCAGATAAGCGGTGCTGGGATTCCAGCGCATGACCATGAGGTGCGCCTTTCCATCAAAAACGGCTGTGCAGGCTTTGGCGCCGAGCTTAACCGCCGTGAACGCAACCACCCCGATGACAATGACCGGAAACGCAAAATAAAAAGTCGCCCCGATCAATGGCAGAAGGCCTAATGCCACGAGATTCGGGAAACGAACGTATCGAAGGTTCTCTTTTCCTTCGAGAGTCTCGCCCTCAGCTCCGACAAAGCGAATATCAAAGCCCCTTGGAGCGAAATACAAACCGTAAGGAACCTGTTCGCTAGCATAGTACGCCTTCATAAAAACTCCTTTGTTTAAAACCGATGTTAACGGAATCACTATATACCTCTGTCCTGCAATCAGAGGTGTTCAGTGAACGTCAAGATTTGGTTGCGCACGGATCTTAAACCACTTTTCGCTGAACTTGAACCATCTTCTGCACCGAATTCACGAATCAGCCCGGCTTAAACGCCCCTTCTTGTTATCGCTAACTTTCTGTAATTTTTGCGTTTTCCACATCGCTATTCATGTCTTACTCGTTTCGGTCAGGAATCGTTGACGCTTGGATCTGTTGTTTGCGAACATCGGGGCATGACTCCGAGGCCCGCTCAGTGCTCACATTTCTGATAACAAACATATTCCACAGCTTTGCCGGGCTCGTTTGGATTCATGGACTTAAAAGAGTATTGAAGCCGTTCTCTCCCGCTCTCGACAGCTTCACTCTCGAGCTGGTGCTTCTGCTTCCGCCCGTGATTGCCCTGATCAGAGCTTTCGGCGTACCTGCCCTTCCAGAACATTTCAGTTTAATTCGAATCGCGGATTGGACCGGAGCACTGAACGACGCAGGTCCGCTTGCGATCGGTTTTGTGATCGCATTCCTCTCGGGCACATTCCTGATCTTCATCGTTCAGGAGTTCTTTCCCGTCTGGACTTTGCTCACCGAACGCGCGGACTTCGTGAGTAAACCGAATCCGGATCTTGAAAGCTCATTCGAGCAGATCAAGGGTGCCTTCATTCGCGCCGGCATGCACCGCCGGATCGCCCATCCCGTTAAAGTACTTTGCCCCGCGGTGAAATATCCCTTCGCGGCTCTTCATGGATTGCTTGATCCGGTTCTCCTCCTGTCCGAAGGTTTAGTCCGAAAGCTCGACCGCGATGAACTCACTTCCGTGCTCGCCCACGAACTCGCGCACCTGCATTACGGCGCGAACCTGCGCATGCTCTTCACCTGGGCGTTACGGGCGTTGCAATCATACAATCCCGTATCACTGATCGCGTTCCGTGCTCTTTCCGAAGCACGTGAAGCGAGCTGCGACGACCTCGCGGTTCTGCTCACCAAAAACCCGCGCGCCCTCCGTTCGGCGCTGCTCAAACTCAGCGAACCTCAACGCGACGCTCATCCAGCCGATGCGAATTCCGTCTCGTTACAAGAGGCCTATGATGAACTCCTGCACCGGGCCGAATTCCAGTCCACCCATCGACGGCTGGAGGCTCTTGCGCCGGACAAACAGAACATTGGAATCGGCCCCGTCTCCGGTCCGATGAAAGCGGCGCTCACGATGATGATGGGAGGATTGATGTGGACCATCGCATGAGAAACATTGGACTGGCACTTCTCTGGACAGCGGCGCTGGGCGCGGTTCTTTTGCTCGTCGATCGTGCACTTTTCGGCCCCTCTGCCCCGTCAGGCTGGGTTGAAACCGAGCGGCTGGAAGACGTTCCTCGCCGAGCCGGCGCGCTCGTCACGCCCGCCTACCTTCCCAATTCACTCCGATGGCCGCCCGCCAAAGTTTTCTATCGCATTCATCCCGATCCCGGTCTCTGGGTCGGCGTGGTAAACAAGTTCGACGAAGTTCCGCTTTGGATCGGTACGGGAACAACGCCGCTTCCGCCCGCCCTCCAGCCCTTCAAAGGGTGTTTTGAACCCAACAAGGAACCTTGCCCCGCGAGCTGGTATGTCTCGTCAGTACACCTCAAATCCCAGGCAGAGCGAGGTGCCGTCACTTACCTGCTCAGCCGGATCAGTCGCCGGCAAACCGCGCGCATCGCGGTCGGTCTCGAACTCCCCGAATAAGCGCGCTAGCCTGAACGAGCCAATATTTCCGAGATAATGCGCGCAAAAAGACCGAAGATCGCGGCAAGCGCAGCCGTTCTTAAACGGAACAACACTGAACGTATTGCGAGTTTAAGAATCGGCGAGCACGCCGTGAGATTTGGGCTTTTTTCGTGAGCTTTCGCGGTTTTAGGCCGGAAAAATTGGCGCGTTCAGGCTAGATTTCGCGCTCGTACAAACGCCATCTGCGATAAAGCGGCGCGCCCAGGTCCCGCCATGGTTTGTTCATCGCCTCGTTGTCCTCAAGAATCCATGATGCTTCGCCGCCGACGAGGCGTCGTCTTTTCGCCCTCAGGAACGACTCGTAGGTGAACAAAGCGAAAATCCCGCCGCCGCGAAACTCCGGCTTCACGCCCAGGGTGAGTATTCGAACGGTCTTGAGCATCCTCCTGCCGATCAAAATCTTGAAAATGCCGGTCGGAAACAGCCGGCCGTTCCTGATGCGCTTGAAAATATGATTGTAATCGGGGAGGGCCAGCATAAACCCCGCCGGCTTTCCGTTTTTTTCGGCAACGAACGCGAACTCGGGATCAAGGACCATCTTCATGTCCTTTGCCATGTGAATGAACTCCTCGCGCGTCATCGGCACGAAGCCCCAATTCTTCTCCCAAGCCGAATTGTAAATATCGAAGCACAGCTCAACTTCGCGATCGAAGTTCTTCATGTCAAAGTCACGAAAGGTGATGTTCGATTGCTTTTGGATCCGTTCGGCGTACTTCACCACCTTTTCCGGAAGCGCGAGTCCCGCATCGGTGGGCAGAAAATAGGCGACGAGATCCTTTGCCTGCTTCAGCCCCGCTTTTTCGTGAAGCTCGACATAGTACGACGGATTCCAGGTCGTCATGATCGTTGGATGCTGACGCTGTCCGCGGACGAGCAACCCGCATTCGTGATTCGTCGACGGATTGACCGGCCCCCTCATGCAAGTGAGCCCTCTTTCTTTCAGCCATTGCGCGGCTGAGTCAAAAAGAGCGTTCACGACCTCCTGATCGTTGATCGCTTCAAAGAAGCCGTAAAACCCGACCTTATCCGCGTGAAATTCGTTATGACCGCGATTTTCGATGGCAGCTATGCGTCCAACGGCTTTACCGTCCTTTTCAGCCAGAAACAGCTGAATCTCGGCCCTCTTATAAAACGGGTTCTTCTCGGTATCGAGGCTTTCCCAAACCGCCACGCGCAACGGTGGAACCCATTGCGGGTGTTCCTTTGAATTGTAAATCGTCCAAGGAAGATCGATGAATCGTTTGATAAAACGTTTCGCCGCCTTTTTGTCGTTTTTTTGGAGGGCCACTATCGTGATGTTCATAGGGGCCTGACGCTAAACGAAAAGCCCTCAAATGAGAAGAATAAATCGTTTTATGCCGCCGACTCGAATTCACTCATTCGATTTTTTGAACAGCGCTTCGACAATCTTTCCAAGCGGCTGGACCGAATAGGCAGCCTGAACTCCGGCATTTTGCCAGGACCAGGGCAGAATACTCGGAGGAGACCACGCGCCCGTAGCATAGCTATCGAAATTCGAAAAAGCACGTCCCCCGGGCGGAATCGCCCAGACGAAATCGGGGTGGTTTTTCGTGTACCACTCTCCACCGATGATACGGCCGGCCCAATCGAGTTCGAGATCATAAATATAGAGAACGGTTCGAGCCCGATCCAGAAGGGCATCGTCCACCGTTCTGGTCGTGGGGGGCGTCTCGACCATGTAGGTCACGCTCATGGCAATGCCGACGATATAGGAGGTTTGAGACGATCGGTAGGAACGGAACGGATCCTTCGTGAACTTCGAGCGCGGCAACACCGCGTCTTCATACCGGACCACCGGCTGCGCGGTTTGAGGGTTCCAGTAACTGTACGCATAGGCATACGCAGGCTGATTCCACACTTCGTAATCATAAGTGGCATCAAGGATGAAACTGCGTTTTTCCACGCCGATCTGGTTCGTAATAGCGAGATGCCAGGTCCCGGGATTCGTGTCAAAACAGTTCTGACTGATCACGCGTCCATTCCGATCAACGGCGGGCTTCATATCGTTACACCTGCCACCCACGAATCTCAGGTTGAATCTGCCTTTCGCCCAAAGCAGGGATGCGAGTCCCTTGATATCGGCGGGAAAGAAAGTCATGGGCGTGCGTCCGTCGGCGGCGACGAGACGAACCGCTTTCGCCGGCCTCGGGAGCAGCGACGCGGCGGCAGACCAGCCGTCACATATTCCGACCCAATGCTCCACCCTTCCGTAGGACTCATAAAGCCCCTGCCCCGCGGCCCAGTTCTGCGCGGTCAGGGTTCCGTTCCAGTCGCCGATAAGCGCGTCGTACTTTTCAGAGGGCGAAAGCATATTCACCCACGCTTGAACTCCCGAATTAAAAAGAGCGGATGCGGGGCGGTTCCAGATATACGAACGATTGACGTACCAGTTGTGACTCTTGGGAAATTGCGGGTCACCGTAACGAGCTCCGAGCATGCCTTGGAAGACCGGCCAGTAATCGCCGGACCACGGTGTCCGGTCCAATTGCGCGGCGAGAAGGCCGGCCTTTTCCAACTCGGGGAGGGTCCTGATGATATCCGAACGTCCGACCAGCTCTTCGGGGCGATCATTCCCCCATATTTCGGAGAGCGCCCCGCTCTCGTTCGGACACCTCCTCTGGCCATCCACTTCGCCGCAAATCCGAGTTCTCATCTCATCACGAGCCTGAACATAGGCGCCCGTCGCGATATCCTCGGCCGCGAATCGCGGTTCAACGTCGACCGGATTTCCCTGTTGGTCCCGCTTTACGAGACGAGTGCTCATCGCGTGAACTGGATCTTTTCGAAACGCCCTCAGATAGCGTTTCACCTCCGCCTTGCTCGGCTTCAGCGGCCGCGCGAATGAGAAATCTTGCGCGAACCCGGCAGGTTCCTGAATCAGGCTAGCTGAGAGAAGGACTGTGCAAAGGAGTGTCGAAAGAAGTATCCGCATCGAGCCCCCGGAGGCTTCAAGGTCGCAAGCGGATTGATCGCAGAACATGAGGAAAAAAGAAAGTCGCGGCATGGCATCGCCACGTCTGGCCAGATCAGCCGAACCGACGCGCTACGAGGACAAAACGATCTGAGCGAGAATAATTTTGGTAATCGTGGCGATCGGATGAACCATCGCATAACCCGCATTCGGGTTCTCGTTCCTGGTCTGTTCCAACGCGAAGCCCAAAACGGCCGGCTGCGTGAACATTCCCGCGATCATTCCAACAAGTCTGCTCATCGGGACTCCGAGGACTCGATAACCGATCACGAGGGCGCCGAACACCGTAAAAAGCGATACGGCGGTCCCGACTAACAAAATCAGCAAGCCCGGTCCATGAAGGATCGTCGAGAAGAAAGCGTAACCGGCACGCGTCCCCACCCCGGCCAGGAAGAGAACGAGACCGATCTGCCGGATCATGAGAGTCGCACCGTAAGGAAGAACCCAGACGATGGAACCGGTGCGGTAAAGCTTCCCCAGGATGAGGCCCACGACGAGCGGCCCCCCCGCCAGCCCGAACTTCACGACTATTCCCGACGCCAACGGAAACGGGATCAGGCCAAACAGAATTCCCAGCGCCAAACCTGTACTGAAGCTCAGAATATCGATTTCGCTGACCGCCTTATAGGAATCGCCGAAATATGCGCTCACCTCGTCCATGATCTCGCGGCGGCAAAGCACCCGGATGCGATCTCCGGGTTCAAGCACCATATTGGGATGCGGCAAAAGTTCGACATCTCCACGTCGGATTCGCGTCACGGCGATTTCATGACTCCGCATGAAATCGAGTTCGCCCAGACGTCGGCCAATGATGTCTTTGTTCGAAACAAAAACCCGTCGATAGTCAAAAAGACTTCGATCGGCCGAGAGATCCTCCTCCGCCTTCTGTCCCAGGCAGGAAGTCACAAGGTCCAACTGATCCGTGGGCGCGATCACCACGACTTCATCACCGATCGAAAGCCGGGTATCATTCGACACGAGCTGTTGCTTTTGGTCATGCTTGTAGCGGCCGAACACTGCTTCCCAGTGATTCTGCCGCGCCAGTTCCTGAATCGGAATAATCGTCGCGCGCTGCTGCGTGACCAGAATCGTGCGGTTCCGTATCGGCCCATGAGCGCTCGGACCCGGCGCCGCTCCGGCCGCGACCTGTTTTTCCTGTGAGTAGTCGATCCTCCATAGCTTCTGGGCGAAGTAGATCGCCAGAATGGTGCCGAGAACCCCCATGGGATAGGTCAGCGAGTATCCGACCACCGGCTTCGTCAAAATCACCTCTGAAACTCCCGCGGCGACATGACTCTTCAGCTGGTCCAGAACACCGGCCAGGGCAGGCGTATTATTCAGACTGCCGGCGAAGATCCCGCTCGCGGTTGCCGAATCGAATTTGAACAACCACATCGCCGCGACCGTCAGGATCGCGGCGCCAACGAGGAGCGAAATCACGAACGCGGTTTCGCGAAGTCCTTTACGTCGAAAGGACGAAAAGAAAGCCGGGCCGCTGCTTAAGCCAATGGTGTAAACGAAGAGCGTAAGTCCGAACATCGAAAGAAGTTCAGGCACCTTGAGCTCCGGATGGAGCGCCCCCGCGAAAAGGCCGACAAACAACACAGCCGAAACGCCGAGGCTTCCGCCCTTGATGTGAATGCGACCGATCGGGAACCCGATCGCGGCGACCAGAAAAAGAAGCAGAAGCGGATTTTTGATGAGCAAGTCGATGAACATGGCCTAGTTATAGGCCGATCAGAAACGCCCACAAGCAAAAAAAACGAGCCTGCCCCGCCTAAGCGAAACAAGCTCGTCTGAGAGATCTTTCAAAAAGTAGTTGCTCTGAACGAAAACGCTGCGCGTTACAACAACTGACAAGCGCTGAGTGGGATCGAATCCACCAGTTCCGTCCTGATCCCGCGCTCGCCTTCGAAATAGCCAAGCAGCGCTTTATCCGACGGTTCGCGAAACCCAATCGAGAAGATCTCCCGTTGAGTTTCATAGACGCTTTTGATGGTCACAACGCCCGGGCAGTTCGAATGCCACCCGTAACCGCCCGGATAGCCGGGATAAGGCTGGTAACCCGGATGAGGAGGATACGGATGACCGGGGTAACCGGGCTGATAAGGATAGCCGGGGTTATAATAGCATCCAGGGGCATTGGAATAGGTCCGGCACGGATCGTAGCACATACCTCCCGTAAAACAGGTCTGCGAACCGACTTCCTCGTGCCTGCTGATCAATTCGTAACGAGTCAAGGCTTCCAAATCCACCGGCTGCTTGATCTTTTCAGCGGGTAAATAAAAATCTTTCTTGTTGGCCAAAATCTTTTTCGGCACCTTCACCGAAACAACCTGGCGTGAAGTCCTGATTTCAAGTTTGGGACTGAACGCACTCTTGATCTGAACAGTCGCGGAACCCGCGCCCAGTTCAGCCGTAGTTCCTTCTTCGGTGATGATCGGAATCGAACGATCACCCGTCAGGGTGATTTTCCCCGAAATCGGCTTCCCGCACGCCGCGAGAGCCAGGGTCAGCGTCATCAAAGCAATCATTCTCATCATAACGATCTCCTTAAAATATGGTTGGCACCATTAATAGCTAATTCCAGTCGGGTATACTCATTCGCGTCCGAGTGGTCAAGAAAAGTCCCAAAAATTCCCCGAAATTGCATGACTCAGCACCACTTGCACGATTGCAAATGCCGTCCTATGACAGTGAAATGCGGTTCTACTTCTTGGTTTCGATCGTTTTACTCAGTATTTCCACAGCTTACCCGGATCCAAAGCCGAAGTACGGTCCTTCGGGAAATCCGAGGGCGATTCCACTCTCGCGAGATCATTCGTATTTTCTCTCACCTGAGCACCCGGCACCCGACTTCTGGGCGCTGATTCCCTACTACGTCGGCCAGAAAACTGAGGCATCCTGCTCCGTTGCCGCCGTTACCGCGCTCGTGAATGCCGCGCGCGCTGCGAAGGATCTCAACAATCGCCGTGCAAATGAAAAACTCGTGACCGACGAGGAGCTCCTCGCCCGCGTTCAGGTCGCAAGCTGGGAAAAAAAAGTCGGTGCCGATCCGAACACTTCGCCAAAGGGAGTTACGCTCGATCAGTTGGCGAAAATCGCGAAAGCCGCGCTCGAAACGAACGGGGTCAAGGTTCGATCGGCTGAGATTCTGCGATTTCAAGGATCGCTGGAAGGAGCGAAACGGGAATTGCGTCGCATTCTGTCCGAAAACGAACGAAGTGCCCGCGATTTCATTCTCGTCAACTTTTTCCAGAAATCCTTCACGGATGATGCTCCGGTCGGACACATCGCGCCGCTTGGAGCTTACGACGGCAGGAACGAGCGCGTTCTCATTCTCGATCCGGACCGCGAGTGGTACGAACCGTATTGGGTCTCGCTCGAAACGCTGCTCACGGGCATGAAGACCACCGATGGCGGCAATAGCGGAATGTCTCGCGGCCTCGTCTGGCTAAAGCTGAACTGAGCAGGCGCGCCCGCGGCGCTTAGGGCCGAGCATCTCGCGCGATCGGGCCGGACATCTGGTTGCGAAGATAACGCTCGCCGTTTTCTCCGAATTCCTGCACATATTTGAAATTTTCGTACTCAAAGCCGATCCGGCCCTCGATCGCACCGGCACGCTGTGTTTGCGTGGCATCCTGGATCATGAACTTGAGGCGGTTGAACTTGACGCCGTTTTGTGACTTCGGTTCCATGATGACGGTCTTCTTGGGCATCGTTTCGAGGCTCATCACCAAGGAACCGGAAAAAAAGAAATTGTTGTCGGGAGGCAGTTGGGCCTGCATTTCTTTTGAAAGAATGTCTTTCTCGATCAATGCGACGCTCTCTTTCCCATTCATCGGAATTTTGTAAGGAGCGCCGCCCTTGTAATTCGGGCTCGTGGGCACGAGCACACTGCTGATTTCGGTTCCATTTCGAAGATGCGCACCCAGAACAAGGCTGAAGTCGTTCACTTCCTCGATGTTGTCAAAAAGAAGGTACTTCTTCCCCATCGACTTGAGCTGATCCAGCCGACCGGATTCCTTCATGTAGAAGGGCAGCATTCCGGTACCCTCGCCCAAGGAGTCCGTTTCATTCATGATCCGGTTGGTACCGACCTCAATCCCCCTGAAGCCACGCTGAAAGCCGAATACGTGGGTCTCTCCCCGTCGCGTGGATTCAGCGAAATACTCGGAGAGCGCGGCTTTGATATTCCGGTCGATCTCGGGATCAGGCGAGAAACGCTTCGACCTGAAATTCTGCTTGAACCAGCCGATATAGCCCGCCACTTCAGAGTGGGTCTTTTCACTCAGCCACACGTCAAAGCTGATGTACTTGCCCGATTTTTTGCTTTGCAAAGCCAAGAGCGTGAATTTGACGTCCAGCGGATTGATCGCTTCCGGGTTTTCGGCGGCTTTGCGGACGATTCCCCCTTCGATGGCCCGGTGTTTCGCGATGACTTCGTTCTTCCACTCGTCGAGAGCCCGCCCTTTGGGCGGCGCCTTCATTCCAAGCGCGTCCATCACCTCCTGCGCATCCTTGGCGGAGGTAATCTTGTTCGAAAAGAGCATCTGGTCGTACTCCGATGGAGTGATAAAGCGGCGGATATTGTAGGGTTCGAGGGCCTTGATGCGCCCGCCTCCTCGCGTCCAGGCGCCCGCAGCCGAAGTGACGCAGTGAAGTTCGCCCGCATGCTCGAATCCATCGCTGACGATGGCATTCAGTTCCTTGGGCGTCGCTTTCAAAAGACTGACTCCCATGTCTTCTTGCGTGACTCCCTTAATTCCGGGAGGAACCGTGAAAGTGGCGTGCCCTTTCGTGTACTGTTCGTAATCGCTGGGTCGCGCATCGACGTAATAGCCTTCGTGCTTCGGCGAAAGCGTCGGATCGAGCTTTCTGCCAAGCTTCTGCTCACGGCTGATCGATTGAAGCCGCGGCCGAACACATTCGGTTTCCGAAGCCGCGTGCGTGAGAGGCGAAGGACTGGCTAAAAGCCACGCCGCGACTGCAAGAAAGATTGACTGCCTCACCCTCACATCGAATTTGTAAACATTCGTCATTTCAGTAATTCTAACGCTGAAGTGTCGCGTTCAGCAAATCGGAAACTGGCGAAATTTCAACGGAACACGACACTTGACTCGCCGCCCCCCCTCGGCTAGTTCTAGAAAAAACTACTGGGAGAATAAGATGAAAAAGTGCGTCTTTGTTGTTCTTGGCTTTTTCGCGGCTGGCTGTAATTTCGATGTCGCGGATTCCACTGATGTCAACCCGGACCAGCTTTATCAGTCGTATACGATCTCTTACTCAGAGACCGCGAAGTCCCTCTGCGGGCGCGCTCAGTTCACGATTTCGAACCCGACCGGCAAGAGCGTTGATCTTCAAAAACCCGCCTCCATCACCTTTGATGGAAGCCCGATGGCAAAAGAGGCTTTCCTCGGGATCAGTTATCATGCGTGCACATCCGCAACGGCGGACGGGAACCACAGCTTCACCTTCAGAACCAATGACGGCCTTGTTTACACGAATTCGGTGAACATGATCTCAATGGCAGTTCGAAATGTTCCGAATACGGTAAGTCGTACCGGTTTTTCGGTCGCCTTTGTCGGCAACGAAGTCGATAACACGGATTCGATCGAAGTCTCCGCTTCGGGTGCGGCAGGCCGCGATGCCCCCGCGGGCTGGACGAGCTACAGCAATACGGTCCGGGTAACCGCGAACGGAGACACGCTACGGGTTCCCCCGACAGTCTTCCAGATGATTCAGAACGGAACCGTGCGTATCGCGTTCAAAAGAGTTCGGAAACCAAGAATCCAGCAGTCCGCGTCTGCCGGTGGCGATATCACGATCGAATACGATTCCCCGAGCTACTCAGTTCAGCTTACGGACTGATGAGACAGCATTTTTCTCAATCCGCTGGCGATGCATACGGCGCAATCGGGACGATAAAGCTCGAATTCCAGCGCACGGCCTGGCTGATCCGAACCTCGTCCATGTAACCGGTGAGATACGATCCAGCCTGATTCGCGCCGATTCGCAATGCGGCATTCGTGTTGAAAAGAACGCTCGAGCCGGCCGTGCCTATTGTTCCAGAACCTTTCAAAACACCGTCCAAATAGAGTTTCACCGAACCGCGATCCCAAGTGACCGCAAAATGATGGAAGGACGTATAGCCCGTGGAAATCGGCGCCTTCACCTCATTCGTCGAGATCCCGTTCAAACTTCCGGCGAAATAGAGATAAACGTTCGAGCCTTGCTTCCTAAGCCCGAACTCCCACCCATATTGGCCTGCTGAACCCATACGGGACGCGATGACATAACGTACTCCCGCCGCGGGATTGTTCTTGAGCTTCACTCTCGCTTCAACGGTCATACGAGTGCTGAGAAGAGCAAGAGTCGCGGAGGGTTCAGCAGAAAGGAATGAATTCGCTTGAGTCAGATCCCGTCCTTCGCCAAACACGGCCTGATCAGACAGACTCGTATTCGTGCTCGTGAGCGGGTTCCTGTTCACCTCAGAATACTGGCTGCTATCGCCCAAGGGGGCCGGTGAGTCAAAATGGTAAAGAGCTATTGTCTGAAATAATTCCTGAGACCAGCTGTGGGCCGGGGGTGCGAGTTCGACGTTCCCGGCCTTGTCCATCGCTTTCACGCTGAACGTATGCGGACCATTTCCGAGGCCGCTATAAGCCTGCGGTGAAACGCACGTACTCCAAGACCCGCCATCCAGACTGCAAAAGAGAATCGCATCGGGATCGTTCGTCGTAAAATTGAATGATGTTGTTGTCGAGAGATTCGCCGCGGGCGGCGCGCTCGTGATCGTCGTCACGGGGGCCACGGTGTCCCGAATCCATTGCATCGAAACTGACCCTGACTCGATCGAACTCGGACTCGTCTGTTTGAGAGTAAACCCGAACGTCCCGTCCGAAGACTTGCTCACGTTGAAATTGTATCCGGATGACACGCAAACCTGACTCAAGGAGCCCGTCGCGACTTCGTCGGGTATGACGCTTCCTCCCAAAGTAACGGTGTTTCCGCTGACGCAACCTCCTGAAATGGCAAGACTGGAGGCATTCGACCAAACCGGCAGCACGGCCGGGGTTACAATTGATGGCGTGGGCGGCACCACGGAGTCCCGTACCCAGGTAAGCGCGGCGGTGGCTGAAGCGTTTCCAGCCCGATCGGTTTGAATCACGGTAAACTCGAAGGTACCGTCTTCGTCCTCGTTCACAGTGAAAGCAAATCCGGCGCCCTGGCATGATCGCGATTGAGAACCGTTGCCCGATAGAAGAACAACCGCGTTTTCCTCACAGGTGCCACTGACCGTAAGATTGCCCGAGGAAGTATAGGGATTCGCCGCCGGTGTAAGGATGACTGGAGCCGGAGGAGCGGCGGTATCCCTGATCCAGATGAAAGAAACCGGAGCGGAATCGAAGAAAGTGACCGTATTCGTCTGAACCACACTGAACGGATAGGACCCATCTTGGGTCTGGTTCACGAGAAAACTGTAAGTGTTATCCGCCGAGCAAAGCTGCGATTGCGGGCTCCCGCCCGAAAGCGTCACGAGAAACCCTGAAGTGCAGCTTCCCGTCACGGTCAATGAGGACAAATTCGAAATGTAAGGACTGGATACCGGGGCACTGATCGTGGGCGACGGCGGAATCGTCGTGTCGCGTACCCATTCAAAATCGATAGCTGCCGAAACATTTCCGGCCGGATCAGTTTGCGCAATCAAAACGTTGTAAACACCGTCCGCATCCTTGGTCATCGTGAATCCAAACTCCGAGGCATTGCAGGAAGCCGTGCCCGTCGTCGCACCCGAAATCGAGACCGTCGCCCCGTTCTCGCAGCTCCCCACGATTTCGAGCGTCGTATCTCCGGAGGTGAACGGGTTAAGAAGCGGCTTCTTCAGAATAACCGGAGGAGGCGTCTGGGTGTCGCGAGTCCACCGCACAGTTACGAAAGCCGAAAGATTCCCGGCCGGAGTCTCTTGCGAGAGCACATATACGTAAGTGCCATCTCCAGCGGGTGTGAGATTAAAGCTGAAGTTCGATTCAGCACAAACCTGCACCTGTGAATCATCGCCCGCGAGATGGACTTTGTTACCGCTCGAGCAGCCACCTGAGATAGTCAAAGACGCCGAGTTCGAAACAGCGGGATTCGCAGCCGGACTATCGATGGTTGGAACAGGCGGTATCGCGGTATCTCGGGTCCACTGAAACAGCAGATCCCCCGAGGTATTCCCGGCGGCATCCGTCTGATTCAACGTGAAATGATAAACGGCATCCGAGCTCTCGTTGACTTCGACCGTGAAAGACGATCCCGAGCAAGGAGCGCTCGCGGTGGCGTCGCCTGATACATGAACCGTCGCACCGGCCTCGCACACCCCCGAGAGGCTGAGCCGGCTATCGCCGGAGAGATAAGGATTCGCCGACGGCGAAGTCAGTTGAACGGGTAACGGTTTTTCCGTATCCCGCAACCATTGCAGAGAAACCGGAGCCGAACTGTTCCCGGCCCGATCGCGCTGGGCCACTGAAAAGTGATAAGGAGCATCCACGCTCTTCGTTACTGAAAAACTGAAGATCCCGTCCCCACACGCCACATCCTGCGCGTCATCTCCACTCAAGAAAACCCGCGCATTGGCTTCGCAAGTTCCCGTGATTGCCAGAAGCGAAGCATTGCTGACGAAGGGCTGAACCGCGGGTGAGGTCAAAACCGGAGCGCCCGGTGCAGTCGTATCTCGCGTCCATAAGACCTCTTCGGCAGCCGAAGAATTTCCGGCCAGATCCTTCTCCAGAACCGAAAAGCGATACGCCCCATCGAGAATTTTCGAAACGGTCAGGCTGAAAGCGGCCCCGACGCATGCGGTGGTTTGCGCGGCGTCGCCCGCCAACATGACTATTGCGCCCGCTTCGCAGCTCCCCGAAATCGTGAGCGATGCGCCAGAAGAGACCACAGTCAATGGAGAAGGCGTCGCGATCACGGGCTTTGCGGGCGCGCTGCGGTCCAAGACCCAGTTGAGCGAGACCGGAGCTGAGACATTTCCTGCTGAATCACCCTCGGTAAGGGTAAACGTATACGGTCCATCCGAGGACTTCCCCACGGAGAACGAAAACGTTCCGGCAACACAGGGTTGTTGCAGTTGACCAACCGGCAGCATCACCTCTGAAGCCACGGCGCCGGATGCAATATGAACGTTGTTTCCCGTGACACACGAGCCTTCGATCGTCAAAGCCGGCTGATTAGAATAGAACGGATTACCGACAGGGCTATTAATTTCAGGCACCGGCGGCGCGAGACTGTCGCGTATCCATGTGAAACTTGTACCCGGAGAAACGTTTCCGGCGCCATCGGTCTGTTTGAGAGTCACCTGAAGACTGCCGTCACTAGCCTTTTCGAGAGCGAATCCAAAACGCCCTCCGACGCACAGTTTTGAATCCGAGGCATCTCCCGAAAGCGTTACCGTCGCATCCGTTTCACAGGTCCCGACCAATGTGACCTGGTCCGTATTGGCGGTAAAAGGATTTGAGACCGGCTCGCTGATCAGCGGTGCAGCCGGTGCCTGAGTGTCACGAAACCAGAGCAGGTCGACCGCACTCGAAGAACTTTCGGCTATCTCCTGCCGGACGAGGAAATGGTAATGACCGTCTTGCGCTTTGCTCACTGTAAAGGAAAAATCCCCGGTCAGGCAATTCAGCTTCTGAGCATCATCTCCCTCGAGAATGACCCCACTCCCGTTGATGCATGTTCCGGCGATGTTAAACTCCGAATCCCCCGACCGCGTGATCGGGGAGAGCGCAACGTTCGGGGGCGGAACAACTAACCCGCCGAGAGGGACAATGGGCGACGGCAAGGAAGAAGGTAGGACTTTGGACGGTTCCGCCTTTGAGGCGAAGCGCGCTGACGTCGCGCCACCGCCGCCCCCCTTCGCGCAGGAAATAAGCGAAAGAAGGCAGACCCCGATAAGCACCGGAGTTATGCGATCACGACTTCCTTTAGCAAGAAACTGACATCCCATCATACGGCCCGCCTCTGTCAGACTTCATAAAACTTAGCTGGTACTCCTAATTATATTCTGGGCATGGATCATCGCATCTGTAGATATTTAGACGGTGTTAAGACCGTTTTGTCCGCGATTACGGCGCGTTGGGAGTAAAGCGGCGGCAATTTACCCGGAATGAAAACAAAGTAGCCATGGAGGTGTGTCAGTCCTACCCCGGCGCGAAGCCACATCTTGACCGTGCAGCGGCTGCCGTGCTTAGAATTCCAGCGTGACGCGTTGTTTCGGCTTTTCCATAGTTGTCCACGTTCTACTCGCCGTGATCGCCACGATTTTTTTCGCAGGCCCTGCGGCGAAGCCCGTCACGAAACATCACTTTATCGAAATACAAGGCAAGCCGAACGAAGTGCGAACGCATTCCGCAAGGAAATCACCTTGTCGCACCGCTCCGGATCTCAGGCCGGACTTCGTCAGGAATCGCTCATTTTTTTCGGCTCCCTCGGGCCGCTCGAGCGTCGACTTAGCAAATGATCGGGCTTCCGATCGAAGCCAAGACGGGAAAAACCGTTCCCGCGACGGAATATCGAACGGAATGAGCCGCGACCTCCTCTTCACCGAAAGCAAGGTCTTTCAGGTTTTCGATTCACTCGCCCTTCGAATCGACAAGCATCTCGATTATCCCTCTTCGCTTTATGAAAACGGCGTCCACGGAATCGCGACCCTGGACCTCTACTTTGACGGTTCCGGAAACGTCGACGAAAGCAGGAGCCAGTGCCAAGGCGGACACCGCTCGATTCGCGGTATTTTGATCGGGGCCACCCGGAACGCCCTCCTTGAATGGTTCGCCAACGAAGCCGGCCGGATCACAAAAGAGCAATTCAGAAACCAGCATTTCAGGGCGGAGTTCGCGCTCTCGACATTTCTCGGAGACGCGAACGAGGTCACGCAACAGACCCTTGGCTCCTATTCCTTTCTCAGACGAAAATCCCGGCAAACCTGTATCGCCGCCGGTCCCGGGGGGGATCCAGCGCTGAACCTTGCTTGTGTCGCCGCGAAGGCCGCCGCCTCGCTCAAGAACGCCTTTGACCGCAAGGCACATATGCGATTCGTGGCGTTGAGTGATACTCTCGACCACTATGACCAGCTTGGCTTAACCGGTATTAACGAACTGGTGATGAAGGGGCGCGGGCTCCCCCCGCTTGGCCAAAACCCATCACAAGACCCCGTAGACAGCAAAGCCGATTTGGGTTAAGTTTTTTGTCCACCCGGCTCCTTGGCGGAATTGGTAGACGCGTACGACTCAAAATCGTATATCCTTACGGGTGTCCGAGTTCGATTCTCGGAGGAGCCACCACTTGTCAATCTGTTCGAACCCCCGCTTAAATCAATTCGAGACTCCCCTGCATAAAAATGAATTCTGAGACCCTCGGGCAAAACCTCGACCTTCTGAATGAGCTTCTGAACAACCTGCGCCCGGGAGGTTTCACTGGCGGTGTCTCCCCGTCCGAGCTGAGCCAGGAATTCTCGGTAGGTCGCTAGGTCCACTGGATTATCGCTGCTTGCCGAATCCGTACTCCTCGCCAGCCGGTCTTGTTCTTTCTGTTTGAGAAGCTCGATCTTTTCCATCTGCTTGAAGACCGGGACGGGCGAAACGG
>Ga0208375_1001148_pt1 | contig 31630 bp, 28 predicted proteins | sample RifOxyD1_FD_184038 | JGI IMG/M metagenome (GOLD analysis project Ga0208375, IMG submission 184038) | Soil microbial communities from Rifle, Colorado - Rifle Oxygen_injection D1 (SPAdes) | ecosystem: Environmental > Terrestrial > Deep subsurface > Rock core/Sediment | place: Rifle, Colorado...
GCGCAAATATTCCAGTAATTGCAAAAATAGAAAGAAAAATCGCTGTGGAAAATATTGAGACAATTATTGATGAGTCAGATGCAATAATGATTGCAAGAGGGGATTTAGGATTAGCATTTCCGATAGAAGAAATTCCATTCCTTGAAAGAAGAATACTTTCAGCCTGTAATAAGAAAAATAAATATGTAATAGTTGCAACTGAGATGTTGCTTTCTATGGTAAAAAAAGATAGACCAACAAGAGCAGAAGTTACAGATGTTGCTTTCGCCGTTACAGGTGGAGCAAGTGCGGTGATGTTATCTGAAGAAACAACAGAAGGGGATTATCCAGTTGAAACCGTGAAGATATTGGATAGAATAATTAGAAACGCAGAGGCCCATAAGGTTTTATTTTGGCTAGAGAGCAGTGAAGTAGAAAAGTAACCTTTTATACTTCATGCGAGCGACGACAAAAAAAGTTTCGCTAAATGTAGTAAGCTATAGTTATTATGAACGAAGTGAATTTTTAATAGTGTTCTACATGTTCGCACTGAGAAAACTTTATAATAATAAAAATATGACAAAATTAATTTACATTACACGAGCTATACCGGAAGTTGGTATTCAAATTATGAAAGATAATGGTTATATAGTTGATATTGGCTCTACAGATGACGCCCCATCAAAAGATGAATTGATAAAAACATTATCACAAAAACCATATGATGCTCTTGTTTCATTTTTGACTGACAGTATTGATAAAGAAATTTTTGACGCGTGTCCAACTATAAAAATAGTTGCGCAATATGCGGTTGGTTTTAATAATATTAATTTAGAAGATGCAAAAGAAAGAAATATTGTTATAACAAATACTCCTGGATGTTCATCACGTGCTGTTGCTGAACACGCAGTTGCCCTCATGCTTTCATTAACAACAAGAGCAACTGAAGGAGACGAATATATTAGATCTGGGAAATTTACTGGATGGATGCCGGGATTATTAAATGGAGTTGATTTAACAGGAAAGACAATTGGTATTTTAGGTGGGGGTGCAATTGGGCAAGAGGTTGCATCTATTTTACATTTTGGATTTAATTGTCCGATTATTTATTCTGACGTTAAAGAAAATATTTTTTTGAAAGAAAAAATCGGTGCTACTTTTATGGATAAAGAAAGTTTATTAAAACAAAGCGATATAGTTACACTGCATGTTCCGCTATTGCCTACCACTAAGCATTTAATAAATAAAGACACTTTTAGCTTAATGAAAAAAGAAGCGTTTTTAATTAACACTTCACGCGGGCCTGTAATTGATGAAGTTGCCTTAGTCGAAGCTCTAAAAAATGGAGTTATAAAAGGTGCAGGGTTAGACGTTTTTGAATTTGAGCCAGCAATTACAGCCGGTTTGGAAGATATTCCGGACGTCGTTCTTACTCCGCATATTGCCTCATCACGTGCCAGCGTCCGAGCTGAAATGGCAAAAATAGTCGGACAAAATGTAGTTAATTTTTTCGAAAAGGGCGTAGCTTTGAATGAAGCTAGTTGTTAAATCCCTTCTAGGGTTATATTCCTCGTCAGCTTGCTCTAGTATCAGTGTCATCCTAGGCTTGACCTAGAATCCAGTGTCCACTGGATTCCAAATCCTCGCCTTCGTGATTACACTATGGCGTGGCAAGCAAGTTTGGAAAGACATACGATACCCCGCCCTCGAGCTTTGAGGTAGTTCATTAGCCATTAATTGTAAAAACTGCTATAATATAAAAATATTAAACATGAAGCGCCACAAATATATCTTTGTTGTTGGGGGCGTTATGTCAGGGGTAGGTAAAGGAATTACCACCTCATCTATTGGGACCATTTTTCAAGCCAAGGGTTACAGTGTAAATATAATAAAAGCAGATCCATATTTGAATGTGGATGCTGGAACAATGAACCCAACAGAACACGGAGAAGTTTTCGTTTTAAATTGTGGACTAGAAACAGACCAAGACATGGGGAATTATGAGCGCTTCCTAAATCGTGATGCGAGCGAACTTGATTATATGACTTCCGGTATGGTTTATAGTTCTGTTATTAAACGCGAGCGAGAGCTTGGCTATAAAGGTAAATGTGTTGAGGCTGTTCCACATATTCGTGAAGAAATAACTTCACGCATAATTGCTAGTGCTAAGAAAAGTAAATCTGATATTTCTATAATCGAAATTGGTGGAACAATAGGGGACTATCAAAACATAATGTTTATAGAAGCGGCACGTGTTTTAAAATTAGAAAACCCAGAAGATGTAGCTGTGATTATGGTTTCCTTCCTTCCAATTCCAGGAACTCTTGGAGAAATGAAATCCAAGCCAACACAAAATGCTGTGAGACAGCTTAACTCTTATGGATTAAATGCGGACTTTATTATTGCTCGTAGTGAATTTCCATTAGACGACAGAAGGAAAGAAAAAATTGCAATTTCTTGTAATGTGCCAGCTATGCGTATTATTTCTGCGCCAGATATAGAAAGTATTTATGATGTTCCAGAAAATTTTGAAAAAGATAAATTAAGTGAAATGTTGGAAAAGATGATGCATATGAAATCTCGTAAAATGGATTTGTCAGCGTGGTCTTCTTTTGTGAAGAAAGTTAAAAATACAAAAAAGGAAGTTACTATAGCAATTGTTGGAAAATATTTTGATACTGGAGACTTCGTTTTATCAGACGCTTATGTTTCTGTTATCGAAGCAATAAAGTTTTCAGCTTTCACGCAAGGTGCAAAACCAAAAATTATTTGGATGAATTCAAAACATTTTGAAGGTGATATTAAAAAAGCTGAAAGTCTATGTAAAGAACAATTTGCAAATGTTGATGGAATTATAGTGCCAGGAGGTTTCGGTGAAACTGGAGTAGAAGGAAAAATGCGCGTTATAAAATATGCTCGTGAAAATAAAATACCATATTTTGGACTTTGTTACGGTATGCAATTAATGGTTGTAGAATATGCGAGAAATATGGCAGGATTAACTGACGCCCACACGACAGAAATAAATAAAGACACAAAATATCCAGTGATTGATATTATGGAATCTCAGAAGAAGCACATGAAAGATGGGAATTACGGAGGGTCAATGAGATTGGGCGCTTATCCTTGTGAATTAAAATCAGGAAGTATTGCAAGAAAAGCATATGAAAATGCTGGGAAGGGAAAAATTTCAGGTGATAAATATACAATTAGTGAGCGTCATCGTCATAGATTTGAAGTTAATAATCAGTATATTGAAGATTTAAAAAAGGCAGGACTTATTTTCTCGGGGACGTCCCCCGATGGTAGTCTTATGGAAATAGCTGAGCTTCCAAAATCCGTTCACCCATTTTTCCTAGGTACACAATTCCACCCAGAATTATTAGCTCGCCCACTTGATCCACATCCTCTATTTACAGATTTTATAAAAGCCGCACTTTCGGTTAAGAAATAAAATAAAATGGTATTCTCAAAACTAAAATCTATTTTTAGTAATAAAGAAATTCCTTACGGAATACGTTTGATTACAAAGGTAACAAGTATTAGATGGTTTGGTTGGGGTTTTGCTGAAACCTTAATCCCAGTTTTACTTTTTTCATATGGAAATAGTTTTGCTGAGGCGGGACTTTTAAATGCAGCAGTTGATATTACTTTTATTTTGTCTCTTCCAATTATTGGAATGTTTGCAGATAAAGTAAGGGCAACAACTTTAATTTTGATTGGAGCTTTTCTTTATATATTTGTCGGGCTAGGATATTTCCTTACGGGAGTTACTGGTATGGTAATATTTTTGGTCTTAGCAAGATTGATAAATGGAGTTAGCTGGGGGTTGGATGTTGTTGGACGAGATACATATTTTAGAAGACATGTAGATAAAAGTAAAATAGCAACTGCTTTTGGATATTTTGATACAGTTGCTAATTTTTGGTGGGTCGTGTCTGCAATTATTGGAATATTTCTTGTTAAATATTTTTCTATTACAAATTTACTTTTTCTAATTACACCATTTGCGGTTATCAGCCTTTTAGTGGTTTCAAAGTTTAGAAAGAAGGAAGAAAAAATTCACCCAGTTGCGACTCAAAAATTTTCGATTAATTTCTTAAAAGAAATTAAAGATTGGAGTTTGATGTTAAAAAGTATTGTCGGATTTAATTTCTTAATTTCTTTTACAGGAGCGGTGGTTATATTTTTCTTACCAATTGAAGTTTATCGAGATGGTGGAAGTTTAACTTTAGTAATACTTATGGGTATAGCTTATATATTACCGACACTCACCGGATGGAGTTTGGGAAAATTATTTGATACTAAAGGTTATAAAACACTCGGAACAAGTTTAATTATTTTTGCATTATTACTTCTATCACTTTCGTTTTTAACGAGTTTCTCTTGGAGGATAGCCATAATGTTTATTATAAGCATAATACTTGAACTTATTTCTGTAGGTAGTAATGAGCTGATTACAGCCACCGCAACACCAGAACATTTTGGTAGGGTGGAGGGTGTTATGAAAAGTATTACAACTATTGGTGCTATGATGGGACCTCTAATCGTTGGAATTTTAATTGATATGACCAGTGCAAGTAGTGCATATATTTCTCTAGCTGTTATTATTTTTTCTCTAGCGATTATTTTTAAGGTATTAGATAGACAAGGATTTATAGAGAAATACGTTTTTATAGAAAGATAATAATATTTGCGTGATACAATATAAATATGAAGAATGATCTTAATTTACCCCATGTTCATACTCAAGACCAGCCAAAACTTGTAAAAGAAGGAGTGTTTATTATTGATAAAGAAGTTTGGAGTACGCAAAAAAGAATTGCTAGAATTTATGGACGAAGTGTTCCAACTATAAATGACCATTTGAAAAAAATGTATAGAGAGAAAGAATTAACGAAGGCATTAACGGAAAGAGCTTTAATGGTTACACAAAAAGAAGGTAAAAAAGAAGTGGCACGTAAAACTTATGTTTATAATACCGATGTTGTAATTGCTATAGGCTTTCGCGTGAAAGGGGAATGGGGAAAAGAATTTCGCATCTGGGCCAGAGAAGTCGTAAGAGAAAGTTATGACCCGTTGGAACAAATTAAACATTTAGTGGTTAGGAGGTAATTTTAGTAGGTAGTAAATAGTGGGTAGTAGGTAGTTGGATACACACAGGAGATAAAATATTCAATGAAACAATTTTGTTATTCAAAAATACAGACACTGGATTCCAAATTAAATTTGGAATGACATGAATACGAATTTGTATTACTACGCACTACGCACTACTTACTAACAACTTGCATCTGGCGGTAATATCCTTTGCTTAATATAAGAAACATCAACCCCTATTTTTTTATTAGTATTTAAAATATTATTTGGGTCCCAAATATTTTTTACTTTAGAAAATATTTCAATTATTTTTGGAGAATAAAATAATGGCAAAAAGGCTGTACCAATTAGTCCGTCTCCACTGCCCGCGCTACCACTACCTTTATATTTTTTTGCTATAGAAAAACAAGCTTCAGTCGCATTTATAACTTTGTCAGCAAAAGTATTTATATCATTCGGGATAAATGTAATAACAGAAATATGCCCGCTACCTACATTTCCAGTGGTATTAAAAATTAAATGATTTTCATTATGATATTTTTCTATAGCAAGTAAAGTCTCAGGTAAATTTTCTATTGGAACAATTATTCCATCGCCTGTAATACAAGGGATTACAGTTTGGCCACTATAGCTTTCTAATAATTTTTTTACATGAGAAGGTTCAGTAAAATTATGAAGATAATTATCTCCACGCATACAAGTAATACTCTCGGAAGGTAAATTTAATTCCTTCACCAACCTTAATTGTTTTTCATGTAAAGCTTTTTCATCATTTCCTGATTGTGTAGCGACAAGCGTTAAAACATGTGGAGTAGAAGATGAATATATTTCTTTATCCTGCCCACCAAAAGTACTTGAAAGATTTTCGAGTAAGACATCATACATAAAAAGATTATCTACCCCGTTTACTTTACAGGCCAAAATACAATCAGGAAGATTTTGATATTCTGGTATTCTTATCCGTATTGTTTTTTTAAATAGTGGTCTAGGGATAGTTCTTAATTTAATACTTGTGATTATTGCAAGAGTTCCTTGAGAGCCAATTATATTATTTATTAATTGTCTTGGCCCGATGCTTTGCCCCCAAATGTTAAACCCTGAATTATCTTCAGAACATGTTGGCTTTCCTCCACGAATAATATGTGTCTCCGTTGATAAAAGCGGGAAAAGAGATTGATAAATAGAAAGTAATTTTCCGCTCGGCGTTATTCCATCTTCGATTATATGTTGCTCCCCGTTGGAAAGAACAATAGATAATCCAATCACCCAAGAATTAATGCCACCATGTTCAAACGAAGAGGGACTAACATTTTTTGTAGCAACAACACCACCTATTGTATCGTTATCATTTTGTTCTGTTAAAAAAGGTATCTCTAAATTCCAACCAGATAAATGTTCCCTTATTTTTTTGCAACTAACACCAGGGTCAACATTTATAATATTACCAAGCATGTCGACATGTTTTATGCGGTTAAAATATTTTGTCATATCAATTACAATGCCTTCAACTAAAGAAGCTCCGCTAGCATTGTTCCCATTACCTTTTACAGCAACTGGTATTTTATATTCATCAGCACAAGCAATTATTTTTTTAATATCCTCTACTGTTTTTGGATAGGTAATTATATGTGGGAGTATTTTGCATGAAGAAAAATCTCGACTATTTTTTTCTAAAGCATGATAGGAAGTATCTATTTCTCCACCTAATGTTCTTGCTAAATCTGTATAAAGTGTGGGGACTCGTGAGTTTTTAAAGTCCATGTTCGTAAAGGCTCTTGCCGTTTAAATATAATAGATAGGCGAGTATTAACAGTATAAGAATAATAGTTGAAATAAGTGCTATTCTTCGTAATTTTGAATAAGCATTATTTTCAGGAAAAGTTTCAGGTAAAGATGGGACCGCTTCTTCATTTACCACTCCACTATTTATTTCTGTGTTTTGATTATAGGAAGTATCTATCATATTTTTAGTATAACGTGTTTTTGCGCAATTTGTTTGTCAACACTGTCCACACCTAGCAATTGGTAAAAAGTTATATAATAAGAGTATTAATTATTAATAGTCCCACTTATTTTTTATGAAATCCCTCGCATCTTTTTTCTCAAAAGTTTATAAATATGTAACAGCTTTTATAGTTGTTGGTTCACCTTTATTTTTTATACCAAAGACTAGTTTTTTACCAGAAATTACATATCAAATTACTATGACAATAGCGATAAGTATAGCGATTATCTCATATGTTATTTCGGCGCTCATCACTAGGACATGGCATACAATTTCTAAGCTTGAATTTCTAGCCTATGTACTATTTTCTTTGTCCGTAGTTGGGTCTGTTATTTTTGCACGCAACCCAGTGTCTTCTCTGTTTGGAGAATCACTCAATGCTTATAGTGCCGTAGCACTTCTATCTTTGGTTGCTGTTATGTATTTAGTGCGAACTCTGCCAGAACAATTTCGTCATAAGTTAAAGATGATTTTAGTCGGGGTATTAGGAATTTCATCAATAGTATTTATTTGTTTGATGATATTTATTGGTCAAATTATGGAGGTTCTAGCAAAACTTTTTAGTGGCTTCACTTCTCCAACAGCATTGGCCTCATATATTGGAATTTTTGTGGTAACAATGTTTTTCTATGTTAAAAAATCTAGACTCTCTACAGCTTACAAAATTGCTTTAGCATTTTCAGCTGTTGTTATTTTAGCTTGGATTGTTGCTCTTTCTGCAAGTGATGCCAATCGTCCAAATTTTACAGATTCGTTAATAGTTGGAAAAGAAGTTCTCGTTAATGATGGAGTATTCGGAATTGGTGCTAATGGTTATTCTCGTGCATGGCAATTGTATCGCCCACAAAGTGTTATAGCTTCACCATCTTTTGGTTCAGATTTTGAACAGGGACTTGGAACAACAACTACGCTTTTCACAACAGTTGGTATTTTTGGAGTAATAGCATTTATTCTTCTCGGGCTTTCTGCACTTTATAGTACATACAGAAGTTATCGTGAAGAAACAGAGACAGAAGAAAAAGTCATACTAGGCATTCTTCTCCTAATTCTTACTTACTTTACTTTAATTTCTTGGGTAATACCGCTATCTTACGCAATGCTTGTTACTTGGATGGTTGTGGCAGGATTAGGTCTTGCAAAAGCAAAACTCACAGCCTTTCATCCTAATAAAGCAGTCGCATTTATTCTTGTTCCGCTAGCTGTTGTATTGGTTTTGTATTCTTATATGAGTATAAATAAAATAAGAGCTTTCACGTACTTCAACAAAGCTCAAGCGGCAGTATCAGCAAGTGATAAAACAGTTAATGTAAATAATTTAATTGCACAAGCTACGCGTATATATCCATATGACGGATTTTATAGATGGGAAATAGAATATATTATCAGTCAAGAAAGAGTTTTGGTTTCTCAAGAAGTAAAAGACCAGGAAGCCATGAAGACAGCATATTTAGAAAATTCTCAAAAAGCAGTTGATGCTGGAAAAATGGCGATAACAATTAATCCAGATAATTATCAAAATTATGTTTCATTAGGACGTGCTTACGAATTAGCTATTGTTTTCGATAAGGAAGCTGCTTACAGTAATGCAAATAAATCATATAAGGAAGCGATTAAACTTTATCCGGAGAATCCTTACCTTTATGTGCTTTTGGCTCGCCTTGAGGCATCAGCTGGCACCAAGGAGGGGGTTAGACTTCAGCTAACAGAAGCTCTAAAGAAAAAAGAGAATTTTGCTGACGCTCTCTATTTAATGAGTCAGCTTGAAGCTTCAGAAAGTAAAATAGAGGAAGCTATTAAATATGCATTAGATGCTGTAAAGAATGCTCCTGGGGATCCATTGGTTTATACACAGGTAGGACTTCTATATTATGGAAAGAAAGATTATCAAAATGCTTTTAATTATTTAAATGAAGCTCAAAAGAAAGACCCAACTAATGCCAGTGTTGCTTATTTCTTAGCTTTAACATTAAGAGATGGAGGACAACCAGAGGCCGCAAAACAAATCGGACAAGAATTATTGAAACGTAATCCTGGTAATGCTGACCTTGAGACCTTCCTTAAATCAATAGATGCATTAGAGGCACAAGCCACTTCCAAAACATCTGCTAAAAAGTAGCATGACTATTAATGAGATACAATTAAACGTAGACCAACTAAAAGAAAGGCATCCAAAATTAAATGAAGAGCTAATGTCTACTTTGCTTTTGGCGGGTGGTTGGGACGAGAGTTCCATTAAAGAAGCTGTGATGCTTTTTAAGTCAGGACAAATTAATGAGAAATCTAATTTAGCACTTCCGCATCAGGATAACGTTTCTCTTTTAGAATTACCAAAACTTTCTTTACTCGAAGAAAAAAAAGAAGACAAAGAAATAATAGAAGAAACACAGAAAGAATCTTTAGTTACTTCTCTTGTTGATAATTCGTTGACTAATAAAATAAAAGTAAAAGCAACTCTGCCGGACGATTTACCTCTGAAACCATTTGAGGCATCTCATAATATTTGGACATTCTCAAGATATAAAGATATATTCCACGGAAATGAAAAAGAAGAAGACATTGAGGAAAAAGTAGAAGAAAAGAAAGTGCCTGAAAAAGAAATGCCGAAAGTAGAAGTGGCAGAGAAAGAGGAGAAAATTATAATTCCAGAACAGAAAGTATCTAAAGTTGAAAAATTATCTTTAGTAAAAGTTCCAATAACAAAAGAAGATGAAAGAATTATTCTAACTATTGGAATGCTTTTACTTATAGTGGTGATACTTGTTATTTATATGTATTTGAATGGAAGAATCTAAACTAGTTAGGGGTTAGAAGTTAGGAGTTAGAAGTTTTTAAATTACAAAATTTGATTTTGTGTCATTCCAAACTTGATTTGGAATCCAGTGTCTTTAATTTAAGTAGGCAGTAACCAGTGGGCAGTAATCAGTAATACAAATACAGACACTGGACCCGCCTTGCCCGGCGAGGCAGGCCCTGATTTTCATCAGGATGACAACAAAAACATCCGAGTTTTATAAGACAAAGCAGTGCCGTAGGCACTGCTTTTGTATTACTTTATGGACTTTATAAACTTTACAGACTTTATGGACTTATACATGTTAAACTGAACTTCTATGGAAAACAAATACGAATATAAAAAGTTTACTTTTATTAGTGGTTCTATTGCTCTCATTACTATTGCATTGCTCGCATTGGTTATGAGTTTATCAGAGTGGAAATTGATGAGTCGTGGTGGGTCTAATTCCGCATCCATCACAGTTTCAGGTGAAGGGGAAATAACAGCTGCACCGGATATTGCTACTGTTAATTTCACAATACGTGAATCTGCTAAGACAGTACCTGAGGCACAAAAATTAGCTGAAGCAAAAATGGTTAAGGCTCTTGCTTCACTCACTGCATTAGGAATTGATAAAAAAGATACAAAAACAATTTCTTATACAGTAAATCCAAAGTATGAAAATCAAATGATTTATTGTATTACTGTTCCTTGTCCAGCTGGCAAGACAGTCATAACTGGTTATGAAATAAGCGAATCAATACAAGTTAAAGTAAGAAAAATTGAAAAAGCAGGGGAGGTGCTAGGTGCATTAGGAACAATTAATATCACAGAAATAAGTGGTCCAGAATTTACAGTTGATGATATTAATAAAGCACAATCTGATGCCAAGGTAAAAGCAATAGCTGACGCTAGAACAAAAGCAGAAGCTACAGCAAAGGCGCTTGGCGTATCATTAGGTGCAGTTATTCAATATTCCGAAGATAATGGTGGATATTATCCAGTTGCCTATGGAATGGGTGCTATGAAAAGTCAGGCTGTGGATTCTGTCTCTGTACCAACAGGGGAGAGTGTTATAAAGGCGCGAGTGAGTGTTACGTATTCAGTGAACTAGTTAGGGGTTAGAAGTTAGGGGTTAGAGGTAAATACAGATAACAGATTTCAGATTGACGAACGAAGGTGAGGAGACACTGAGCACAGTAGTGCGAAGTGTTAGAAGTTAGGGGTTAGGAGAGAATACAGAAACCAGAAGATAAATATCAGAAAATACACAAAAACGGCACCTTCGGTGCCGTTTTTGTCTTGTAAAATAAGGATTTTAAGTGATTTATATTGACATTTAGCTAAAAACGTGCTATTCTGTATTAGATAATCGCTCTTTTACAGTTTTAGATGTTTACCATAGCTTCAAGCCTTAATTCTTATTAGGTTTTTGAAAAAAAGTTTGAAGCTATGGTAAACCGATGTTTCGGAACCCGCCAGCAAGCTACCCGTAAGGAGTAGCGCTCAATGGAGAAATTACATGAGCACAAAATCAACTGCCACGTTCCCACAAGCCGCGCATCTATTGACCTTGTTTGGTCAGAAAGATGTTAGCAAGGAACAGTTTGGTCAACTCGTTGACCTTGGACTGCTTTCTGACTTGCTTGATTCCGACCCGACGAAGGTCGACCGCGACAAGTTTCGGGATGTGCTTGGTCTCAAAATCACAGTGACACCTGTTGCTGAATTGGTGAGTTCAATCATCACCGTTGACCGTTCTGTTTGCCCATCGTACCCCGATTGGGTGACAAAGGTTATTTACCCGCAATTTGTGGGTATGGGCCCAGTGGGTTACGATGTAACCACACTCAAGCAGTGGCTACATGACGATCAGAAATCTGGTGTCGTGGCTGGCAACCTGATTCATGAATACCTGAAGAGCAACAAAATGCTTGAAGGGTGTCTCGGTCTTCGTGACCTGGAAGAAATACAGAAGAAGGGTATCGCCTTTTTCCGGAAATATTTCCAGGGCAAGGCCGTCTTCGGATGGAAGTCTGTCGTACGGGACTCGAATGGCGACCTGCGTGTGCCGTGTCTGGTCGAGGACGGTGGTGAGGTTCTTCTGAACTGGCGCTGGCTTGTCTTTGACTGGTTCTCCAATAACCCCGCGCTTCGTTTCGTTTGAACTTCGGGCTTGGTCACTTTGTTTTTTAGACACTTTGACCTTAACCCTTTGTCCCGCACCTAGTGATAGTGTGCGGGACTTTTGTTTTGTATACTAAAACCGAGAGTAGATAATGAATGCATGATTATGGTTATGCATCATCGAAATCAGTATCCATATGTCCAGAATATTTAAGATTATAGTTTTAAATAGCGTGGCGTATGTAGACACTTCAAAAATGAAGTTACTTGGTATGGTGTGCTAGACATTGTTATGTCAAATAAAATTCAGCCCTGAGATTTTTCAAGGGGTGGTGATATAGATGGCATATTATATAATCGTACGGAACTCGAATGGCAACCTGAATGTGCCGTATCTGATCGAGAACGATGGTAAGGTTATTCTGAACTGGAACTGGCTTGACAATGACTGGAACTCCAATAACCCCGCGCTTCGTTTCGCAACTTATTTCATTTCTAAATGCCAACATTTTATGTTGGCATTTAGTTTTTCTTTTCTGCTTGTTGTTTTGTTAATTGCCCATTCCATCCACCTAGCATTTTACCTATTTCGTTTGTTTTCTCAGAAAGAGAAATATATTTTTTGGTATCGAGTGATTTTGTTTCAAATAAAATTAGTATAAGAATATTAAACGTATCTAGCTTTCGAATCGCTATACGAACAAAGGTAATAAAGATAATGAAAAATCCGCTGTGTTTGAAGCAGCGGTTTTTTGTTTTCAGCTTAGACTTAGTCGAAGTCCAGAGGCTCTCATGTCATACTTTGCCCGCAATGAATTGCTTAACCAGTAGAGGAATTTCTTCCAAAGTTTCATACCTGGCGAAGGTGTAGCATGGTTCGTTGATTCCAAGCACTAACCGTGTTACAAGGGCATTTGTTTGAGCAAGTGCGAGTGTTGGTTTGCCGTTTTTTTCAACAGCAGTACTCAACTCGTATCCAAGTCCGGTCGACGGGTGGTCCACAAGGGCGATAAAGACATCACACTTTGCAACACAGTTGTGTATGTCCCAAACATAGACATCTTCGGCCGTCCCGGCAACTAACCCAAGGAAGTCGAACACGAAATGTCCGTCCTCCCTGAGAGCTATTTTTAGGATATCCACAGCCCGCTTAAATTCCTCTGAAGCATGCGTCAGTGCGCAGCCAACATAGATCTTCATGGAAAAACTCCTCAGGTTGGTAGCGTCCGGAGACGTAAACAGGGTTATCGAACGAGTCCATATTTACTCTAAAGTATTTATTATAAAGTGTCAATGCTTATTATTTTTAGGTATTGACTTGTTATCTTAATTCCTGTAATATACAAAGTAACAAATGCCCGCGGGGGTGTTTTTTAGAATAAAGGTTATAAGTGCGTAACAAATTAACCGAAATTAAACTAATCACATTATGAATCTATTAAATTATTTTAAGGAGACAAAAGCAGAACTTAAAGAAGTTACTTTTCCTAAAACTTCACAAACAGTAACTTATACAATACTCGTTGTTGTTATTTCTATTGTAGTTGCTCTAGTGTTAGGAGGAGTAGATCTTGGTTTCAAAACAATATTAGCAAAGCTTCTCGCCCGCTAGTATTGTATTTGTATTTTGTGTTTATGTATTAACTAATAACTATTAACCAGTAACTAATAACTACCCATCATGGCTAAACAAGAATTCACCGGAGAGCGTCATTGGTATGCAATCCATACATATAGTGGTTACGAAAACGCAGTACAGCGTAATTTAAAACAACGCATTGAATCTCTTCAAATGGAAGATAAAATTTTCGACGTGGTTGTACCAGTAGAAAAGAAAATTAAAGTTAAAGGAACAAAGCGTGTTGAAGTCGAAGAGAAAGTTTATCCTGGATACATTCTAGTAGACATGATTGTGGATGATAATAGTTGGTATGTTGTTCGTAATACACCCCGCGTTACAGGATTCGTTGGCGCAGGAACAACTCCAGTTCCACTTTCTCAAAAAGAAATTGATTATCTTTTGAATAAAATGAAATCAGGCGAAGTAGAACATGAGATTGTGGTAGAGGTAGGGGAATTAGTTTCTATTATTGATGGTCCATTTAAAGAATTCGAAGGAAAGGTAAGTGAAGTAGATAAGTCACGTGGGAAGTTGAAGGTGCTGGTGAATATGTTTGGACGAGAGACGCCCGTCGAGCTTGATTTTTTGCAGGTTAAAAAAATATAAATTACTTCATCTGCTTTGTTGCAAAGGATTTTTCCTCCCGCAACGTACCCCTAAGTACGTTTTGGTCGAAAAAATCCTTTGCGCCTCGCATCTAAAGCAATTTCTATCTTTTTAAAAATCGAGGGTTGTCAAAACCAATAAAACCTGATAGAATAAGCAAACTTTTCAAATCACATTATGGCAAAGAAAATTACAAAATACGTGAAAGTTCAAATTGAGGCAGCAAAGGCAACCCCCGCTCCTCCACTTGGTCCTGCCTTAGGTCAGGCTGGTGTTCAGATTGGGGATTTCGTTAATAAATTTAACGCAGCAACTCAAGGGAAGCAAGGAAGAATGACAGTAAAGATTTATGTTTACGAAGATCGTACTTACGATTTCGTTATCAAAACTCCTACTGCCACATCTTTAGTTATGAAGTCTGCAAATGTTGCAAAAGGTAACTCAAAAGGTGAAGCCGGAACAATTTCAAAAGAAAAAGTTCGTGAAATTGCAGAAATTAAATTGAAAGATTTAACAGCTCACACAGTTGAACAGGCGATGAAGATTATAGAGGGGACTGCAAGAAGTATCGGAATTACCGTAAAGTAGTTACAAAATCACTTAGAGGATATTTTATAAACAAAAACCACCTAAAAGGTGGTTTTTGTTTATATTCGAGATTTTTGCTAGTATTGTTATATGTATGAAACAGGATATGGGGCGCTACCATCACAGAAATTGCGAGAATTTATAGAAAAAGGGGATTTCAAAAATGTGGAAGAAAAAAATATTAGTCCAGCGTCTATTGATGTTACTGTCTCAGGAGAGTGGTATAGAATAGATGGAGTCTTTTTACCAAAGACCGGCGAGACTATTCCTTCACTTATAAAAAAATTACATGGTGCGCGTCACGCAATTCAAGAGCCGTTGGAACATGGCATAGTTTATATCGCACGCATCAACGAGTCTTTTGATTTACCAGAAGATATTTATGCATATTGCAATCCAAAATCCTCCACCGGACGCCATGATTTACATGTTCGCATCGTAAAAGACGGTGTCGCTAGATATGACACTTTACCAAAAGGAAGTAAAGGAGATTTGTGGGCAATAGTTGTGCCACGTTCGTATCCTGTTTTGCTTACACCTGGATTTGCAATTAGCCAGGTAAGATTTTTTAATAAAAACACAAGATTTAAAGAGTCAGATTTAGATATTGAATGGCATAAAAAACCATTAGCATATCATTTAAATGGTGAGCCATATTCTTATGAAAGTTTTCGTATGAAAGATTCTGATGGATCAATTTTACTTCGCCTTGATTTATCGCAAGACATTGTTGGTTATGAATGTCGAGGCTCAAATATTGTAGTTGATTTAAGTTCAACAAATAACACAATTGATTCTTCACGGCATTTTATTCCAATTAAAAAAACAGGGGACAGTATTGTTTTACGTAAAGATAGTTTTTATATTCTTTCAACAAAAGAAGCTTTAAGAGTTCCACCATACCTCGCAAGTGAAATGGTTGATATGGATTCAAGAACTGGAGAATTTCGTACTCATTATGCAGGATTTTTCGACCCAGGGTGGGGATGTGGACTAGACGGCGAAGGAAAAGGTAGACCTATAACACTCGAGATTCGTACTTTTGAAGATGTTATTATTTCTAATGGTCAACCAATTGGAAAAGTTAAATTTGAAAAGATGGCAGATATTCCAGAAGTTCATTATGACCAAAAGAATTCAAATTATTTAATTCAATCAGGTCCAAAATTGGCGAAGCAGTTTAAAACGGATTAAATCTAGCGTGTATAAACAGTAAAATTAATCGGATAAGGATTTTCTTCTCCTTTTTCAATTTTGTTTTCCGATTCTTTCTTCCAAATAATATTATCTATTTCCGGAAAAGTTGTATCACCAACAAATTCTTCGTCAATGTGGGTTATATATAATTTATCGACGATAGGAATGAATTGTTTGTAAATATCAGCACCACCTATTACAAAAGCTTCTTCATTTGAGTTTTTAAAAATAGAGGCAACTTCATCAACAGAATGGAATACTTCTACTTCAGGATATGAAAATGTTTCATCACGAGTAATAACAATATTTCTTCTATTGGGAAGAGCTTTACCAATTGATAGAAAAGTTTTTCTTCCCATAATTATTGGGTGTCCACTTGTAGTAGTTCTAAAAAATTTCATATCAAGTGGAATATTCCAAAGAAGTTTATTCTCATTTCCGATTACATTATTTTTTGCTACGGCTGCGATAATAGATAGGGACATATTAAACAGCGATTGGTGCTTTTATAGAATCATGAGGATTATAGTCAACCAATTCAAAATCATTTATTGTAAAGCTCTCGATATCTTTTATATCAGGATTTATTTTCATTTCAGGCATTGAGCGTAAATCATTTCTGCGAGCAAGTTGAACATCTGCTTGTGCCAAGTGATTGTTATATAAATGAACGTCTCCACCTGTCCAAACGAATTCTCCAGGGGTAAGTCCAGTTACCTGAGCAATCATCATAGTTAGAAGTGCATATGAAGCAATATTAAATGGTACACCTAAAAATGTATCACAACTTCTTTGATAGAGCTGGCAAGAAAGTTTCCCGTCAGCAACATAGAATTGGAATAAACAGTGACAAGGTGGAAGACCAGCCTTTGCCATCTCGTCGATGTCTGCAACATTCCAAGCAGACACAATCATACGTCTGTCATTTGGATTCTTTTTTATTTGTTCGATAACATTTTTTAATTGATCAATGTGACCTCCATTTGGTGTTGGCCAGTTTCGCCACTGATAACCATAAATAGGGCCGAGACTCCCATACTCTTTTCTGAAATCCATATCAGTTTTTATTTTTTCTACGAAAGCTTGCATTTGTGTTTTCCATTCGTCACTATTTACAATAGGCATTGGTAAACTATTTCTTTGCAAATATGATTTGAATGGCCACTCATCCCAAATGTGTACATTGTTTTCTGCTAAATAACCTAAATTATTATCACCACGGACAAACCATAATAATTCGTGAATAATAGATTTGATCGGAAGTTTTTTTGTTGTTAAAAGCGGAAAGCCTTTTGATAAATCAAATCGCATTTGATGTCCAAAAATTGATAAAGTACCTGTTCCAGTACGGTCTCCTTTTTGTACCCCTTCACTCTTAATACGTTCTATAAGGTCAAGATATGTGTTATCTACGTGATATGTTTTCATGTATGAAGTATACATTAGGCACAGAATTAAAGGCAGTATTTACATGTTTTGAGTTATGTTGTAAAGCCAATTTATGTCTTTTTATATTATTCTTAAAACATGTTACGCTAGGAGTATATTAATCGCTAATATCACCAATTAAATGAAAGACAAAATCATTGAAAAATTAATTAAAGCAGAGGACGCAAGGCAGAAAAAAGTTATCAATTTAATTGCATCAGAAAATTATGTTTCTGATGACGTACTTAAAGCACTCGGCTCCTCACTTACAAATAAATATTCAGAAGGTTATCCAGGACGAAGATATTATGGTGGAAATGTATTGATTGACCAAGTGGAAAACATCGCACGTGAGCGCGCGCTTTCCCTCTTTAAATTAGACCCTAAGAAGTGGCATGTGAATGTACAGCCTCTTTCTGGCTCTCCTGCAAATTTCGCTGTCTACGCGGCTTTTGTGCCATTAGGTGGCAAAATAATGGGCCTCAAGCTCTCAAGTGGTGGACATTTAACTCATGGACAGTCAGTTTCTATGACTGGGAAAATTTGGAAGCAAGTTCCATATTCTGTAGATGAAAAAACAGAAATGCTGAACTATAAAGAAATTGAAAAAATTGCGATGGATGAAAAGCCAGATATTATTGTTGCTGGATTTACTGCATATCCAAGAGTGGTTGATTTCAAAAAATTTGCATCAATTGCAAAAAAAGTTGGCGCACTTTTGATGGTAGATATGTCCCACTTTGCTGGACTAGTTGCAGGGGAGGCATACCCAACTCCTTTCCCATATGCTGATGTTGTAACAACAACTGTTCATAAAACACTTCGTGGTCCACGTGCGGCTATGATTTTTGTTCGCAGGGATAAACGTGAGATGGATAAGAAAATTGATAAGACAATTATTCCAGGACTTCAAGGTGGGCCACATAATAATCAAGTTGCAGCGGTAGCAATTGCTCTTAAAGAAGCTTCTACTCCAGCATTTAAAAAATATGCAAAGCAAGTTGTGAAAAACGCACAAGCCTTCGGTGTAGCACTTGAGAAAAAAGGTTGGCGAGTAATTACAGGTGGGACTGACTCACATTTACTTTTGGTTGATACTTGGGCAAATGGAAAAGGATTATCTGGAAAAGAAGCGAGTGATAAATTAGAAGGTGCTGGAATTATTGTAAATATGAATACAATTCCACAAGACCCACGTGGCGTGATGGATCCGTCAGGTATTCGTGTAGGAACTGCAGCCGAGACAACTCGTGGTGCAAAAGAAAAAGATTTCGTGGAGATTGCAAATAAAATGGATAAGGTACTTCGTGGCTAAATTATGAAAGGAAAGTTTATTGTAATTGAAGGAACTGACGGCTCTGGAAAAGGGACGCAAGTGAAACTTTTAATTCAGCGTTTAAAAGCCGATGGTGTTCCTGTCGAAATGGTGGACTTTCCTCAATATGAAAATCCATCGAGCTATTTTGTTGCAAAATATTTACGTGGTGAATATGGTACAGCGGAAGACGTTGGTCCATATCGTGCATCAATGTTTTACGCACTTGATAGATATGATAAATCTTTCGAAATTAAAAAATGGTTAGACGAAGGAATATATGTGATAGCCAATAGATATGTTTCTGCGAATATGGGGCATCAAGCCGGAAAGATTGACGACTCGGTGGAGCGCGATAAATATTTAGAGTGGCTTAATAATCTTGAATATAAAATTTTTGGAATACCTGTGCCGGACCAAACTATTTTTCTATTTGTTCCACCAGAACTTGGACAAAAAATGGTAAATCATAAAAATGAGCGTAATTATACAAATGGAAAAAAGATGGATATACATGAGGCCGATATTACTCATTTGAAAAAGGCATCTGAGGCATATATTTATGTTGCAGAAAAATATGGCTGGAGAACTATTAATTGTTCAAAAGATGGAGTAATGTTGAGCCGTGAAGTTATTAATGAAGAAATATATAATGCGATTGCTTAATTACAAAACGCACCTTCTTGTATGTCATCCTGATGAAAATCAGGATCCAGTGTCCACTGGATTCCAAATCAAGTTTGGAATGACACAAACACAAGTTTCCTGATTTAAAAAATATTTATGTTTAAACTAAAAATTAAAATCTTAAATAAAGAGGCAAAGATACCAAGCTACGCCACAGCCGGGGATGTTGGATTGGACATGTATTCTCTCGAAGATAAAATAATGAAACCAGGCGAGCATCATATTTTCTTTGTTGGGTTTGCATTAGAGTTTCCAATTGGATATGGAGCTTTTGTGAAAGATAAGAGTGGTATCTCAAAAGCCGGGCTACATACTATGGGTGGTGTATATGATGCAGGGTATCGCGGAGAATATAATGTTCATCTTGTAAATTTAAGCGACAAAGATTATGAGATAAAAAAGGGAAACAAAATTGCGCAACTAGTTATTTTGTCGGTAGAGCTTCCAGAAATTGAAATAGTTGATGAACTTTCAGAGTCAAAAAGAGGAGAGGGAAGGTTTGGGAGTACGGGGAAATAGTTATAAATTACAAAATAATACAAGCACGATTGTGAAGAATAGACTTGTCGTAGATAATTATTCTTAATATTAAGAACGGTCGTTTATTTCTTGTTGACTCTTTTTATATTTTTCAAATAAATCAACCAAAGTTAAAAACTCACCCAAGCATTCTCTCCTTTTCTTTAAGAATGTTATAGTAATTTCTGAAATAAAAAGATTTTCCAAGTCTAAATATTCTCCAGCTTCTTTGTATTTTTTTAGAATATCTTTTGCTTTATTTTTATTATAGCCTGCAGAATAAGCGTCTGAGTTATTCAAGGTATTTAATATTACACACTCTAAATACGGAGATATTTCAATTAAGGTGATTTTATTTTCTAAAGCCTTTAATCTCAACTCATCTGATATTTTAGGTGTGGCATCTACTACACAATATTTTTCGTATTCACCAAGTACATTAATACATTTTCGTAAAACTTCTTCAGCCGAGCCACCTTGCCCACCTTGGACTGAAAACTGTCTGTTACAACCATAAGCAACTTTAATCGCATTAACAAAATACTTATCAGACACACCCTCACAATAAATTAATATCTGTGGGGTATAGATTTTTTTAGATATGCTCATAAATTATTATAATTTAGGAACGCCACCGTAATAGCCAGAAATATACCTGTTGTAGAAATTTTCTCCATTTCTAACATCTGAGCCAAAATCATCAAGTCTACTTAATTCGGTTGCCCCGTCATCATTTTTCTCAGCTATGAATATTTGGTATTTATCTAACATATTCATGACGCTATGTGAATGAGAGCTGAATAATAGTTGGGCATTATTGACGTTCTTTTCTTCGTCCAAAAAGAGACTAACTAGTTCTGTGACTATTCTCGGGTGAAGATATGCATCCAGTTCATCTATAATTACAGGTGTTCCCTTCTGAAGAGCTGAAACAATTAAACGTAAATGTCCAATTAGTTTCTGTGTCCCTCTCGATGCGTCAGCCATATCACTTTCATAAATTTTTCCTTTGAAAATATGTTTTTCCTTACTACTTTTTAATGAAAATTGGTTTGGGGATATCTCTGTTTTTTCGATAAACACCTCTTCAAGGCCTAAGTCATATTTTCTTAGAATTTCCTCAACATTACCCTTTAATTTTTTATCATTATCTAAAGCTATTAAATCAACGATACCGTTACTGTCAAAATTCCATCCAATAGATGGAACATTTGTTGAAACATTCCTCCAGTAGTTAGTAAGCTCAACTAATAGGGGAATATTTAAGATTACACCAATACTAAAGATGCTAATGTCACTTCTTTGGACAATATCAATTTCAGTCGGGAAACCTTTAAGATTTGATTTTATTAAATACTTAGCAAGCTCACCGCTAAACTCTCTAGAAAAGACAGTGGCCGTACCAGTTTTAATTGTCGCGTCCTTTGTTTGTTTTAGGATTTCACTTAAAATCTTATCTCTTGATAAAGAGATGTTATATTCGTATCTAGTATTATCTTTTTCAAAGACTATTTCAAAACTTGTGATTTCCTCACTATCAAAAAATTTTTTGTATAAGTTTTTGAAAGCAGTGTTTTCTTGTTTTAAGATTAAAGATTGTAAGAACGCAAAAGCTTTGAGTATATTTGTTTTACCCGATGCATTTGCCCCAACCAGCATTCCTAATTTGGATACTCTATCTATAACAGAATTGGAATATCCAAAATTGTCAGGAGCCTGTTTGCCTACTGACAGATTAAGAACCTGCTCATTTTTTATTGAATAAAAATTACGTACTTTTAATGAAATTATCATATATTTATTGTCGTGTAATTGTATCAAATTATTATAAAAAAGTCAATTAATTGTAAAAACCATGTAACTTATTGACTTTTTTAGGTATATTTTATAACTTTTCTCTTAAATCTTGTGGATTATTTGTAGAGTTAAATTGAAATTAATCTCGTAGATTATATGCTTGCAATAAATTTTCAAACAATGAAACAATAGTCATTGGTCCAACACCACCTGGTACTGGACTTATCGCATCTGCTTTTTCAGAAATTGATGATAATAAAACATCACCTGAAACTTTATTATCTTCTCCTACAGTTATTCCAACATCGACTATTACACAATTTTCTTTTATATATTCTTCTTTAATTAAATTAGGCTGACCGATAGCAACAATTAAAATATCAGCTGATTTCGTAATCGAAGCTAAATCTTTTGTGTGACTATGACAAATAGTTACAGTTGCGTTTCTATTTATGGAAGCAAGAGCCGTTGGTTTTCCAACAAGAGATGATCTGCCGACTACCACAACATTTTTTCCATCGAGCGAGATATTATAATTAGAAAGTAAAGTAAAAATGCCTTTTGTAGTTGCAGGTAAAATTATTTCATTATTTTCATAAACATGACGAAGATTAAATGAAGTCATTCCATCGACGTCTTTTTTAGGATCTATTGCATCTAATATTATCCAAGGACGAATAGTTTTAGGAAGAGGAAGCTGAACAATTATTCCATGTACCGAAGCATCACTGCTAAAGCTATTTATATTTTTAACTAAATCATTCTCTGTAATGTTATCTTCATATTGTGTGTGGGTAACAGTAGCTCCGACACGAGTGGCGAATAGTTTTTTGTATTGTATATATTTTGTAGAAGCAGGATTATTCCCTACTTGAATAATCACTAAATGTGGCTTAGTAGAAAGCTCGGAGATTTTTGTTGAAAGAATTTGTTCATGTTCCTTTGCAACTTCAGTCCCGTTTAATATTGTGAGAGGTTTGTTATTCATATTGCCAACAATAACACAAAAGATTGTATTTGATAAGTTCGTTTTTCATAAAAAATGCGTTAGTATAGAGATATGAATTCCTACAAAGATATATTTGAAGTGCTTAAAAGTAAGGTAAGTGAGGGTGCTGTCTTTTCTTTATCTCAACCAGAAGATGCTCTGCATGGTGATTTTGCAACGAATATTTCTTTTATTCTTGCGAAAGACAAAGGTGGCTCTCCAAAATCTGTAGCTGAAGAATTGGTACCCGTTTTACAAGAAGAACTAATTGATATTGTAGAAAAGATAGAAGTAGCTGGTCCGGGGTTTATTAATTTCTTTTTGAAAGATGAAATTAGAACAGATGAAGTCAAAGAATTAGCAGAAGGGGCTGTTGTAATTTCTGAAAATAAAGGAAAGGTAATGGTGGAATATACTGACCCAAATTGTTTTAAAGTTTTTCATATTGGACACTTGATGGCAAATGCAATAGGGGAAGCAACTGCAAGATTATATGAGGCAAGTGGTTATGATGTCATGAGAGTTTGTTATCCATCAGATATTGGTAGAAATGTTGCTATGGGTGTTTGGGGTGTAATGCAAAAAGAAAATGAAAAACCAAAAGCTGATGCAGAACTTAAAGATAAGATTTCCTTTTTGGGAATGTGTTATGCCTTTGCAAATGGTGAATTTGAAAGTAATGAAAAATCAAAAGCATCCATTGCAGAAGTTAATAAAGCAATTTACGAAGGAACTGACCTGCCTACCGGCGAGGCAGGCGTAAAAGTTATGGAAGTGTATGCGGAGGGGAGAGCCTTATCATTAGAATATTTTGATAAACTTTATGAAAAATTAGGAACGACTTTTGATAAAACTATTTTTGAATCTGAAGTTGCAGAACCTGGGGCAGAAATTGTAAAAGCAAATATGGGAAAAATATTTGAAGAGTCAGATGGTGCTGTTGTTTATAAAGGGGAGCAAGATGGATTACATACGAGAGTATTTTTAACAACACAAGGACTTCCAACATATGAAGCAAAAGAGTTAGGAAATTATGAAAAGAAATTAGAGAGTTTACCCGAGGCTTCTTTTTATGTAGTTATTACTGCGAATGAACAAAATGAATATTTTAAAGTTGTAAATAAAGTTACACAAAAAATTCATCCAGAATTAACAGATAAACTTGTACATATTGGACACGGCATGATGAGACTACCATCGGGAAAGATGGCATCACGAACTGGAAATGTTATTGGAGCGGAAGATTTGCTAGATATGATTACTGAAAAGCTAAAAGAAAAATTGGCTGATAAAGTTGTAGCATTTTCGGATAGCACACAATTATTAAATGATATTGCGGTTGGTGCGATAAAGTTTTCTATTTTAAAACAAGCCCCAGGCGGAGATATTGTTTTTGATTTTGATAAATCAATTTCTTTTGAAGGGGACTCAGGGCCATATTTGCAATATACTCACGCGAGAATTTGTACGCTTTTAGAAAAGGCGAAAGAAGCAGATATAAATACAGAATCTTATGTTGTCGAAAATCCTGAAAGAGAATTAGAGCAAGTTTTAATTGGTTACAGGCAGACGCTCGAAAAATCTTTTAAAGATTTAGGTCCGCATCATATTGTTCAATATTTACTTTCACTTACAAGAGCATTCAATGCTATGTACGGACGTACACAAATTGTTGATGTGAATAATAAAGAGAAGAGTGCTTATTATGTGATGCTTGCAACTGCTACACAAAAGATTTTAGCTCATGGTTTGCATACGTTAGGAATTAAAGCCCCAGAGAGAATGTGATTTCTCGCCAGGGACAAAGAGCGAGAAATAATCCAGCCACACTGTGTGTGGCTGGGTAAATTTTGTATTTTTGAAAATTGGAAATTGATAATTGAAAATTTTGTAATTCCGTTGTATTATAAAGATATAGCATCGACGGGACTAATCACCCCAGAGCACGGGAAGAAATCCGCAAGGAAAGTAGAACCCATTTAACGAGGGGATAGAAATATCCTGAATACAAGGTGGTACCACGAATTAAAAAATCGTCCTTGGAAAACAATAATCAAAAAGTATTGTTTTCTGTGGACGATTTTTTATATAATTTATGAACGAAAACAACAAACAAAAAACAATATCAGAAAAAGAGCAAGAGATTTTAAATTTCTGGCAGGAAAATAAAATCTTTGAAAAATCAATTGAAACTCCAGCTGGTGAAAAAGCCAAAGGAGATTTCTCTTTTTATGATGGCCCACCATTTGCAACAGGGCTACCACACTTTGGCCATATTCTTGCGGGAACAATAAAAGATGCAATTCCTCGTTATCAAACGATGAATGGTAAAAGTGTTCGTCGTAAATGGGGATGGGACTGCCACGGTCTTCCAATTGAAAATTTGATTGAGAAAAAATTAGGACTAAAAAGTAAAAAAGATATTGAAGATTTTGGTGTTGGAAAATTTAATAAAGATGCGAATGACAGTGTTCTTCAATATGAAGAAGAGTGGAAAAAAGTAATGCCAAGATTAGGCAGATGGGCAGATATGGAACATCCATATAAAACAATGGACGCGACTTATACAGAAAGTATTTGGTGGTCATGGAAAACTTTATATGAAAAAGGTCTTGCTTATGAGGGGAATAAAATGATGCATATTTGTCCACGTTGTGAGACGCCACTTGCTCAATCAGAAGTTGGTCTTGAATATCATGATGTTACGGATTTATCTGTAACAGCAAAGTTTGAACTAGTAGATGAGCCGGGGACTTTTGTTTTAGCGTGGACTACAACGCCGTGGACATTACCAGGAAATGTAGCTCTTGCTCTCAGTAAAGACGCCGAGTATGTAAAAGTCTTATCAAAAGAAGAGGGGAGTACAGAGCAAGAAGTAAGTAAATACATTGTTGCAAAAAGTCGACTAGAGGAGGTTTTTAAGGGTAAGGAATATGAAATAGTTGAAGAATTTAAAGGAGAGAAATTAGTTGGCAAATCATATAAACCACTATTCCCATATTTTGAAGATAAAGAAATTGAGAATAAAGAAAATATTTGGAAAATTTGGCATGCGGATTTTATTACTCTTGATACCGGTACTGGTATTGCTCATGAAGCACCAGCATTCGGTGCGGAAGATATGGAACTTGCAAAGGCAAATAATATTCCTGTAATTAAGCATGTAAAAATGGATGGAACTTTTACAGCGGACGTTACAGATTTTGCTGGAATGAAAGTAAAAGTAAAAGATGATACTCAATCGGCTGACATTGAAATAATAAAATGGCTAGCACACAATGGAGAACTTTTTGAAAAGCATAAAATAATTCACTCATACCCACTTTGTTGGAGATGTAAAACCCCGTTACTTAACTATGCGACATCAAGTTGGTTTGTTGATGTTCCAAAAATGAAAGATAGATTAATTGAAGAAAATAAAAAAATTATTTGGGTGCCAGAGCATATTCGAGATGGGCGATTTGGAAAATGGCTAGAGGGTGCGCGTGAATGGGCGGTCTCACGTACTCGTTATTGGGGTGCGCCACTTCCAGTTTGGAAAAATGAAGATGGGGAGATGATTATAATTGGCTCTTTAAAAGAATTAGCTGAGAAAAATAAACAACAACCAAAAAATATTTATTATGTAATGCGTCATGGAGAAGCCGAAAGTAATGTAGCAGGGATAATTGACTCAGATGGAAGTGAAACTAATAATCTTACAGAAAAAGGAATAGCACAGGCAAAACTAAGCGCAGAAAATCTTAAAGATAAAAATATTGATGTGATTTTTACTTCGCCATTTTTAAGAACAAAGAAAACAGCAAAAATAGTTTCAGATATTTTAGGTGGTGTTGAAATTATTGAAGATATGCGTCTTAAGGAAGTCAATGTAGGTATTTATGACAAAAGAAAAGTGTCTGACTATTTGAAAGAAGTTGGAAAATTAAAATATCTTACACTGGATAATCGTGTTAAAGGAGGGGAAACACACAGAGAGGTTATGAATCGTATGGTGCAGGTGTTTATGGAAATGGAAGAAAAATATGAAGGGAAAAATATTTTATTTGTTACCCACGGTGGGCCAGCCAGGATGTTTGTAGCTGGTGCGCATAATCTTACAGAAGAAGAATTACTTATTGATGAAGCAACTGATGAAGCAAAACTTTATCCAAAAAACGCAGAAGTTGTAAAAGTCTCGCCATTAATAATTCCTCGTGATGAAACTGGGGCTGTTAATCTTCATCGTCCTTATATTGATAACACTGAACTATTAGTTGATGGGAAAACATATAAACGTATTCCGGATGTATTTGATTGTTGGTATGAATCAGGTTCAATGCCATTTGCTCAACTTCACTATCCGTTTGAAAATAAAGAAATTTTTGCAAAAAATTATCCGGCAGATTTTATTGCCGAAGGTTTAGACCAAACACGCGGATGGTTTTATTCACTTATCAATTTAGGTGTAGGATTATTTGATAAAGCTCCGTATAAACATGTGGCAGTGAATGGACTTATTATGGCAGAGACGGGTATGAAGTTATCAAAGAGTGAGAAAAATTATACAGACCCAATGGAGCTTGTAGAAAAGTATGGGGCGGACTCTATGCGTTACGCACTGTTATCTAGTCCAGTTGTAAAAGGGGAGAATTTACTTTTTGGTGATGATATTGTTTCTGATATTTATAAAAAGTTAGTTTCTCGATTATTAAACGTGCTTTCATTATATGAAATGAATAAGCCTGAAAATGTTATTGCAAAAAATACATCAAGTGATGTATTAGATAGATGGATGATTTCTAGGGTGCATGAATTATTGCGTGATGCGACAAAAGGATATGACTCATATAAATTAGATGAAGCGACTCGTGGGACAGGAGATTTAATCGATGATATTTCTGTTTGGTATACAAGAAGATCACGCGAAAGATTAAAGGGTGATATGGGTGAGGAAAGTCAAATGCGTGCTTACGTTACTTTGACTTATGTATTACAAACATTAGCAAAAACTATGGCACCAGTTATGCCATTCACTGCTGAAATTGTTTATAAAGCTTTAAATGGTGAAAGAGAGTCTGTCCATCTTGAAAGTTGGCCAACAGTTGGAGTTATTGAAGATGAAGTTATAAAAGAAATGAAAAATGTAAGAGATATAGTTACGGTTGCTCTTTCACTTCGAACACAATCTAAAATCGCAGTTCGTCAGCCACTTCAAAAAATTACTCTGAAAGATGAGATAAAAAGCGAGTATCACCAAATAATTTTGGACGAACTTAATGTTAAAGAAATCGCATTTGCTAATTCTTTAACTGAGGTCTGCGTATTAGATACAGAAATTACTGAAGAATTAAAATTAGAAGGGGACGTGAGAAATCTTATGCGTGCCGTACAAGATGCTCGTAAAGAAAAAGGATTAACTCCGCAAGATTCTATTATTCTTTTGACAGATTATTCTGTGCCAGAAAAGTTTAAAGAAGTATTAATGAATACTTGTAAAATTAGTGAAATAAAAGGAGGAAGCGGAAAATACAAAGCTGAGACCGGAGTAGGGGAGGTGTCGTTTGATATAAATTAATTATTCTTCAGTTTTTCACTGGACCAATTCTTAATTACAAAACTCCAACGCATGTCATTCCAAACTTGATTTGGAATCCAGTGTCCACTGAAATTATAAGGCACTGGACCCGCCTTGCCGGCGAGGCAGGTCCTGATTTTCATCAGGATGACACGGGGAAACATTGGTGTCGTAATTGCCTTAAAAGTAAAGAAGTTGCAATTCTATATGTTTTTGTTACTATGAAAATATGAGTAAAATAACATTAAAAAATAACAGAGAATATACTGCTTTTTTTGAGGAAAATGAACTCGGAGGATATACAATTACTGTGCCTGCACTTCCTGGGCTTGTTACAGAAGCAAAAGATATGAAGCAAGCAAAGGTTGTGTTACAAGATGCCATTACTTGTTATATTGAGGGGCTAAAGAAATCAAAAGTAGAAATACCAAAAGAAAGTTTTGTTGCAAGTATGCGTTTGCAGTTTGCTGTGTAATTCGTATGCCAAAACTTCCAATTCTTACACCAAAAAAGTTAGTAAAAATTTTGTGTAAAATTGGTTTTTATATTCATCATCAAACAGGGAGCCACATTAACTTACGCCATAGTATTAAAAATAATTTACATGTGGTTATTCCTTATCATACGAGAGATTTAGCTCCAAAAACTCTCAAGTCAATTATTATGCAAGCAGATATTTCCATAGATGATTTATTATAATTAAAAAACCATGCCACCAAAAAAATTTGAAGGAAAGTTTGGAATACCACAATCTAATTCTATTGACTCAGAGCTTACCTCCGCACTCTATAGACTTCCAGACTCAATAAGTCTGCCTTTTATAGAAAGCATGACAGAAGATATCGTTAGTAAAGTAAATAAAAGATTAGAAGAAATGTATGAGGAATCTTTATTAGGAAATGATAAAGGTATTGCAAATGTGAGAATTAGACGTGCTCTTTCTGATGAACAAAGAAAAATACTTCAACTCAAACTTACAAGGCACTTTGAAGACAATGGTGAATCTGCAAAAATAGACGTACCAGTATGTGTTGATGCACTCATAGAGTCACCAAGATTTTTAGAGAGTATGAAAGGAAGTATGGACAAACTTTTTGCAATGCATGAAATGAAGATATTACAAAAGATTGCCGAATTAAGACGTAAACGAGCAGAGATGAGTGGAGATGAATCTTTGTATAATCCTTATGAAAATCTTTTTGAAACAAGCAGTGGCAAATATTGTATGGCAAGACTTTTGAATATGCCTCATTTAGAAGAAGAGTCTGAATATATGGATCATTGTGTTGGAACAAGTACAAGCTATGTTAACAAAATCAAGAAAGGTGAGGTCGAGATACTTTCTTTTCGAGACACATCAACTAATAATCCAATCGCTACTATTGAGTATGATCTTAAGAGTAAAAGATTACTACAGATAAAATTAATGAGTGATAAGTTGCCAAAGTTAAGCGACTCATTTTCTGCTGATTTATTAGAAGCAATAGAAAAATTGGAGACGACAACAAATGATCTAGGTGTTCCTAGAGTTATTGAGGGTAGTCTAGCTAAGGACATGAAGACACTCCTATCTTTACAAGAGAAATCCAAAAAACAAGAAGTATATACAAGAGATGACCTTTTATTTCTATATGAAATTAGTTCACCTATCCAATGTTTTGATAGTGGAAGAGATCCACTTATTGATGAGTTATTGCGAAAAAGAAACCGCCAAGAAGACATACAACTCCTTTGTAATTGTGAGTCACAGTTTATTGCATTTGACTTCATTGATATCAATGAACAAACTCAAGTTTTCTGTGAAGACACAGGGAAGAAAATCACTTTTGTTGATTTTCGTCTAGAAGCAAACCAAAAGAAACTCCCGCAACTTCTCGAACTCGCACAGCACATCAAAGAAAGTGGTAGTCCCGCGAGACCGGATATGTCATTTGAAGGTGGAATAGTAACTATAGATATATCAGAAGAAAAATTAAAAGATACAAAGACAGTCTTACAATCATACAAAGAAGCAGACAGTAGCTCTCCATCATGGGTATGGGATGAATGGATAAACGCACCCTATACTAAACCAAAATTACCACTAGAAACTATTATTTTGTCATATAACAAAGATACAAACACAAGAGAATCATCAGATAAAATTGTATCAGATATGAATAGATTAGGATTAAGACCTGCAACATTAGAAGAACTTATTGCTCTTGGAGTAATAAAACCAGAATTTAATAAACGAAGTGGCTCTTACCTTGTTGAACTAACAAAATATTCTTTGGATGGTGGTTCCTACGTTCCCTGCGTGGACTGGGGTGGCGACGAGCGTGACTTGGTCGGGTATGAGTGGGGGAGTAGGTGGATTGACAGGAATCGTTTTGTTTGCGTTCGCAAATAGTACTTAGGTTTTAGTTACTTTACTTTTGCTTTAGAACTTTTGACTTAAACAAATTTTAGAAGTATCACGTATACTAGAACATGAGAGTAGATAATGAGTGTATGGATATTTTTATACAACATCGAAATCAGTAGGGTATAGATGAGAATTCAAGTACAAGAATAATGTATAGGAAGAGTATCTATATTTGTTTCAAAAAAGAAATCTACTTGGCGTAGTTATGTTAAGTATTATTATACTAGCTTAAATTCAACATATGGTTGCGACTGTGTGTGGTGGTATGCATGCATAACTACGAAATCTTTGGATGGTGATTCCTACGTTCCCTACTTGAACTGGAATGGCGACAAGCGTAACTTGAACAGGAATGAGTGGAGGAATAGGTGGAATGACAGGAATCGTTTTGTTTGCGTTCGCAATTTAATTTCTTTACATAACACGACCTCCGAGTCCAAGACATGAGTCTGCTGACTCAGGAGGTCGTGTTATGTTTTTTTGTATGAATTTGTGTCATTCCCGCGAAGGCGGGAATCCAGTGTCCAAATGAGTATGGGCCTGGATTCCCGCCTTCGTGGGAATGAGTTACGAAAAACTAATTAAGCTGTTTTACAACTTGATTATGCCAACCACCGAGCATCTTACCTATTTCGTGTAACTTTTCGCTGAGTGCTATATATTGTTTTGTTTCAAAGGCTTTTATAGTATGTGCCACACGAAGCATTACTTTTGCAGTATCGAGTAGTTGTATCGCTTTCTGAATATATTGTAGCTTCTGTTCTTTCTTCACAAAAAGTGCCGATGAAGTATATTGGATAACTTCACATAGGAGAGTATCTATTTTTACACCGAGCGAGTATCTATGAACTTTTGGAAAGTGTATGATGTAGGAATGCCAAAGTACATAAGCAACTTCGAGTTTGAGGATAAGAGGAGGAGTACTGATTTCGTGGG
>Ga0208375_1001149_pt1 | contig 31573 bp, 26 predicted proteins | sample RifOxyD1_FD_184038 | JGI IMG/M metagenome (GOLD analysis project Ga0208375, IMG submission 184038) | Soil microbial communities from Rifle, Colorado - Rifle Oxygen_injection D1 (SPAdes) | ecosystem: Environmental > Terrestrial > Deep subsurface > Rock core/Sediment | place: Rifle, Colorado...
GACAGCAGCCAACAGTTCGCAGTCAACCAGGGCGCCATGCAGCGTACGCGCCGTGTTGTCCACGCCATAGTGTTTACACAGGGCATCCAGATTGTTGCGCTGCCCGGGACGCAGGGCCTTGGCCATGGCCAGGGTATCGATGACGCCGTCGCACCAGTTGGGCAGCGGCTTCATCTCCAGCTGGCGCAGCTCCATATTAAGGAAGCCCACGTCGAACGGCGCGTTATGAATGATCAGTTCGGCGCCCTGGATAAAGTCGACGAATTCCTGCGCCACGTCGGCAAAGCGCGGCTTGTCCTGCAAAAATTCGGGGGTGATGCCGTGCACCTGCATCGCACCGGCGTCAATATCGCGATCCGGATTCACATAACGATGCAGATGGTTACCGGTGAGCCGCCGGTTGACCATTTCGACCGCCGCCACCTCGATGATGCGATGCCCTTGATTGGGATCAAGGCCCGTGGTTTCAGTATCCAGAATGATTTGTCGCATGGATTCAGTCCGACCTTATTGCGCCTGCAACACGCCCTGGTTGGCCAATTCGTCCGCGCGTTCGTTTTCCGGATGGCCATTATGTCCACGCACCCATATCCATTCGATACGATGTTGCTGGCTCAGGCTTTCCAGTTGCTGCCACAGATCCTGATTTTTAACCGGCTTGCCGTCACTGGTACGCCAGTTGCGGCGCTTCCAGCCGGGCAACCATTCGCTGATGCCTTTTTGCACATATTGCGAGTCGGTATGGACTTCAACCGTAGAGGGGTGCTTGATTGATTCCAGCGCACGGATGACAGCCGTCATTTCCATGCGGTTGTTGGTGGTATCCCGCTCGCCGCCGCAGATCTCCTTGCGGTGGCCGTCGGTTACCAGCAACGCACCCCAGCCCCCCACGCCGGGGTTGCCCTTGCAGGCGCCATCGCTGTAGATATAAATAGTGTCAGAGGTCACGACTGATCCGATGCTGGTTGATATTGATGACTTTTGCGTTCAGCACTTTTGCTGCCGGTGCCAGCAAACGCGGCGCCAAAGCGGGTTTCCACTGCGGCAGAATGACGTGCATGCCCTGTACGCGTTTAATCGCCTGCAAAAAATACACACCGCCGCCCATCGCCCACCAACGGTCGCCCGCCGGCTCCATGAAACGCAGCCGCCGCAGCCATTTTTCTCGATTGATCGGTGGACGGTAACAGCACATGCTGCCGCCCGCCACTTCCATCCCCAGCAAAACCATCCAGTCCTTCACCCGCGAAATGTTCAAAAAATTGCCGTTCCAGGGATAGCCGCGTTCATTTCCCTTCAACTGATGCGCCAGCCCCCACAAACTGCGCGGATTGAAGCCCGCCAGCACCAGCCGGCCCTCCGGGCGCAACACACGCTCGGCTTCGCGCAAAACCTGATGCGGGTTCGAGCTGAATTCAAGCACATGCGGCAGCAACAGCAAATCCAGCGACTGCCCTTCAAACGGCAAAAACATCGGATCGGCATGCACCTGGGCGGGGGCCTCCACGGCACAGGTCACGCGCAGCGGGATACGGCTGTTTCGCAAAAAATCGATTTGCGGCAAACCCACTTGCACCGCATTGAAGCCGAACACGTCCGATACGGCCTGGTCGAAATAACGCTGTTCGCGAAACAGCAAATGCTGCCCCAGCGGGGATTCAAACCATCCGGCATCCAGCTTGGATAACATAGTCCTTCTCCTGTTTCACCGACATGCCATGTTGACACTCATTTCCCTGCCTGCGTTCGACGACAATTACATCTGGGTGTTGCACGATGGCCGCCACGCAGTCGCCGTCGATCCGGGCGATCCGGCGCCGTTGATCGCGTTTCTTGATGCGCATCAACTCAAGTTGACGGCCGTGCTGATTACCCACCATCACCGCGACCATACTGGCGGCAACCTCGTGCTGCGTCAACGCTACAACTGTGCCATCCACGCACCGGACAACCCCCGGATTCCCGGCGTGACGCACAGGCTGTGTGGGGGCGATTCGGTCAGCCTCGCCGAGCCTGCCGTGCACTTCGACGTGCTGGCGACACCGGGTCACACGCTCGACCACATCAGCTACGTCGGCCACGGAAATTTGTTCTGTGGAGATACGGTATTCGGCTGCGGGTGCGGGAAACTGTTCGAGGGCACACCAGCGATGATGGCGGCCAGTCTCGACACCATTCTGACGCTGCCCGATGCTACCCGAGTCTGCTGTGCGCATGAATACACCCTGAGTAATATTGACTTCGCCAAAACCATCGCAGGCGACAATCCCAAACTGCTGGCGCGCGAACATACCGACCGTAATCTGCGTGCACAGCGACAGCCCACTCTGCCCTCGACTCTGGCGCTGGAAAAGGCCACTAATCCCTTTCTGCGTTTTCACGAGCCGGACATGACGGCTTTTGCCGCTGCATATCTGAAGCGTCCGAATCCCGGTCCGGCCGAGGTGTTTGGAGCCATTCGCGCCGCCAAGGATGAATGGGATCGCTAAACATCGGGCAGAGCGGTTAAAATGGCCACCGTGATTGAACACGGGAGCCGATCTTGCCCGGTATCAAAGTAACTCAAAAGGCATTGACCAAGCTCGGTCTTGCAGTGTTAAGTGCCTGTATCAGCCTGACGGTTTGTGCAGACGACGTTTACAGCAGCACCCAGTCGCTGCAATGGGGCGACAGCGCAGTCAACAATGAAACCGACACTGAAACGGCAAGCGAGCTTGGCCAGGAGGATGTCTGGCTGCGTGTCCGCAGTGGTTTCAAGATCGATGATGCCGCCTCGGATAACCCACTCGTGGCCGTTCACGAATCTCGGTATGCCGCGCAGCCGGACTCCATCCTCCGCATGGTCAATCGATCGCGCCGTTATCTGTATCACATCGTTCAGGAAGTCGACCGGCGCGGAATGCCGATGGAAATTGCCTTGTTGCCGATGATCGAAAGTGCGTTCAAATCGACCGCGCTCTCAACCTCGGCAGCTTCCGGCATCTGGCAATTCATTCCCTCGACAGGCCGCCATTACGGACTCAAGCAGGATGCCTGGTACGACGGCCGCCGCGATTTTCCAGCCGCCACCAATGCCGCGCTGGATTACCTCAGCAAGCTTTACCTCGATTTTGGCGATTGGCAACTCGCCTTGGCTGCTTACAACTGCGGCGAAGGCTGCGTGGGGCGCGCGATCCAGAAAAATGTACAGCAAGGCCTGCCCACCGATTACGCCAGCCTGCCTCTCCCTGCCGAAACCCGGAATTACGTCCCCAAGCTGCTGGCCATCAAGAACCTGATTCGCAACCCGGAACAATATGGTCTGGTTATCGACAGCCTGCCCAATCAGCCGTACTTCAACCAGATTCCGGTTCGCGCCAATCTGGACATGCACTCCGCCGCCCGGTTGGCCGACATGAACAACGATGAGTTCATGGCCTTGAATGCTGCGTTCCCACGCAATCTCATCCGTTCCGACACCCCCGTCAACCTACTTGTTCCAGTCGAAAAAGCCGATCAGTTCCAGCGCAATCTGGAAGCAGGCAACTGGGACTCCTGGCAGCCTTATGCCGCAAGGAAAGGCGAGCGTCCGGCAAACATCGCCAAGCGCTTTGATGTCAGCCTCGCCCGTCTTACCGAACTCAACCAGTTTCGCCTCAAAAACGGCAAACTGGTGAACGCACAGACCATCCTGGTTCCAGTCAAAGGCCGTGGCGAGGGGGCGAGGCTTGAGGAGGACATACCCGAAGATGCCGCACCCGCCAGCCCGAATCCGGCTCAGCATGTGGTGCAGCGCGGTGAAACCCTGTATGGCGTCGCGCGCCGCTATGGCGTAAGTGCGGCCCAACTCACTGCGGCCAACCCTGGACTTGATACCAACCTCAAAGTCAACCAGCGTATTCACTTACCTGAAGTAAACACGGCAGGCGTCCGCGATGTGGCCTATTCTCGGCAGGCCACCCCGATTCCACGCCCTAACAAGTCAGCCAAGTCCACGCTCTATACCGTTAAACGGGGCGACACCCTGCACACCATCGCCCAACGCTTTGACGTCAAGCTGTCCGAAATAAAATCGTGGAATCCCGACCTGAAAGACAGCGGCAGGGTTCAGGCAGGGCAGACCGTCATCGTCAACAAATCCTGAACTGAATTCAATCAGTCAGGTGCCGGTGGCTCGCCCGACTTGTCCGACATCACCAGCCCCACACCCACCGCTGCCAGCACGCCCCACAGCACGGCCGCCCAGATGCCCAGCGCATCCGACAGCTGTCCCATGAAAATCAACATCAGCATGGCGACGGTCAACACGGCATTGCCGAGCCAGAAATTGCGCTTGTGTTTGCCCGTATTCAATTGAAGCTCCACTCTGAAAATGGACAGGGTATCTGGAATTGACGGCTGAAAGAATCCAGTTCAGCAGATTTACGATCAGGCAGCCCCAAGTGTTGAAAGGCAACATGCACGACGGGATTAGACCTTCTGTCGTCATTGATGCCGATCCTGGTGAAGTGTCTGGTTGTCGGCCGTTGCTAACCGTCACAATAAAACGGCGGCATGTATCCAGTCCTGTTCTTTGCCTGAAAAAAATCCGACAGGTCAGCGTTCCAGGATGAACTTCAGGGCCTCCTCGGCCGGCAGGGGTTTGCTGAAGAGGAAGCCTTGCATGAAGTCGCACTGGTGCTGGATCAGGTAGTCGCGCTGGGCTTCGGTTTCAACGCCTTCTGCAGTCACTTTCAGGCCGAGATTGTGTGCCAGGGCCAAGGTGGCGGCGCTGATCTCAGCATCGCTCGGGTCGGTTTCGATATCGCGAACGAAGGTGCGGTCCAGCTTCAACACTTGAATAGGCAGGCGCTTGAGATAAGCAAGAGAAGAATAGCCCGTGCCAAAGTCGTCGATGGCAAGTTGGATGCCTATGTTACGTAAGCCTTGCAGCTGGACAATGGCGCGTTCGGGGTTCCCCATGGCGACCGACTCGGTGATTTCCAGTTCAAGATCGCTGCCCTTCAGGCCATGGCGCTTGAGCAGCGTATCCACGTTTTGCACCAATCCCGGCTCACGCAACTGTTGCGCGGAGAGATTGACTGCCATGCGTATGCCCTCTACTCCTTGCGCCCGCCACGCGCTCAGTTGCCGACAGGCCTCTTCCATCACCCAGCCACCCAGGGCCTCGATCAGACCTGACTCTTCAGCAATGGGAATGAACTTGAGCGGGGGAATGTCGCCGAGCACAGGATGACGCCAACGCGCCAGCGCCTCGACGCCAAAAACCTTGCCGTCATGGGCACGGATCTGCGGCTGGTAGTGCAGATGCAGCTGGTTGTTGCGCAAGGCCTGATGCAGGTCATTCTCCAGTTCCAGACGCTCACTGGCAGCAGCATTCAGCGCCGAGGTAAAGTACTGGACATTGTTCCGGCCGTGTTCCTTGGCGTGGTACATGGCAGTGTCAGCATTTCTCATCAGGGTCGGCCCGTCCTCTCCATCGCCCGGGTAGACAGCGACACCGATGCTGGGACTGGAGTGCAAATCCTTGCCGTCGAAGACGTAGGGTTGGCCAAGCGAACGCAGGATCTTGTCGGCGAGGGGCGCGGCTTCCATCTCGTTCGTGATGTGGGTGAGCACGACGATGAACTCGTCGCCCCCCAGGCGGGCGACGATGTCGCTTTCCCGCACGCTATCGCACAACCGCCGGGCGACCTCGATCAGCAACAGATCGCCGACATGGTGGCCCAGGGTGTCGTTGATGGTCTTGAAGCGGTCCATGTCGATGAACATGACCGCGACGCGAAGATCGTCGCGGTGAGCGGAAAGCAGGGCCTGGTCAAGTCGGTTTTCCAGGTTGTAACGGTTGATCAGGCCCGTGAGCGGATCGTGATGGGCGAGAAAATCAATGCGCGCCTCATTTGCCTTGCGCTCGCTGATATCGGAATAGCTGGCGATGTAGAACATGACGGTCTGGGTCGCATCGCGGATGGCAGAAATGGAGGCCCATTTCGGATACACCTCGCCCGACTTTTTGCGGTCCCAAAGTTCTCCGTTCCAATAGCCGTTGTCCTGTAGACAGCGCCACATGTCCTCATGCACCAGCTCGGAGGTTTTTCCGCTGCTCAGCATCTTGGGATCCTTACCCAGGACTTCGTCGACGCCGTAACCTGTTTGCCGGGTGAAGGTGGCGTTCACGTTGACGATTCGATTGAAACGATCCGTGATCAGCATGGCCTCGCCGCTGCTGTCGAACGCATTGGCATACAGGCGCAATTCTTCAGCTACCGACTCGGCATCTTTTCGCGCCTGTTCCAGCGCGCTGTGTCCGCGCGCGACATTTTCGACCATGCTGCGCATTGCATTGGTCAGTTGCCCGACTTCGTCTCCAACCGCTGAAACCGGGTGATTCGACAGGTCGCCACCGGCAATTCGCTGCGACCATTCCAGCAGGTCGGAAATCCGCACGCTCGCCCGGCGCGACACATAAAAGGCCATGCCCAGGAGCATGGCGCCCCCCAGGATGTTGATGGCAAAGGTAATTTGAAGATTGCGGTTGGCTGCGGCAATGAGGTCTTCGCGGCTGGCGGCAATATCCTCGATGGTGTACCGCATCAGGTTTTGCATGGTTATCTGCATGCTCGTGAATTGCTGACCCTCGATCTGGGTCAACAACTCGAATGCGGACTCCTTTTCGAACTCCGTGCTGAGCACGATGGCCTTGTCGATGCCTGACAAGTAGGTGGTGATAACCTTGCCCAGGATAACGGCCTCCTGCTTTAACGCCTGGTGTTCGGGCATTTCATGCCCGGAAATGGTCGCCAAATAGGACTTGATCCGTTGCTCGATGCTGACCAGATCAGTTCTGATCTGCTGCATGTCGCGCGCGCTTTCGCTGGCGAGATGCTTGAGGCTCAAGGCCCGCACATTCGCGATGCCCTTGTCGATGTCCTGCAGGGTTTTGAGACGTTCCCCGCTAGCCGAATACATGTCACCCAGAGCCTTGACGGAATGCTGTAGCGCGAAAGCGGAGGCGATGATGGCGCTCGCGCCGATGACCCCAACCAGAAGCATCGGGACGATCAGTTGGCTGAACAACGAGCAATTCCTGAAATAAGCGAACATCTAGCTCCGGCTGCTATGGAAGAGGTGATTTCGCCTGGAGAGAGGCGACTGAGACGTCAAGGTGCAATCACGTCGAAACCATCGGCTTCGAATATATCCTTGACGGCCTGGCTGTGCAGGAACTTGAAGAAGGCTGCGACTTCCGGATTGCCCGCCGAAGCCTTGAGTGGCGCAACTTGATAACGAACGGGTCTGTGCAAGCTTTTTTTGACGCTGTGCAGTTGCCGCAGTTGATCCGTCAAACCGGTTTTGAACAAGATGCCGACCGTGCCCGGGGGGGATGTAGCGAGCGAATCTGCCAGCAGTTCGATGTTCTTGCGCGTTTGAATCTTGTCCTTGACCCGCTCCCATAATCCCGAGGCTTCGAGCGCTTCTTTCGTGTAGCGACCGAACGGTGCGTTGCTGGGGTCGCCAATGAGGATGGTCGCGACCTTGTCAGAAGCCAGATCCTGCCATTCGAGGCGTTGCAGCGGACTGTTTTTGGGGGCGGCCACGACGAGGGTGTTGCCCCATGGACTGGACACTTGATCCGGTATCACCAGGCCCTTTTCAACGGCAAAATCCATCCATTCGCGGTCGGCTGAAACAAAGATGTCGGCTTTCAGCGCGCCGCCCTGCAGACCCTTGGCAAGCAGGCCAGACGATTTGCAGAGCTGGATAAATTGAATGGGGTGGTTTGCCCGATACAAGGCCTCGACCTTGCTCAGGGTCTCGCAAGTCGAGTTGGCCAATGCCAGGGTCAACTCGCCAGCGCGCGCCAGCTGAAACAAGGCGCTGGCCATGAATACGGCTAATGAAATCAATAGCCCATGACGGAATGTAGAGATCATGTCAGCCCTTCTTGTTTGATGTCTTCTGGAGTGCGCTCCGACACTTTTTTATTGGCGGAGAACGGGCAATTGGCTTGACGCATTTCGAATATACGCAGAATGACCGTTTTTGAATATTTTCAAAAATCAGTATTGACTCATATACGAATAAGCAGCCAGGAACATCCCTGTCAAACCTGCCCCGCCACCCAGTGGCAACGCACCCAATGCCCACTGCCCAGATCGGTCTGATCGGGATAGGTTTGCCGGCACACTGCGCTGGCGTGGCGGCAGCGTGGATGGAAATGACAGCCCGTGGGGGGATTGAGTGGCGACGGCTGGTCGCCTGCCAGGCGAATGATGCTTTCCCCACTGTGCGGCTCGATACGCGGTACCGCGCTCACCAGCGCCAGGGTATAGGGATGGCGTGGTGCGCGCAGCACGTCGGCCGCCGCACCGTGTTCGACGATGCGGCCGAGATACATAACCGCCACCGCGTGCGCCAGATAATCGACCACCGCGAGATTGTGGGTGATGAACAGATAAGCCAGTCCAAGCCTGTCCTGCAGATCTTTCAGCAGATTGAGGATCTGCGCCTGCACCGACACATCGAGTGCGCTGGTGGGTTCGTCGCAGATCAGCAGACGCGGCGAAATGGCGAGCGCCCGCGCAATCGCAATACGCTGGCGCTGGCCGCCGGAAAATGCGTGCGGATAGCGGCCACCCGCATCGTCCGGCAGCCCCACTTGCTGGAGCAGTTTCGCCACGGCGTCGCGGCGATCGCCGGCTTTCCCCACCTTCAGCGCATCCATGCCTTCGAGCAGGATGTCGGCCACCCGCATGCGCGGATTGAGCGAGCTGAACGGGTCCTGAAACACCATTTGCATCTGCCGCCGCAGGCTGGACAGGTTATGTGTGCCGAGGGTTTCACCATTCAATGCCACGCTACCCGCCGTCGGCTCGATCAGCCGCAGCAGCGCCTTGCCCACGGTGGTTTTGCCGCAGCCTGATTCGCCTACCAGCGCCAGCGTGTGGCCCGCCTGAATCGACAGCGACACGTCATCCACCGCACGCACGTAACCAACGGTGCGCTGGATCAAACCGCGCCGGACCGGAAAATGCACTTTGAGGCCATCAACCTGCAACAGCCGCTGCGCCGATTGAGCCGGAATCGAATGCTCACCGGCCTGTTGCAGCATGCGCAGCGGCAGGGTGCCCGCCAGATGGCAGCGCACCCGCTGGCCGTTTATCTCCTGCCACAGCGGTGACTCCAGACGACAGCGCGCGATGGCGAACGGACAGCGCGGCGCGAAACGGCAACCGTGCAGCGCTTCATCGAGCCGCGGCACCTGGCCGGGAATCGTGGTCAGCCGCCCGCCGTCACCGGGCCGCGGCAGGGCGTCGAACAGCATGCGACTGTAAGGATGCTGCGGCGTCGCAAAAAACACATCGCGCGCGCCCTCCTCCACCAGCTCGCCGGCATACATCACACCTACCCGGTCGGCGTTCTCCGCCACCACGCCGAGGTCGTGCGTGATCAGTAGCATGCCCATCCGGCGTTCGGCACGCAAATGACGCAGCACGTCGAGCACCTGCGCCTGGATGGTGACGTCGAGCGCGGTGGTCGGCTCGTCGGCGATCAGCAGTTTAGGCTGGCCGGCCAGCGCCATCGCGATCATCACCCGCTGGCGCAGGCCGCCCGACAGCTCGAACGGATAACTGTCGAGCCGCCGCGCCGCATCCGGCACCCCCACGGCGTCGAGCAGCGCGCGCGCCGCGTCCTGCATCGGTTGTCCGCGCAATCCCTGGTGCAGCACCAGCGCTTCGGCAATCTGCTCGCCTACCTTGATCACCGGATTGAGCGCAAGCATCGGCTCCTGAAAAATCATCGCCATGCCGCCACCGCGCACGCGCCGCATCTCAGACTCGGGCAACGCCAGAACCGCTTCACCGTTCAGTTGCACGGTTCCGGAAACGACCCGCCCGCCGTCCGGCAGCAGCCGCATCAGCGACAACGCCGTCATCGACTTGCCGCAGCCCGATTCACCGAGCAGAGCGTAAGTCTCGCCCGCCGCGACCTCGAACGACACGCCGTCCACGATGCGTGCGCCACCGATTTCGGTGACAAGTTGGTCGACGCGCAGCAGTTCGCTCATCGTCTGCTTCCCATGCGCGGATCAAACGCGTCGCGCACGCCGTCGGCAAACAGGTTGGCGGCCAGCACCAGGGTGAACATGAAGGCGAACGCTGCGCCGAGCTGCCACCACACCGCAGGCTCGCGCGCCAGTTCGAGCCGTGCGCCGTTGATCATGTTGCCCCAGCTGTGCATGCTGGGATCCACACCGACGCCAACGTAGGACAGCACCGCTTCGGCCAGTACCAGGCCGGAGAAATCCAGCACGATGGCGATCAGCACCAGGTGGAACACGTTGGGGAAAATGTGGCGGCTGATGATGCGGGTGTGGGAGACGCCGAACGCGCGCGCCGCATCGACGTAATCCAGCGTGGACAACTTGAGCGCCTCGCCGCGCAGCAGCCGCGCCAAGCCGGTCCAGCTGGTCATCCCCATGATCAGACAGAGCGCCAGCAGGCGCACGTCGGCGCGCGCGGCGGCGTTGTCGAACAGGTCAGGATTGGACTCGATATACACCTGCACGATTAGCACCGCCGCTGCGATCAGCAGCACGCCGGGGATGGAATTGAGCACGGTGTAAACGTACTGGATGACATCGTCCACCCAGCCGCGGAAATAGCCTGCCGCGATGCCGAGGCTGATCGCCAGCGGCAGCGTCACCAGCGTGGTGAGCGTACCGATGACCAGCCCGGTGCGAATGCTCTTGAGCGAGATATAGAGTACGTCCTGCCCCACCTTGTCGGTGCCGAACACGTGGTAAGCCGTTGCCAGATGCACCAGCACGCCGGCCAGCAGCAGCAACAGCGTGAGGACACCAACAACCGTACGGCCCGGCCAGCCGAGGCGGCCTTCGCCCCAACGCGCCAGCCACTCGCCCAGCGACACTTGCGTGCGGTGCGCCTGCCAGCCCGCCAGCACACCGAATAGCAACAGGCTCAGGGCCAGACCTTGTGCCAGTCCGACGGCGCTGCGCCGGGTGATGTCCGGCATCCGGCTTGCGGCATCGTCGAGATGGGCACCACCGAATTGCAGGCGCGGATATTCACGCCGCGTGACGCCATCGTGCTCGACGAACTCCTTGGCGTACAACTGCATCGCCAGCGGTGCGGAATAGGTTTTTTCATGCTGGGTACGCAACGTGCCCACTAGCGCATCGAATGCGGACAGCACCTCGACCGAGTAGTGCGGCTTGTCCGCCTGGCTGCCAGCCAGTTTTTCACGGTAATGCAGCGAATCGAGCAGGCCGATCACCACGAACACGCTCAAGACCAGCGCCGCCCCCATCGCCATCGGCCGCCGTGCCACGACCCCCCACGGCGCCCGCAGATGCTCGTGACGACTGATGCCCCATGCCAGAACCAGCACGCCCACCAGCAGCGCGAAGATCAGCGCATCCGTCCATAGGATGACAGGCTGGATATTCATCAAGCCCCCACTCATTGCAGCCGCACCCGCGGATCGACCCATGAATAGGAGAGGTCGGTGAGGATGAGCCCGACGATGTAGAGCACCGAGCCGAGGAAGACCATCGCCCGCACCACGGCAAAATCCTGCGCCTGGATGGCATCGATCGTGTAGCTGCCGAGGCCGGGAATGCCGAAGAAGGATTCGGTGATGAGGCTGCCCATGAATAACGTGGGGATCACCACCACCGCGCCGGTCAGAATCGGGATCATGCCGTTCTTCAGCACGTGGCGGAACAGCACGCGCACCTCGCTCAGTCCTTTGGAACGCGCGGTGCGCACATAATCCTTGCCGATTTCCTCGATGAAGATGGTGCGATACCAGCGCGCGCCGCCGCCGATGCCCGCCACCACGCTCACCAGCACTGGCAGCAGGATGAAGGGCAGGCCATCGATGCCGCCGGAAAACCCGGAAATCGGCAACAACTTCCACAACGAAGCAATGAAATACTGCCCGGCAATGATGTAGAACAAGCCGGAAATCGACATCAGCACCACGCAGCCCACCACGCCCCACAGGTCGAGGTAGGTGGCGCGAAAAAACACCATCAGCAAGGCGAAGGTGATGTTGACCAGCAAGCCGATGACAAACACCGGCAGCGCAATCGCCAGGCTCGGTCCCATGCGTTTCTTGATCTCGTTGCCGATGTCGCGGCCGTCGTCGCCCTTGCCAAATTCAAAGGCGAACATCGCGGCCGAATGCTGGAAGAAGATCGTGTCGGTAAATTGCGCGCTACCTTCGGCTGCAGAATTCAGCAGCAGCGGCTTGTCGTAGCCATGCTCGACCTTCCAGCGCCCGATCGCTTCCGGCGTCACGTGCTTGGCGCCAAGCTGCAACCGCGCCATATCGTCCGGCGTGTTGACGACAAAGAACAGCGCAAAGGTCAACAGGTTCACCCCGATCAGGATCGGAATGGCATACAGAAGACGGCGCAGCAGATAAGCCAGCATCAGGCGGTTGTCCTTTCGCGCCGCCGCCATGCCAATACCGCTGGTGCGATCACGACGACCATCCCGCACAGCATCAGCGCAATCGGCCACAGTACCGGGTGGTTCCAGGCCTCGCGCTGGCGTGCACGCAGCACGGGGTCGACGCGGCGGTATTTGAGCGTGTTGTTCGCCATCAGATTGGGTTTGACGTTATGCACCCAGCCGTGGCGCAGACCGAATGACTTGGGGTAATAGGAATAAATCCAGGGCGCGTCGCGGCGCACGATCTCCAGCATGGCGTCGATCACCTGCTGGCGCGCGGGTCCGTTTTCCATGTCCTTCATCTGCTCGAACAGGCGATTGAATTCCGGGTTGTCGTAGTTGGCCGCATTCTCGCCGCCCGTGCCGACCTTTTTGTGCGGGCCATACAACAGAAAGAAGAAATTCTCCGGGTCGGGATAGTCGGCGTTCCAGCCCCACTCGAACAGCTGCGCATTGCCTTTGAGGATTTTGTCCTGGAAGCGGTTGTAGTCGGTGCCGCGCACCACCAGCTGCACGCCCAGCTTGTCGAGCTGCTTCTTCATCCAGTCGAGCCGCGACTTGGCATCCGGGCCGCTCGCCATGGTGTCGAAATACAGCACCAGCGGCTCGCCGGTTTTGGCATGGCGGCCGTTGGGATAGCCCGCCTCAGTCAGCAGTTGCCGGGCATCTTCCAGCGATCGCCGAACGATCCGCTGATCACGCGCTTCGTAGACATAAGGATTCAAGCCCGCCACGCCTTCGACATAGCCAAACAGGCCCGGTGGAATCGGTCCCTGTGCGGGGATGCCGCGGCCGTTGAGGAAAATCGAAATGAACTCGTCGTAGTCGAATGCGATGGACAGCGCCTGCCGCAACTTCTGGCGATCGACGCCGAGTCCACCGACCACCGGGTCGAGCATGTTGAAACCAACGTACCAGATCGAAGCCGCCACCGTGGTGATGAGGTGAATGTCCTTGTCGCGCATGCTGTCGGTGGGTTGGGGTTCGCCGTTGGCGGAAAACTGCACGGCCTGGTCGAAGCTGTCGGAGCTGATGCCAGAGCTGTCGTAATAGCCCTGCATGAACTTGCTCCAGTAAGGAATGGTTTCCTTTTCCAGGCTGAACACGGCTTCATCCACCAGCGGCAAGGGCTTGCCTGCATCGGCCAGCAGCCCGGCCTCGCGGTCGGCCGCATCACCGTCGGCAGGATAGGTTTCGCCGTGGAAATACGGATTCTTCTTCAGCACCATACGGCGGTTGGGATCGTTTTCAGCGAGATAAAACGGCCCGGTACCGACCGGCTGCCAGTCGAGCGTGAGGTTCTTGTCTGCCATGCCAGGTTGCCCGTAAAAAACCTCGGCCTCCCACGGGATCGGCGCAAAAAACGGCATCGCCAGCCAGTAGATGAACTGCGGATATTTGCCCCGGACATGGATGCGGTAGGTATGCCGGTCAACCACTTCGGCACCGGCCAGGGGAAATGCGTTCAGATCCAGGGGGGCATCGGGCCGGGCTTTGATCGCCTTTTCCAGCGTTTCACCCAGCGCCTTCAAGCCGACGATATGCTCGGACATCAAGCCAAAAATCGGCGAACTGAGCCTGGGGTGCGCCAGCCGTTTGATCTGATACACATAATCGGCAGCCACCAGTTCGCGCGTACCCGTGTGAGCAAAGTCACCCAGTGTGGATTTGTCAACCAGCGTCTCTGCATCCAGCGCGTGATAGCGGTAGTGTCCCGCTGCATCGCGTGCAAACGCCGGATGCGGCTGATAGCGAATGCCAGGGCGAATCCTGATCTCGTACACGCTCTCGGCAATCGCGGCCGATGGCGCATCGTCCGGTAGCGGCTTGCCTGCCGCGTCATAAAAACGTGGCATGGGTAGCGCATCGGCAGTCAGCGGAATCAGCGTGTAAGGCCGTTTAAGAAAATGATATTGCAGCGGCGGCTCATAGATTTGGCCGGTGAACTCAACTTCATTGGAGCTGTAGGAGCGCGCCGGATCGAGATGTTTGGGGCGCTCGGAAAAGGCGCTGTAAACCGCATTGGCCTGTTTTTCTCTGCCGGGATAAGGCGTGTTCCAACTGTCGCTGCACGCCGTCAGAAAACCTGTCGCGCCTAACAAGATCATGCCCAACAAGGATGTGCCCACACGCGTCATGCCGCGAGTTTACCCAAGCCCACCCCCAACGTCAGCCGTTATCACCGCAGATTGCCTACGGTTCGAGTGCATCACGGGCTTTATTGCGGAAAAACGTCTACTGATTGCCTGAAGTTGACCATGCGTGAATTACCCACCTGCACCATCGTCAGCATCTGAAGGATCAAGAGAATCTCATCACGGCCTGATCCTGTTGATGCCCGCTCACGCAGATTCAGTCAATTGATGCGCGGACTGGCATCGAGAAGTCGTGCAGACACTGGAACGCTTGTTGCGGAGCGTTTCTTGCCGGATCAGCGCGTGGTGGGATATCCGGAATCAGATAAGTATATTATTATTTGCTTATATTCTTGGTTTGACCTTTAAAAAACCAGGCAAAAAATAATCGGGAGGCGTTCCATCCCGTGCCGCTGCTTGATCCGTCTTCGCACGCTCAGCAACCGCCCCCTTTCAACTTAACCGTCAGGTGTTCATTCATGTTGTTTGCCCTATTCAGATCTGCTGCGATTTCGCTGGCACTCTTCTTTATTTCCAGCAGTGCCTTTGCCAGTTTGACCACCGACCTGCAAGGTCTGGTGACCCAGCTTGCCACAATCCGGACACAGATCGATGCGATCCAGATTCCTTCGACCACTGCCTGCGTCGATCTGAAATCACTCGATACCTCGATCAAAAGCTTTACGCTTAATGTCAATCAGGTGACGGCAGCGATCCCGTCGACCGTGACGCTGACCACGACCGATCTCACCTCGCTGGACAACCTGAGCACGCTGGCCCTGGCAACCGCTACGGATGCGTCGTACTTGTCCGGGCAACTGCGCAACCTGGATGACGTCGCGACGGTATTTGAATACCGCACCGCCATGTCCGCCATGCTGCGCCTTTCCGACGACATCGGTACCATGGCCGACCGCATCCTGGAAATGGCCGACCGCATTCTGGTGATGTCCACCAACATCGGCACCATGGCCGACCGCATCCTGGTCACGCAACGCCTGCAAAACCAGAACATCGCCCTGATCCAGTCTGCGATGCTGACCACCCAGACCAACATGGTGGCGCTCAGCGCCAGCCTGTCGACCATCGGCTACAACCTGAGCCTCGGTTAACTGCAGTCTGATACCGAAGCCCTGTCTTTCCAGATGGGCGGGATCAGCCTGACCTCAAGCAACATGGCCAGCCAGCTTTACCTGTTCGAAACCAGCGCCGCGCTGCTGGTGGCGAGCACCAACAGCCTGTACGCCCTGCTGGAACAGAACAGCACCAATCTCAGCCACTACATCAACGGCGACACGCTCACCATGATGGGCGACTTGTCCAGCGTGAACAGCGCACTGGCATCGGCCCTGGACACCTACGCCCAGCAGATCAACACACTGGCGCCGCTGACCAATACCGTCGTGCTGTCGGATGCCACGTCCAGCATGCTGCGCCTGACCGCCGACATCGGCATCATGTCCGGCCGCATCATGGAAATGGTCGACAAGATCATTGTGATGGCCGACAACATCGGGGTGATGAGTGATCGCATCGTCGAGACCGAGCAGATCCAGCAAGCCAATCTGGTCCTCACCCAGAACTCGCTCCTGTCTGCCCAGAGCGTCACCATCAACGTCATCAAAAATATGGGGCTGTAAGCCGCCGTGCCCCGGAGAACCCACATGAAGAACTTTTCCTCCCGCTCCATTTTTCAATCCGCCCTGCTGTTTGGCGCTCTGATGCTGCAAAGCGTGGCCGCCCAGGCCAGCCTGTCCACAGACCTGCATACGCTCAACAGCCAGAGCGTGACGCTCAAGTCCTATCTGGCCGGCACGGATATCGCCGCCGATGACGCATGCGCGCGTCTGGTCGAGGCCGACCGCATGGCTCGCGCCATCATCGATGGCATTGCCGCGATCGACCAGGGCCTGACCACTGGCATCCTGGTCGATACGACCACGCTGAACGAACTTGACGCGCTGTCCGGCAACAACGTCAGTCTGGCCAATGAAGCGCTCGGCCTGTCGACCGAGCTCAACACTTTCTCGACCACGGCCGACGCCTTCGCCATCAAGGACGGTTTGACCGCCATGCTGCAACTGTCCGACGACATCGGCACCATGGCCGATCGCATCGGCGACATGGCCGACAAGATACTGGTCATGTCGGACAACATCGGCCTCATGGCCGACCGCATCCTGGTCAGCCAGCAACTGCAGTCGCAAAATCTCCAGACCTCCACCAACACGCTGCTGACCACCCAGAGCAACGCCCTGCAACTGGTGGCCGTGGCCGAGGACAGCAGTTACAACGTCAGCTTCGACAGCCTGATCGCTAATGGCGGATTGCTGGCTGCACGCATGTCCACCGTGGTGCTCAACCCGTTCACGCTGGACACCCAGCTGGCCACCGTTGCCACCGACGTGCGCACGTTCCTCGATCAGGTCAAGGCCGTGAATAGCACGATCGAAGTGGATGGCACCAACCTGACCCTGGTTCAAACCGCTGACGCGCTGACCAAGCTCACCGGCACCGCCGCCATGCTGAACGGCTTGAGCACGGCGCTCAACGGCTATGTCGTCGCCCTGGGCGGCATCCAGGCGATGACCACGAGCACCAAGCTCAAGCCCTCCCTGAAGAGCATGCTGCAGATATCCGCCGACATCGGCGGCATGGCCAACCGCATTCTGGAGATGGCTGACCAGATCCTGGCCATGGCGGACAATATCGGCATGCAGGCCGACCAGATTCTGGCCACCCAGACCGCGATGAACGGCAGCGTCGTCACCACCCAGTACAGCATTCTCAATGCGCAAACAGCGGTGATCAGCCTCATCGTGCTGAGAAATCTCTAATGCAGCAGCGCTATCCCAGCCCATGAGGTAAAAACGCCACCGTGACGGTGGCGTTTTTACCTCTCCGTGCGCCCTGCACGTTGCGCTGAACTGAGGCTAATCTGCGGGCTTGCAGCGGCAAAGGCCCAAGCCGATTCCGTTTGGCCGGAGTTGAGTTGAATGGCGCTACGTTTGCTGGAAAGCCTCCAGACGCTGCTTCATTGTTAAAGCCCGGATTTTGTACACCGGGGCCAGCAGGGATGCGTCCAAACGCACCATGTGTCTGCTTACCCAAGCCCTCCGCCAACGTCAGCCGTTATAATCGCGGCCTACTCAACTTTTCGAGACCATCATGGGCTTTCTTGCAGGAAAACGTTTGCTGATTACCGGTGTGATTTCCAACCGCTCCATTGCTTATGGCGTCGCCGCTGCCTGCAAACGTGAAGGCGCTGAACTTGCCTTTACCTACCAGGGCGAGCGCATCAGGGATCGCGTCGCCGAGCTTGCCCAGGAATTCGGTTCCGATCTGGTGTTCCCGTGCGATGTCGGCAGCGATGACGAGATCAACGCGCTGTTCGTCGAGCTCGGCAAACACTGGGACGGCCTTGACGGCCTGCTGCACTCGATTGCCTATGCACCCAAAGAGGCATTGGCCGGTGATTATCTCTCCTCCGTCACCCGCGAAAACTTCCGCATCGCCCACGACATCAGCTCCTACAGCTTTGCCGCACTGGCCAAGGCCGCGCTGCCGATGATGCAAGGTCGCAAGGCGGCCCTGCTCACCCTGTCCTATCTGGGCGCAGTGCGCTCGGTGCCCAACTACAACGTGATGGGCCTGGCCAAGGCCAGCCTCGAGTCCAGCGTGTATTACATGGCACAAAGCCTCGGTCCCAAAGGCATCCGCGTCAACGCGGTATCGGCCGGTCCGATCAAGACGCTGGCCGCATCCGGCATTTCCAAATTCAACGAAAAGCTCGACCTGGTTGCGAAAAACGCTCCGCTGCGGCGCAACGTCACCATCCATGAAGTCGGCAATGCAGCCGCCTTCCTGTTGTCAGACCTGGCTTCCGGCATCTCGGGCGAGATCACGTATGTAGATGCGGGCTTCAACACCACCGCCGGCAGCGACGACTGACATCCTCTGGTCAGCACAAAAAAAGACGCGCCCCGAAATTCGGGGCGCGTCTTTTTTTGTGCCTGCAGCTTTGTGTCAGCAATCAAACGGCCTGCTTGTCACCCTGCACCCATGCGTCAAGCAGCGTATAGGACACGGCGAGCACCACCATGGTGGCCCAGATCAGCGCCGACAGAAAAGGCCACACGATCCAGAATGAGGCAACAATCAGAAGGCCCGACAAACAGGGCGGCAAAAGTGGTTTGGGTCAGGTCACGCTGCGTTGTAGACATGGTTTTCGTGGAAATGGGGGCACGGAAATAATGCGGTTGACGCAGCACGCGACGAGCGATCAAACGCCCGGCATGACCCGCGCAAAGCTGTCGATCGCGATGAAGTCTTCGCAATTCTTGTGCGGCTGGCGCGAGTCGGGATTGCAGATCGCCCGCAGGTGGGCAATGCCATAGGCGCGCGCGCTGTTCAGCACGGGCAGGCTGTCATCGACAAACAGGGTGCGGGTCGGATCGAATGGCTCGACGGCCTGCAAACCCTGCCAAAAATCCGGGTGCTCTTTCGGCAAGCCGATCTGATGCGACGAAATCAGCGCATCGAAATATGCTTCAAGACCCGTTTCACGCATTTTCAAATCGAGGCTTTTGGGGTGCGCGTTGGTCACCATGGTGATGCGCCGACCAGACGCACGCACCGCTTGCAGGAAGGCCGGCACATCAGGGCGCACGGCAATCAGGTGCGCGACTTCCTGTTTCAGCTGAACGATATCCAGCGCAAGTTCACGGGTCCAGAAGTCCAGGCAATACCAGTTGAGTGTGCCGGCGTGACGTTCGTAATGGGAATCCAGATGCGCCTGCGCCACCGCTTCGTCGAGGCCGTGGTATTCGGCATAGCGGCGCGGCATGTGCTCGCGCCAGAAATGGTTGTCGAAATACAGGTCGAGCAGCGTGCCGTCCATGTCGAGGAAAACAGTGTCGATCCGCTCCCACTCCGGCATCACGCTGCCTTCCGGTTGATTGCGCTGCGACATGCGCTCAGAACAACTCGTCTTTGGACATGCCGCGCCGCCGCAACATTTGCCGCAGCACGCGCAGCGATTCCATCTGAATTTGCCGCACGCGTTCGCGCGTCACCTGCAATTCAGTCGCCAGGTCTTCCAGCGTGCAGGTTTCCTGGCCATTCAATCCAAAGCGCCGCTCGATCACCCAGCGCTGTTTATCGTTCAACTGCTTCATCCATTCCGTGACGTGGTGGCCGATTTCCTCGAGCTGGAGCATTTCGTCCGGCAGATGGGCGTTGTCGTCTGCGATGGCCTCGCCCATCGACAGGGTGGGGTCAATATCCAGCGGCGCGTCGAGCGAAGTGACGCGTTCATTCAACTGCATGATGCGCCGCACGTCCTCGATCGGATGGCTGGTCAGCGCGGCAATGTCGTCCATCGTGGCATCGCTGATGCCATGGGTTTCGAGATGGCGCTTGGCGCGCAGGTAAATATTGAGTTCCTTGATGATGTGTACCGGCAGGCGAATGGTGCGCGACTGGTTCATGATCGCGCGCTCGATGTTCTGGCGGATCCACCAGGTGGCGTAGGTTGAAAAGCGAAAGCCGCGCTCGGGGTCGAATTTCTCCAGCGCGTGGATCAGGCCGAGGTTGCCCTCCTCCACCAGATCGAGCAGGGTCAGACCGCGATTGGCGTAATGCTTGGCGATATTGACCACCAGACGCAGGTTGCGCTCGATCATGGTTTGGCGCGCATCGAAATCACCCAGCACCACGCGACGTGCCAACGCCGCTTCCTCGACTGCCGTCAGCAGGGGCGATTTGCCAATTTCGTTGAGGTAAAGCTGGGTGACATCGACCTGCGATTCGCCGAGGATGGCCGAAGCCAGTTCTTCCACGCTATCAACCGCAGCGCGCTCCGGCTCGTCCTGTTCCTCCAGGGGCAAATCCTCGGCTTCTTCAATGGGGTCGTCGCTTGGGTCACGGCTCATGAACGCTCCGGCAGGTAAACAAGGGGATCAAGGGGTTTGCCATAACGGCGAACTTCAAAATGCAGTTTGACCCGGTCTGAATCGCTATCGCCCATCAAGGCAATTCTTTGACCGGCCGTCACGTTGTCGCCTTCTTTCACCAGGATGCTTTCATTGTGCGCATAGGCCGACAGATATTCACCCGCATGCTTGACGATCAACAGCTTGCCATAGCCGCGCAGGCCGCTGCCGCTATATACCACCTTGCCTGAAGCGGTTGCAATCACCGGCGTGTTGCGCGCACCCACGATATCGATCCCCTTGCCCCCCGCCGCGCCGAAGCGTCCGATCAGGGTGCCTTCGGTGGGCCACAGCCAGTTGCCGCCCCCTGCGCTTGGGGTGGGCGTCGCGGGTGCAGGCTGGGGCGCAACAGCAACCGGCGCGGCAACGGCAGGCACAGGCGGCTTGACGGCAGCCGTCGTTGCGCTGGAGACCTGCGCCCAATTGGCATCCGAGTACGGCAGCAACACCGCCTGTGGCGTACGCAGCAGGGTGGGTTCTGCCAACGGACGCGCTTCGAGCACGGGATCATCGTCCAGCGGCTGGATTTCCACCGCACCCGGCGGCGGCGTCAGCCGCAACACCTGCCCGACCAGAATCAGGTCGGGCGAGTCTATCCGGTTCCAGCGTGCGACATCGCGATGATCCAGGCTGTTGGCAAAGGCGATGGCATACAAGGTATCGCCGCGCTGCACGGTGTACCAGCCCGTCGTGGAGGGGGTGATTTGCGGCGTTCGCGAACGTGAAATGGCGGATTTGGCTGTTGACGGAGTGCCGGCCTGACCTGTCGTACGGTTGCTCACGGGCGCAGAGCCAGTCGATGAGCAGGCGCTGAGCACCAGCACAGTCAAGCCCAGTCCAAGCGTGCACAGACGGCCAGTCGTCCGCTTCATGCTACCCCCGGTAACAAGGGCACGAATTTCACCCCTTCCAGCCGACGTTCGGTATAGGTGTCACCCTGACGTTCCACCACGCACAAGGTCTGGGTCAGGTTGCCCAGCGGCATCACCAGCCGGGCACCATCGGCAAGCTGTTGCAGCAAGGCTTGCGGCACTTCGCCAAACGCTGCTGCAATCACAATCGCGTCGAATGGTGCAAAGTCTTTGGCACCGTTCATGCCGTCGCCATGCTTGGGCTTGACGTTGTTCACGCGCAATTCGCGCAGCCGCACCCGGGTTTTGCCGACCAGCGCGGCGATGCGTTCCATCGATACCACTTCACGCGCGAGCTTGCCCAGCACGGTGGCCTGATAGCCGCAACCGAGGCCGATTTCCAGCACCCGTCCAAGCGGGCGCCCCTGCCCGGCTTCGCCATGCCGCGCCAGCTCGGCCATCCGCGCCACGATATGGGGATTGGAAATCGTCTGCCCAAACCCGATCGGCAGCGCCGTATCTTCATAGGCGCGTGACGCCAGCGCCTGGTCCACAAACAGATGGCGCGGCACTTCACCCATGGCCGACAGCACCATTTCATCCTTGATGCCGAGTTCGCGCAGGCGTTCGACCATGCGGCCGCGCGTGCGGGCCGAGGTCATGCCGATTCCGGCGCGGGAGTTCAAGGTTTCAGCCATGCGATCACACTGTCCATCTGGTTGTAGCGGGTCAGATCCATTTGCAGCGGGGTAATCGACACCTGGCCATTGGCCACGGCGAAGAAATCGGTGCCCTCGCCCGCATCGGCTGCCGCGCCTGCTGCGCCCACCCAGTACACGGTCTGGCCGCGCGGGTTGGTGGTTTTGACTACCGACTCGGCCTTGTGGCGCTTGCCCAACCGCGTCACGCTGATGCCGTCGAGCTCATCCCAGGCGCAATCCGGCACGTTGACGTTGAGCAACATCGGCTCGGTCGGCGGCTGGGCCTGGATGCGCCGCACCAGATCGGCCACCACCCGCGCGGCAGTATCAAAATGCCGGGCGTTGTGGCTGGCGAGCGACACCGCAATCGCCGGGATCCCCAGCAGATAGCCCTCGGTGGCGGCGGCAACCGTGCCGGAATAAATGGTGTCGTCGCCCATGTTGGCGCCGTGATTGATGCCGGAAATCACCATGTCGGGCAGGTGATCCAGCATCCCGGTGACGGCCAGATGCACACAATCGGTCGGTGTGCCATTGACGTAATAAAACCCGCTCGGCGCCTGACGCAGCAGCAAAGGCCGATCCAGGGTCAGCGAATTGGACGCGCCGCTACGGTCACGCTCGGGCGCCACCACGGTGATATCGGCCAGTTCACGCAGCGCGTCGGCCAGGGCAGCCAGCCCCGGCGCGAAATAACCGTCGTCATTGGAAAGCAGGATGCGCATTAGCGGAAACCTCCGTGCCGGGGAGACACAATACGCAGGACATTCATGGCAAAAAAGCAGACATCAAACATGCGGGCGATTCTAACACTGCGCTTCAAGCGATTCAGTCTGATCGCGGTGCCGAGCCCGTTGATCCGGCACCTGAGAGATAAGGCTGCATTGCGCATCTGCAGCAGGCATCAGTCGTACTCCAGCGTGTAAAACACGTCCACCCCGGTCGCCGTACCGGTGGTCGCCTCCACCCGGAATCTGGGCGAAAGCAGGTAAATCGCCTTGACGATCTGTTCCAGGCCATCCAGGCTTTGGCCATAACTCATCATCAGGCGGGAGTTGATGCGCTTGCCGACGCTCACCACGGTGGTCGACAGGTCTTCCGGGTTATCCCCTTCACGGATCTCGAAGCTGTCGATAGACAACGCGTCGGCCAGCCGGGTTTGCAGGCTGACTGACTCAGCCTGGCTTAACAGTGCACTCGCCATGAATTGCAGCATGCCGAATTGTGCGCTGTCGCCCTTGTCCAGCCCATGCCCGAACACCAGCCAGGAAAGGGTTTCGGTATCCGGCATGGCGGGTTCGGAATACAGCTTTGCCAGCGGGCGCTCGACCGTACCGCTGACCCTGACACCAGCGATGACGTCGCCGGTCTTGCGCACGGCAAGAATGTCGAGGTTGGGATTGTTGAGCGGCCCCGTAAAGCTGAGAATGCCGCGCGTGATATCCAGGGTTTGTCCATACACCGCGTAACGCCCCTTGACCACCTGGATGCTGCCTTCGCCACGCAGGATCTCGTTGCGGGTAAACACGCGGAGTTTGCCGCCAAGACGGACATCCAGTCCGGCGCCCTTGAACAGGAAATCGTCTCCCAGGTCAAACCGCAGGTTCAAATCCAGCGGCGTGCGCCGGGTAATGGTCTCGGAACGCGGCGGCTGCCCGACCACCACCACGTCGTCTGACAATTGCGGGCGGCTTGCTTCAGGCCGTTCCAGACGCGCCTTGTCGGCACGCAGATCGCCATCCAGCGTCACGCGCCCGTCGGCATACCCCAGCCGGGTCATGCCCGACATCCACAGCAGGCGGTCGCTGCGCGTAAACGCGGCAAAATTCTCAAACTTCAGTGTCAAGCCGCCAGCAGGATTGCGCCAGGAAGCCGCGCCGGTCACCAGGATGCGGCCGCTTTGCCCGTGCAGAATGCCTTCGCTCACGTTGATGGTGTTGTCGTCCAGCGTGAGTTTGAGGGTGCCGTCGCGAACCAGAATGCCCTCTTCCGGCATGCTGAAGCGAATGCCGCTGGCCGCCAGCGCGCCATTCAGCACCGGTGCCGCCAGCGTGCCGCTGCCGGCGAGGTCGAATGCAAGTTGCGCATCCGCCCGGATTCCGGGTGGCAGCAAAGGTCGCAGCGCACGCAGATCCGGCAGCTTCGCCTGGGCAGCCCAGCTCGTTGGCGCACTTTTCAGCAGAACCAGCCTGTTGCCTTCACGCGTCAGACGGGTGCGGCCTTCCGCATGCAGCCGTCCGGTTTCCGCTGTGTCGACATCCAGCTTCACGTTGACCTGATTCGCCGCAGCCTGGACGTCCAGATTGAGTACGGTGAGCCCGAGTTTCAGCACCGGATCGGTAACCGTCACATCACCCGACTGGCGGCGCAGCGCCACACGGCCATCGAGCGCATCGCCCAGCCGGATATCCCATTCGCCGTCGAGCCGCAGGTCGGTGCGGACAGGCGGCGGTTCGTCCAGCAGCGCCAGCAACGGCGCAAGCGGCAGTTGACTGAGGCGGCCGCGCGTCGTGATCTGCCCGGCCTGAAGCGCCAGGCTATCCAGCGTGAGGCGGCCCCCCGCCAGGCTGAATGCTGCCGCGTCAATGCGTTGAGCATTCTGCCCCAGCGTCAGGCTGGCGGGCGCGAGCAACCGCAGCGGCCATTCGCCGTCGAGCGCAGCTTGCAGCAGCCGGCCGCGCCACACCCGCGCCGCGTCCAGCCCGCCTTGCGCGCGCAGCATGACCTGCCACTCGGGCAGCCGCGCATCCAGCTCGATCGCGTGGGCGTCGCGCTGTCCCCGCACCAGGACGCGAGCCGACGAAACCGTCAGCCCGCCCATCGCCAGCCCGCTGCCCAGCAGTTCGCCGTTGAACGCGCCGCTGGCCGACGCCTGCATGTCGAGGCGCAGGCTCAAGTCGTCCGCAGCGATACCGCCGGGCAGACGCAGCCTGCGCGCTTGCGCATTCATCTTGATCTGCGGTTGTCTGGGGTTGCCGGACACGCTGCCTTCGCTGTCCAGTTGCCCGGCCAGTTCCACGCCCAGATACCGCGTTCCCAGTCGCGCCAGCCGTTCCAGCGCAGGCGCGTGGATGACCCAGTTCGCCTGAACCCGGGATTTCCCATAATCGCCGCGCACCAGGATCTTGTTGCCCGCCAGATTGACGTCCACCTCGGTGTCGAACAGGCGGCCAGCGGCAAAGTTCACCCGACCTTTGCCGACGACCGGATGGCCTTCCAGCTCGCCCGGCGGCAACTCGAAACCCGCCTTGAGGCTGATGCCCGGTTTCAGCGTACCCGCAACTTCCCCGCGTGCATTGAGTTTGCCCTGCGGAAACGCACCGAAACGCGACGGATTGAAGCGTGCGATATCGAATTTGGCGCTAAAAGCCTGTGTGCCGCCCAGATCCAGTCGTCCCGTTGCCGCCACCTTGCCGCCGTGCTTGCCGCTCAAATCAACCGTTTCCACCACCAGCATGCCCGCATCGTGCGTCAGCACGAATTGGCCCTGACCATAGTTGCCGTCGATCCTGGCGTGCAGGCGCTGGCGGACGGTGTCGCCGCTCAGCTGCAACGCCGTTTGAATGTTGCTGACATACAGGCTGTCGTGCAGCCCAGCCAGATTCAGCCGATCACTGGCGAGGTTCAGCGCAAACCGGCCGTCGCGCCACTGGCCGTCGCCTGCCAGCCGACCCGCCGCGCCAAGATCAATTTCCAGCGCGCTGAAATCGGCGTGCCGGGCATCGCCCACCACCGCGCCGACCAGCTGGACCAGCGGCACGCGCCCGGTATCGAGCTTACCGGCGTCCGAATTGCTCAAGCTGAAACTGCCCAGCAGGCGCTGGCCCGGTTGCTGCTCGAACACGCCGGAAAACGCCAGCCGGGCAGTCGGCGCGCCCGCTGCCCATTGCGCCGGATTGACGCCCTGCCCCGCCACCAGCAGGCGCGGCAGCAGCAGCTCGGCAAACGGCGCGACTTCGCCCGATGCCAGCACGTTCATGTCCCGGGCCGTGGCCTCCAGTTTGAATTGAATCGCTTCCAGCTTGCCCTGCACATCGAGCGCGGCATGCGCCGGCAAAGGGTCGCCACGCACGGCATCGAGCCGGCCGCTCAAGGCAAACGGCGCGTCCTGGGCGAGGCTCGCCTGCCCGCTCATGCTGGCCCAGGGCGAAACCAGCGAATCAAGCTGCACCTGCCAGCGGCTACCGGTGCCCGCCACGCCCAGACGAATCTCCGCGAAATGCAGGCTCTGGCCGGCCTTGCGGATGTCAAGCCTTGCCAGATCGATGCGCGCCGGCTCCAGCACGAGGCCGAACGGCAGCCGCAGGCTGCTGGGCAGCGTGGACGGCTCGACGCTGGGTTTGAGAGTCTCCACCTCGACCCGCTGCGCGCTGAGCTGCCTGATCACCAGACGGCCATTCCACAGCGCACGCGGTTGCCAGTCCAGGCGCGCATGCTCAATCCGGATGCGCGTGGTGTTGCTGCTGAACTCCAGCTGCCGCACCGCAAGCTGCGGACTCAGTAAATGGCCGTCGACGCCTTCGATTTTCAGCTTGCCCTGGCTCAGGCTGGACAGCTCACCCGTCAGCCAGCGAAAGCCGTCCGGGGTCGCAGCCAGCCACGCCAAGCCGCCGAATAGCGCCAGCAGCAGCATGAAGAGACCGCCAAGCGTCCACAGCAGGCGCTTCAAAACGCCACCCCCAATTGAAACTGCAGCAGGACATCGCCGGTTTCCTTGCCGTAGGCGAGGTCGACATTGATCGGGCCTATGGGCGATTTGTAGCGCGCGCCGACGCCCACGCCGACCACCGGATCCAGTTCGTCCACACTGTCCGCCGCATCGCCAGCGTCGACAAACACCGCCGCACCCCAGGTCGGGGTAAAGAAATAGTTGTACTCCACGCTGGCCGTCGCCAGATTGCGCACCGGCTCCACCCCGCCCGGCACATCGAGGCCCAGGCTCTGGTACTGATAGCCGCGCACCGAGTTTTCGCCGCCGGCACGAAACAGAAAATCGGAGGGGATGCCCTGACGGTGATCCGCAAGCACCGCCCCCAGTTCGCCGCGCAGGATCAGCCGCTGCCTGGCGCCCAGCCTGAAGAACTCGGTATGACGGCCATACAGCCGCACAAAACTGGTGTCAGACAGCAGCGCGTCCGACGCCACGCCTGCCTGCAAATGGGTGATATGGCCGCGCACCGGATAAAACGCCCGCCCATCGGTTCGGTGGGTCCACGCATAACCCAGACTGAGCGCCCTGTTCTGCGCACTCACCGTCTGGCCCACCGTCTGGTTCTCGAACACATATTGCAAAGCCAGCGTGGCATCGATGCGGTCGCGCTTGCGATTGCGGCTCACCCCGGTTTTCCAGGTCTCGGTCACCTGGCCTTCGATATCTTTCTGCACGTACGACACCGCCGTCCGGTTTTCATAGCCCCGGGCCGAACGCGGCCAGGCCAGTTCAGCCAGCCCGGAGTTTTCCCCCGTCTCCAGCTTGAGCCCCAGTTTCAGGCGCACCCCCGCATCGAAAATATCGCGGTGCAGATACGTGGCCTGCACCCGCGCGCCGGTATCGGTGCTGTAGCCGACGCCAAAACTCACCTGCTTTTCCTTGCGCTCGACCACCGAAACCTGAATCGGAACCGCCGCCGCCAAAGCGGGATCGGGGTCAACCTGCACCACCACCTGGGTAAAGTAGCCGCTGACATCCAGCGCCTGCTGAAAGTCCTGCAACTGCACCTGGCGGTAAGGCTCGCCGGGCACGGTCGGATTGAGCGCCGTGATCACAGTGTCGGGATAACGCTCATTGCCACTGATTTGCACCGGGCCATAGAAAAACGCCGGACCGCTGTCGATCACGAGCGACAGCGTGGCCCGTTGCGTCGCCGGATCGACTTTGGCCTCGCTGCTGGCCAAACGCGCCGCCGGATAAACGTTCAGCAGCAGCGGCCGTAACGCCGTCCCCTTCGCCACATTCCAGTCCGCCTGCCGAAACGGCATGCCTGGCTTCAGTGAAAAGTTGGCCTGGATCCGCTCGCGCAGGCGCGTGTTGCGCTGGGCCAGTCTGGCCTGGCCTGCCTCCGCCGGGCCATCCCCGGCAATCGCTCCCTCGAAACGGATCTTGACGGCATCTATCACAGTGCGCGGCCCCGCCACCACCGTGTAGCGCACGAACTGTTCGCTTCCCGCCCCTTCAATCGCCGATGTGATCTGTGGAGAAAAATAGCCTTCAGTCGCCAGCAGTTCATGCGCCGTTTCAAGACTCGTCTGCTGCAAGCGCAGCAACTCATCCTCCGTCACGTCCTCGCCCAGGCGCGCCGCACGCGCCGTTTCCAAATACTGCTCCAGCATCGGCTTCAATTCAGCAGGCGCATCCACCCGCACCTCCAACGCATGTGCGGAAGCCGATGCCAGCCCGATCAGGGCCAGGAACACGAGGGGGGAAAAACGAAGTCGCACGTGCAGAGGGGAAAACAGGGCAATGGCAGGATTCTAGGGGAGAAGCCGCTACAAAAAGACAATCAGCGTGGTGCAGGGACGCATCGCTTATCTTCGCAGCCATTTAAGGGAAGCGTCCCCTTTGTTTCTTCATTCAATCTGATTTCTCAGAGACCTTGACTGCAAAACCGCAAATGGTCCGTCATTTTGATTTTGCTCTCGGAGGCGTTCGATGCTCGCCTCTAACTTGCCAGGGATAGTGCAACCGAAAATCACCAAACCAAACGCCTTCCCAAAGATCGCCTGTAAAGCAAGTATGTCGGAGTCAGGAGAGAGGGATAGCTTGTATTCGAATTGATCGCCCAGATAACGGCCTGATCGCTGTATGGGCGGGACTTCACCTGCCATGTGTTGAAGCAAATCGAATGTTGTATATCTTCCATCCAAAAGGAGGTCTGAATTGGTGAACCATTTCAGCAACAAACAACCTTCATTTGGGAAGGATTGTTGAGTGTGTAAATAATAAGTTCCCTTCGCCAGCTTGCGAGCAAAAACACAGACAGCCTCACGCATCTCGTCCGTCACGTTAACAACACCAACTTCCTGATGTGTTTGACCTGGATCGGGGGAGATTCCGAACTCACGATTACTTCGACGTGCTTCGACTGCAGAAGGCAACATTTTCTGTAACAGCCCGGGAAACTGTTTATGCACACCGTGCATTAGTCCATTTAGCTTTCCATCCCTGTCTCCTGCCTCAGTGAACGGATCCATACGGGCGATCATGGAGACCAGCAAGTCGTGATCAGCCGTGCCATGGTTGCAGTTATCGCATGATGGAAACTCAAATCCCTCTGGCCAATGACGATTCTGAAACATAGCTCGGGGCGGACAATGCTCAACTGTAGTTGCAGGAGTTCCGCCACCACAGAACACACAATGAGGGTTTTTCTGGAAGAAAGCCTCGCGACGTTTCCGAGTAGCGATTCCCATCGTCCTTTAAGTTCTCTCGTCCTAATGAAAAAATAAGAGTTCAGTTTTTGTGTAACAAATATCTTCCCTTAATTCTGCCCTGCCCCACCTTGTGATTTCACCACGCTCATCGCCCCCGCAATCAGCGTGCTGATATCCGCCATATTCGACGGCACGATCAGGGTGTTGCCGGCCTTGGCGATACCGGCAAAGGCCTCGACGTATTTCTCCGCCACTTTCAGATTCACCGCCTGCATGCCGCCGGGCAATTCGACGGCACGCGCGACGCGGGCGATGGCTTCGGCGTTGGCGGCGGCAATGGCCTTGATCGCTTCGGCTTCTCCCTGGGCGACGTTGATCGCGGCCTGCATCTCGCCTTCGGATTCCTGGATCGCCGCATTGCGCGCACCGGTAGCAATGTTGATCTGTTCCTGCATGCGACCTTCGGATGAGGCGATGAGCGCGCGCTTTTCACGCTCGGCGGTGATCTGTCGTTGCATGGCGTGCAGGATGTCTTTCGGCGGAGTCAGATCCTTGATTTCGTAGCGCAGCACCTTGACGCCCCAGTTGGTGGAGGCTTCGTTGAGCGCCATCACCACGCCGCGGTTGATGTGATCGCGCTCTTCAAAGGTGCGGTCCATTTCCATCTTGCCGATCATCGAACGCAAGGTGGTTTGCGCCAGTTGCGAAATCGCCGAGATGTAGTCGCTTGCGCCATAGGACGCCATCTTGGGATCGGTGACCTGAAAATACAGAATGCCGTCGACCGACAACTGGGTGTTGTCGCGCGTGATGCAGATCTGGCTCGGCACGTCGAGCGGGATTTCCTTCAGCAAATGCTTGTAAGCCACGCTGTCGATGAAGGGAATGACCAGATTGAGGCCGGGCGCGAGCACGGCGTGGAATTTGCCGAGGCGTTCGACCACCCAGGCATTTTGCTGCGGCACCACGCGCACGCCCTTGGCGACGACGATGGCGATGACGATGAGAAAAACCAGTGCGACGATGTCCATATTCCTACCCTTAAGTGATTAGTTGCCGAGAACCAGCGTATTGCCTTTGACTGCACGAATGATCAGCGGCCGCGAGCTGTCGACACTGGCCGATTCGGCCTCGGCATCCCACAGCGCGCCGCGATATTTGACCTGGCCATGGCCGTCCTGCCAGGAATCGATCTGTACCGGATGGCCGATATCCATATCCTCCACGGTCCTTTCGGGATGTGCGGTGCTGCGCTTCCAGCGCCGCAGCACCAGCGTGCCAAGAGTGGCAATCACGCCCGCCGTCAGCATTTGCACCACGATGCTGGCGCCCAGCCAGGCGGCGACGCCCGCTGCCGCTGCCGCCACGCCATACACCAGCAGGTAAAACGTGCCGCTGGTGAGTTCCACCCCCACCAGCACGGCCGCCAAAATCCACCACAACACATATGCCTGCATCTCAACCCCTGATGATGACCGGCCGGTTGGCCAGTTCGTTTGGATTTCTGTCCTGCGGCGGCACATGCGCTGCCAGCAGGTCACTCACCTGTTCGATGCCGGTGAGTGCGCCGCGCTCGAAATCGCCTTGGCGGAACGCGGCTTCCATCGCCTGTGCCACGGATTCCCAGGCTGACGGTTCAACTTGTGCAGCAATGCCGCGATCGGCGACGATTTCAATATCGTGGTCGGCCAGCAGCAGATAAATCAGCACGCCGCTGTTGTGTTCGGTGTCCCACACGCGCAGATTGGAAAACACGTCGATGGCGCGTTCGCGGCCGCTCATGCCACGCCACACCTGGGCGGGCGCGAGACTGGTTTCGATGGCAAAGCGGATTTCGCCGTTGTGGCGGCTTTCAGACTGGTGGATCGCCGCCTCGATCGCATCCAGCGTGGCGTGCGGAAACGCGCGACGCCACGCCCATGGCGGCATGAACAGATGTTTGAACCAGCGACCGAGATTTACCATGAGCCTGAAGCGCCTCCACCGCCAAAACCACCCCCGCCACCGCCCCACGAACCGCCCCCGCCTCCGCCGAAGCCGCCCCCACCAAAGCCGCCGCTG
>Ga0208375_1001150_pt1 | contig 31572 bp, 24 predicted proteins | sample RifOxyD1_FD_184038 | JGI IMG/M metagenome (GOLD analysis project Ga0208375, IMG submission 184038) | Soil microbial communities from Rifle, Colorado - Rifle Oxygen_injection D1 (SPAdes) | ecosystem: Environmental > Terrestrial > Deep subsurface > Rock core/Sediment | place: Rifle, Colorado...
AAAGATTTTGTTCAAGCTGTCCTTCAAAGGATTTTATATGTTGACTGATTCCGGGTTGGGTCAAATGCAACTCTTTGGCTGCCAAGAGTGTACTTCGTTGCCGATAAACTGATTCAAAGACTCTGAAATAATTAAGATTTATCTTATCTATAAGCATAGAAAATATATATCAGTAATACTTATTAAAATCAATTAGATTAAATAATTATTCATAATGTATATTTTGTAATAGATTCCGCCCAATCGCTAAACAAATAGCAATCAAAGGAGAATTTTTATGAAACAGAAGACAATTATTTTTTTACTTAGTTTTTTATCAACCTTATCAGTATGGGCCACTGAATTTTCGAATGATCTGACAGGCGGATATGAATTGGATTCAAAAAAGATGCTAGTAGTCCAGGCAAGTGGAATCTATAAGGATATGGATGTGGTCTATTTATCCTTAATGAACCTGAATCCAATGGAAATAGGTATGGTGCCCACTTATATCCGTTTCACCTATGTGACAGGTAATTTAAATTGGTATACCGATTTTCCTATTGTTGGTATTGAAGACAGTTGTGGGTCTAAAAAATATACAGCTCAAGTTCGCCTCCCTGGCCCACAAGGAAGAGTTGAGACTGAGATAGTTTTATTTGATCATTCTAAGCGAGAATGTCTTGATTATATCAGCAGTACCTGGAAGGCAACTGTTTCGCAATTTGGATGGGGTCATACTTTGGTTTCTGAAATGATTTTAGAAAGTGATGATTCTCTTAGACGTTAAATAACATCAGGCTTCGGGCTTTTAAAGGTTCGAAGCCTTTATAATCATTATCTGGATTTTGGATCAGTTCACCCAGTGGTTATGCCCACCTTTTAAGAAATAAATACCCATTGCTGATGTTATTAACAGGAACCATGTCCATAGGAGAACATAACCAGGTTTGATTTTGGAATTTAGATATTTCTGAAATATTTGTAAAGTGGAAGAATATTGGATAAGTATTATAAGAACCAAAATGTTAAAGCAGTAGTAAGCTGGAAAGATATATCTTTGCGCCAGTCTATTGGAAAGCGAAAAAAGTAGAACGTACACCACAACAAAGTTAGCCAAGATCCAGACCAGTTGTTTGGTTTTGGCAGGCAAATCCAATTTGAATGATCTGGTTTTATAAAACTTGATAGCCAGGGATATGACAAGTAAAAGCACCCAAGGTAGGGCATTGATCAGGGTTCTGCTTAGATAGTGGAAAATGTTTACAATTTTTTGCAACATAAACGGATAAGTGCTCACACTATCTTGAATGGATCTACCAAAAACTTGAATCTTAAAGTAAGCCTCGAAGAATGGATATCCTGTGACTGCTTGAAACCATAACTCATATAAGTAAAGTGTTAGTAGAAGTCCAAAAAAAGAAATTATGATCCACAAAATATTAATATATTTTTTGCTTTCCAGTTTGCTATATAAAATAAACCATATGCTAAAGAGAACGGGTAAAAGGGTGATGGCGGCAAGTCCCTTGGTTAAAAATGAAAATATAAATCCAACCATGAATAATATTTTAAACCAGACTCCGTGATTGATTTTGACAAAACCAAGCATGGTACTTGCCAGGCATAGAAGCAGAAATTGTTCGTGGTTTGCCCTTAGTTGATAGGTGAAATTAATAAGACAAAGTTGCAAGGCCCAAAGTATAATCAGAGCTTTTTCGTTTTCTACAAATTCCCTGACCATCAGATAAAAAATAAAAATAAAAAGCAGCCGATAGATGGTATTTAAAAAATACAGGGAATATTCCGATGGAAAACCCAGTTTGGAAAGGATAACGGGAAAAAAGAATTGACCGATAAGATGATCCCGAACGTAAGGATTGTGGGGGTCGGTGTATTCCGATAAACCTTGCCATTCCAGCCCGACTAATTCCTTCAGAGGTTTGTTGGTAAGCTGGGTGGTGAACTTGGTATACAGTCTTGAATCGTTTTCCCTGGCTTGAAACTTGGTTAAAATTATTGCTCCTGCAATGAGCGAAGTCATCAGGGTAAAAAGTATACAGGGTTTTATAATCTGGTCTACCATAAAAATCTACTAATAAGTTAGAGTTGCTACTAATATAGCGCAAAAAGCAGGCGTATATCTAGAAGAAATAAATCTTGATAACCGGTCTTGACAAAAATTAATTTTTTACCAATATAGTAAGTAAGAGGTTGGGATGAATAAGCTATTTGTAATTCACGGATTGATATTATGCCTAGGGGTGTATTTCTCCGACCCATTTTGTCAGGATTGTTCCTACAAGGATAAAGAAAAATCAAAAAGTTCACTAAGCAAAACAGTTTTAAAAAGAGCTGACAAGATTAAAAACGTCATCGAAAGCCTGATAATTGCCAGGAGCTTTGATGAGAAGGTGCAAATCAGCTGTTGGCTGCTAAAAATAGTCGATTATGACGTAACAATTCCAGTAAGTTCATATCTTTTCTCGAACCAGTCCATCAGGGCACCCCCGATTGTATAAATTTAGTTGAAATTTTTTTAATTTATTTATTCAAGGAGGTTTTATGAAATCAAAACTTATTCTGTTAACACTTATGCTTTCATCTTTGATGAATATGAATCCATCAAGGATAAAGAGAATAAAAGAGGGGACACTCGAAATTGTACCTGTTAAAAATTTAAAGACTGAAGATGAAAATGCCATGATTTTCAATAACCGACATCTTCTACCACTTACTAAAAGACCAATCCTTCGAGTGGAAAATTTCTCCTATGAGAAACTGTTGCAAAAAAATTATGATTTGATGGAGCTGGATGAAAAGACTCAAAGGGATTTTGAAAGAGCCGTCAAACAGTACAAAGGCAATAATTTTGCAGTTATTATAGACGGAGAAATTGTGAGTACTCCACGGATAAAAGAACTTAAAAAAGAAAGGGAATCAGTGTAAAGGTTGAGTTAATAGTTCAGGCAATGCTGCTTGAACTATTAACAAGCCTCGCCGCTTGTCTGTCTAATGGGGAAAAATTGGCAACTCTTTAGAGCTTAAGTAAAATCGTTTAAATTTTTTCTGTCAAGAACCGATTTTCTGATTATGAAATCATTATTACATAGCACTGTAACTAAAAAAATTATCAACAAGTATGACCGATTTGCGCAGCTTAATGGGAACCATCCTTTAAAAGAGTTGGTGCCTGAAGCTTATATCGAGTATAAGGCGAGACAAAAAAAATCTGGCAAGGTTTATTATTTTAATTTTGCCCTGGCAAAACAACTCGGTTTGATATCAGATGATCATCCAGAGAAAATGAATGACGAGCTGGAGCAGAAAATTCTAGAGACATTTAATATTGTGATAATAAACGAATACGACAATATTCATCATATTAAACATCCACCGGATACAATTAAAGAAAATACCTATATGGCAACCAGGTATTTGCAGCTACAACATCCGGGTAAACAGGGAAAAACTTCCGGGGATGGAAGAAGTGTTTGGAACGGCCAGGTGACTCATCATGGAGTGACCTGGGATATTTCAAGTTGTGGTACGGGAGCAACCAGGCTTTCTCCTGCGAGCGCTAAAATGAATAAATTTTTTAAAACAGGAGACCCTTCTATATCCTACGGTTGTGGGTGCTCGGAGAAGGATGAAGGAGTATCCACTTCACTTTTTAGTGAAGTGATGTATTTAAATGGTATAAGAACGGAAAGGGTGCTTGCCATAATTGAACACAAAAATGGATTGGCAATAAATGTCAGAGCGCATCCCAATCTGATAAGACCATCTCATTTTTTTGCCCCGCTTAAGCAAAATAATTATGAATATTTGAAAAAAATGTATGATTACTATGTAAAAAGACAAAGGGAGAATGGTTTTTGGCCAGATTACCCTAAAGACGAGATGGCCGGTTATGAATATTTCTTAACCAAACTGGCCAATGTGTTTGCCACCATGGTGGCCCAGTTTGAGGATGAGTATATTTTTTGTTGGCTGGATTGGGATGGTGATAATATTTTAATGGATGGATCCATCGTGGATTACGGTTCTGTCCGACAATTTGGTCTTTTCCATCATGAGTACAGGTATGACGATGTGGAGCGGTATTCGACCTCCATATCAGAACAAAAAATCAAGGCAAAGTATCTGATTCAGACTTTTGCCCAAATGGTGGATTTTTTAAAAAATCATATCAAGCGACCCATAAAAAGTTTTGAACATCATCGGGTGTTGAAAGAGTTTGAAAAAATATTTGAATTTCAAAAAGACAAGAATTTGCTGTTTAAAATCGGATTTAACAACGCTCAAGTTGCACACCTGCTTAACAAGCATAGGAAAACCGTAAAGGATTTTAGGAGCAGTTTTTCCTATTTTGAACGTATAAAATCTACCAAGGGAATTAAAAAAGTTGCCGACGGAATCAACTGGTCAGCCATTTTTTGTATGAGGGATATTTTGAGAGAATATCCCCAGATTATGCAATTTCGGGAGGGGCGCTTAACTCACGAAGAGTTTATTAAAATAATAAAATCAAGCTACGCCACCAGGAAAGATCTGGTTTTAAATCCATACCGGAAACAAATGGTAGGACTATTCCAGGAAAAATATATGAACATGGTGGAAATAGTGGCTGCTGAGATTAAAAAGAGTGTAAAAAATATTTTATGTGAGATAACCATGCGTTCATCAGTTATCAATAAATATGATCGTATTACGGGGGATGCAGTTACCATTATTGTTGATAAAATCCTTGCGGTAAAACAAGGACCAGAGGAGATTTACCAAATCATGCATGATTTTCTATACTTTCAAAATCATGATCCCTCCAAAATAAAACAACTGGAAAGACATAAAATAAAAAACACCAAGGGTGTCAAGAATTTGTTGGAAATAGTCAGGTCATACAGAGAAGGAATATGAGACTTGTCTTTTATGGTGGCGGAGATGAAGAGGAAAATATCTCTTTAAATCATGCCTTGATTAAATTAGTTAAATCAAGCAATCCGGTTATTACCTTTATACCGGCTTGCTCATATGATGCAGATATTGAATTTTCATATTTTGCAAGACATTTCAAAAAATTCAATATTTCCCGAATGATCAATTTCCCTGTGGATATTCCCTATACGGATATTTTGCTCAAAGAAGTTTTAAAAAGTGATATTATTTATTTGGGTGGTGGGAATACGTTTTATTTTTTAAAAAAATTAAAGGATGTAGGATTAATTTCAAAGTTTAAAAAGTACGCCATTGACGGTGGAATTTTAAGCGGACTGAGTGCTGGTGCGATCATTATGACTCCCAATGTGAAAACAGCATCATTTCCCTCGTTTGATTGTGATTTGAATGAGGAGAAACTAAAAAATCTCAGTTCTATGAATCTGGTTGATTTTGAATTTTTCCCGCACTACAAAAACTCGATTCGTTATGAAGATGAATTAAAAAAATACTCCAATAAAATCAACCGGCCATTGTATGCGTGTCCAGATGGATGTGGAATTATCCTGGATCAAGATAAAATCAGTTTTATTGGTAAAAGTTATTGCTTTTATAAAGGGAAAAAGATTCTCTTGAAAGCTGCCTGAGATTTCTGCCACCCAGTATGACATACGACATAAAAAATTATTTTTAAAAAAATGAACCTAATCGGCCTTTCTGGTGTTATAGGTACAAGAAACTGAAAAATTATGAGTTTCATGGAAACGTGTAAATGGAAAATGCTAATTTAACATTTCAACAATATGAAAAGGCATTAGTCACCTTTTCGGCATCCATTATAAGAAATTATGAGGATGCCCAGGATGTTGTTGCAGAAGTTTTTTTGGAGTGTTTTGAAAACAAGAAGCAGGCGGAAAAGGCATATCTGTTTAAAGCAGTTCGCAATCGCTCCTTAAATAAAATACGGTCCAATAATCGTTTTATGAAGATGATGATCAATTTAAAGGATCATTGGGATGCCATTTTCCCGTTTGAAGTTATAAGTGAAGATGCCAGCGTATGGGACATGTTGACGGTTTTACCGGCTAGACAAAAAGAAGTGCTACTGCTTCGAATAAAGGCAGAACTCAGTATCCTGGAAATTGCGGAAATTCTAAGGATACCAGAGGGTACGGTAAAAAGTAGAATTAACAAGGCAATGGGTACTTTAAAAAAAAGATTTACGGAGTAAATATGACAGAGAAAATCACCGATGAACAAATTCTGGGTTATTTAATAGGCGATACCCCCGAAGATTTGACAGAAAAAATAAATTCAAAGTTAAAAGAAGACCAGATGCTGGTTAAAAGAATTGAAAGTATCAGACAAATACAAAGACAGGTTAAACTGGCACCTAGCGAATGTTATGTTCCCATGAAGCATAAAAATATATTTTGGAAGTCAGCTCCCACCTTTTGCCTTTTGATCATATCTTTTTTAATTGGTTTATTGGTGGAATCACAATTTTTATTGCTTAGCCCTAATGACACACTGGAATCAGGTATCAACATAGAAAAAGAATTATCTTCTCCTCTGGTATGGGAGGAGAGTAACAAATCAGCTTTACTTTAAAAAGGAGTTTTGGATGAAGCATTTACTTATTTTGACCATGTTAATTTTTGTAACATATTCACAAGCACAGGAGGAGTTTAGTAAAAAAGAATTTGAAAAAGTAATTAAGACTATTAAGCAAACCTCCCTGCATAAGCTCACTGATAGCGAAATCTATGAGGGAGCTATAAGGGGGGTTTTGCAGAAGTTGGAAGAAAAAAATCAAGATGTCACCAAAAATCAAATAAACACCCTTTTGATACCCGAGAAAAAAAGCTTTATTAATAACGAGCTTTCGGGAGAAATGGTGGGAATAGGGGCTGTTTTAAAATTCGATAAGAATAAGGGGGATCGATATCCGGTGGTTACCGAGGTTTTGGACGGCGGGGCTCGAGACGCCGGCGTCAAGCCAGGGGATGAAATTATTAAAGTTGATGATTATTCAGTAGCCCATGCTCAACAACTTAATGATGTGATTTATAAAATCAGGGGCAAGGAAGGAAGCAAGGTGAAATTGTCCATTGTAAGGAATGGCGATTTAATTATAAAAGATATTAAGCGAAAAAAGATCATTTTTAAAAATGTGGATCTCACCTTTCCCAGACCCCAGTTGGGAATGCTCAGGATAAAATATTTCAATAAAAAAACTTATGACGAAACCAAAGAAGCCCTTTTGAAAATGAAAGAAAATCATCCCAATAGTTGTATGGTTGATCTAAGATCCAATGCTGGAGGTGCGCTTCAAGAAGGTGTCAAAACCCTTGAGCTTTTTGCCCACAAAGGGGATATGCTTTTTCGGGTGGAGAAAAATAATGGTAAATACGAAACCATTAAGGCTACCCAAGACGGGATTGATATAAATTGTAAATGGGCGGTATTGGTGGATGGCGATACTGGGTCATTTGCGGAAGTTTTCTCAAATGCACTAAGGACTCTGAAGCAGGCAACGGTAATTGGCAATCCAACGCTTGGTAAAACCTCCGTGGAGAGTATCATGGATCTTGATAATGGTTATGCGGTTAAATATACGATTGGAAGAATTCATGGTCCTGAGGGCCAAAAGTGGGGAACAAGTGGTATCAGTCCGGATATTTTTATAAATTTCGAAAATGGTGATAAATCCAAGGAAAATCATCTAGTTAATTCAGCTATAAATTTCTTGGTAAGATAGCATACAAATGCGTCCATACCCCCCCCTCGAGACGCAACAAGTCTGAAAAAAGTATGGACGCACCCATGAGTTTTTTACAATCAATATTCTTAGTGAAATCCAATAGTGTTATAGTCCTTGGCAATGTTAAAGCATACCAGGAGTAGCTATGAAATTATTAAATGCATTGATAGGACTAATCGCAATCTTAGTCGGAAGTGCTGCATATGCGAGAGAATTTAAAATTGAGAAATCCGTTTTTCATCAACTAGGTACGATTGAAAAAGACTCATCCATAGATATATCGGTCATGGGAAATGATCGATTTGTGCTTAACTATAATCGTGCTGGTCAAAAAGAACAGGTTGCCCTTTTAAACGATAAGGGTGAAATGATTCTCGAGACCACACCCACTTATTTTACAGTTTATGGTTTTAACCAGGAACGTTTAGTGGTTCAGACTCAATTTAAACTAAGTATTTATAATAAAAATGGAAGTATACTCAAAGAAATTGCAGCGAAAGAAAATATCAAGTTCCACCAATTATATGTTTTGGAAAATAACTATATGATTGGTGTCAATTCAAATGCCGGAAGTGAATTTGATGATAAGCTTGCTATTTTTGACAATAACGGAGATTTGGTAAAAGAAAACATTATTTTTAGAAGAGCAGCGTTCGGTGATTATCATGTGGTGATGGATGCAGATGGAAAAAGCTTTGTACTGGTTAGTCAAAATTATAACATGCAAGGCGAGGAAGGAAAAATTTATCGAATTTCCCTGGAAGGAGTCATTTTAAGCGAAGCCACCATCAAATATTCTCTCCATAATGTCGCTCCAGTAGTTATGAGTAATCATAATATTTTTCTGACTGCGGATAATACCCGTGATTGTGGTGGTATTTTTCCACTTACCGAAAAATATTTTCTGTATAAGGTTGATGGTAATGAAGCAGATGATATATTTACGAACAAAAAAGGGGATCTTCGATTGGTTCATAAGTTTAAAAATGAAAACTTTCTACTTTATGGCGAGGACAAAAGCTGGAAGAGATATGTTTATTTTTTTAATAACGAGGGTGAAAAAATAAACGAATTTGAAATTGAGGACGATCCTGCCAAGGTAATGGAAGATAGCAAAGATAACGTCAATCTTTTTTTAGCATACGGGAACAAGGCGATAGTGAAAGTGAGTTCAAAAACCGGCAAGATAGTGGAAAAGATTACGGGATATAAATCAGTATATGTACAGGCTGATGGTAAATTTGTTTTACAACTTGATTCTCATGATAATTCTGGCAAGGTATATGATATGGATTTTAACGAGCTGGGTATTGTGAATCTTTCTGAAATCAAAAATGGATACGACTTTGGTCTTCTTAAGTTTAAAAACGGCAGAATAGATATGCAGAAAAACTCTGAAACTAACGTTACAACAATTTATTATTCCGAGCTAAAATAACCTAATGAATTCGGAATTAATTTTGGAGAGGATGGGCTCGAAGCACTTGTTTTGATTAAATATTTATTAATAGAGAGACCGAGATTTCCACGGTATGTGGCTTAAAATATGTTTCTACAAGACCTGACAATTAAAATGACCTCAAGTTAGTGTTAAATGAATTATCAGATTGTCTTTCGGTCATTGCCTCTTCAAATTTAATTCCGAATTCAGGTTAAAATAATAAAATCAAAAAAGCGGGCTTTCAGGACTTTCGAATCAAAATTGCAATCAAGATCTGGGAACAGCAGGATTTTCTGCTTCAATTTTTTTAATCAGGCCGGCGATTATTGGCCGTTGATTTGCAAAAAATCTATTATAAATAAATTTTAAATCTTTTACTTAAAGGCAGATCTTTTATGTTCATGGTTTTCCTCCATGTGCTATTTTGTTATTATACCTCAACTGTAAAATAATCAGAAAGTAAAATTGACTGAAATAGTATGTTGTATACTAAACAATGGATAGACCGAAAAATCCGCCTTTAAGTTTCCTTACACATAATACAAACCTGCCTGTTGATTTATGTCGTCCTTGAATGATGACAAAAAAGAAATACTAGTAGAATATATTTCTATTAATTATAATCATTAAAATTGGAGTGATGATGAAGTGTCCGAAATGTTCAATTACTTTAAGCTCAAAGCGCTACGAAGGGATAGAGATTGATACATGTGATAAGTGCCAGGGAACCTGGCTGGATGCAGGGGAGCTTACAAAGATTATTGAAACCCAGCAAGAGCATTTTGATGCTAAATTGGTCCAAGAGACCCTGGTTACTCATTTCGCCGGTGTCCCTCAGGATGAACAACGTTCGGTTGAAAATTGTCCGATTTGTCAGAAGGCAATGAGGGCCAGTAATTATGATTACCAGTCTGGAATAATTGTTGATACTTGTGTGAATGGACACGGTGTTTGGCTTGATAAGCATGAGCTGGCAAAAGTGCAGATATATCGAGAGCATTGGAGCAAGGAAGTTGATAAACTTAGAGGTGAATGGTTGGCTCTAGCAAAAAGTGTCAATGATGCAAATGCGGATGTTAAAGCAGAAAACCAAAAGAGAAAAATGAAACCAACGCAATTTCTGCTCAGCTCTATGTTTAAAAAAATCTTAGGTGTTTAGCTTTTAGGGTTTATACCAGCACAGAGGACGAAATCCAAGCAGATGATGAGTTGATCTGTTGCATGCACCTTTCTTGGGATTGTTTTTACTTAAATCCTCCTTATAATCAACTTCACAAAGAGCGCCTTGTAAAAAAGTGTCAAGCCGACATTGGGAACTTGGGTGTGTGTTCAAAGTCTCGGATACCACGAGGTTATCGGGGGTTTGGAAACCAACGGGGCCATCGTTAAAAATTCCTTCCATGATTTTAGAAAGATGCCAGGAAGCTGTGGCACTCCTTATACAAAGAGCTATTTGATTTAGATCTTCAAAAGATTGTTTACATGTGTTTTCCAAATAGGGATCAACTTGCATTTCCCTGATTATTTCGACATTTTGATCCTGATGCCACATCCTGCGGGTACACTTTAAAGTTGAAAAGTAATCAGCTTGCCCCTCGACAGAGGCCCAGCGGTTGGGAAGTTGTTTTTTAGTGGGAGCGCTCCCGAGCAAGTGTCCCATCTCGTGGCATAATGCCAGGGTTAGGGCATCTTTAGTCATGAACTCATGTCTGGCGAGTCCACCCATAATGGTGATGGAAAAAAGCGGATAGAATCTGCCTGCAAATGCATTGACTTCATTGGCACCCCACATTCGCTGGATTTTAAGTATTCCACCTTTTCTCTTGATGAGTGGTTTATAAATATTTTCGAATTGATCAATGACTTCATGAAAAAGTTCTTCCGTAATATTGTTTTTGGTGTAGTCGTAGAGTTCTAGCTGGTTATCCGGAAACACGGAAGCGTTAGCAGTTAAAGACAGATACAAAAAGAAAGTAATCAAGGTAAAAAATAATTTTAACATCATTGTCACCACTTAACTTGTTTTGGTTGATATTAATTAAAGATTAACATAGGAAGTGACAAAATGTGATAAAAAAGTATGTAAGTTGTTTTAATATTAAGTAGTTACGAAGGATTATTGGTGCAGTATCAAAAATTCAAATCTATTGTTGGTCTATCTTTTATATGTTACTTATTTGCGGTCTTTAACACCTTAAAATTATTAATAAGGAGAGCATGTAATGATGAATTATTTAAAATTGTTAGGATTAATTTTTGTATTAACTAATTTAATCACTCTTTCCACAACCCCTGCCGCCAATCTACCAGGTGGTTTTTGTTATACCAAACAGTGTGATGGAACTCATCCGATTACTGGATTTGATTTTTGGAAAAAGGTTCAATCTTATGGTGATCCCAACGGTAATGGACCACTCGGACCGAATTTTATGGCCCCTGTTGCAGAAGGCAGCACGCAAACCGAATCTGTTCCTTCTAACGATTTTTTTAATCAAATGACAGATGCAGAAAATTATTCAAGCTCTCAATGTGGACTTAGTTTAAATAGCAATACCAACGATTCTATCGTTATCGCCGGCCCTTGTAAGACAGCCAGTGACCTGGATCGCAAGGGAAATATTGTCAAAATGAAACATAAACCCCAGGGTAATCCAGGTCTGAATGCTAAGCAAATGGATGTATTTTTTGAGGCAGCCAAAGCCAAAAAAGACCAATTACCAGTGATGGGATATTGCCGTCCTGATGGCATTGGGCTGCAAACGGTGGAATGCTATCCCTATACGATGGATCTTGGAGATCCTGCAATTTTTGCAGTAGGATCCAAAGCAGAAGCTTGCTATAAGACATATGTACCGAAAGTGGGTGGCAATTCCATTTGTAGAGTAGGGATACCTGCAGGTTCCCGGGTGGATGGACTTAATAATGCTTCATTTTTTGTAGCGCTTTTTGGAAATAAATTTGATTTGCTGAAAGCTGAAGCAGTTTTGACGGCACCACTTAGTGGTAATGTTAGCTACAATGGAACTGTTTATTACCTTGGTAATAAAATATATTCTAAACCTACCAATGCAGCAGACATTCGAGTAGAGGATAATGTTCCAATTGCGGCAATTGAAAAAGGGATAACAATTCCTTTTCCCATAGGACCTCTGACACTTTCCGTTTCAGCAGGTGTTCAGGGCAATGCCAGCTTTAATATGGGAGCCCGAGTGGTTTCCATGTGGGCCAATGGTAGGGTGAGACCAATTATTAATACTTCTGGTTACGTTGATGCAGGTCTTGATGCCTGGATCGCCAAAGCAGGGGTGGAAGGTCATCTGACTTTTCTAAATAACGACATTGATGTGTATGGATTCAATGGTATCGCCTCTACCCCCAGCAGTCAGGGTGAGTACCTGGCATATAGTGTTCAAGTTTCCGGATTGGATACCTTGTCAGCGCTTAGCGGATGGGTTGGAGCATATGCTAAAATCCGTGTCCCTAAGTTTTTAGGGTTTCGTTGGAAAAAATGGGGAGTGAAGATTTTTGACTGGGGTGGAGTCACCACCAGTGGGTATGTATTTAATAAATTTATTCCAGCTACTTCTGTTTGGGCAGTAAAGAACAAGCTTCAATAGATTCAAGTTGCCTTAAACTGAGTTATTTATAATATGATTTTTGCAAAAAATATTTTGACTAAGAAACGGTTTTTTATAACCATGGGGGGCGGCTTGATGCTCGCAGTCTTCCTATTGATTGGTTATAAATATTTAGTGTCATCCAAACCACAAGCAAGCCAACCACAAAACAAAAATTGTTATAGCGTAAAATATAAAATTCTTTCCAAGGGGGAAAATTTTATTGAAGCAACTGAAAGCGTTTTAGTGGAGAACATCAATTCAGGGAAATTATTACTCTATTTTTTTAAATTAAATGGAATAAAACATCATGTTGTAAAAATCACGGAAGACCAGAATTTTGTAAGGATTAATGGGGTGGTTTCACAGGATTATCGAATTCGCTCTCCTTTTTTTATTTCGTACAACCATAATTTCAAGGTCTGGCTGGAAACCCCGGCACAAAACAATGAACTTGCGGGAAATGCCATTAAACAAATAGCATCTTATTTGACCTTTCCTGAAAGGTCAGTAAGTAGAAAAGAGTTTTTTGGAGAAGTTCGTTACGATGTTGTATCTGATAGTAAAAGCGAAGCAGTGGTGACTGTGCGGAAAAAAAGTGTGAAGATGCCATTTAATTTAGAGGGTTCTTTCAAATACACCCCCTTTAAGCAATTGGAAGGGGAAGAGCGAATGGTTTTGCAGGATCATCTACGGTCCGTAATGATAGCTCAAATTTATTGGAACCAGGAGTCTATTGGGAAGTGTAGTGAACTTCGGGATGTGAATAAATTGAAGCATGCAGGTCCCGGTACTAGCAAAACTGATTTATCATATAATTTTGATTTTAAGGTCGCTCATATTGCCAACATGAAAAAAAGAATCCGTAATAAGAATATTTCCACATTTTTTCGATCAATCCAATTGGATGATAAAGGTCTGTTAACCAATGAGGATTTTTTAACCTTGCGGGCCTTTATAGAAATTAACAAGAGCGACAGCCTGGTTTTTCTTGTTAATGAATTGAAAAAAATGCCACCGGATTCGAAATTATTCCAGGCATTGATGCCGGTCCTGGCAAAACCGATTGTGCCGGAAATCCAGGATTTCGTGGTGGAGCTTTCCAATTATTTTGCAGAAAAAAATAATGTGGCGGTTGCCGAAAAGATCATGCAACTGCTTATGCAAGAAACTAGTCCCAATCAAAATACCATGAATTTTTTAAAAAACCAGGTATCTGATACAGGGTTTTTAATGAGAGGATCAGTGGCCAGGTCGGCTGCTGGTGAATCCCCAGAGCAAAGCCAGATACTGATTGATGATTTGGTTAAAATGCATGAGGTTTATAAAAAGGAGAATGATTCCAGATTAAGCGTGGTGGAAGACGCTTTAGGGAACGCCGGAGCTAGTGAACTTCTTAATTTGGTGGACATTAATACCCCTGAAGGAATTGCTAATTTACGTTTTGTCAAAGATCCAAAAGCCCTGGAAATTATTTTGAATACGGTGATGAGCAATGGAGTTGACGAATCAAGTTTCATTCATAAGGATGCCGCACTGAGTGCTCTTGAGATGAGAATGAATTTTAATATTGAAGATGAGGAATCTAAAAAAGAGATCAGGACCACCTTACGTAAATATTTGGATAATCTGGAAGCAAAGGATGCCCAGGAAGAGATGTTTAAAAGAAGGGCGATGACTTTGCTTGAGCCGGTTGGTGAATAGTTTAATTCTGAATTAAGTTAGTTATATTCCACCAATATCTCATGAATACCTTTTCTGATTTCAAACCAATATTCGATGGAGGCTTCCTTGGGATTATCATTGAATTTTTTTATCCAATTATCCAAATCTGCATTAGAAACTTTTTCTGTTTCCTTTTGTCTTTTTAAATAATTGACAATGAATTGGGTATTAAGTTGCGATTCCCAGAGTGAAGATGAGTTTCTACCATTAATCCTGCTGGCAGTTTCCCTGGCCCTTTTTTTATATTCATCGCCTTTGCCAAAAAGTTTATCAATTATCTCTGGCATCATGTTTTCCGCCCAGGTCCTGTGAAATCTGCACATGCCGGCATTATCCACCATGATTTCTTTTATCATTCGATCAGCATTCACTTGACCCAGCGTCCTTGGTGGCATGTATTCATAACCATAAAAGTTATAATACTTTCCCATTATGGGCATGGGTGACAGTACTCCGGGAGTCCAGTATTGATTGGGTACCATCCATCCATTGCGAGCGTTGGCGGTAAAAAGAAAATTATCAAGGACGTTAATTCCCTTTTGTTTGGATAATTTTCGGCCAAATTTTCTAGCGCCTTGGGATAAATCAATTTTACCATTTTTCATCAAGATCGCATCAATCAGCTCAAGTGCCAAATTACAATTAGCCATTGAGTCTTTTACAACCTCGAAATTGTCCAAATCAAACCGGGGACGATCCGATATACCCAGCTCAGCAGAAGTTAAAATATTTTTATCAATACAATCAAGTAGCCAGGCGACAACCCCCCCGGCGGAGATGGCATCAAATCCCATACTGTCAACGTAGTGATTTAATTTTTCAGCAGCAGCTTGGTCGAAGATACAGCACAAAGGCCCGAGTGTTTGATAAGGTTCATAATCTTTTTTATACGGCCCTCTGGTCTTTTTACAAACAGCCGCACAAGGTTCTCCACAAGTGCCCTGGCTTTTGGTGGCTATCGTGTCTTCATTAAATTGCTTTAGGTAATGATCAATAATCAGTTTTTTATGAATTTCCTGTCTCTTGGATTCATCCAGATAAATGCTGCGGTAATTTTGAAAAAGCATTTTCCCTTTCAGCGTTGTATAGTTAACACCAAAAGTTCCACCCGTGTTGAATTGGGGATCGAATCGATATTTGATGGTGCTTTCCAAATCTTTGGCACTGAGCTTTTTATTGTACTTTTGAATAAACCATTCATCGACAACCTGGCGGTCTCTTAAATCGTCATCTATAAAAGTACCACCATAAATAATTGCGGCAATTTGATTTTCTTTAAACAATTTAGAACCAAACCCCCCACGACCGGCCCAAGTGTCGAAGGCGGTTATGTTCCCTTTTTTAATAGGTGATGAGCAAATTGCCCCAAAATCAGTAAATGCGCTGGCAGGTCCGGTAGTTAAAATTCGCGGGTCATTTGGATATTTGTCCTTAAAAAGATTTAAAACATGTTCTTGAAGAGCATATAGACCCCTTTTATTTTGGTTCCATATTTCTTCAATGTTATCGATCGCATGAATCTCAACTTGAATCTCCTCACCATGCAATCGGTTTAAATACAGAATGGATGGTTTGGTCGCTTTTCCTCGTAGACTAAGCATGTTAATACCAAGGTTGTCAAATACCAATCCTGCCCCGCCCATGGAGGAGATATAAAAACCACCCCAGCAGGGGGAAAATCCTGTAAAAAATAATCTATTTGATCCGGGTAAAATAGAGCCGGCCAAAAGACCGGTTCCAATGTTTAAAGTTTGATATTTTCCCGCCAGATGAAGACCCAAATCAATCGGCCCAAAATATTCACCAACCGGATAACGGGTATGCTTATAAAATCCAGTGGAACAATCAACATGCAAAATGCGAATAGTGTTTTCCATTATTTTAAATCCCCTGCCTCTGGAACGCTGTTTATTATTCCATCAAGTTGAGGTACGCTTTGTAGCTTCTCCATTTCCTTGGCATTGTTAATATCCCAGACAATTATTTTTTTATCTGGATTGGCTTGTTTTAATTCATCAACTAGCTGAGTAAAAGTGTGGGGACTTTGATCCATCTGGTAGTGAAAGGCAATGCCATCAAAGTTCCAAAGAGATTTGCTGGCAAGAAGACTATCAGGGTATCCGTGTAAAGGATAAATTTCAATATTGCGCAGGGCTGAGTCGTGATATTTGGTTGCAATAAGCCTTTGATTGTCTCTCAGTATATTGGGAGAAAATGAAATTATTTTAATTTTTCTAAAACAATCAAATGTTTCAGATGATCCATCAGTTTTATGCAAACAGTGATGTTGATCATCCAGTTTTTTTAGCTCATCCAGAACTGGATATGTCATGTAATCCTTCAATTCAATGAAAAGACCTATTTCGGTTTTTCTTAAAATTGCCAGCAAATCTTTAAATGATAAAATACGATTCATGTTTTTGTTAATCAAATCTTCTATGTCACGATCACCTTTAAATTGACTGACCCAATTGGAAATATCGCACTTTTTATGGGAGGGTGTATATGCGCAATGTTTTTGAATTTCCTCATACGTCATCTCGGAAATATTTTGTTTTTGTTTGGACTGGCAATCCAGATTATTATCTAGAGTTTGATTATGATAGACGATCGGAACGTTGTCTTTGGTGAGTCTTAAATCCAATTCAACAAAATCCGCACCCACCAGATAAGCACTGATGAAAGCGGGTAAGGAATTTTTAATACACTCGGATTCATGGCTTCGATGGGCGATATTCCATATGGTTTGGCCTGAATCATCACTGCTTACAGCAGGGAGACGCAAAGGTTGATTCGTACCCGAAGGAAGCTTGATCACTGCCAAGGTCACGAGGACTGTGGAACAAATTATTCCCAAAATAAATATTGTCCTATACATTCATATTCCCTAGTATGTATCAAGATATAAGCTCATCGTTTAACAGGAAAATAACTTAAGCAAGATTAATTTTAAGAACTAATTTTAACCTGTAATTGCCAAGTAGTACTATATTATTGCCTTAAAATAGTGGCATAAAATAAATTATCTAAGTTGAGTATAAGAGTAGGTAATTATCTGAAAACTTGAAGTTTAGGGTTTTTTAAAAGAAAATCCAGACGTTTTTGGGATATAATTGATAAGTGAGTTTCTCATTTTCTCGGAAGGAGAGTTCCCTTATGAAAAAAAATTATTGGATGGTACTGGCAGTATTCTTTCTGCTTTTAAACATAAACATCTCAAATGCAGCAGCGTTGAAACTTATGCCCATAGGTGATTCAATCACCAGGGGAGCAGTGGGAGCACCCACCTACCGATGTTTTTTATGGGGAATGCTGGCAAAATCCAATCTTCCTCAATTTGATTTTGTCGGAAGCATGAATACGAAAGTGAATCAAACCGAACCAGGCATCAGCGGTTGCCCCTACCAGGATTTTGATGTTGATCACGAGGGGCATGAAGGCTGGACTACGGATCGCATTTTAAAGCAAATAGGTGGATGGGCGAGTAATCATACCCCTGATGTGGCCCTTATTCATCTGGGTACCAATGATTTGAGTGGAGGACAAAACGCCGAGGGTATTATTGGTGAAATGGATAAAATAGTGGATTATTTAAGAACTGCCAAAACCGGTGTAGTGATCTTCATAGCAGGGGTTATTCCGGATACGGTTCACGCTAATATCGACGATAAGACCAGGGAATATAACAGTAGATTAAGTACCTTCTGCAAGGAAAAATCCACTGCTGAATCCCCTATTATTTTTGTGGATCTGTACAGCAAAATGGATCCATCAAAAGATCTTTTTGACGGGCTTCATCCCACCGATTCGGGAAACAAAAAAATGGCAAATGGATGGTTCCAAGCACTTAAAGCATATTATTCCAAGAAAAAATAATTTTTTTTAACGATTTGTTTGTACTTCTACAGGGCCTGGCTTATGTGTATTAACTTTTTCTGGGAGAGGAGTCTGTGTAGGTTTATTGTTTTTTGATTCATTTGTATCAGTTGTTTCCGGATCGATATTTTTACCTGGCACTCGGTTGTCTTGTACAAGAGCAGCATGGCGCCCAGCTGTTTTTTGAATGACATACGATTGAGTAGGTAACCAGCCGAAGGCCTTATAAAGTGCATATTGACCAGGATCAGCAGAACAATAATCAAAACTATTTTTCAATAATTGATTATTATTTTCAAAATATTTTTGGTTGAGTACAATGACAATGTTATTTTTATCGAAAAAAAACTTATGGGTGGCGGTATTTTTATTCTGAGTGTGTAAATACTGGATGATTTCCGGGGAAAAACCACTGAAAGTGAGGGTTATATCACCGTATTGATTTCCAACTTGATTATGATCACTATAAAATTCAAACATCATTTCCTTGAAAAATTCACAGGGGTTGGGATAATCTGCTATCATGCGGCTTACCAATTTGTCTTTATGATACTGGGTTCTCATGGATACCGAGATGTATTCGTTATTTTTTGCCAGAGTTTTAAAATCGCTGGTTTTAAAAATTGATTTAAGCAATGGTTTGGCAAATTCGTGGGGATATTCGTCTCTGGCCAAAAACATTACTAAATTGACCATAAACGTGTTTAGGTCCTTGGTGGTGAAAGCGTAAAGACAAGAAGAGTAAAGCGAAAGGCAGATAAGCGCACATTTGATATTTTTCATATAATTTTTTTCAACCCTTAAGTAACTACCCGACTTGCGTATCGGTATGAAGAACGAATATATTTATAATGATTGATATAGAGCAAGTTTTGTTTTTTATTTAACAAAAAAGGTCAACTACTCATGAATGAAACGGAAAACACCAGACAAATAGAATTAAAAAAGAAAAAAAAGGCGTTGGAGGAAATGCGCAAAAAAAGAAATGAGCAAAAGATTCTGACGTATAAAAGAATGCTCTATAAAGTGAAAATAGCCATTGTATGCCTGGTCACTCTTTGGCCGGCGTCTTATTTTTTAAAAGGTTCATTGGTGGATTATAAAAAAATCCATGTAGATTTGTATAGACAACCATTACAAACGGATACTGAGAAAAAAGAATTCACCTTGAATTATATGGGAGTTCAATATCTCATAAAACCTGTTAAGAATTATGAAATATCAGGACTAGTGGTATCTCACAATAATCCTTTCGGATTTGGGGATCTATACCACGACAACAAATCGTTTGATACGAAAGATCTATGTCTGATTTGGGGAAATAATTTAATTAATAATGATTTTCACAAGGTCGAATTTTGGAATGTTTCCTGGACCTGCAATTTTCGTTATCCACCAGGGATCAATTTTGAATTTGATGAAATTTCCAATAATCATTTAATCGCCAAAAGTGATAAGATTAGAAAAAAAATCGCCAGGGTCAAAGTGGGGGATCAGATAAAAATAAAAGGTACGCTTGCCAATTACACCAGTTTGAACAATGAAAGCAGTTGGCGAAACTCCAGTCTTACCAGAAGTGATACCGGCAACGGAGCATGCGAAGTGATCCTGGTGGAATCGTTGGAGATATTAAAAAAAGGAACTCCACTTTGGTATCTACTGTTTGATTTCTCCAAGTGGGGACTGCTGCTTTTTATTGGGATTATGATAGGAATCGTAGTCAAGACTGCCAAGCTTCAGGTATCTGGATAACCTTAAATAGTGAACTGGCAACCAATATTTATTCCGCAGATAAATCTGTTTGCCGGAACAGATTACTCCTTAATGGAATCTTAGTTCTGTCCGGGATGGAAATGCCCGGTCCAAGCGTGCTCCATGCTCCAATAAAAACGTTACTTCCTATAATAATTTTTTTAATCATCAGTAACATTCTGCCATCCTTGGTGGGGGAGAGCACATGACAGTAGTAGCCGGATTGGTTGCCAAAAATTACAAAGTCGCCAATTTCCAGCAGACTCCGGTCAGATATTTCCATTTGAGTTGCGTAGAATATATTTTTTCCCACCTTGCTTCCCCATAACCTGAGCCAGAAACTATAAACTCCAGGGAGCATCCTGAGAATATTTTCTAAAATGGGAATAGAAAGATAAATTCTTTGGATGTATAAGCTTCCCCACCATGCCGGGTATTTACCAGAGGGAAAGATAGTATTTTCCTCGATGAGTGGATAGAAGATATTATGAATTCTAAATGTTAACAAGGGCAGAAAATAAAGTATAAAAATAATCATAAAAAAATGATACAAGTTTTGATACATGATCAGGTTGATGAATTCCAAGATAGTCAGCAAAATGATGAGTGCTGGATAGAAAACAATTAATTTCCCAAGGACGGTAGCCTTAGGCTTTTTACTACTTTGATGATTCATGCGTTCCTCTTTGAATATTTGCTATGCTCGACTTTTTTAATCCACAAAACATAATCTAGCTTGGAATCCAGAATTGCTGCTGAGAAAATAATCTTATCCGTACTGAAGGCAATATCGTGCAGATAAATAAAGTATTCTTCTTGGGGGATGATGTTTTTGAAAAAAGTGATGTCAAAATAATTGCCAGGGATAAAAGTTTGTTCTTTGCTGGTAAGTGATTTATTTTCAACCATCAATTGGTTGATGATATCGAATATACCTCCAGTATAATAAATCAATCCTGGGCCAAAAGCATCATTAACTTGCATTTTAGCAGATGCCATAAGCGTATGATCCTCAATCAAGAGAACTTTTTCAAGACTTTGAAAGGATGGTCCGAGTTTTTCAGGAAACTTATCGTGTAATAAATTGTAGAAATCATGCTTGTTTCTTAGTGGCTTTTCTTTTAACGATTCAAGCTGATCCCTGGTGAAAGGAAATAAAGGAGCTGCAGATTTGAAGTTTGCGCTGATGGATGCCTCCCCCTGGCAATTGATGTTGCTTTTAAGCAGCATCTGTCCATCAGTCCTATATTTGGCAGTGGAAATCTCAAACAAGATGCTTTCGTGGTGGTGTAGTTTTAAAGTTGTGGTAATAATAAGTGGACGGGAAAGTTCAGCACTTGGCACTTGTGTCGGTGATAAAAATGAAATTCTTTTTATCCCGATTTCATTAATGGTTTTGCCGGACCATAAGTGAAGATTTTGGAGTGCAATCTCGGTTAACACTACCCCTGGAATGGTGGGTCTTTCTCCGATTAAATGATCTTTTAAAAAAAATTCATCACCTGTGAATGTTTTTTGGGAAATGAACATTTCGTCAGAGTCACAAATAACATGGTCAATATATGCAAGGGCTTTTATGGAATGTTTTTTTGCCCTTATGTGATTTCGCTCGGTCGGACTTTGATAAAAGGGGAAGGACGTGGTGGCATCAAGAATGGAATTGGTACATACGCATGAACTATACGGCAAAGTGGTGCAAAATTCATTGATAAAAAAATTAATCCCTTCTTCTACGGAGATAAATTTTATATTGTTGGAAGCCATCTGGGAAAAAACGGAATCATGCATGGCCATGCCAGTTTCACCCCAGGCTGGCCAGGCAATAGTTTTGATCTGGGTGCATGGAAAATATTTTTTGAGATGGACGGGCAGGTTGAAGTGGACGGCGTTGCATGAACTATAATCTGTCTGGCCAACGTTTCCATTGATACCCGAAGTTGATGAAAATAAAGTGATTGTTTTTAACGATTGGTTCCTGAATGTCCGGAGCAGCTCAATGGTACTGGTTGTCTTGCTTGAATAGATCTGCTGGAATTTATCCAGATTTTTATCAAAAAATTTTTTTGAATGTTCAATCCCTGCACCGTGGATGATATGATCAACTCTTCCATATTTTTTTTGAATTTGGGAAACCCTCTCATGCAAGTCTGGACCTGCCAGATCTAACGTTTCGTAGTATACCTTAACCCCCAAATCGCTATAGCGTTTCAAGTTTTTAATTGTCTCCAGATTGCGTTCATGCTTGGTAAAAAGGGCGAGATGATCCTTAGGTTTTAATCCAGGGTGGTTTTTCATGGATTGATTTAAAAAATCATTTTTGGATATTTCCAAAACTTGTTTGGGTAAGTTGCTGCGTCCAATGATTATAAAACTACCTTTGAACAATTTTGCCAGGGCGATGCCAATTTCAGCAGTGATTCCCCTGGCTCCGCCAGTAATCAGAAAAGTATCGTGGTGATATTCAAGATTGGTCAAGGTACTGTCCGGGGGATAGGTCAGGATAAAATTTTTTACGAACAGGTCGTTATTAAAAAGTTCTAAAAGCGGTGGCAGATTTTTTGATAAAACACAAGTGGTTAAAACATTAAAAATATTTTTCCATGGTTGATTGATCGGTAGGGTAAGGTGGGCGGTTTGAAACGTTGGGTAGTCCTGTGCGAGTGATTGATAAAAGGCCCGAAGAGCTTCCCCGTGTAAATCTAGATTTTCATGATCTTTAAAACCGCAGGAAATAATCTTTCTGCTGACTGTAATGGTTTTATAAAACGTCTTATAGAAATTTATATTTTCAAGATATAATGAAAAATTATAGTCAAAGGGACTGACAATGATGTCACAATACATGGAAAGATCCAGCACATAATCGTATGTTTTCTGGTTGATGTGTCCGGTGGTAATGTCAACCTGGTCATAATCCAGTATTTGTAGGTGTTGGGTGAGTTGTTCATAGGATTGCCCGGTCATTTTGCCTGGCAAGGGCTTAATGACCAAGACAGAAAAATGAATATTATTTTCAATTTCAGGTTTAAAAACCGTGTTGGTATTTGATATCCAGCGGTCCAGGGGCGAAGAGGTATCAAAGGTGTATTTCTTAAATATGCCATCCCCCGCAGGGATTTTATCTAGTGAGATGTTAATAGCTGAATTTTTATGATCAAAAAATAATGAAGCACCGGTGTTGTAACGATTGAGGGTATTTTGCGTGGGATGCAGAGTTATCTTGTTGCGGGTCATATCAAAGCGATCATTTAAAATATTTTTACTATCGATCTCTTTAGTAATATCCAAACTGCCAATCAATTGTCTCAGTCGATTCAATCTGACTTGAGAGTCAGGACTGATGCTATATTCCTGATCTTGCAGATGCTGAAAATGATTGGTATGAAATAATTGGTGGGTTTGCACGATCTGTTTTTTTCCTTTGTAAACTTCCACCATGATTATTTCATTTTCTCTCCCGGATGAAAGAAGAATAATCCAGGAACCTTCAAAGTTATAGTTGAGAAGTTGTTTTTTAAAATCAGGGATATTATGACATTCTTCAAGAATTTTTCTGATAAAAACGTTGATATTAATTCCATCCCCCAGCTCCGAAGGAGCGGTTGAGGCGGCATATGTGATGGCGACTTGAGAAGCATTGATTCCCCCCAGAGGAAAAATACTCCCGGCGTGGAATAGACCGATAAAAGGTATTTTATCGGTACTTTGGTATTCCAGCAGGAAACGGGGTACCAGTTCATTTTCCTCCTTGGTTAAAAAGGGGAAATCATAATTAGCGCCATGAAATATTTGTTGCTGGTTTTTACAAGCAAATCCCATGCACTCACCATAATGAATGGTGACAACGCTACTTAGGGCATTTATCTCCATCAGGGTTTTGTTATCGATGTTCAAGTGATTCGCCAAAGCGGTGAGTTCCTCTAAATATTCAGAAGGGGTATGGCGTTGCAAATTAATTAACGCTTTTTGCTGCCTTTGAATCATTTGAGAAGGCAGACGTTTCTTAAGCCAGTCATTTTGCCTAAAGATATGACAATAAATTCCTGCAATTTGTAAAGCCTTGTTGGCAGAATCTCCCGAAATTATCTGAGGATGCAAAACGGTAAAAGGACTTGATGTGGCCTGGTCAAGTTGCCAGTTGTGTTGGTTAAAATGAGAAGCTATCAGATGGCCACAGGTGCCAGATACTCCAATAGAGCTGACTGCTGCAAAGGGTGTTTCTTCGTTGAAGGTACTGGGATGGGTTGCCAGGTTGATATTGGAGGCGTGGTCTTGCAAATACTGGTCTGGATCGGTCACACCCATGGTGGGGAATATTTTTTTCTCTTTAAGGGTGACTACAGCTTTTAACAAAGATGCCAAAGAGGAAGCGACTCGCAAATGTCCGATGGATGATTTGATACTACCTATGGTAATGTGCTTTTTTCCGTAGACCTCCAGACTAGATTCCATCTCGATTTGATCACCAACACCCAGACCCACACCGTGGCATTCAACATATTCAACGGGAGGGGGATCGATAAGCCCATCGACACAACGTTGGTAACAGAGTTTTGCGGTATTTTTATGAGTAGTGACCATTTGGTTGCTAAGTCCCTCGTTGGCGAGATCTGTGTTATGAATCAAGGCATAAATATTTTCGTTATTGTTTAAAGCATCTTCCAGACGTCTTAAAACAAAAACCACTACTCCCTCTCCCAGAACAATCCCATTACGGTTTTTATCAAATGGCCTTAAAACCCCATCTGGCGACATCATATTGAGATCACTATGCATACAAAAAACCGGTCCGCTCATGGCCATATTTGAGGCACAGACCACACTTGCATCTAAATCTTTGGTTCGTAAGCTGTTGCAGGCATGGTCAATGCCAACTAGTCCGGTGGTGCACAGTGAATTGATGGATGTAGAACCACCCTTGATATCAAAAAATTTTGCCACTCTTGAACCTAGCATGGAATCCACACCTGAGACGGAATTATCCGGATTGTACTCAATAAGATCTTTTTTTATTGCTTGGAAAAATTCATTTATTATTTGTTGGCGGTCCTTTGAAGAGATAAAATCAATTTTGTTTTCAATAAAATATTTCAGATAATTATATCTTAAACTGGTCACTTCTCTCATCATAAAATCAGAATCGGAAATAACTCCACAGAGCATGGAGGTATTTTGCAAAATTTCTTTTTTTCCAAGAAGTCCAGCCTGTTTTAACGCTTCCTCCACTGCCAGAAAAAGACGGAATTGATTAGGATCTATATGCTTAATGGTGGCAGGCGGTATCTTCCAGCGAAACGTTTCTTTGGGATGAGGAAGATCGACAAAACCACCTTTATGATTACTGGATATCCATTTGCTTTGATCATTTTTCTGTCCGACAAAGCTATCCCACCTGGAGGGATCAATATCACGAATAAAGCATTTTTGATCCTCCAGATTCATTCGTAATTGATCATAAGTGGATGCTCCGGGGATATTGAAGCCAATGCCAGTTATGGCAACCGGGGCATTGAAAGTAGCTGGCAAGTTAGAACGGTGAATATTTTTATAGGAATTAATTTTCAGGAGACATCTATTTTGATGTTGAAAATACGTTTTATGATAATCATGATTAAATTCCTCCAGTTGCAAATTATAATTGGTTCCTCCAAAGCCAAAACAATTGACCATCGCTTTTCTAGTCGATTGATTAGGAGGGAGCTGCCAGGCTGTGGCGGAGGAAGGAATAAAAAGATGATTGTTCTCCAGCGGTAATTTGGAATTAATTTTGTCAAGGCCGGCGGTAGGAGGGAATTGTTTATTTTTTATGGCAAGTATGGTTCTAAAAAGTCCGGCTATCCCAGCACCTGTAAGCAAATGTCCAATTCCTCCTTTAGAAGATCCCAGTGCTATTGGATGAGAACGTTGTGGCTGTTCCTGTAATAATTCACATATGCCCTGAATTTCTTCCAGGTCACCTACTTTAGTTCCGGTACCATGGCATTCAATGTATTGGACCTCATGGAAGGTATAATTGGTTTGCTTAAGGGCCCTTTGTACTGCCAGTTTCTGACCTTGACAGCAGGGGGCCCAAGGTCCGGTTTTGGATCCGTCAGAAGAAGGGGATATCCCCCTGATCACACCATGGATATTATCGTTGTTTATAAGAGCATCTTGTAAACGTTTTAATACTACAAAACCAACCCCTTCCCCGGAAATAAAACCGCTGGCCTTCTCATCAAAGGGAAAACTTCCCTTGTTTGACATGGTCAGTGCCTTAGAGCAATATACATATAGCATTGGCACGATTCTTCCAATACCACCAACCACGGCTACATCAGAGGATTGTGAACGTAACTTTTTGACTGCAAAATCCATCGCTGAAAATGAGGATGCACAGGCGGAATCAACCGAAGTGATTCCGCCAGAGAAGTGGTTGAATTTCGAGATGCGTGAGGCCAGGGCAGGGGCAGTCGAATGAATCAATCCATCTAAGGATTTTTTTTGATTCAAGTTAAAAAAATCGTTATTGATGGTTTCTATCAGCAGCTTTTGTTGATGAGAGGGGAGTTTTTTAAACCCCGCCGTATCTTTTAAAAAATTTAATCTGTAATAAAGCCCACTGTCTGCATAACTTTCCAAAGGGGAGTCATATTCCTTATTAGCGATGACTACATAAGTTTTTTCATTGGTGGGAGAATTCTTGGATAGCTTGGCATCCTCTATGGCCTTCTGGGCGACCATTAGAGAAATCCGGCTTATTTTATTAAGTGTGTTGACAGTCACAGGGGGGAGGCCCAAAAATTTTTGATATGGGAATTCCATATCTTCAACCAAAGCCCCTAGATTGGAATTGGTTTTGTTATATGCTTTGGGGTCTGGATCATAAATTTGAGGAATGCCAGTGGATAGATCGTTGATTGGTTTTATAAATACTTGCTTGCGAGTGATCGTTTGCCAGTATTCCTGGCAATTGCGTGCACCTGGGTAGTAACACTCCATTCCGATAATTGCAATTGGATGGTTAATGTCAATTTGCGTATGATCCATTTCTTATTCAGCAAGGTTAAAAGATATCCACCAACAATACTAACGTTAACTTAAATTATAGGATATTTAAGGATAAAAGAACAGGGGTGAGAGCGCATGAATACTTATCCGTTTTAGTTGCCTATTTCAATCAAATGAATCGTGGAAAACATTAAGCAATTTGATGTTTTCCCTGGAGATGGTCATGATATCTCCAACAATAGAGTAGTAGAGAATGCTCAGCCTGGTTTTTGAACTTTCGTCGAGTATGCGTTTAACCTGGGTTTTGTCTAATTCACCAGCTAAATAATTCAGTTTTTCGTTGTAACGGATGACCGTTTGATAATTGATATTCTGCTTGCGGGTTAAACTTAGTTCCACTTCATTCAAGATATCACAAAAAACATTTTTCACCTCCCGTAATTCTTGTATCTGTGAAGGTAAAAGACCTGCATGATGGTTACTGATGTGGGTATGGGATCTAAGTAAAATATCCCGGTGGGCATCTGCAATTTTTTGTAAACAGCGGGTGGTGATGGCGTAGCGGTGGTTCACCCCTTCTGCATCAATTTTGGATAGTCTCATTATTTTAAAAATATTGGCCGTGATGATGTTTGACCACTCTTGAATTTTTCTCTTGGAGCGAACTTGTCTTTTAAGTCCCGATAGATCCTGTAGAAAAAGGCACTCCAAAGAGGTGTCTAGAATGTTTCTGATTTCCCGAAGATATAATCCGATCTGGTCAAAGGTGATGTTTTTGGCGCTAGCGGGGTCTTTGATCTTTTTTAAATTTAAGATGGAATAGTTATTTTTATTTTGGGTAAGATTTTTATGTTTGGCGTGGGATTTCCAGATGACTATTGCTGTGACACCAAAAAGAAAGAGGACTCCTGCGGTATGGGAATAATTGATAATATTGGCGAAAATAAACGAGCAGGTAAAGGCAATCAGGGCGGTTAAAAACCACCCGCCAATGACGGTTATCACACCTGAAATTCGGTAGACAGCACTTTCTCTACCCCAGGCCTGGTCAGAAAAGGAGGTACCCATTGCTACCATGAAGGTGACATAAGTGGTGGACAAAGGAAGTTTAAGTGAGGTGGCAAATGAGATTAAAGCACTTGCTATGACTAAATTGACAGAAGCCCGAATAAGATCAAAAGCAGTATTTTCACTTCGGTTATGGACGGTTTTAAAAAAAGCTGGATTGATTCTTCGATAGATAAATTGCCGGATTCGGCTTGGAATTATAATTTTTGTAATTTCAAAAAAATTATATGTTTGTCTGACAATGAGTCTGGCAAAGCCAAACGCTTCAAAACTTTCAATCCCTTCACTTTGACTTCCGAGGTTGACTTCGGTTTCAGTAACCGTGCGGGCTTTTTTGGAAAACCATAAAGTTAAAACCATGATTAATCCAGCAAACAGTAGTAATGAGGTGTCGATGGAAACTTTTTGCGAGAGAGCCTCCATTTTAATTTCAAGCGGAAAAGAGGAGGCCATGGCGGAAATATAAGCATGGTATCCTGCCAGCGGTACTCCAATAAAATTTACCAGGTCGTTGGCAGCAAAAGCCATGGCAAGGGCAAAAGTTCCAACGAGAACAATTATTTTCAAAATGTTAATTTTAAAAAAAGTGATCAGGGTTTGCAGCATGATGGTGAAACCCAAAAAACCGGTTCCAAGGATAACTAAGGAATTATTTTTAATATATTTAATCGTATCAGGTGAAAGAAAAGAGGCTCCACTGGCTCCTTTGGCTAGTATAAAAAAAAGTATTATGGAGAGGGAGATTCCACCCCAAATAGCCCCATAACTTTTCATGCGTTTTTGGTAGTTGAAAGTGAAAACCAGTCTGGTTAAAAATTGGGCAATAGCGCCTGCTACAAAGGCCACCACCACTGAGATTAGTATGCCGAAGATGATGACCATCGCTTTAGCAGTGTTGATGTAGTTTCCAAGTTCAATAATTGATTCATGGTTATTGATGATTTTTATAATTGAAATTGCTACCGCAGCTCCAAGAAGTTCAAAAACCACGGAAACCGTGGTGGAGGTGGGAAGTCCGAAGGTATTAAAGATATCCAGCAACATGACATCGGTTAGCATGACTGCCAGAAAAATTGTGATCAATTCGGGCATGGTAAACAAGGATGGGTGAAAAATACCTTTCCTGGCAACTTCCATCATACCGCCAGAAAAAGTAACCCCGACCATAATTCCCAGGCTGGCAACGATTAAAATAATCTTAAAAGGGGCAACCTTGGAACCTATGGAAGAAGTTAGAAAGTTGACGGCATCATTACTTACTCCCACAATCAAGTCAAAAATGGCGAATATAATTAACAGAACCAGTCCAATCAAAAAAAGATTTGTTTCCATTTTATACCTTTTAATAATTATAATTTAAGTGCATCCTATATTAAAGTTCTACTATTAATAATTATCCAGTCAAGGATGCATTGTTAGGATTTTATTAGTTTTTTAATCTTTTCATGGAAAACAATTTTAAATTATTATCTATTGTTAGAAAGTGATTAGAATCAATCCGGGATTATTCTTTTTGAGTGATTTGGGTTATAAAATATATGCCAAACAGTCAGGGAGGTGACGGTGCTCATTCATATTATAGAAGACGACAAGGATATTGCTAATCTGGTGCAGTTTAATCTCATGGATGCGGGCCATGATGTAATTTGTTCCGGGGATGGAAAAAATGGTTTGGCTACGGCCGTGGATAAAATACCTGATTTGATCCTGCTCGATTTAATGCTTCCGGGAATGAACGGGATAGATATATGTGAACAGCTAAAAAAAATCAAGTCAACTCATTTGATTCCTATAATTATGATGACCGCCAAAGGCGAAGAGGCTGATGTTGTTCGTGGGCTGGGCGCAGGCGCTGAGGATTACATTACCAAACCCTTTTCAACCAAGATTCTAGTTGCCAGGGTCAATAGTGTCCTTCGAAGAGTTAATCAATACAAGTTGGAAACCGGGAACACTTCCGAGATTTTGTCAATTGACGGACTGCAAATCAATAATACCAAGCGGAAAGTATTTTGTAATCAGAAAGAGGTTGAAATGACTTATTCTGAATTTCAAATTCTTCATCTCTTGGCCAAAACTCCTGGAAAAGTATATACCCGACAACAAATAGTCAATTTTGTCAGAGGTGAGAACCATGCAATTACGGACAGGGCCGTGGATGTGCAGATTGTAGGACTTAGAAAAAAACTTGATGACTGCTGCGAATATATCGAAACAGTAAGAGGGGTTGGGTACCGATTTAAAGAATTATAGTAGAAGGTTATATGTTTATTTTCAAAAAAAATAAAAGTGTTCCATCAGATCCTGCTAATCAAAAAAATATTCTAAAATCTTTGTTGTACAGTATGAAGGAAGGAGTGCTGATTACTGATTTAAGCGGAAACATCAGTGAAATGAACTTAACGTTTATGAATATTTTCAACCTAGATCCTCATACTGACTATTACAACAGATCAGCAGGCGTGGTGTTGCAGATTCCCGAGATTGAAAATATCATCAACGCAATTTTAAATGAAAAAGGGAGTTTAATTGAGCAGGAGTTCCGACTGGCCGGTCGGAAATACCTAAACATCAAAGCGTCCCAGTTCGTCACTGATGAAAACCAGATGATCGGTGTCCTGCTGGTTTTCAACGAAATCACCCGCATGAAAGAATTGGAGGGGATGCGAAGAACTTTTGCTGCCAACATTTCCCATGAGCTACGGACTCCTTTGACTTCCATCCAAGGTTATCTAGAGACCATTTTAGACGACAAGGTAAGCGATGCTCAAACACAAAAAAAGTTTTTACAAGTAGCCTATAATCAAACGACCAGGCTTCGAAGTATTATAGATGATCTGATGTCCCTGTCTAAAATTGAAAATATGTCCGACTCTGGTGATATGGAAATGACGAGTGGGGATATGGAGGAGGTGGCGAAAGCAGCTATTTTACAGTGTGAAGAAAAAGCTAGGCAAAAAAAAATCACCATCTCTTTGACTGTTATTGAAAAAAATAACGTTTATATGAATGTTCGCTTGATGGAGCAAGCAATTTATAATTTACTTGATAATGCCATCAAGTTTTCAAACGACGAGTCAGCAGTCGTGGTAGGTTTAAAAATAGAGGGAGACGTATTGGTCCTGACGATTGCCGATCAGGGAATTGGAATTTTAAAAAAACATCATCAGAGAATATTTGAACGTTTTTATATGGTTGACAAGGCACGTTCCAGGGAACTTGGCGGATCGGGGCTCGGCCTTTCCATCGTTAAGCACATTATCCAAATTCACAGGGGCAGGGTGGATGTAAAGAGTGAGGCTGGGGGCGGGTGTGAATTTATTATTTATGTTCCGTTTGGTTGACTGGTATAGCAGCATAGGGTTGTTTGATTATTTTATCAATTTCCCCGGATCTGATCATTTGCTTAATTGCTTTGTTAA
>Ga0208375_1001152_pt1 | contig 31565 bp, 32 predicted proteins | sample RifOxyD1_FD_184038 | JGI IMG/M metagenome (GOLD analysis project Ga0208375, IMG submission 184038) | Soil microbial communities from Rifle, Colorado - Rifle Oxygen_injection D1 (SPAdes) | ecosystem: Environmental > Terrestrial > Deep subsurface > Rock core/Sediment | place: Rifle, Colorado...
TAATACAGACTGGTAAATGTAGGAATTGCAAGAGTAGGATTTCTTGGCAATATCCATTAGTAGAAATATGTTCAGGAATACTCTTCATGCTTATTTTCTATTATTTCCCACCAGTGTCCCTTCAAGCGAGCTTCCTAACATTCTTCTATCTATTCATCACATCAATACTCATAGTCATAACAGTATATGATATAAGACATAAGGTCATACCAGATACATTGTCATATTCTTTCTCTGCTATAGCATTTGTAAAATTATTCATCTCTCCAGAATTGACTTTTATTCTACCATCTCTCTCATCTATATTCGCTGGACCTATCATGGCTTTACCATTCTTCCTATTATGGTTATTCTCGAAGGGTAGCTGGATGGGGCTAGGTGATGCTAAACTAGTATTAGGAATAGGGTGGATACTAGGAATATTCTCTGCAATATCTGCTGTAATCCTCGCCTTCTGGATCGGCGCTATAGTGAGTGTATTGTGGATGTTCATAGTCTTCAGGAAATTCAAGTCAAGATATGAGATACCATTCGGCCCATATCTAATACTCGGTATGTATCTAGTATTATTATTCAATATTCATGTTATATAATAGAAGAGATATTAAAAAAAGAGGATTCACAATAATAGAGATGACAGTTTCTATTGCTATTTTTGCCTTTATGACAGCATTTCTTATTGCCAAGTATGGTAGCTTCAATCAGAGTATATTACTTACTAATCTCGCTTATGATATAGCTCTCACATTACGTAATGCACAGTCATATGGATTAAATGTGAAAAGTGCACCAGATGGTACGCAGAATTATTCTAGTAATTTCAATTATGCTTATGGTGTACATTTCGATAAATCAACTACAGCAAAGAGTAAGGAAATGATATTCTTTGTAGATAGAGATGATAATGGACTTTATGATAGTGATAATAATGAGAAAATATCTTTATATACTATAAAAAATAGATTTTTTATTTTTGATTTATGTGTTGGTCAAGATTCTAGAGAATGTATAGATCCTATTAGCATTATGGATATTACATTCAAACGTCCTGATCCCAATGCTCTAATACAAGATAGTGGTAGTAATAAATTTATTTATGGAGATATAACAGTACAATCAGGATCCAATAGTAATGAGAAAAGAAAAGTAAAAATTACTGATCTTGGACAGATATCTGTAGTAAAATAATATAATGATTATCCCTAATAAAAATAAAAATAATAATAAAGGCTTCACTCTGATAGAAATGATAGTTTCTATTGCTATCTTTATGATTGTCGCTCTAGTAGCTGTGGGAGCATTCCTAAAGATAATAGATCTCAATAATAAGTCACATACTTTGAAGGATTCCATAAATAATATAAATTTCGCTCTAGATCTGATGTCTCGTGAATTACGAGTAGGGTCAAATTATTATTGTCCTGATGAGAATTATGTCTTATCTGCGAATACTGATTTACCTTCACCAGATTGTATGGATAATACAGCATTAACAGCATGGTATATATATTTCTATTCATCAGAGATAGCATTAAGAAATGGTAATCCTAGTACTCCGTGTAAGCTAGTATATGCCTATCGTTTTACAAATGACACTATAGAAAAGGCAGAACAGAAAACCTGTAATGATGTTATCAATAGTTCTAGTTTCAGCCCTATTGTCTCTACAGATAATGTAGTATTTACTAAAGCGACAATGAGAGTTGTGAGGGCTATCCCAGTGTCTAGTAATACATGGTCTGTTCCTTTTGCACAATTTCATTTTGTAGGTTATGTAGGTACAAAGGAGAAGACGAAAAGCTATTTCGATATACAGACTAGTGTATCACAGAGAGTATCTGATTAATATTATGAATAAACAAATAATACAAAATATAGAATATAAGAAAGGCTTTACCATCATAGAGACATTGGTTGCCATTGCTATACTTATGATATCTATTGCAGGTCCACTCACTATTGCGGAGAAAGGCTATAATGCCGGTATTCTCGCTCGGGATCAGGTTATCGCTGCATATCTAGCACAGGATGCTCTAGAATATATAAAAAATATAAAGGATAATAATCTAATGGCCTCTCCTCCTAGAAATTGGCTAATGGAATTGACTTCTGGTAATTCATGTGATTATGAAAGTAGTGTTTGTAGTGTAGATACGGTTAGTGGGAATCCCAATGCTCCTGGAGGTAGTTTAGCTATTTGTATTCCCAGTGATCCTATTTCATGCCTCCTGTATCTAGGAGATAATGGATATACACATAATTCTTCTGGAACAATAGCTACGAAGTATTCTAGATATTTCTATATAGATACAGGAGGTCAAGCTTATAATGATGCAAATTTAGCTAATCTTGTAGTAGTGGTGAAATGGACAGGTATAGGAGGAGTAGATAATATAATTACTTTTAAAAATGATATATACAATGTTCCAAAGTAAATACAAAAAAAATAATTATAAGAAAGGCTATACACTACTATTTTCTGTACTAGTATCTTCTCTACTTCTAGCAGTGGGTATATCTATATTGAATATAAGTAAAAAGGAATTTCTACTCGCTACTTCTGCTAGGGACTCTTCTTCTGCATTCTATGCTGCTGATAGTAGTATAGAGTATGCTCTATATCATGATTCTCTAGGGGATTATGATATGGCTGGGCAATTGACTTATACTGAAACAGTGCATATACCTACAGGAAGTGGTGGTGATTCTTGTGCTATAGTTATAATTAGAAAAATTATTACAAGTGGAACTCTGACTATTACATTTGATTCTAGAGGATATAATATTGGTTGGGATGGTGTTAATTCTTGTAGTGAAATCAGTCCGAAGAGAGTAGAGAGAGCTTTGCTCTTGACTTATTGATAATTATGATATTCTTACTGTATGCAAGTTTCGAAAGATATAATAGACAGATTGAATAAATTGAAAGAGGCGATAGAGAAATATCGTTATGAATATCATGTATTAGACAGGAGTACTATATCTCCTATGGCTCTAGATTCTCTGAAACATGAATTGGTAAAGATAGAAACAGAGTATCCAGAGCTTATTACTCCTGATTCTCCATCACAGAGAGTCGCTGGTAAACCTTTACCAGAATTCAAGAAAATAAAGCATAGAGTACCACAATGGTCATATAATGATGCCTTCACTCCTATTGAGATGAAGGAATTCGACGAGAGAGTGAAGAGATTCCTGAAACAATTTTCTAATCAAGATTTATCACCGACATATACCTGCGAGCATAAGATAGATGGATTGAAAATAGTATTGGAGTATAAGAAAGGCATATTGGAAACAGGAGCAACAAGAGGAGATGGAGAAATAGGAGAAGATGTAACAGAGAATATTAAGACAATAGAATCTATACCTTTGAAGCTCAGCTCACCTGTAGATATTATAGTAGAAGGTGAAATCTGGATGGCGAAGAGTAGATTGAAGGAATTAAATGAAGAAAGAAAGAAAAAAGGGGAAGAACCATTTGCTAATCCTAGAAATCTAGCTGCTGGTACTATACGCCAGCTAGATCCTAGAATAGTGAGAGAGAGGAAACTTTCTAGCTTCATCTATGATATTGCTAGATATGAGGATATGTCGAAGACTCAGAATGAGGAATTAGGATTATTGAAGAGATTGGGATTCAAAGTCAATCTTCATTATAAGCACTGTGAGAATATAGAAGAGGTCATAGAATATTGGGGAGAATGGCAGAAGAAAATGGAGAAAGAGGATTATCTAGCAGATGGTATAGTGGTGAAGATAGATGAGAGAGCGTATCAGGAAACACTAGGATATACTGGGAAAGCACCGAGATGGGGTATCGCTTTCAAATTCAAAGCCGAACAGGTCACGACAGTCGTATTGGATATCGTATTCCAAGTAGGTAGAACAGGTGCACTCACTCCCGTAGCGCATCTACGACCTGTAAGTATTGCTGGTTCTACTGTATCTCGAGCTACACTTCACAATAAAGATGAAATAGAACGTCTAGATATACGTATTGGTGATACTGTAATTCTGAAGAAAGCTGGAGATATTATACCAGATATTGTATCTGTAATAAGAGAATTACGACCGAAGGATTCAAAGCCAATTATTTTCCCTAATAAAAAATCAGCAAAGAATACATATGAGCAGAATAAAAGAAGATTTCATTATTTCGTTTCCAAGAAATGCTTCAATATGGACGGCCTCGGTCCCAAGATTATAGATGTACTTATTGAGAATAATCTTATTAATTCCTTTGATGATATATTCACTCTGGAGAAGGGTGATTTATTAACCCTACCTAGATTCGGAGAGAAATCTGTAGATAATATATTACAATCAATAGAAAGATCTAGGAATATAACTCTAGCAAGGTTTATTACATCATTATCTATTCCCCAGGTTGGTGAAGAGACAGCGTATGATATTGCAGAACACTTCGGATCTATCGAGAGTATATCAAAGGCAGAATATGAAGAAATAGAATCTATATATGGAGTCGGTCCTATAGTAGCGAGATCAGTATTCTCTTGGTTCCATGATACAGAGAATATAAAGTTAATAAATATTTTATTGAAAAATATAAAAATTGAGAAAATAAATGAAAAGAAGAATCTACCATTACGTGGCAAGAGCTTCATCTTCACTGGAACAATAAAAATGAATAGGATTGAAGCACAGAATGCTATACGCAATCTCGGTGGAGAAGTCACAAGCTCGATTTCGAAGAATACAGATTATATTGTCGTCGGAGAGAATCCAGGGACGAAATTGGACAAAGCCCATGAGCTCAATGTGAAGATTATTAATGAGGATGAATTTCGAAAGCTTTTATGATAGACTTCTCCCTATGATAGGTATAAAGGAAATAGAAGCATTAGCTTCTCTAGCTCGTATAAAGATAGATGATTCCGAGAAGAAGGAATTAGCCGTAGAGGTTGATTCTATTCTTCATTATATAGACGAGATAAAGAAGGCAACAGTAGATATGGACTATACTCCAGTACATGGAGCTGTTCATAATATTTATCGAGAAGATATTCCTAATACTATATCAGATGGAGATAGGGAGGCTATATTGGGAGAAGTTCCAGACCGTGAGGGAGACTTCATAGCAGTAAAGAAGATTATCGCATAATGCGCGCGTAGCTCAGCTGGTAGAGCATTCGACTGATACTCGAAAGGTCCTTGGTTCGATCCCAAGCGCGCGCACAATTCAAAGTTAGCCATATAATCGGTGAGTTATCCACATGAAATAAAATCTTTATGAATTTTTTGTTTTTTCTGCTATTGAATCAGATATTCATGATGATATAATCTCCAGCATGAAAACAATTATAAAAAATTTTTCCAAGACATATTCTATGAAAGATACAGATTTATTATTAGATAATCCTCTGAAGGAATATATTCTACGGATAAAGGATATGCCATCTGATGCGAAGCCTAGGGAGAAACTCCTAGAGAAGGGTCCAGATGCACTCTCTATACAGGAGCTTCTTGCGGTATTACTCAATGTTGGTAGTAAGAACGAAGATATATTGGAAATGTCAGGAAGAATAATAAGAGAATATGGTGAGAAAAGTATAATAGCCGAGAGGGATGCCAATAGACTCTCTGTTAATATGAATATACCTATTGTTAAGGCATGTCAGATCATCGCTTGTGGGGAAATAGGCAGACGCTTCTATGAGAAGAACCCACTCGGATTCACAGTTATAAGAAATGCAAAGGACACCTATGAATATCTGAGGGATATGCATAATCTTCCGAAGGAACATCTACGAGGACTCTATCTCAATAGCCATAATCGCATAATACATGATGAAGTAATATCTATAGGTACGATCAATTCCAATATTGTTCATCCTAGAGAAGTATTCCGTCCTGCTATAGAATACAGCTCTGTCGCTATTGTCCTCGCTCACAATCATCCATCTGGGAATATATTACCGAGTGATAGTGATATAGAGATTACAGAACAATTAATAAAAGCTGGGAAAATAATAGGAATCAATATATTGGATCATGTAATTATTACTAGAGACTCTTTCATGAGTATAAAGGCAGACTATCAAATATGAGAATATACACCATGACACAACCATCAATAGATGGAGTAATATCGAATGATTATATATATTACGAAGGCATAGAGAGACCTAAGGAATTCTTCGTATTGAGAGATAATGGCATGATACCGAAGAATAATATAGATATTCTCGAGGCATATTTCAATGATATACACAGTCTATTCTTACGTAAATTAGAGACCTTTACCAATAGTCTTTACAATGATGAATTCACTTTGAAATTACAAGCATTATTACAAGAAATGATAAAAGTGAAGAAATTGATTGAAAATGCAGGAATTGAGGATATAATAGAGAAGTGAATTACAAAGACTTCTTCAAAAACAAAAAAATAGCAATAATAGGCCTAGGTCCTCATGGAGAGATGATCACTGATATCAAATTTCTATTACGTATTGGTGCAAATATATCTCTATACGATCTACGTAGTATAGATAAAGTAAGAGGATATATATCTATCCTAGAGGAGGCTGGCCTCACAGAATATTATCTAGGTAAAATAAATAATGATCAGATATTAGATAAGGATCTTATTATTATTCATTATGATATTTCAAAGAAATATTCGTTCTTGAAGAGAGCAATAGAGAAGTCTATACCCATAGAATACCCTAATATTCTTTTCCTGAAGCTCGTACCACCGATCACTCTTATCGGAGTTATGGGTGCCTGTGGCAAGAGTACAGTATGCAATATGATATATACGGTTCTGAAGAAATCTTTTGTTGAGTACGAGAATCAAGGATTATTCTTCATTGATCCTGATTCTACGAATGGCTCTATTTCACATTTGAAGAAGATAAAGCAGGGAGATGTCGTATTAGCTAGGATTCCAGAGGAATTGATGAATGAATATTTCATTTCTAGAATAAGTCCGCATGTTGCTGTTATTACTTCTATAACTTCTGCAGCAGAGAATAAATCAAAAGATGCTTTCTCAATATTAGAATATCAAACATATAATAATTTCATTGTTGGTCCAGATGATGTTATAGATTCTATACGACATATAATAGACTTTACTCCGAAGGCCAAGATGCTCCGTACTCATCCTACTAATCAAGCTCTGGCGATACAGACTGGGGAACTCTTCAAGGTATCAAAAGAAATTGGAGAAAGTATATTAAATGATTTCTCTGGATTAAAGGGTCGCGGGGAATTAATAAAGAAAGTGAATAATGTAGAATTCTACAATGATGCATATTCTACGAATCCTAAAGCTACATTATATACTATGATGAATCTATCCATAGATAGGAATCTCATACTCATATTCGGCGGAGCATATACTAGATATGATTATCGTATTCTTATTAATACTTTTCCTCAATATATAAAAGCTATTGTATTATTACCCGGTAGTGGTACTCTAGGTCTACGTGAAGATATCAAGGTGATAGAGAATATAGGATTCGCTCAATCTTATGATCTGGAAGATGCATCCTCTAAAGCTTTAGAATTGGCTAAGAAGGGGGATAGGGTAGTATTCAGTCCTGGATGTGAAGCCATAGGTATATATTCCTCTAGGAAGGATCGTGGGGAGGACTTCATACGTTCTGTACGAGCATTATAATCCACCTACAATACATACTATAGATCCACCATGCTTATATCCAGCATATATTGATTCTAGAAGTCCTGCTATAGATAATGCACCATTCGGAGATAATACTATTCCAGTATTATCCTTCACTAATTTCTGTGCCGTTTCTATTATTTCATTCTTTGCTATCCATCCCTTACCTCCTATTTTCTCTATAAGCTTTCTTATATTCCCTTTTCTTCTCGCTGTATGATCTACTATTGCTTTTGCTATGGAAGGTGTCTCTTCGCCATCATAGCGCTCGAAGGTGTCTGTTATAGGATGACAAGATGTTGTTTGTACTATATGTATTTCTATATCCTTTTTATTATCAATGAAATATTGTGCGAGGGCTTCTGCTGTAGTACCAGATGATGTAGCGATGAATATTCCCTTCAAATCTGGAATTTCTATAAGTTCTTCTGCTAATGATTTATATCCTAGAAGTGCAGTATCATCTATTGATTGTCTGAGACTTCTCACATTATTATCTTGTATTTTCATATACAGTGCTTGTAATGGTCTATCATGTATTGATAGAAGTATATTCTCATCTTTTAATTTTTCTAATATTTCTAATTTATCCTTCTCTATATTCCTTCCGAGTAATATTTCTAGAATTATTTTATCTTTTCTTTTCTTATTTAATTTTTTTATATATAATCCCGCTGCTAATGCTGCATTACCAGAAGATGATATGGCGAAATGATGGAATCCATCCTCTATATATTTATCTATCATCATAGATATAGAACGCCCCTTATGTGATCCTAAGGGATGTAGGTCTTCGCGCTTCAGGAATAGGTTATTATTAGCAGATAGGCCTATCGCCTTCCCTAATTCGTCATATTTCTCATATGGTGTTATCATATTGATATACTACATTGTTTTAGGTAATATTAGAAGTATATGAAATCAACTTGTCCAGAATGTAAAAATAATATAGATATTTCCGGATATTCGTCGGTGAAGGAAGGTATGGTCATAGAATGCAATCATTGTGGCATGACTCTTCTTGTGAAAGATGTAGAAGATAATAATCTACTTACAGAGATTGTCGATGAAGGGAAATAGTCTCTTCTATCATACCGCGGAATCCATGGGAACCTAGGAAGGCTATTATGTCTCCCTTTTTTGCTTGTTCCACTATTGTTTCTATTAGTTTCTCATCATTTTCTATATATTTCACATTCTTATGTGTTTTAGAAATAACTTTTGTCAGTTCATCTCCTTCCATGGGTCTATATTCTTCATTCTCGGCGATTTTCAATTTTGTTAATTTCGGGATTATTACTGTATCGGCTTTCTCGAAGGCATTATTATATTTCTCTATTGATTCTCTCTGCCTTCCTCCGATATTGGGTTCGAAGACTGCTATTATTTTACCACTATAGATTTGTCTTAGATTTCTCAATACTGAAGAAGCTTTCTCTCCGGAATGTGCTATATCGTCAAATATTGTCACATTTCCTTCATATCTCTTTTCCATTCTTCTTTTCAATCCTTTGAATTCTGCTATTGCTTTAATTATTATTTCCTCATCTATGCCGAGTTCTCTAGTCATAGCGAAGCACCCTGTAATATTTTCTACTTGGAATTCTCCTATCATTGGTGAATGTATATTATATTTTTTATTTTTATTTTCTATAATAAAATCTAATCCATCTTTCGTCTGTTTTATATCATTATATATATAATCTGCATTATCTTTACCATACCATATTGCTGTTTTTACCAATTCTTTCACTTTTGCATGATCTTTATTTGCTATTATCATCTTTGTATTTTCTATTAATTTCTCAAAGACTTTGAAATAGCTTTCTTCTGTTGGATATAGATCTGCATGATCCCAAGATACTGCTGTGAGTAGGATATGACTAGGTTTGTAATAAACAAATTTCGGAGTATTGTCTGTTGGTGAGCTCTTGTATTCATCTCCTTCGAATACACTGTATTTGCTATCTGTAAGCTTTGCTGATGAATTATGTGAAAGCGATATTCCACCGAACATATAGGTTGGATCTATTCCTGCTTTATCCATAATGAAAGATATAAGTGCTGATGAGGAAGTCTTTCCCCATGTTCCTACTGCAACGATAGAATTCTTTTTTACAAAGAATTTACCAATAGCTTCTGCAAAGGAATAATTTGGTATTTTATTTTCTTCTATATAGATAGTCTCTGGATTCTGTGTTCCAGATGCTGTACCTATAACTACTAGATCTGGTTTCCCAATATTCTCCGGATGCCAACCGGGATAGAATTCTATTTTATTTTTCTCTAATTCTGTAGAAACAGGAGGGAAGAAGCCCTTATCAGAACCTGTAACTTTCCAGCCTTTATTCTTGAAGGCTATTGCTATAGCGCTAGTAGCTACGCCACATATGCCTATTATGTGTATATGTTTCTTTTCCATATTGTCTTTTCACATTAGTCTATTATAAGATAAAAAGGGGGAGTTATCCACATGAAATAAAATCTTTATGAATTTTTCGTGATTTTCGCTATTGCATAGATAAAACTATTAGTTCTATAATATGCATACCAAACATTATCAGCTAATCTATATAAAACCTATGAATGAAACAGAACCACAATATTTCAGAGAATTTAGAAATCATATCGATAATAGATTTTCTGTTATAGAAAAAATCTTTGATGAGAAGATAGATTCTCTGGCTATTATTATGGCAAATCAATTTTCTGATATGAAAAAATATGTAGATGAAAGATTCGAAGGCATTGATCAGAAATTCGAAGGCATTGATCAGAAATTCGAAGGCATTGAATATAAACTTGATGAAATAGAAAGAAATATGGTTACAAAAGATGATATAAAGCCAATACTAGCTATTTAGTATTCAGCATCCTTTTCGCTTCTTCCGTATCATCACTCCACTTTTTCCCATCGAACCATTCCATACCAGAGAATTGTAATTTATAAATATCTGTTGGTCTCTGTAGAGAACCCAGATAAATATATTTTATTTTTTTATCTTTTGCCCATAATATTGCCTTTAGCATTATTATCATTCCCATATCCTTCGATGAATTCTCTAGATTATAGAAAGGATAAGAATAGTGAAGCATATTATTATTCATATAACATATAGCATAGGCAAGATCAGAATAATTTAATAATAAATTGAAATTACTATCATTACTATTTATTAATTCTTTTATTTTATTCGCACTGAAGTCTGCCTTATGACTTTCATAGAAATCCTTACCGATTTTACCGATTCTCCAATTATATGAGGAATAGGGTATTGCACTATCCTTTATAGAGATACTTTCACCTTTTTTCAATATCCTCCTGTTCTCGCTAGATAATTCGAATCTATCTAGATTGATACGTAGACTTCTAGTCTGATGCATAATACCCTTATCAATACGTGTAAAAACAAAACCAGAATCATACATTCTAGAAATGTTTTCTATAGAATTATCTTCTACTTTTTCTTCTTTCCAAAATAGATATTTCATAAATTAATGTAGTGCAAGCCATACGCCGAAAACAACGAAGACGAAATGTATAATCCAGAAACGCATTATTGTTTTCTCTTCACTCCAGCCGATAAGCTCGAAATGATGATGAAGAGGGGCCATACGGAATATTCTCCGACCCAGTATATATTTACCCAATATTTGTATGACTACGGATATAGCTTCTATATAGAAAATAAAACCAAGGAAGAAAATAGAACCAATCTCACCTATTGCCAGAGTATTCACTGCAAGTAGAGCACCGAGACCTAGAGATCCTACATCTCCCATCATGAATCTTGCAGGTTTGATATTGAAATATGTATAGGCGACGAGGGCACCGATAACTGTAGCATTCAATACTGCTATCTCACCAAAGCCATTGATCCAGCTGAGTAGAGTGAGTGCACTGAATGTAGATATGAGCATTCCTCCAGAGAGACCATCCATACCATCTGCAATATTAACAGCATTCGCAGTGAACATTACAATAAGAATTATTATTGGAATAATAAGCCATCCGACGAATATATCATGTCCAAAAGGTAAATATATATAATGCCATGCAGGACCGAGCTTGCTATATACCCACCAAGAAGTAATAGCTCCAGCTATGAATTGTAATAGGAGTTTCTCATGGACGAATATACCTTTCCCTGGTCTTGATCCTATCCATACTGATGTTCTTTTGAATATTGTCCAAGGAAGAGTGATGATATACCATATTCGCATTTTGAAATCTTTATGAACTCTTATTAACTTCATAATATGTGTGAGCTTTCTGGATCGTCTCTCGGTACCGAATATATTCATAAGATCATCAATACCACCGAGAAGTGCAGATAGAAGCATTACGCCGATAGGTACCCAAGTGAAGCTTCTTGACCAATTGAATATTATTGTGATTATAGCTACTGTAACTATGACGAGTAGTCCTCCCATTATCGGAGTATTGTCTTTATTTTTTCTTGATTCTATGGAAAGTAATTCTACCTTTGGAGGTTTAATAATATGGAAATGCTTTAATAAATATATGAGAATAGGAGACCAGAGAAAGGCAAATATACAGGCAGATATAGAAAAACCTAATATATAGGCGAGATCAGCTGTGCCTTCCAATATGCTTATCATAGGCATACTTTAGCATAAAAGTCGCTTAAAAGCATTTCAATCTCCTGATAATATAATTTTTATTCCATCCTTGTTTATCAAGCTCTATTGTCTCTTGTCTCACTCCATGTCCGTATAATCCGTCTTCTGGTAATGAAATAGAATGTGTATAGTGTATTATCTTTGGAATATTATCTATATACTCTACTTTATGAATTATGAGTATATGATTCCTTTCTTTACTTTCTCTTAATATAATAATCATATCTCCTGGTTCTACTTTCTCTACTGGAATAATATAACTATTATCATTATGAGCTAGCGTTGCAACATCGAGATTCTCTACTGGTCTCAATTTACATTTCATACTTCTCCATATACCTCTACAGAAAGGAAATGAAATCTTATTTTTTAATTTTCCTTTTCCACGACTTCTGAACTCTGTATCCAATATATAATAGGCTAGACCTGAGCAATCTATTCCTATATTTCTCTCTATTAGGAATCTCTTCAAATCAAATTCCTCATCTTTTACTTTCTCTTTTATTATTATCTCTTTCACCTCTTGTTCTATTTCTTCTGGGCTACCTTTACCTATTTGGACTCCTGTTTTTATTCTAGAACCAGCCTTCTTATTATTATAATAAGGTATTGAACAAGACAATCCATCTATCTTGAAATTCAAATATGAATCTATTATTCCCAATGCTTCTTTCGAAAGTGTTTTCTCTTCCATATCTTTATACTAATATATCTATTATATCCTTACCTCTATTATTGAATTTATTATGAGTTTCCATTATTCCTCTTTCACTTTGTATTCTTAGGAAATCAGAATTCGGTTTCGTATTGGCGTATTTTATCACTTTATAGCCTAAATCTATAATTTTATTTTCATCAATATCCTTTATATTATCATTCCATCTCTGTATTATTTGTGCACCATCATTTATCTCTATTAATTCTTTTGTATTAGATTCATGTATTAATGCTTTATAATGCGCTTCGAATATTGTGAGTCCCTCTACTCCATCTTCATGGACTTTCTCTTGTAATCTAGATTCGAAGGTTACAGAAGCTGTCTGTCTGGCATTTATTTCTAATAGATATAATTCATCTCTTTCTTCATCATATATAATATCAATACCGAATAGCCCAAGCCAATCATCATCTTGCATTTTCTTTGCAACTCTATTGCATATAGAAAGGAATTTCTCTATATGTGCGTCGCTTAATAATGTATGAGTAATACTCCAATCATTACCGATAGTACTGCATGGATTATATGTGAAAGGTGCTATACCTGTTATCTGATAACTAATATTTCCGAATAATATTTTCTCTTTATTAATTACAATATTGATTGTGAATACAGGACCCTTTATATAATCAGTAATACGCGCTTCTCTATATGGGAATTTATTTTTTATATTTTCGAAATCATCCTTATTCTGTAGAAGTATTGTGCCTTCACCTGTATGTCCATGTGACCATTGTAGAATAGAAGGTCTATTATTCCATACCGCATCCTTTACTATAGAAGTAGAGTGTGGTGGTAATAGAGATGATAGCTCTCCTAGCCATTTTGTCCCTGTGACTTTATTCTCAATTCTCTCAGAAAGCTCTGCACTGGGGTTCAATATTTTCCATTCTTTTTCTATACAATATTTCTCAATATGAATTGTATTTTTGAAGACTATAATTTCTGCTTTATATTTCTCTATTATTTCTTCGACTTCGGATAGGAGCATCAGATTATAAGTATCCAATATTTCTGCCTTTTTTATAAGAAATACATTATCTGGAAACTCTTTCTTTATTTCTATTGCATATGGAGTTTCATTCGTAATAATACGATAATCCCCCACAGGCTTCCTACCTAGGGCTCTTTCTATATCTCTTGTTATATATATAACACTTGCCATATGAATAGTGTAGTATATTATAACTCTATGTCCACTTTTTATGTTATAGCCACACCTATTGGGAATCTAGAGGATATTAGTCTCCGAGCCCTCCGTATCATGAAGGAAGTAGATATTATCCTATGTGAAGATACCCGTATGACGAAGAGAATAATGAATAAATACGATATTCATACTCCGACAATAAGCTATCATACCCATAGCGGTGAGAATAAAGTTGATTTTATCTTAGATGAAATTATAAAAGGTAAGAATATTGCTCTAGTATCTGATGCTGGTACTCCGGGCATATCTGATCCCGGATCATTACTTATTTCTAAAATACGAGAGAAATTTATTAATGAAATAAGTTCAGGAGAATTGCATATAGAATCTATTCCTGGTCCATCTGCTCTTATTGCTGCACTTTCTATCGCTGGGGTACCGAGTCATGAATTCATCTTTCTCGGTTTCATGCCACATAAGAAGGGTAGAGAAACTATTTTCAAAGAAATAGAAGTATCAGAAAGAACTATTATTTTCTATGAATCAACACATAGAATAATGAAGACTTTAGAATCTTTAAAAAAAATAAATAAAAAAGTCACTATTGTCAGAGAGATTACCAAGATCCATGAAGAAGTCCTACAAGGTACAGCAGATGATATCATAAATATATTATCTATAAATTCAGAGAAACAGAGAGGAGAATTCGTAGTTATAGTTTCTCTATTATAGTGTATAATAGCTCTATTAATAATTTTCCATAAATTCTATGTCAAAAAGACAAACATTGAGTATTATCGGTGTATGGGTAATGGTATTCATTTTTCTAGGCATTCCTTCTATATGGCATAAGATTATCGCTATAGTGACTGGTCTTATTATTATCGCTATTGCTTATAATACCCCTCCAGCTCCGAAGAAGAATATTCCTGATAATTTCATAGAGAATAATAAGATTGAATAATGATAAAGAAGAAAATCACGAATACAATATACTGGTCTATCTTCATTGTATTTGCAGTACTACTATCTTCCTTCATAATATATCGATTACCTATCAATTCTGAAGTATATTCTTCATCTGATCCTATAATAGCAATAGCAACTTCTACATTACCTAGTGAGACACCTCCTCCTCCGAAGATATCGCATATAGAGACTCCAGAATCTGTGAAGGCTCTCTATATGACTAATTGGGTAGCTGGTAATGTGAAGAGGAGAGATGTACTAGTGAAGCTTGTGGATGATACAGAACTTAATTCTATTGTAATAGATATAAAGGATTATACAGGGAAAATAGGATTTAAAACTGATAATGCGAAATTGAATGAAATAGGATCTGAAGAAAATAGAATTCCAGATGTGAAGGACTTCATACAGACACTCCATGATAAGGGAATATATGTTATCGGTAGGATATCTGTTTTCCAAGATTCATATCTAGTGAAGAAATTCCCAGAATATGCTGTGAAGACTGGTTCTGGATCTGTATGGAAGGATTATAAGGGAGTGAGCTGGCTCGATGTAGATGCGAAGCCTGTCTGGGATTATATTGTAGAAATAGGAAATGAATCGTACAAAATAGGATTTGATGAATTGAATTTTGATTATATACGTTTCCCTTCTGATGGTAATATGAAGGATATAGCTTATCCATATAGTGAAGGGAAGGTAAAGTCAGAGGCGATGGAGGAATTCTTCTCTCATATTGATAATATATTCAGACCTAGGAATATTCCTATATCTGCTGATCTTTTCGGCATGACTACTACCAATACTGATGATCTAGGTATTGGTCAGGTTCTGGAGGATGCTCTAGAACACTTTGATTTCGTCGCACCTATGGTCTATCCATCTCATTATCCTGCCAATTTCAATGGCTGGAAGAATCCCGCAGCGAAACCCTATGAAATAATTTATTTCTCCATGGGTAGTGCTTATGAGAGAGCTGTAGCTGCTAGTACTACACCGATGAAGCTCCGACCATGGTTGCAAGATTTCAGTATCAATGGTACTTCATACACCAGTGATATGGTGAGAGCACAGAAACAAGCAGTATATGATGTAGGTCTCAATAGCTGGATGATGTGGAATGCATCTAATAATTACACAACTTCTGCCTTTGATCCATTTTCCACAACTACTATTGACATACCCTCATTATAGGAGTAGCATTTTATATGGATCCAATAGTGGGGGATGAAGCGCTACTCGGAGGAGAGTAGATTACACTTTGTCAGCTATTGGGGGAATGTTGGTATACACAGCGACAGTTATGGCAAAAAATAGTTTCCATAGTTTCTCTGAAAAGGACGCAGAGAAATTAGTTAGACGAGGCACTGTTATAGGGACGAATGTTCACGTAACATTGCCTGATGAGTTGGTAAAGTCCGGCCAGTGCCGGCAGGTGCATGGGGACGTCTTCAATATCAAGAGTCTGCTGATGGAAAGATGTTCAGGTTGTCGTTTGAGGGCTTGAACGGTTTCTATTTTCGTTTCCCCAGTCGCGCTCGCGCGACTGGGGATTCACTTTTATATAATTCCGACTTTCTATGATAAAATAAAGACAATAGATACTATATTTTTATGAATGAAGAAAGAGTAACATATTTCGCAGAAACAGATGCAAGAAATAAGAAAATAGCCTTTGGAATAAAGGCCAAGGATAGAACGAAGCATGTATATGTAATAGGAAAAACAGGCATGGGGAAGTCCACTCTCCTAGAGAATATGGCTGTGCAAGATATTAAGAATGGTGAAGGTATGGCCTTCATCGATCCACACGGTAAGACAGCAGATCTACTATTAGAATATATTCCAGAGAAGCGTATAGGAGATGTAGTATACTTCGCACCATTCGATATGGATTATCCTATTTCCTTCAATGTACTCGAGAGTGTGGATGCAGATAAGAGACATCTAGTAGTATCTGGGCTTATGAGCACCTTCAAGAAAATCTGGCAAGATGCATGGTCTGCACGTATGGAATATATATTGACCAATACCCTTCTCGCATTATTAGAATATCCAGATGCGACATTACTCGGCGTCAATAGAATGTTATCTGATAAAGAGTATAGGAAGAAAGTAATATCTCATGTAACAGATCCATCTGTAAGATCATTCTGGGTTGATGAATTTGCTAATTATACAGAGAGAATGGCTGCAGAAGCTGTACCAGCAATACAGAATAAAATTGGACAATTCACTGCCAATGCTCTTATTAGGAATATGATCGGTCAGGCGAAATCCTCTTTTGATATTAGGAAATTAATGGATGAAAGGAAAATCTTAATTGTTAATCTTTCTAAAGGCAGGATAGGTGAAACCAATGCCAATCTTCTCGGTGGAATGCTCATAACGAAGATATATCTAGCAGCACTTTCCCGTGCTGATGTTCCTGATAGGGTATTGAAGGGGCTTCCCAATTTCTATTTATTCGTAGATGAATTCCAAAGCTTTGCGAATGAAAGCTTCGCTGATATTCTCTCTGAAGCAAGAAAGTATAAATTGAATCTGACAATGGCGCATCAGTATATAGAGCAAATGGAAGAAGAGGTAAGGGCGGCAGTATTCGGTAACGTCGGTACTATGATAGTCTTCCGAGTGGGTTCCTATGATGCAGAAGTTCTAGAGAAAGAATTCGCACCGGAATTCACTGCAGAAGATATTGTCAATCTCGGCTTCGCCCAAATATATTTGAAACTTATGATAGATGGAATAAGTTCCCATCCATTCTCTGCTACTACTCTGCCACCTATACCGCAACAAGATAATTCTAATGTGAATAAGGTTATAGAGATGTCCAGGAAACAATTTGCAAGTAATAGAGAGCAAATAGAAAAAGATATTGCAGACTGGCATGCTCCTATAGCTCCAGCACATAAGCCTAGACCTACAGAGATGAAACATGAATTTAGACCAGAACAAAGACCAGAACAAAAGCCTGAGCATAGAGTAGAGCATAGATCAGAACAGAGACCAGAACCGAAAGTAGAACAGAAGGTAGAGCATAAGCAAGAACATCATATTGAGCATAAGGTAGAGCATAAGCAAGTACCACTTGCTCATCTAGGACATCATGGACATGGACATTCTCATAATAATATAAAGGAAGCGACTCCAGAGAAAGTCAGTGAATTACGTAATGCTCTAGCTTCTGTATTAGGGAAAAGTACAGAGAGAAGAGATACAGAAAGACCAAAGGAAGAGAAGAAAGAAGAAAAAGTAGGAATAGAAGTACCGAAAGTAGAGAATAGAGGGGAGATGAAAGAAGTTTCTGGAGATATTCTGAAGGAAGTGTTGAAAACAGATTAAAGTCCTGATAAAAATTATGAAGAAAAGAGTATTAATATTTTCATTATCATATTTCCCATATCTTGTGGGTGGGGCAGAGATAGCTGTGAAAGAAATAACAGATAGAGTATCTGATAATGATATTGTATTCGATATGGTTACTCTCTATGCTGGTTCATCACGATATGAGCGTATCGGTAATGTGAATGTATATAGAGTCGGACCACATATAGATATTGTGGGGAATTCTGTACCACGTATTTCTTATTTTATAAAATTCCAATATGTGGCATTTGCCTTTTTTAAATCATTAATATTACATCATAAGAATAAATATAATTTTATTTGGTCTATTATGGCGAGCTTCAATGGATTTTCTGCCCTATTTTTTAAAATAATTAATCCAAAAGTCCCATTCTTGCTCACATTACAAGAAGGAGATTCGATCGAACATATAAAGAAAGCATTAGGGATAATGCATCCGCTATATTTGAAAATATTCAGTAAGGCGAATATGATACAAGCTATATCTTATTATCTTGCAGATTTTGCTAGGAAATTGGGAGCGAAGTGTCAGATATCTATAGTACCGAATGGTGTTAATTATAATTTCTTCAATGAAAGACCGACAGCAGGACAGATGAAAGCTCTCACTCATGAATTGGGTTTCAACCCTTTTGACACTATTCTTATTACTACATCTCGTTTAGTAGCAAAGAATGCAATAGGAGATATTATTGATTCTCTAATATATTTACGAGAAGATATTAAACTCTTAATAATAGGAACAGGTCCACAAGAGAAACTTCTGAAAGATAAGACTGCCTTATTGAAATTGGAGAATAGAGTAACCTTTGCTGGTTTCGTGCCGAATAAAGAAATACCATTATATCTTCATATTTCCAATATTTTTATAAGACCTTCTATATCGGAAGGTTTTGGTATATCTTTCGTAGAGGCATTCGCTTCTAGTATACCTGTTATTGCTACACCTGTTGGCGGTATTGTGGATTTCCTAAAAGATAGAGAAACAGGGTTATTTACAAGAGTGAATGATCCGAAGGATATAGCAGATAAAGTGGAGGAATTATTGAATAATGAAGAATTGAGAGAAGAAATTATGAAATCTGCTAGAGAAATGGTAAAGGAGAGATATAATTGGGATATTATTACAGATAAGATGAAGAATGAGATATTTGCTTCTATTCGAATATAATGGTATTATCATAGTCGATATATAAGTATATTAGTTATTTTTAATTTAATTAAAATATGAAAAAATCAGTAATAATTATTGTGGTTCTAATAGCTCTAGGCCTAATAGTATGGGTTATGGGGAAGGATAAAGCTCCAGTAATACCTGAGAATGTAGAGACTGCGGATACAGTCTCAACTTCTGCTACAGAAACAACGAAGGTATCAAGTAAGATTTCAGAATATAAGAATGATGAATTGGGTTTCTCTGTGAAGTATCCTACAATATGGGAAGCTGGTACATCTGATTATGGTATATCCTTCATAATACCTTATGATAAATCAGACACTAATACTCTGAAGAGATTGGAGGCAAGGGTAGTATATGTTACTGGTAAATGTGCCTTCCCACCTGTAACTACAGTGAAGGATCGTGATACTTTGAAGAGTGGTGATCTATCATTCAATATGATATCAATGGATAATTCCGTTTCTGGTATTAATTACTTTGATAGAATGTATTCATTACAGAAAGATGCTAATACATGCTTTATTTTCAGTTTCTCTTCAATATATATAAATCCTGCTAATAAAGGTTTCAAAGGCTCAGAAGCTACTCAAGTATTGAATAATAGTAAGACTCTAATAGCTGAAGCAGACAAGGCCTTTACAGAAATGGTAAAATCATTCAGTTTTCTCGTCGGTCCTAAAGGTCAAGATGAAGCAAAGATAGTTCCTATAAAGAAATAATTATAAGTAATAAAGCATTATGAAGAAAATAATAATAGCAATCGTTATAGTATTAGTACTGATGGGTATATATGTTTTCTCAACATATAATAGCCTCATAACATTAAATATTACTGCGGATACACAATGGAAACAAGTAGAGAGTAATTATCAGAGACGTTTCGATCTTATTCCTAATTTAGTAGAGACTGTGAAGGGTATTACGAAACAAGAACAAGCAGTATTCGGTGATATTGCAGAAGCGAGAACTAGATATTCTGGTGCTATTTCGGCAGATGATAGAGCCAAGGCTGCAAGCCAAGTAGAAGGTGCTCTTGGTAGATTACTCGTAATCGCAGAGAATTATCCTGAATTGAAATCTTCTGATTCATTTCAGACACTCATGTCACAGCTCGAGGGTACAGAGAATCGTATAAGTGTAGAACGTATGCGCTATAATGAATATGTTAGGAATTATAATTTGAAAGTTATGAGAGTTCCTAGTTCTATGATTGCACTTATTTTTGGTTTTCAAGAAAGGGAATACTTCAATGCAGATGAAGGTTCAGAGAATGCCCCAGAAGTAAAATTCTAAATATAATATGAAGAGAAAAGGTATTAGTATAGCATTAGTATTATTTGCTCTACTCATACCTTTTTTCGTATTCGCATATACTAGTCCGGGTAAGCCGACAGGATATGTGAATGATTTTGCTAATATTATTTCTGATAGTGAACAGATTGAAATCGAAGCTATAATTTCTAATTATGAGAAACAAAGTGGTAATGAAATAGCTGTAGTTACTATACAGTCACTCGGCGATGAGGATATTGATGGCTATGCCGTGAAGCTCTTCGAAGATTGGAAAATTGGTAAAGCTAATAAAGATAATGGATTGCTCATGCTTTTCTCTATGGATGAGAGGAAGATGAGAATAGAGGTCGGCTATGGTCTAGAACCATATATTACAGATGCTCTGGCTACGAATATCAGAACGAAGATTCTCACTCCTGCATTCCAAAGTGGTAAATATACAGAGGGTATTAGACAAGCTATAGAAACTATAATTGGAATTCTTCAAGGTACTGTCGATGCTGAATATGTGAATAGTGCCGGATATTCGGCAAATTATGATTCGAAATCTGATGAATATGTTCTTCCTGTTGTATGGGCTATATTCTTCCTTATGTGGCTTACTAGTATTCTCGGTAGGTCCAAGTCATGGTGGCTCGGTGGTGTTATGGGTGGTATATTCGGAATAATTGTCAGTATGATTTATTTCACTGTAATTATAGATATTATCTTCACTATAATTATGATTATAATAGGATTAATATTCGACTTTATTGTCTCTCGAGTCTATTATAGTAGTACTGCTAGTGGTGTTCGTCCACCATGGTGGATCGGAGGAGGAGGTCTCGGTGGCCGTGGTGGTGGCTTCGGCGGATTCGGTGGTGGTGGTTCTGGAGGTGGTGGATCTAGTGGTGGGTGGTAAAATAATAATACTATGAATCAATCAGATAAAAACGCTATAAGTAAAATCACTGATAAAGAATTACATCGCATTGCTGCCACATGTATTATTTATAATAAAGAAGGGAAATTTCTTGTTGTTAAACGTAGTCCACATAAGAAAGTACAACCGAATAGATGGACTGTTCCAGGAGGAGGATTAACTACAGATGATTATATTCATACTCTTACTTCCCATAAAGATACTCAATGGTATTATTCTCTTGATAGAACTATAAGAAGAGAAGTAAAGGAAGAAGTAAATCTTAAAGTAGGTAAATTGGAATATTTACTTGACCTCACATTTATTCGTCCAGATGGAATACCTGTTCTAGTACTGAGCTACTATGCTCCGTATGTATCAGGTACTATCAAACTCGATGAAGATGCTACAGAATATAAATGGTCAACATCAAAAGAAATCAGAAAACTTGATATGATTCCTGGAGTAGATGAAGAGATAGAGATGGTGGATAAAATTTTAAAGAAGCGTATATAGATGAAACGGAGGGTTCGCATAGTGGTCTAGTGCGCCACCTTGGAAAGGTGGTATGGGAGAAATCTCATCGAGGGTTCGACTCCCTCACCCTCCGCCAAAAATAAAAAAAACCGGCTAGTGATGTCCTAGCGCGGTTATTGTGATGATTAGGTTAATATACAGCTTCCTCTGTTATATTTACCTTTACCTCGATTCTGACAGTCGATCCATGCAATCCTTTCATATGGATATCGATTTCAGAATGATTTCTTGCCAGTATTATTTTGGCCGTTTTCTCGATCTCTATTTGTAATTCCTCAATCTTCTTCTTTCTTTTTTTCGTTTCCTCACATCTACCTTTATACTGAAGATACCATTGCCACTCTGTTGATTGAAGACTATTCTCGAGGTGTGCCGGTAGTAATGAACCTCTAATACGGTGATTGTTGGTGAAGAATTTACTTATTTCATTCTCAACTCTTTCGCCGAATGCTCGAGCGCATTCATCATGATCATGATTGATCGAGCCTCCATTACAAAATCTACAAGTAACAAGATGTGCCATAATTTTTTGCCTTTCTGAGCAGAGTATACACCTAATATATGTTAAAATAAAGTCATGAAAATCCGATATATTCTATCGATAATCATCTTACTTATAATATCTTTATCTATCATTCTCTATATACCTTCAAATAATAATATAGATTTCTGCAAATCTGTCCTAGTCGCCAATACACCTACTCTTCGTGAGAAAGGATTAAGTGGTATGGAAAGCCTTCCAGAGGATTCCACAATATTCTTCGTATTCGATAAACCAGATAAATATGGAATATGGATGAAGGATATGAATTTCCCAATAGACATAATCTGGCTAGATAAAGACTATGAAGTTATCCACATAGAAGAGAATATTCCACCCGATTCCTATCCGAAAATATATTATCCAGAAGATAATAGTCTATATATAATAGAAACGAATGCCAATTACTCCAGTAGAAATAACATAAAAAAGGGAAGCATCTTGAATGTTTATAAGAACTGTGACTGAAAGCTTTTTCCACATATTTTCCATTTGCTTTGCTATAAACTACTAAAGTATAATAAGAAAGAAACTTCTTTAGTTATACAAAAATATGAATATAACAATCAAACGTTCGGACGGAACATCCGCCCCCTTTAATGCCGACAAAATTAATCGCTCAATAGAAAGAGCGTGTATTGGTCTTGTTGATCCAATTTCTAAAGTCACACAGATCGCTACAGAGACGAATCTCACTCTATATAATGGCATAACAACAGATGAAATGGATAAAGCCACAATCAATGCAGCAGTACAGAATATAAAGGAGGATATAGAATTCGATAAGATTGCCACTAGACTTCTCCTGAAAACTATATATAGAAAAGTAATAGGAGAATATGATAAAGATAATATAGAAAATATAAAGAAAAGACATAAAGAAGGATTCTATAAATATATAGATGAAGGAATAAAGAAGAATAGATTGCATCCCAATATGAAGGAGAAATTCAATTTAGAAGAGATTGCTAATACTCTCAATATTGAGAGAGATGAACTCTTCCAATATGCCGGTCTAGATGGGCTTATCAATAGATATTTCCTGAAGGATACTAGTGAGAATCCTCTAGAAACTCCACAATACTTCTTCATGCGCATTGCCATGGGACTTTCTTATAATGAAGAGAATCCCACAGAGTATGCGAAGAGATTCTACAATAAAATGTCCAAACATGAATATATAGCAGGTGGTTCCACCAATCTCGGCGCTGGTACTACGAAGCCATCTCTTTCCAATTGTTTTCTATTAGAAATCCATGATGATATGAAGCATATTGCGAAGACTGTTTCTGATATCATGTTACTTTCGAAAGATTCAGGAGGAATAGGTCTATCTATAACCAAACTTCGTGCTACAGGCTCTCCTCTTCATTCTAATTTTGGCGGAGTATCTAGCGGGCCTACACCATTTGCCAAGATAGTCGATACAGCGATAAGAGCTATTATGCGAGGTGGCAAGAAAAAGGGCGCATTATGTTTCTATATGGAAAACTGGCATATAGATTTCCCTGAGTTTATAGAATGGAAACACAATGCCGGTGATGACTATATGCGTATGAGAACAGCCAATACAGCAGTGTATCTATCAGATGAATTCATGAAGCGTGTGAAGAATGATGATTTCTGGTATATGTTCGATCCAGCTGAGACAATAGATCTGAATGAGCTCTATGGAGAAGAATTCAGTAAGAGATATAAATATTATATAGATAAAGCAGAGAGAGGAGAACTTAGAGTATATAAGAAAGTTCCTGCAAGCGAACAATACAGACAGATATTAGTATCTCTACAGACTACTTCACATCCATGGCTAGTCTGGAAGGATGCTATTAATCTCCGCGCTTTGAATAATAATACCGGTACTATACATATGTCTAATCTATGTACAGAGATTTGCCTTCCACAAGATAAGAATAATGTAGCAGTATGTAATCTCACATCACTGAATCTCGCTGCTCATGTTAATAATAAAGAAGTTAATTGGTCAAAATTGGAGGAAAGTGTACGTCTCGCCATACGCCAATTAGACAATCTAATAGATATCAATATACTCTCTATTCCAGAAGCCAATAAAAGCGATAAGGAGAATCGTGCCGTAGGGCTCGGTGTTATGGGTTTCGCTGATACTATAGAGAGACTCGGTATGGCATATGATAGTGAGCATGCATGGGACTTTGCAGATAGAATATTCGAATTCGTAAGCTATATGGCAATAGATGAAAGCGCGAATCTAGCAGTAGAAAGGGGAAGTTATAAGAATTTCAATGGTAGTGAATGGTCCAAGGGTAAGGTACCAATAGATTCTATAGAAAGATTAGAGAAAGAGCGTGGTATGAGAGTCACTGTTACAAGAGATAGTAAACATAAAGGATTGAATTGGAATCTATTAAGAGCAAAGGTAGCAAAGGGCATGAGGAATGCAACTCTCATGGCTGTAGCACCGAATGCCAATATTGGACTTCTCGCTGGTACGACTCCTGGTATTGATGCTCGATTCGCACAGGTATTCTCTAGGAATAAGATCTCTGGGAAATATCTAGATCTCAATCATAATCTAGTGAAGGACTTGAAGAATATGGGAATATGGGATAAGGTCAAGGAACAGATAATAGAATTACAAGGAGATATTTCTACCATAGATAGTATCCCTCAGTATATTAAAGATATTTATAAAACCTCATTTACAACTTCACCTTATGCATATATAGAGGTAGCAGCAAGAGCACAGAAATGGATAGATCAGGCTCTCTCTAGGAATATGTATCTAGAGACTCGAGATCTAGATGAGACTATGGATATATATATGTCAGCATGGGAGAAGGGATTAAAGTCCACATACTATCTACATATGAAGCCTCGTCATACAGCAGAACAGAGTACAATAAAGGTCAATAAATCAGAGAAATTGGGGAAGAAAGGCTTCGCCAGTGTAGCAACAGTTAGGATTACAGAAGAAATAAAAGAAGAGAGTTTATCTGCAATAGTATCCAATATTCCAAATAAATTCACAGAATTATCATCTATATCTGTAGAGAATAAGAAGGATGATAATGTTAAAGTCTGCCCAATAGATCCTGCCGAAAGAGCACAATGTGATAGTTGTCAGTAGTGTTATATTAATATTTAAATAATTTAAATAAATATGCTTATAGGAAGACCATCACCAGAAGATACAAGTTTGCATCCAATAAAGTACCAATGGGCTTATGATCTATACAATCAAGCAGTTAGGAATACTTGGTTTCCTCATGAGATCGCTCTAAAGGAAGATCTAGATGATTGGAAGAATATGACAGAAGATGAGAAGCATGCAGTGGAATTCCTCATGGCATTCTTCAACCCTGCTGAGCTTATAGTGAATCGTTCTATTTCTCTAGGTATATATCCATATCTGAAAAGTCCAGAATGTCATCTATATCTAGCAAAACAGATGTGGGAAGAAGCCAATCATTGTATAGCTTTTGAATATGTATTGGAGACTTTCCCATTCAATAGAGAGAAGGTATATGAATATCATTTAGAGATATCATCTATGAAAGCGAAAGAGGATTATATTAATAAGTATATGAAGAGAATGACAGAAGTCTCTCTTGATGTCGGTACTACAGAAGGTAAGAAGGATTTCATAAGGAATCTAGTAGCAACTAATATAGTAATGGAAGGAATCTGGTTCTATTCTGGATTCATGGTTGCTCTATCTTTCCGACAGAGAAAGCAATTACGTAATTTTGGCTCTATGATTAATTGGGTTTTACGTGATGAAAGTCTACATTTGAAATTCGGTATTAATCTTATACATAATATTCTAGAAGAGAATCCAGATCTTCTGACAGAAGACTTCGCAAATGATATTAGAGAAATAATAATAGAGGGAGTAGATAGAGAAGTTGATTATAATAAAGATCTATTCCCGAATGGCATACTAGGTCTCAATGCAGATTATGTAAATCAATATGTGAAATATGTTGCAGATAGACGTCTAGAAGAACTCGGTTTCGAAGCATATTACAAGGTAACCAATCCAGCAAAGTGGATGACAACTGCTACAGATGTCTATGAACTTGTTAATTTCTTCGAATCACAGAACACTAGCTATGAGGTAGATGTAAGGGCGCATACTGATAATAATTCTAAAAAAGAATCCAAAGAATAATATAGAATAGTCTTGCAAAGTATACTTATATCTGGTATAATATATGTACATGTCAGATAATCGCTGTATTATATGTTTTTTGAATAGATAATATAGAGGAAAGTCCGAACACTGGTATGGTGTGAACCATACAGCAAGGTAGCGGGTAATACCCGTCCACCGTGAGGTGCGAGGTGCGAACAGAGACGAGTCTATATGGAAACATATAGAGTGAAACGGCAAAATCCTTACCCCAGTGCAAGGCCGTGCCGGAGAGATCCGGAGTGCCGCTAGAGGTTGGTCGTGAGGCTAATCCCAGATAAATGATTATCGTGTGCAAACATACAGAATTCGGCTTATAGACATGTCAAATCAGAAGACTTCCCTTATAGGGAAGTTTTTTGATATAATAGCTAATAAATATTTAATAGTAATTAATTAATAAAAAAAATGGATTTACCAACAACGCATTATGATGACAGTGTTAAGGTGGAGGATACCAATACCCCTACTGACAGTAATGATAGTACAGAGTCGAAGTCGACTAATAAGAATAGACTACAGAAAGCATCCCTATATATATTATTAGCAACAATATTTCTTGCTCCTCTTATATTCGTACCATCAATATATTTCCCATCTGATATTATTAAAGTTGGACTATTAAGTATCGGAATATTGCTTTCTTGTATTTTCTGTTTGATTTCCTCAATACTCAATCGTAATTTCACATTTCACCGGAATACGATAATATATTCTATTATTCTCCTAGCTATTTCTATTACCCTATCCACATTCTCTAGTACAAGCTTTATCAGATCCTTCATTGGTCAAGGGTTCGAGATAACAACAGCTAGTTTCCTATTCCTAATGTTCTCTGCATTCTTTTTAGTTACCTATCTTATGAAGAATGATAAAGATGCCATATTCAGTATATACATAGCAGTTCTAGCTTCATCTATGATTCTAGTATTATTCCATATCACTAGATTATTAGGTGGCGTTGATTTCATGAAATTCGGTATATTAACTTCTCCAACATCTACTCTTATTGGTAAATGGTATGACTTTGCAATATTTACAGGTATATTGGGTCTCATATCTCTATTCGGAATAAAGTTCCTTTCACTTGCAAAATTATCCAAGATAATACTATATGTTTCTCTTGCCATTTCTGGTTTCCTATTACTTGCTATAGATTTCAAATTATTATGGGCAATTATAGCTATTACTGTTTTAGGTATTATTATATATGAATTCTATACGAAGGTTCCAGAGGGAAGTGGAATAAAAAGAATATTCTCTAGAGTATCTATATTTTCTTTAATAATCTTGATTATTGCAATATTCGGAGCATGGAAAGCTAATTCTTATACAGCTAATCTCTCAAAAGCATTGAATATACAGCATGCTGAGGTAGTTCTTCCATGGCAACTCACTTTAGATGTGGCTTCTGATACGATAAAGGAATCGCCATTACTAGGTGCAGGTCCGAACCGTTTCAATTATCAATTTCTGAAATTCAAACCTTATCAGGATATTAATCCTACACCATATTGGGGTACAGAATTTATTCTAGGCTTCGGTATGATACCGACATTCATAGTCAATCAGGGACTTATCGGAGTATTGCTCTGGTGTCTATTCCTAATATTCTTCATCCGTGAGGGTATAAGATCATTGAAGAAACAATATCAAGATCTAACAAAGAAATTCTTCATTATCTCATCATTCTTTATCGCTCTATTCTTATGGCTTATGAATCTAGTCTATATACCTTCTCATACTATATTCTTCATGACATTTGTATTCACTGGTATATTCGTCGCTACTCTATTCATTGGCGAGAATAATAATACAGAACAGGATATTCCGAATAGATTCACAAAGTTAAAGAAATATCTACCATATCTATATATGATTATTACTGTCATATTCGTATTGTGGCTAGGTCTATATACTAAGAAACTTATGGCAATATCATATTTCCAAAGTGGAATAAAGGAATTGAATGTTTCTGGTAATGCAGATAATGCAGAAGTAAAATTCAATAAAGCACTTTCCTTCGACAAAATTGATGTATATTATCAAGCTCTTTCTGAAACTAATATATTGAAATTAAACAATACAATAAAAGATTTGCAGAATAGCGGTACATTGGCATCTCCTAGTCAGGAATCTCTAAATAAGATAGCGAAGATAATAGAAGATGCGATGAAATATACAGAGAAAGCACAGATTATTGATCCTACGAATTATTACAATTTTTTAGAAGAAGCTAGGGTTTCCGAAATGGCCTCAACTCTGAAGATTGAGAATGCATATGAGAATGCAAAAAATTCTTATGCTAATGCAATATTCTTGAATAAATATTCACCATCTTTATATCTAGGTTTGGCGAGATTATTGGCTACCAATAGTGACTTCGCTGGTGCACAACAGTATATAGGCAGAGCATTGCAATTAAAACAGAATTATACAGAGGCTGTTTTCCTACTTTCACAAGTCCAAGTAAGTAATGGTCAGATTAAAGACGCTATTATCTCTGCTAGATTTGCCACACAAATAAATCCGAATGATCAGACATTATTCATGCAATTAGGTCTTCTAGAATTCAATGATAAGAATTATGAGGAAGCTATCAAGGCACTCGAGAGAGCTGTGGCTATAGATAGTCAATATGCTAATGCCCGATATTTCCTAGGACTTTCTTATAATAAAGTTGGCAGGGATGATCTAGCATTAGCTCAATTCGAAGAACTTGCAAAGACCAATCCTGATAGTCAGGAAGTAGCATTTATTCTCAATAATCTTAGATCTGGCAAATCACCATTTGCTAATGTTGAGCCACCTATTGACAATAAGCCAGAGAAAAGGAAGACTCTACCAGTAGATGAAAGTAGTAAGTCAAAGTCAGAGACAGTAGTAGAAGAAGGATCAATAGAATAGAAGTCATAATATAATGGTGAAAAGAATATTCTCTATATTTACGAAGGAAATAATAGGCCTTCACGAGGCAGCATATCTTCTTGCTCTTTTTGCGATATTCTCTCAGATATTAGCTCTTATAAGAGATAAGCTCCTAGCATATACATTCGGTGCAGGACATATTCTAGATATATATTATGCAGCATTCCGTATTCCTGATCTAATATTCGCTTCTATTGCCTCTCTAGTTTCTGCTTCTGTTCTCATACCATTTTTCCTAGATAGGATAGGTAAAGACAGTGATGGAGGGAATAAATTCGTGGATAGTATATTTTCAGTTTTTTTCTTGGTAATAATTATTACGAGTGCAATCGTATTCATATTCGCGCCTTCTCTTATCGGAATATTTATACCAGGTTTCGTGAATGATCAGATGTTCCATGAGCTTGTAGTATCTACTCGTATATTATTATTATCTCCTATATTTCTCGGCCTTTCCAATTTCTTTTCTAGCATAACACAGATGTATAGGAGGTTTCTTGTCTATGCTCTGAGTCCTCTCGTATATAATATTGGTATTATTATTGGTGTTCTATTCCTCTATCCTATATTCGGTCTATATGGATTAATATATGGAGTCGTCCTAGGAGCATTCATGCATATGGCTATACAGATACCATTCATTATGCATAAAGGTATTTTTCCTAGTCTCAGTATTCATATTGATTGGAAAGCGATAAAGAAAGTTGTATTACTATCATTACCGAGAACATTGACCCTTTCTTCTAATCAGATATCTACTTTCTTCCTAGTAGCATTAGCATCATTTATGATTGGTGGATCTATATCTATATTTAGTCTGGCGTATAATCTGCAATCTGTTCCGCTTTCTATTATTGGAGTCAGTTATTCTTCAGCTATATTTCCTACATTATCGAAATTCTTCGTAGAAGGTGAGCATAAGGGATTCCTAGATAAAATGATAGAATCTGCTAGACATATTATATTCTGGTCAATACCTATTACTATACTCTTCATCGTTCTACGAGCGCAGATCGTGCGTACGATATACGGAGCAGGGCAATTCGATTGGTCAGATACACGTCTCACTGCTGCAGCACTAGCCGTATTTATATTATCTGTTTTAGGACAAAGTCTGATTCTACTTTTCGTCAGAGCATATTATGCAGTTGGTAAGACTACGAAACCACTCATAGTCAATATTATATCCGCATTATCTATAGCATTACTAGGCTATGTATTCCTAAAGGCATTCTATAATTATCCTATCTTCGCCTATTTCCTAGAAGATCTATTGAAAATATCAAATCAAAATGGTACGAGTGTTATCGTCCTACCCATGGCATATTCTATTGGAATATTTCTCAATACTTATCTACTATGGCATATGTTCGAGAGAGATTATCCCGGCTTCACGAAACCTGTTATCGCTACTCTATTCCAGAGTTTCGCTGCCTCTATAATCATGGGATATATTACTTTCTTATCTCTTCGATTTTTCAATATTTTCTTCACTCTCGATA